>Ga0210388_10004416_pt1 | contig 11018 bp, 9 predicted proteins | sample IncBWC19OmetaG_FD_155485 | JGI IMG/M metagenome (GOLD analysis project Ga0210388, IMG submission 155485) | Forest soil microbial communities from Barre Woods Harvard Forest LTER site, Petersham, Massachusetts, United States - Inc-BW-C-19-O ...
TGCCGGTACCGGTGCCGGAGGAGTTGCCGGTACCGGTGCCGGAGGAGTTGCCGGTGCCAGTTCCCGAAGAGTTGCCGGTACCGGTGCCGGAAGAGTTGCCAGCTCCCGTTTCGCCCCCTCCAATCTTGCCCGTGCAACCGTATCCGAGGGAGGTAACGAGAGAGGCAACGAGCGCCAGGCTCGTTCGCCGAAATTCGTTCGTCAGCATGTTCCCTCCGGGGGACTCGAGCGATGAGTGGGAAGACTCCGGGGAGTGAAGTGCGTCAATGACGACCACACTCCCCGCGGGTGTGCAGTAGCGATCCGTTCCCGGACAAGCTCACTTCAAATGCGTCTTTCTGCGGTATTTTTCGTGAAAAACTTTGATGAAGGTCTCGCAGCGCGAAGACCCCGGCTGCGACGTCTGTTGCGCAACACCTACATCCGGCTGTTGCTCACCCGGTCTTTCGGAGCAGCCCCAGCTGCATCAAGCTCTCGGCGGTGGCGACGATCGCTTCCTCGTTGGAGCGTGGCGCCCAGCCGAGCACGCGTCTGGCTTTCTCACCGCTGGCGTTCTTCGGCTTCCCGAGCTCGGGGAGGATCTGCCGCACCGCCGGATCGCGCAGGGCCGCCAGCCGCACCACGAAGTTGGGAAGCTGCCAGGTCGGCACGCGCCGCGCGGCCGCGCCCAGGCGGCGTTTCAAGATCCTGGCGATGTCACGCATCGCCAGGAAGTCGCCGGCGACCGCCAGGAATCGTTCACCCTTGGCGGCGGGGTGGGTCATGGCCCGCAGGTGAAGGTCGGCGACGTCACGCACGTCGACGGCGCCGAAGGAGAGCCGCGGGCAGCCGGGGACGGCCCCGTCCATCAGACGTTGCACGATGAGAATGGAGGTCGAATAGTCGGGGCCGAGCACCGGACCGAACACGCCCACCGGGTTGATGACCGAGAGCTCGAGGTCGGGGGCATCCTTGAGCACGAAGTCCCAGGCCGCGCGTTCGGCCAGCGCCTTCGACTTCACGTACGGCATCACATCCGGCCCCTGGGGATCGGTCCAGCTCGTCTCGTCGAAGGGCGCCTTCTGCGGCGGGTGACCGTAGCCGACCGCGGCGAACGACGAGGTCAACACCACGCGCTTCACGCCCGCATTGCGCGCCGCCCGCAGCACACGGAGGGCGCCATCGCGCGCGGGGATGATCAGCTCGTCTTCGGTCTTGGGGATCCCGGGCGGGAACGGCGAGGCGACATGCAATACGTAGTCGCAGCCGGCGACCGCTTGGGGCCAGCCCCCGTCGCGCTCCAGATCGGCAACGACGAAGGCGAGGCGCTCTGCCGGCTCGGCGCCTCCTTGTTTCAGCATCGCGCGCGCGTCGGCCTCCCGCTTCGAGCTCCGGACGGTGGTGCGCACCTGATGCCCGGCCTCCAACAGCTGCAGGATGACGTGGCTTCCGATGAAGCCGGATCCCCCGGTCACCAGCACTGTGCTCATGGCGCTCGCTCTCCCATCGGGCGAAGCTTAGCCTCCAGGCGGAGATCGCGAGGCGAGCGCTCGAGAAAGATGCGCGTCCGTCGGCGGCGCGGACGTCCGCTCTGGACGTCCGCGGACGGCTGCGGGTGCGCCAGGAGGACGGAAGAAGGACAAAGTGAACGCGATCCGCGTGTCGACGTCCTGGCGCGCGCCTTGCTCCTGCGCGGATCGGAGGCCACATGCGCACCACGACGCCGGCATTTTCTCTTTTCTTCTCCTTCGTTGTCTCCCTCGCTCCCGTCGCCGTGCGGGCCGAGAGCGTGATGACGATCGGTTCTTCCAAGGCCGCGGGGAAGAACATGCTCTGGAACGGCACGTTCGACGGCGCGACGCTGCGCCCCTGGAACGTGGGCCTCGATTCCCCGGACTCCGGACGGGCCATGGTCGCGAACCACGAGCTCTGCGTCCAGATCGATCGACCGGGGCCGAGCGCTGCCAGCGTGGTGGTCCGGCAGCGGCCGCTGGCCCTCGCGCGTGGGCACCACTATCAGCTGCGATTTTCGGCGCACGCCACCAAGGCGACGCGCCTCCGCGTGCGGCTCAGCAAGATCAACGCGCCCTACACCGAGCTGTGGGCGGCGACCGCCGAGGCGGCACCCGATGCACGTTCCTACGTGGCCACCTTCGATGGCAACGCCGACGAGGAGAACGCCGAGCTGGCGATCGATCTGGGCGGCGCGCTCGCGGGCGCCGTACCGCTGACGGTTTGCCTCGACGACGTCGAGCTCAACGATCCGCAGGCGGAGCTGCCGATCGAACGCTTGAATGCGCGCGCGATCCCCAAGGTGCGGGTCAATCAGGTCGGCTACCTGCCGGTCCTGCCCAAGATCGGGACCGTCGCGACGGCCGCAGACGCGCCGCTCGATTGGCAGCTGGTCGACGCCCACGGCCGCGTGCGCGCCAGCGGGAAGACGCGCCCGTTCGGCGACGATCACTCCTCGGGCGAGCGGGTCCAGCAGATCGATTTCTCCTCGGTCACCGCGACCGGCGACGGGTGGAAGCTGCGGGTGGGCAGCGACGAGAGCGTCCCGTTCGCCATCGGCGCGGACGTCTACCGGCGGTTGAAGTACGACGCGCTGGCCTTCTTCTATCTGCAGCGCAGCGGCATCCCGATCAAGATGCCCTACGCCGGCTCCCCCGCCTTCGAGCGCGCGGCCGGCCACCTGGGCGACAAGAGCGTCGCCTGCGCGCCGGAGAGTCCTTGCGCCTACTCGCTGGACGCCAGCGGCGGCTGGTACGACGCCGGCGATCACGGCAAGTACGTCGTCAACGGCGGGTTCTCCGTGTGGCTCCTGCAGAACGAATACGAGACGCTCTCGCGCTTCGGCTCGACGGCGGGCACGTTCGGCGACGGGAAGATGAAGATCCCCGAGTCGAAGAACGGTCGCCCCGATCTGCTCGACGAGGCGCGCTGGGGGCTCGATCTCTTCTTGCGGCTGCAGGTTCCATCCGGGCAGCCGATGGCCGGGATGGTCCACCAGAAGGTCCACGGCGAGAAGTGGTCGAACATCCCGACCTCGCCGGCGCACGATGACATCAAGCGCTACCTGCGCCCCGTCAGCACCGCGGCCACGTTGAACCTGGCGGCGGCGGCCGCGCAGGCCGCGCGCCTCTGGCGAAGATTGGATCCCGCCTTCTCGGCGCGCTGTCTGACGGCCGCGGAGGCTGCTTTCGCCGCTGCCAAGCGCAACCCCGCCGTGCGCGCCGAGCACGACACGCCGGGCGGCGGCGCCTACGGCGACGGCGAGCTGGGGGACGAGTTCTACTGGGCCGCGGCGGAGCTCTTCATCACCACCGGAAAGCCCGAGTACCGGGGCGAGCTGGTCCAGTCGCGCTTTCATGCGCCGAAGACAGGCGCGGCGGTGATGGCGGGGAACGTCGGCTGGGACCACGTCGCGCCGCTCGGAAAGATCAGTCTGCTGGTCGCTCCCAACAGCCTCGGGGACGACGCGCTCGCCGAGCAGCGCCGCCAGGTCATCGAGGCCGCCGATCACCTGCTGACCCTCATCGGCACGCGCGGTTACCGCGTCCCGATGGCCTCGGACAGCGTGTACGTCTGGGGCTCGAACGGCGGTGTCTTGAACGCCGCGGTGGTTCTGGGGATCGCGTACGAGCTGACTCGAGACCGCAAGTACGCCGGCGGCGTCGTCGACTGCATGGACTACATCCTCGGGCGCAACCCGCTCGCGCGGAGCTACGTCTCCGGTTACGGCACCTACGCCATGCACAACCCGCATCACCGTGTCTGGGCCCACCAGAAAGATCCCACGCTCCCCGAGGCGCCGCCCGGCGCCCTCGCCGGAGGCCCGAACTCCGCGCTGCAGGATCCCTACATCCGGAAGCTGGGCCTCGGCGGCTGTCCGCCCGAAACCTGCTACGTCGACAACATCGAGTCGTACTCGACCAACGAGGTGGCGATCAACTGGAACGCCGCGCTGGCCTGGACCGCGGCCTTCCTCGATGATCTCGGGCAGGGGCGCCAGGCCGCCGCGCCCTGACGGCGCCGCGCCCCGGAGGCGCGGCAGCCGCCGCCAGACCGGCGCGATCCCGCTCACTCACCGGCACTGGCGGCTTCGCCGCCGGGGATTTGGCGGCTTCGCTGCCAGGCGAGTAGGCTGACGCGAATGGCTGTTTGCGAACGTTGCTCGGCGACCTTCGATCCCGGCGCGCGATTTTGCGGCAGCTGCGGGGCGCCGTCCGATCTGGGCGACGTTCCCGCGGAGCTCCGCGATCCCTGGATCGGGCGGGTGGTCGACCGCCGCTACCGGGTCGTGGCGCGCCTCGGGTCGGGAGGGATGGGCGTCGTCTACCAGGTCGAGCACCTTCACCTCGGCAAGAAGGCCGCCATGAAGGTGCTGACCCCCGATGGCGCCGCACAGCCCGAGATGGTGCGGCGCTTTCGCAACGAGGCGCAGGCGGTCAGCAAGCTCGACCACCCGAACATCGTGCAGACCTTCGACTTCGGCCAGTGCGACGGCGCGCTCTATCTGGTGATGGAGTACATCAACGGCGACGACCTCTCCGCGCTCATCCGGCGCGAGGGCCCCTGGAGCTTCGCCCGCGCGGCGCGCCTCTTCATGCAGGTCTGCGATGGTCTGGTCGAAGCGCACGAGGCGGGGATCGTGCACCGCGATCTGAAGCCCGAGAACCTGATGGTGGTGAAGCGGCGCGACGGGGCGGAGCACATCAAGATCCTCGACTTCGGTCTGGCCAAGCTGCGCGAGCGGGCGACGGATCCCGGCCGTTCGTCCGTCAGCTCGGGCGGGCAGGTGATCGGGACGCCGTATTACATGGCGCCCGAGCAGGTGCGCGGCGAGCCGCTCGACGCGCGCGCCGATCTCTACAGCGTCGGCGCCGCGCTCTACCGCGTCCTGACCGGTGTTCCGCCGTTCGACGCGCCGTCGCCGATGAGCGTGCTCGCCAAGCACCTGACCGACGCGGTCATCCCCCCGCGTGAGCGGGCGCCCGAGCGGGCGCTTCCGCCCGAGGCCGATCGGGTCGTGCTGCGCGCGATGGAGAAGGCGCCCTCCGATCGCTACGCCTCCGCGCTGGAGATGCGCGACGATCTCGAGCGCGCGCTCGGCGAAAGCGGAGGGGCGGGTGCGCGCGGCTCCTGGTCGGCCGCCTCGTCGGCGTCGCCGCCGCCGTCGCCGGCCGAGCTGGAGCCGGTCCCCGTCAGCCGCGCCGACGCGCCGACCGTCCCCATCGACGACTCGGACATCGTCGGTTTCGGCGATCGGCTGCGGCGCTCCGACGTCGACGACTACGAGTGGGGGCTGCGGCGCCGGCGCCTCATGACCCGCCTCTTGCTTCCGCTGGCCGCCGTCGCCGCGATCGGCGGCGGGGTGGCGCTGTGGGCCCGCTTTGGCGGTGAGCGCGCCGAGCTGGTCGAGCGCGAGCCCAACAACACACCTGGCTACGCCAACCTGCTGCCGATGGGGGCTCCCCTGCGTGGAACGATCGGAAAGCTGAACGCCGACGGGCACGGCGACGTCGACTACTTCCGCGTCCCGGCCGGCAAGGGCGGCGTCCGCGCGGTCGAGGCGCGCCTCGAGGGGATCCCCAACGTCGATCTGGTGCTGGAGATCTACGATCCTGAAGGGCGCCGCATCGCCAAGAGTGACGAGCACGGCCGCGGCTGGGGCGAGTGGCTCCAGCCGACCACCATCGGACCCGGAGAGGCCTACCTGGCGGTGCGCGAGGTCTGGATCCAGGGGGTGAAGCCGACCGAGGAGGCGGCCGATCCCTACACGCTGACCGTGCGCTGGGGTCCGCCCCAAGCCGGGTGGGAGCTCGAGCCGAACGACTGGCCGGCCGCGGCGACGCCGCTGCGGGCTCCCGGGCGCGTGCGTGGCTATCTGGGACGCGCCGACGATCTCGACTGGTTCGCCATCACCGTCGATCACGACGGCGCGTTGACCGGGTCGGTGAGCGCGCCGGCGGGGGTCGACATCATGCTGATGCACGACCCCGCAGGGAAGCGGCCGATCGACAGGCAGGGCGCGGGCGGGGCCGAGACGTTCACCGCCGAGGCGCACGCCGGGACGCCGGTGCTGATCGGGATCGCGCGCAAGCTTCCGGCGGGTGTCGATGTGAAGGAGCAGCCGCTGCAAGGGCTCGACGATCCGTACGAGATGAAGGTCGACCTCGGGCCGTGACTGAGGCTCTCGCCGGGTCGCGGGCCGTCGCTGGCGCTGGCTAGGGCAGGGCGGTGCGCGCGCTGGCGCTCACCGGTTGGCTCCCGTCGACGGTGATCGAACCGTCCGCCGCGATCGTCACCAGATAGTGCTGCAACGGATCGCGGGCGGGCCCGCCGGTCACGGCGCCGTTGCCGTCGAACGTGGAGCCGTGGCAGGGGCAGTCGAGGCCGGCGGCGATGGTCTTCGTTCCGTCGTCGAGGAAGCATCCGGCGTGGGTGCAGATGGCCGACATCGCGTAGACCCCCTGGCTGTCCAGGCCGATGGCGACGTTCGACATCACCAGCAGCTCACCGACCTGGAGCGCGGAGACGTTGCCGCCGCTGACCGGCCCGCTCGGAGGCGAACCGGTCTGCTGGCAGGAAGCGAGGCCTCCCACCACGGCCAGCCCGGCCGAGGAGCCGATCACCTGCAGCACGCGCCGACGGTTGGGAGTATCGAGGATGGGAGTTGTAAAGACGGGTGTCTGGGGCTTCACGGTGGATACTTGGTTGCCGCGGCCGTGCTCGTCTTCGCCGGTGCTGCCGAATTTTCGCCGAACGGTGAAGGAATTTGCCCCGCCGGGCACCAAAGGAACATGGGGTGGAGCGCTCCCGCAAGCCGTTGCCTGGCGACAGCGCTGGTCACGGCCGGGCTTGCCTTCGTCTCCCTGCGATCCGCCGATGCCGCGGACTGTCTTCCCGCCGTCCTCGTGCACGGTCCGGAGCAGCTGCGGACCGCCATCACGGTCGAGCTTGCCCGGGCGGGGGTTCACGTGACGCCGCCACCCGGCTGCGTCGCCGAGGACGTGACCGTGAGCGAGAGTGGGCCCGGCCTGACCCTGACGATGATCGACGCCTACGGCCGGGTGACCCGGCGAACGGTCAGCGGCGTGCCGGCCGCCGCTGCGGTCATCGAGTCGAGAACCGGCGTCGAGCTCCTGGTGCCGTTGCTCCCGGAAGGAGCGGTGCCGGGCGGAGACGTCGAGCGAAACGGAAGCGGCGGTGGTGATCTGGCGGCATGGGTGCCGCCCACGTCGGCGCCCGCTGCGGCGCCGGCGGTCGTCGTGAGCGCCGCCCCCGCGCCCGAGGTGCCCCCGGCCAGCCACGGCGTGACCCTGCTCGTGGCCACGGAGATGGCCGCCGGCTCGGACGACTCGGGGTGGGCGGGGTTGTCCGTCTCCGGTTGCGTGACCCTGGGACCGACCTGCCTCGGCACGCTGCTTCGCTTCTGGCACGACCTCGACGCCAGTGACGAGTCTGCCAACGTGATCCACCGACGCGACGCCGGCGAGGTCGCGGTCTCCCTCGACCTGCCGTTCTCGCGCGGGCGTTTCGCCTTTCGGCCCGGCGTCGAGCTGGGCCTCGGCTGGATCCACATGGGGGGCTTCGGCGCCCACGCCCAGGACGTCGACGGCAGTGAATTCGACCACGGTGACGTGAGCGCGGGGGCCCACCTCGCCGCGTCGCTCGCCGTGTGGCGGCACTGGTCGCTGGAGGCGGGGCTCGGCGTCACCTTCTCGCTGTTCGCGCACCAGGCGCCGTTCTTCGTCAACGGGGTGACGCTTCCGGGCGAGCCGCTCGCCTATGGTCTGGTGTCGCTCGGCTTTCGCTACGGGGTTCCATGAACGACAGCGCCAAGAACGGACCGCGAGGGAAATTGCTGCCACTTCGTCGTCTCGACGGGCTTCCCGCCGAGATGTCGGACGAGGCGCTGCTGGCCGCCTGCGCCCTCGGCGACCGCGCGGCGCTGGGGGCGCTTTACGATCGTCTTTCGTCTCACGTCTGGCGATTCCTCTCCCGGATGGCGGGGAACCAGCTCGAGGAGCTGGAGGATCTCGTTCAGGCGACGTTCATCGCCGTCCACGTCTCTGCGGCGACCTTCAAAGGGACGGCCTTGGTGCGGACCTGGGTCTTCGCGATCGCGGCCAACGTCACCCGGCGGCACGTGCGGGACGAGGTTCGGCGAAGGTCGGCCCTCGAGCGCCTGTCGAAGTTGCCGGTACCCCCCTCGGGGCGGCCGGACGAATCGCTCGAGCAGCAGCAGCTGATGCTGCGGATGCGGGAGGCGCTCTCCGCGCTTCCGCATGATCTCCGCGTGGCCCTGGTGATGTGCGACCTCGAGGACATTCCGGGGCGAGACGCGGCCGCGGTGCTCCAGGTCCCCGAGGGGACGCTCTACCGGCGGGTCCACGAGGCGCGTCGTGCGCTGCGCGCCCTGGTCGAGGAGGGGCGGCTGTGAGCACCTCGCCGGCCGACGCGCGCCGCCAGCGCACCGAGCGGGAGCTGCTGGCGATCGCCAAGCAGCTCCCGGTGCCCGTTCTCCCCGAAGGTCGTAGCGAGGAGATGCGGACCGCGTTTCTGGCGACGGTTCGGGATGCCAGGAGCACGAAACGGGCGCGCGCTCTCGCGGCCCGGGGACGAGGCCGGCTGCTGCTGGTCGCGGCGATGCTGCTCGCCGGCGCCGGTTTCGCGGCGGCGGCCTGGCGCATCACCCGCGGGACGCAGCCCGCCGGGCCGATCCATGCGGTTGCGCCGGGCGTCGGTGGCGGTGAGGCGCGCGGCGTCAGGGGCCGAGGAACGGCCGAGGTCCCGGCGGCGCCGGTGCAGCGATCGGTGGTGGCGTCCACCCTGGCGCAGGCCGGCCCTGCGCGGCTGGGCCAGACGCCGCCGCGGCGAGACGTCCCGCCGCGAGACGTCCCACCGCGCGAGGTCCCTCTGCGATCGACCCGCCGGCTGGCGGTCGCTTCCACCGCCGCGCGCGTCTCGCAGGCGAACGTCGAGATGGCGTTCGCGCGAGGGTGGAGCGCGCTTCGCACCAATGACTTCGAGGCGGCGGCCGAGTCCTTCGGGCAGGCCGCCTCCGAGCGAGACGACAACGCGCTCTCCGAGGACGCCCTTTTCTGGAGAGGCGTGGCGCTCGATCGGGCCCATCGTCTCCCGGAGGCGCAGGAGGCACTCACCCGGTTCCTGGTCCGGTACCCCAAGTCGGACCGGGTCGGCGAGGCGGCCGTCATGCTGGGATGGCTGCTTCTGCGCGCAGGAGATGCCACCGCCGCCGACGCGCGTTTCGGCAGCGCGCTCGGCGATCCTTCGGAGCGCGTCCGGCGCAGCGCGCGCGCCGGGCTCGCGGCGTCAGGTCGTCATCGCGCGCCCTGAGCGGCGGTCGTCAGGAGGGGGCGTCGCGGTCGCCGTCGCCTTCCTGTGCGGCAACCTCGCTTGCGGCGGCGGAACATCAGGGCGCGACGCCGGTCGGGACGTATGGATCGTGGCCGATCCGCGCGCGGCGATCTGCACCGAGGTCGAGGCGGGGAGCTCGATGGTCACCTACCAGGTCGTGCAGGCGATCTTCGACCGGAACTGCGTCGTCTGTCACAGCCCCGGAAACGACCTGATTCTCGAAGCGGGCGTTTCCTGGACCAACCTCGTGAACCAGCCGGCCCCGCCTGCCGAAGCTTGCGGGGGAACCCTGGTCGTCCCGGGAGATCCGAGCGCGAGTTACCTCTACCAGAAGCTCACCAACCCCTCGCCCTGCTCCGGATCCCAGATGCCCCGCACCGACCTCTTCCCCGATCCGCTCCCTGCCTGCGTGATCGCGCTGGTCGCCGCCTGGATCGCGGAGGGCGCGATCGGCCCCGCCACCGACGGTGCCGCTGACCGATAGACGGCCGCCGACGGGTGCTTATAAATGCGGCGTGAAAGACGAAGGACAATCGGTGGTCACTGCCTGCAGCGCGTGCGGCAGCCTGAACCGGGTCTTGCGCGCGCGACTCGGCGACGATCCGACCTGCGGTCGCTGCAAGGAGAAGATCTTTCCCCGCCGCCCTGTGACGGTCAGCGACGCCAGCTGGAAAAAAGAGGTCGAGGATTCGCCCATCCCGGTGCTGGTCGACTTCTGGGCCCCCTGGTGCGGCCCCTGCCGGGCGGTGGCGCCGGTGCTGGAGGCGCTGGCGGGGGAGCGCGCGGGGAAGGTGAAGATCGCCAAGCTCAACGTCGACGAGAATCCGCAGGCCGCGTCCCGCTTCGCCGTGCAGGCGATCCCCACGATGATCCTCTTCCGCGGACCCCTGGTGGTCGATCAGATCCGGGGCGCGGTCCCCAAGCAGACGATCGAGGCGCATCTCGACCGCGTAAGCTAGATGTTGTCGGCAGCTAGACCGCCTGACCTGAGCCGTCAGAGCAGGACGGTCTTCACCACCTTCACCAGCATGTCGTTGACCGGAACGCCGGCCAAGAGCGCGGGAACCGCGGGCGCCAGGCCGACCGCCAGCAGGAGAATCAGCGAGAGACGTCCGATCGGCAGTGGGCGCATGCGACTGATCGATCCGTAGCTGGTTCCCAGATCGGCGAGCGAGGAGAAGGAGGGATCGCCGAGCGGCTCCAGGTCCTGTCCCGGGAACCACCGCTCGGCGAAGAGCCGATTGTGGCGGCTGGCCAGCTCGCCATAGGTGAGCTCGCCGCGTCTCTTGGCGCGGATGAGCTTGCGGGAGAAGAGAGCCAGCGGCCCCACCACCATCGCCGCGGTGATGAGCATGAAGCCGGTGATCTCCTGCCAGACCGGTTGGAGCTTCACCGCCAGTCGGCCGGCGACCACGGCGCCGGTGGCCACCTGGAGGCTGAGGAACGAGATCGCCGCCTGCTCGAGAAAGCCGAGCCCTCCGGCCAGGTCCGGATGGGTCGGTTGGAGCTCCAGATCGAGGAGCGACGTGCGGGCCATCAAGAGGGCCCAGACGGTCCAGCGCCAGACCCATTGCAGGAGCACGATCCGAAACAGCGGGAGACTGAGAAACGCGACCCACCATTCGATTGCCGTCGTCGTCAGGTGCGGCGCGTGG
>Ga0210388_10004417_pt1 | contig 11017 bp, 10 predicted proteins | sample IncBWC19OmetaG_FD_155485 | JGI IMG/M metagenome (GOLD analysis project Ga0210388, IMG submission 155485) | Forest soil microbial communities from Barre Woods Harvard Forest LTER site, Petersham, Massachusetts, United States - Inc-BW-C-19-O ...
CGTCATGCCGAATCATGTGCACGTGATCTTCCGTCTGTTTCCAGGGCAGGATCTGGCGGAAACGGTCGGTGGCTGGAAATCGTATGCCGCGAAACGCGCGAATAGAATCCTCGATCGTACGGGGACATTTTGGCAACGCGAGTATTACGACCGGCTGATTCGAAAGGATGACGAACTGGATCGGGCGGTGGACTATGTGCTTTGCAATCCAGAGAAGGCGGGATTGAAGGATTGGAATTGGGTGTGGAGTGCGGGCGAGGCCGCCCGCACGACAGCCGGCGAGGACGCCGGCGCTACTTCTTGCACCTAAGTCCGTCTCGCGGCGAGGTGCTCATTTTCCGGAACATTTTGCCAGCCCACGGCGTATAACCTGCACAGAGGGCGTTTGCCATGGCACCGAACCCAACATTGGACTCGACACAGAACCCAACACCCAGCTCCGCACGGAACTCAGCGCGCATTTCGTCTCGGCCCACAATGCTCAACTCGAGCATCATGTTCGCCAGCCTGCTGGCCTGCCTGACCCTGGCCGCCGGAATCGCCGGATGCAGAGTGCAGGTGGACAAAGGCGCCAACGGCGAGCAGAAAAAAGTCCAGGTCGACACTCCTTTCGGCGGCATTCATGTGAACACCGACCAGACCTCGGCCGCGGACCTCGGGCTGCCCACATATCCCGGCGCGAATATCGTGAACGATAAAGATAACGAAAAGTCGGCAGACATCCACATGGGTTTCGGCGAATGGGAGTTGCGCGTGAAGGTTGTCAACTTCTCCACGCCCGACAGCCAGGACAAAGTTCTCGCGTTTTATAAGAATGCGCTCGCGCGCTATGGCGATGTGATCACATGCAAGGGCACCACGCCCGTTGGCACGCCGACCCAGACCTCCGAGGGGTTGACCTGTGAGGACGACAAGAACAACACAAGCACGGTCCAGATTGATCGCGGCGATTACGGCGGCGGCGAAAATAGTCTGGAGCTGAAGGCCGGATCAAAGCGCCACCAGCACATCGTTGGATTTAGCACCTCCGAATCGGGCCAGACACAGTTTGCACTGGTGGCCCTCGATCTGCCCGCAGGAGCCACCGGCGGGTCGGGCAAAAGCGACTGATCAAGAGCGACTGATCACGAACCACTGAGTCCGATTGCTCCCTTCCGCATGCGGACCTGTGCGTGGAGATCCCAATGCGATTTCCCGGCGCTGCCACATCACCCTCGGTGATGACGGTTTACCGCACGTTCATCTAAGATCCGTTAAATGAGGATTCGTAAGATGGATGTGGGGTCTCTTTCAATGGCTTTCAGGATTCGTCCGGCAATTCTCAGCGCCGCCTTTTGCTCGGGCGCAATTTTTCTTTCAGCCCAAACCGGTCCGAGCCAAACTGCCCCAAATCAAGCTACGCCAATCCAAACCGTCCCGCATATCGACCTGCCTTCCAGCAAGCAGTTGATCGGCGACGCTCCCGGCCATCCGCAACGCATCAACAGCCTGCCTATCTCGATGGCCGTCTCGCCCGATGGCCGCTACGTGGTCACGGTGAATGCGGGCTACGGAACCTTCGAGTCGCAATACGATCAGTCGTTTTCGGTTCTCGACACAGCGACCGGCACGCTTACCGACTTCCCAGACTCACGTACCGCGCTGCACGCACATCAAACGCTCTATTCCGGCCTCGCATTCAGCCGCGATGGCAGCCACATCTACGCCAGCATGGCCTCGCTCACCGATCCGAAAGGCGACGGCAAAGCCGATGCGGGCAGTGGAATCGCAGTCTACAGCTTCGCCGGCGGAAAGATTGCGCCCGAACGCATGATTCATCTGCCAGTCGCGCCGCTCTCTCCAGGCAGAAAAACGCTGACGCCCGAGGGGGCCGAGAGCGAAACAGGCTTTCCTTATCCCGCTGCGATTGCCGTACTCGGCGAGGCTGGCCACGAAAAGTTGCTGGTCGCCGAAAATCTCTCCGACGACGCGGTGCTGGTTGACGCCGCGACCGGCGCAATTGAAAAACGCTTTGACCTCTCTGAGAATGACGCCGTCCCATCAACCTATCCGATTGCTGTCGTAGCAACCAGCGATGACAAGCGAGCGTTTGTCGCGCTCTGGAATGCATCCGAGATCGTTGAGCTCGACCTCGCGCGCGGCACAGTCGCTCGCAAGCTGGCGCTGCTCAAGCCGCCCAGCCCGATTGCTCCGGGCACGCATCCCTGCGCGTTTGCCTTTTCGCCCGGCGAAAAAAATCTCTACGTCGCGCTCGCGAATCGCGACGCTATTGCAGCCGTAAATGTGAGCGCGGGGCAATTCGCCGTCAAGGGCTACTTCGACACGCGCTTGCCGGGCCAGAGCTATTTCGGAGCCGAGCCGGTTTCGCTCGCCGTCAATGCCGACGGCAGCCGCCTCTATGCGGCGAATATGGCCACTGACGCGGTCGCATTGATCGACCCGCGCAAGTTGACGCCGAAGGCCGCAAAGACCGGAATGATCGAGCCCGACGGTTTCATTCCCACAGAATGGATGCCGATGTCGATGGCATTCGTTGGATCAGCGTCCGGAGGCAAGCTTTACATTGCGACAGACAAAGGGAAGGGAACAGGGCCGAACAATTTTCCGCAAAGAATCGCCGCATCACAGCCCAACCAGCGCGAAAGTGATCACACCTATATCGGCACGCTGCTTTATGGTTCGCTGGCGTCGCTCGAGGAATCGGAGATCGCTGGCCACCTTGCCAGCTGGACCTCGACTGTGCTCGAGTCGAATCGCATCAAGGCCGCGCAGGAGCAGATTGCGTTTGCCGGCAGTGGTGCGCAGAATCCTCAAAAAAGCCGCATTCGCCACGTCATCTACATCATTAAAGAGAACCGCACTTACGACCAGATCTTCGGTGATCTGAAGCAGGACGGCAAACCGGTGGGAAATGGCGACCCGAGTCTGGCCATGTATGGCGCGGCCATCACGCCCAACCTGCACAAGCTCGCGCTCCAGTTCGGTGTGCTCGATAATTTTTATGACTCCGGTGAGGTTTCAGGCGACGGGCATGTGTGGTCGACGGCCGGTATTGGCACGGATTATCTGGAGAAGACCTGGCAGCAGGACTACCGCAGCGAGCAGCGGGCTTACGACTACGAAGGTGTTGTGGCCGGCGGTCTTCCGTTGCTGCAGAAAATTCCTGACGTCAACGAGCCTTCGAGCGGTTATCTGTGGGGCAACCTGGCGGCGAACGGTAAAACCTACTACCACTTCGGCGAGTACATCTCGTCGACATTTTGCGATGAGCATTCCGTTGCCGATCCGAAGCAGGGCGAGGTGCTTGCCGGGCCCCAATGCCCTCGCAATGCGATTGCGCCGGGCGAGCAGCTTCCTGAAGAGTGGGGTGGCGGAATCAACAAGTGGCCATGGGCAATTCCGCTCATCGCCAAAAACGTAGCAACCAAGCCCGAGCTGGTGAACCACTTCGCGCCTGAAGCGCCGGATTTCAATCTCCTGATTCCGGATCAGATCAGAGTCGAAATTTTTCTGCGCCATCTGAAGCAATGGGTGGCCGATCGCCAGGGTGGCCGCGACACCATGCCCAATTTTGTGATGCTGCGCCTGCCCAACGACCACACCTACGGAACGCGACCCGGCGGCCCATCGCCCAAATCTTCCGTCGCCGACAACGATCTGGCCGTCGGCCGCGCCGTCGAAGCAATTTCGCACTCGCCCTTCTGGGACGACACGGCATTCTTTATCCTCGAAGACGACGCGCAGGCGGGTGCTGACCACGTCGACGCGCACCGCAGCATTGCGCTCGTCATCAGCAAATATTCGCCGCACGGTCCCGCTGGCACGCCATATGTCGACAGCCGCTTTTACTCCACCGTGAGCGTTATCCGCACCATGGAAGCGCTGCTGGGCTTGCCGCCGATGAATAACAACGACGCTTTCTGCTCGATGATCTCCCCGCTCTTCACCGGCCCGGGCGATCAGCCTCCCTACACGGCCGACATCTCCAACCGCGACAACGGCCTTATTTACATAGCCAACGTTAAAAACGCCGCCGGCGCTCGGGCCAGTATGAAGATGGATTTCCGCCACGAAGACCGCGCCCCGACGGAGAAGCTGAACGTCATTCTCTGGAAGGACGCCATGGGCTCTGCGCCGGTGCCGCCGATGCTGAAAGTTCGCGCCAAAAAGACCGGCGACGGCGACGACTAGAGCCTATTATGCGTATGTGACTCATCGTCTTCTCGGGAACCTGGGCATGCAGCTAACTGATTCGATCGATTAGCTCTTGAATTGTTGCCAATGCAGAAGACAGGTTCTCCTGTTCAACCTTCTCCAACTGTCGTATCTGCTCGGTAAGAACCTGAACCCGCCGAGCGCGACCTCGGATAAGTACTCTCTTGCCCTTAGTAGTCGCGGCGATTCGAACGACTCTATGATCGGTAGGATCTTGCGCTTTGAGGACGAGTTCCTGCTCCTCCAAGGCGTTTACGATCCGGGTCATCGTTGGAGGCCGGACCTGTTCGGCTTCGGCCAGCTTGCCCAATGTGATTGGGCCGTTGAAAACGATCACGGAAAGAGCTGATAAACGGGGCGCCGTCAATCCACTCGATTCGTCCATGCGTCGGACGGTTCTGAGCAAGCGAATTGCCACCGAGTGCATTAGTTCAGCGAGATTCTCGGGATCGGGATGAGGCGCTATTGACATGCTCTAGTGTCTTCATCATAATTCATTAGCATAGCTAACGAAAGGAGAAATGAAATGGTTTTGGTGCCACAGAACGAAGTCCATCTGCAGGACGTCGCTCAAATCGCCTTTACTGTGCAGAACTTGGCGGAAGCCAAGGTCTTCTACCGGGATGTGCTTGAACTGAAGTTCTTATTCGAAGCGGGGACCATGGCTTTCTTTCAATGCGGGTCTGTAAGGCTAATGATCGGTGAAGCTGAGAAGCCTTCCATATCAGAGGGGACCATCGTCTATTTCCGCGTTGCAGACCTTGAAGCCACGGCTCACTTGTTGGAATCACGTGGGACCACCTTCGTTCAACAGCCACATTTAGTGGCAAGGATGAAGAGTCACGACCTGTGGATGGCATTTCTAAAGGACCCCGCTGGAAACACGCTTGGACTCATGAGTGAGATCGTCCGAGCTAAGGAGAAGGAGAAAGCGAATGCACTTCAATAAGGCAGTCTGCCATATCGCTCTGTCGCTGGGAGCCTTCCTGGTGTCCTCGTCGCTTTCGGCGGCACAGCCGGCACAGCCGACCCCAGAGACGATTCTCGCCACATTTCGGGTCAAACCTGATCAGCTCCCGGCCTTCTTAAAACTCATGCCGCAGTACTGGTCCAAACTTCGCGCGCAGAATCTTGTACTCGCTGAACCACACCTTATTTTGCAAGGAGAGGAGCACGGCAGGCCAACGATTGTGGAAGTGTTCAGTTGGAAAGACCATGAAGCGCCTGAACACGTTCCGGAGCAGATTCAGCAGTACTGGGACAAGATCAACTCGATGGTGGAGTCCCGAGATGGTCATCCCGGCGTTGAGTTCCCCGAGATGACCCTCATTAAGTAAGCGGCGATTCTTGGGGACTCAGGCAGAAAAGAAGCGAAACAGGCGCCGGCGCCTTTCGCTCGAGTTTCGCAACACCGTCGTTATGAGGCCGTAACCAGCCAACGGTTCACAGGATGGGATAAATGGTGGAAAAAGCCGCCTGAATGGCTTCAGCCGGAGCCATCTCCTTCGCCAAACCCTGCCCCAAACTGGTAGCTTGAGAGGGTAGGAAACTCATTTCCACAATGGCCTCCAGTCCCTACTTTTCATTGGCAGTTCTGTTCGTGGCGGCGCTGGGCTTTGGCGTGGCCCCGCTGGGGTTGGCGTGGCTTTGGGCGCGAGTGTTTTCACCGGCCAAACCTAATGCGATCAAGAACGCCATTTACGAGTGCGGCTTGGAGTCAAAGGGCGACGCATGGATGGGATTCCGCTCGGCCTATTACCTTTACGGCATTATTTTTCTCATCTTTGACGTGGAAGCTGTCTTCCTGCTTCCGTTTGCAGTGGCATTTACAGGATTGGGCGCGGCAGCCTGCGCGGCCATGCTCGTCTTTGTTCTTCTGTTGGTTGAAGGGTTGGCTTGGGCCTGGGCAAAGGGCGTGTTGACTTGGCAGTAAGAGGCAGTTCGCAGTTCAAAGTTCGCAGATGAAAACCGAAATTGCTGGCGAGAACTGGAATTGCGAACTGTGAACTACGAACTTTGAACTGACGACTGGAGCAAAGCGACCGATGGCAGTTGATCAAAATCTGAAGATCGAGCTGGGCAAGCAGGGCATCTTCGTCACCACTATCGAGGAGCTCTACAACTGGGGCCGTCGCAGCTCCGTGTGGCCTATGCAATTCGGCCTCGCGTGCTGCGCTATCGAGATGATCGCCACCACGATGGCTCGCTACGACCTGGCTCGCTTCGGCGCAGAAGTTTTTCGCCCTTCGCCGCGGCAGGCCGATCTGATGATCGTCTCCGGCACCGTGACAAAGAAAATGGCGCCGCAGGTGGTGCGCCTCTACAACCAGATGGCCGAGCCGCGCTACGTCATCGCGATGGGCGCATGCGCTATTTCTGGCGGTCCGTTCAAACAGGGCTACAACGTGCTCAAGGGGATTGATCGCTACATTCCGGTGGACGTTCACATTCCCGGTTGCCCGCCGCGGCCAGAGGCGCTGATTCAAGCCTTCATGACGTTGCAAAAGAAGATCGACGGCCAGCCTCTCACCGGCGAAGGCCGTCCGCGTTTTCTCGACGCCGATGCGCAGGGCGAGTTCCCCGTGCCCGAGCAAGGCGAGCACGATCTGGAGCCAACTTCGAACAAAGGCGTCTGGCCCGTGCCGATCACGATCCGGTAAAAGTGCAGAGACGACGAACTGAGGGACGAGATTGAAAACTGTGGAAGAGATCAAGGCGGCGATTGAGGCGGCGGTTCCGGGCGCGGGCGTTGAGTTCGTGCCCAACCCCAGCGTCTCAGCGCAGCACTCTTTGCGCTTGTCTCCAGAGTCGGCCGTTGCCGTTGCAACATTTCTGCGCGACGATTCCGAGCTGGCCTTTGATTTCCTTTCAAATGTCAGCGGTGTCGACTGGCCAGACAAAGAGATAGCAGAGAAAGTTAAAGTGACGCGTCAAGTCGCAAAAACCGTCGTCGGTCCGGACGGAGAGAAAATCGAGCAGACAGTCGACGAAACAGTCGAAGAGACCCGCAAGCGCGTCGAGCCGGGCTTTCTAGAAGCGGTCTATCACTTGTATTCGGTCGAGAAGAAACACGGGCCGCTGGTCATACGCATGCGCACCACGAATCGCTCCGACAAGACACAACTGCCGTCGCTCACACCTGTCTGGCGCGCAGCGGAATTTCAGGAGCGCGAAGTCTTTGATCTCTACGGGATTATCTTCACCGGCCATCCCGACCTGCGCCGCATTTTGATGTGGCCGGAATTCAAGGATCACCCAATGCGCAAGGATTACGTCGACCCGGACGACTTTGAATACGAGCCGACGCCGCACGATGAAGTGCTCAAACGCGCACAAGCGCATCAAGCGGCCGCGCAGGGAACGCCACCCGTCGAAGAGGGAGCGGCCGGCGCATGAGCGTAGCGGAAATAAAACTCGAAAAGCCTGACGGCTGGAACCGTCCGCCGATCATTGAGCCGACCGGCGAGGGCGAGCTACTCGAACTTGCCATGGGGCCGCACCATCCATCGACCCACGGCGTATTTCGCATGGACGTGGCGCTCGACGGCGAGGACGTCATTCGCCTCAAGCCAGTCTTCGGCTACCTGCACCGCAACCACGAGAAGATCGCCGAGGGCGCTTCTTATCTGGCGTCGATGCCGTACACCGACCGCCTCGATTACTTCTGCTCGCTCACCAACAACTGGGCCTACGCGCTGGCGGTAGAAAAGCTCGTCGGCCAGGAAGTTCCCGAGCGCGCCGAATACATCCGCGTCATTCTCGCCGAGCTCACGCGAATCCAGAATCATGCCGCGTCCATTGGCTTCCTCATCCAGGAGATGGGCGCCAGCGGTACGCCGCTCATGTACGCATTCAAAGAGCGCGAAAAGATTCTCGACCTCTTCGAGTCGCTCACCGGCTCGCGCATGATGTGCAACTACATGCGCTTCGGTGGATGTCGCGTGGATGTTTCAGCGCTCTGGCTCGACGCCGCGCGCAAAGTGGTAGCCGGCCTGCCCGAGTTTGTCGACGAGTTCGAAGCTCTGCTTTCAACCAATGAAATTCTTATGGCGCGTTGCCAGGGCATGGGCATTCTGCGGCCCGATCTGGCCGTCAATGCCGGAGTCTCCGGGCCGATGCTGCGCGCCACTGGCGTGAACTACGACATTCGCAAAGTTGACCACTACGGCATCTATGATCGCTTTCAATTCCGCGTGCCGCTTGGCGACCACGGCGACATCTACGACCGTTACATGGTTCGCATTCTCGAGATGCGCGAGTCCATCAAAATTCTCGAACAAGCGCTCCCGACAATTCCTTCAGGCCCGATCATGGACGCGAAGGCCAAGATTCGCGGCTTCCGCCCCAAACCGGGCGAGGCGTATGGCCGCATTGAAGCGCCCAAGGGCGAGCTTGGCTTTTATCTCATCAGCGACGGCGGGCCCAATCCGTATCGCTATCGCGTGCGCCCGCCGAGCCTGATTAACCTGACGATTCTGGAAGACATGTGCCTCGGCCATAATGTCGCCGATGTGGTACTGATCTTCGGCAGTGTGGATATTGTTTTGGGAGAAGTGGACAGATGATGAAAGTTCACAGTTCTGAGTTCGCAGTTTTCAATTGATAATTCTGCGGCACGAACTGTGAACTGTGAACTACGAACTGTGAACTTTGAACTGCAAACCGGAGGTTTGCTTTGCTCGGTGATGGAATTCTGAAGGGGATGGCGGAGACGGCGAGGAATTTCTTCGGCAGCTACGTCTCGAAAGACCGCCTCACGACGGTCGAGTATCCGGAGCAACGGATCCCCACCGCCGAAAACGCGCGCGTCTTTCCCTTTCTCATCTACGACGGAGCGGACTGGGAGGCCGGCATGCGCTGCGTGGCCTGCCAGATCTGCGAGAAAGAGTGCCCGCCCAAGTGCATCTATATTGAAAAAAGTGCTGACAAGAAGCCGGACTACGTCGGCAAAGCGCAGTTTTATCCCAAGCGTTTCGATATCGATATTTCTGTCTGCATGAGTTGCCAGATTTGCGTTGAAGTTTGCCCGTTCGAAGCGATCAAGATGGATACGCAATTTGAGCTGGCCACTACGGACCGTTTCGGCGGCCTGCTCTATGACCGCAAAGAGTTGTCCAGGTCGAACGAGTATTACCACGAAATCCACCCGACAGAAGCCACGGAAGTTGATGAGCGCCTCGCCGAAGAAAAGGCCAAAGTGGAAGCGAGGGCCAAAGCCGCAGCCGAAGCGGCCGCCGCAAAAGCCGCCGCTGCTGCGGCTCAGCCTGGGACGCCGTCGAAAGCTGACTCGCCCGCGCCTGGCGCGTCTGGGCCCGGCCCCGCGAGTTTGACGGATTCGACGAAGCCGGCAGGAGGAGAAAGCTAGCTCATGGCCGCGAATCTCCTCTTCGTGAATTCCGTCTTCGCGAACCCCCTCTTCGCGAATATGGACCAGATCTTCGTCCTCCTGCGCAATTGGCTCGTGGGATTCTTGCCCGCGGCATTGCAGCCCGCCGCAGGTGTCATACTCGGCGTCATCGCCATCGTCTCTGTCTTTCCCGGCCTCTTCGCGCTCACCACCGTCTTCGAACGCAAGGGTCTGGGCCGCATGCAAAATCGCCTCGGGCCAAATCGCGTTGGTCCCTACGGCCTTTTTCAGCCGATCGCCGACGGCATCAAGTCGCTCACCAAGGAAGATATCGTCCCATTCAGCGCCAACGCGGTCGTTCATCTTCTTGCGCCGCTTGTGCTCGTCGTCACGGTCTTCATGGGCTTCGCAGTTTTGCCCATGGGCCGCAACATGGTTCTCGTCGACATGGACTCGGGCCTGCTTTTCTTCTTTGCAATGGGCGCGGCGACTGAGCTTTCCGTCTTCATGGCCGGCTGGTCGAGCCGAAATAAGTATTCGCTGCTCGGCGCCATGCGTGCCGTGGCGCAGATGATCAGCTACGAGGTCGTCCTGCTGCTTTCCGCTGTTTCCATCGTTATGATTACCGGCTCGCTCTCGCTTACAAAGATCGTCGCCGCGCAAAACCAGTACTCCGGAATCTTTCCGCACTGGTACATCTTCACGCCATGGGGTCTGGCCGGTTTTATCGTCTTCGCAATTGCCGCCACGGCCGAAACCAATCGCACGCCCTTCGATCTTCCCGAGGGCGAATCGGAACTTGTCGCCGGCTACCACACCGAATATTCGGGCTTCAAATTCGCGCTCTTCTTCCTTGGCGAATATCTTGCCATGTTTGCTCTCTCCGGCCTGGGCGCAACGCTGTTTCTCGGCGGATGGTCCGCGCCATTTTCGTTTCTCGGCTGGGTCCCTTCGTGGATCTGGTTTTTCGCCAAGGTCATGTGCGCCATCTTCATCTTCATCTGGATGCGCGGCACGCTGCCCCGCCTGCGCCAGGACCAGCTGATGAACTTTGCCTGGAAATTTGTTTTGCCCTTTACGCTGCTCAATCTGCTGGTCACGGCGCTCTGGCGATTCATGGGCGATGGTTGGCAGCGCTGGATAGTTTGCACGGCAATTCTGGCGGCGGCTTACGTCATCATGGGCCGGCTGCAGATGCGCAGCCAGCATTTTGGGCGCAGGAGCTACCGCTATGCTGAATAGGGAGTGCGAACGGTGAGCCCTGTCTTTTATCTTCTTGCAGCCATCACGCTCGCCGGCGGCCTGGCTTCGGTGCTGCTCAAGCATCTCGTTCACTGCGCGCTCGCGGTTACCATAGCGTTCGCCGGGCTGGCGCTCTTGTTTTTGCAACTCGACGCGCAATTCGCCGGCTTCGCGCAAATTCTCGTCTACATCGGCGCAGTCGCCATCCTTATT
>Ga0210388_10004420_pt1 | contig 11013 bp, 12 predicted proteins | sample IncBWC19OmetaG_FD_155485 | JGI IMG/M metagenome (GOLD analysis project Ga0210388, IMG submission 155485) | Forest soil microbial communities from Barre Woods Harvard Forest LTER site, Petersham, Massachusetts, United States - Inc-BW-C-19-O ...
CTGATCTGCATGGTGGGCGAGAATATCCGCGGGCAGAACGGGATTGCGGCGCGGGTATTTCAAACGATCCGGCACGTGAATGTGCGGATGATTTCGCAGGGCGCCTCGGAAATCAACATGAGTTTCATGATTGAAGAGGATGATGCGGATGAGGCGATCCGGTCGCTGCATGCGGAGTTTTTTGCCGATCCGGACCCGGAGATCTTTGATACAGTCGCCGCGAAAGCGGCTGGCGACACAGCGGCCGTCAAAACGGCAGCGAGGTAAGGACAGAATGCTGTTTCTGGTGTTGGGACGAGGCAAGACGGGAAGCCTGGTGGCTGAGGTTGCGCACGAGCGCGGGCACGGGGTTCGCGTAGTTGGGGAAGAAGAGAATCGCAATGCCGCCGCGCTGACCGGGCCGTTTCTGGCCGGCTTCGATGCGGTGATCGACTTCACCACACCCGAGGCGGTGATCGGGAATATGCGTGCGTGCCTGGCCAACGGCGCTCACATGGTGGTGGGCACCACCGGCTGGTACGATCGGCTCGAAGATATGCGTTCGCTGGCAGCGCGGCGCGGCGCGGGATTTATGTACGGCACCAACTTTTCGGTGGGCGTGCAGACGTTTCTGCGCATGACTCGCGAGTTGGCGAAGATTGTTCCGGACTCTCAGTTCCGCATCATCGAGACGCATCACGCGAGCAAGAAAGATATTCCTTCGGGGACGGCGATCTCGATTCAGCAGGCTCTGCAGGCGGTCAATCCGAAGCTGCAGGTCGAGATCGTGTCCAAACGCGAGGGCGATGCGGTCGGAGAGCACGTGGTCGAAGCGCGGTCACAGAGCGATGTGATTGAGTTGAAGCACGAGGCCCTGTCCCGGCGCGGCTTTGCCGAAGGCGCGGTGCGCGCGGCGGAGTGGATCGCCGGCAAGACAGGCGTGTGGGAGTTCAATACCATTGCCGGCGAGCTGATCTAGCTTCTACGAACTCCCCTCGTCTCTTACGAACCTTTCACAATCCGGCTCTCAAAGTCCGGGCGGCGGAGTCTTCGCCGCGGCTGGAGCCTTTGCCGGCGCGGATGGCAGTGCGGGCGCACCGGATTGCGCGTTGTAAGCGCGCACTACGTCGCTCGTAATGTCAGTGGATGCTTCTGCGTACCACACGATGGGATTGTCGACCGAGCCGCGCTCAACGACCATTGTGTAGTGCTTCTGCTGTGCGTATGTCTGCAGAAACGGATACAGCTTTTGAGCCACTGCCTGAAAGGCTTCCTGCGTGTCCTCCTGAGAGTCACTCTTGTATTCGTCCGCTTCGCGCTGCAGCTGTTTCTGTTTCGTATCGATGGTCACTGCGCGCTGTTGCCTCTCACCGTCGCTTAGATTGGCGCCTAAGGTATCGAGCTGTTTCTTCAGCGTGTCCACCTCATCGTTGAGCGATTTGAGCTGCGCTTCACGGGGCGCATATTTCTGCTTGAGCGCGGCAAAAGACTTCTGCGCTTCGTTCGTCTGCATGACGGCTGCAGAGAAGGTGATGGTGACAATGGACGAAGATGAAGCGGCAGCGGACTGCGAGGATTGCGCCACCGCCAGGGACAGCGGAGAGATGGCGAGACCGATCACTACAGACATCAAGACACGTTGCATGCGAGAGAATCTCCTGTATTGACAGCATCCGGATTCACGAAGAATGAGAGCTCGCGAAGCTCGACATTCGTGATGGCGAAGATTGGCCGATCGCATGCCCATGAGCATGCGTGGCGACCTTCCACTGGTCAGACGATTGCGTGATGACTTTGTATGCAGGCGCCGATGCAGAATTTACTGCTGAGATGCAGAAAAAATGCGCAGCCGCACGATTCGCGAGCGACGATTTTCTGCACCCGAGGGACGTTCTTCATTGTCTTAAGAATGGAACGCCCTATTCGACATGCGGATTTTTCTATCGATCTTTGCGCTTGCGGTTTCTGTGTCGATTGCCGCCCCGGTTACGGCGCAGAATATCCTGGCGCCCACACCGCAGACCGGAAGCATCATCGGAACGGTCACCGCGGTCGATGACAGCGTGATTCCGGGCGCGACCGTGGTTCTTGACGGACCCTCGGCCGACGATCGGCAGACCGTTCAGTCGAACGGCAACGGCCTCTTCGAGATCGATCACCTGCGACCGGGCACGCCCTATCACATCACCATCAGCGCCAAGGCTTTCGCGGACTGGATCTCGCCCACCATCGTTCTCAAGCCCGGCCAGTTTCTTGACCTGGCGAACATCAAGGTGCAGATTGCCGTTGCGGTAACCACAGTCGCTGCTGTTTCTTCCGAGCAGTTGGCCACCGAGCAGGTCGAGGTCGAAGAAAAGCAGCGCGTTCTTGGATTTATCCCCAACTTTTACGTGGTCTACGACCGCGACGCCGTGCCGCTCACTGCCAAGCTGAAGTTCAGGCTGGCGCTGAAGACGTCGATCGACCCGATCACCTTCGTGGGCTCAGCCTTTGTTGCCGCCGTCGACCAGGCGGGCGATACGCCGGGCTACGGACAGGGCTGGAAGGGATACGGGCAGCGTCTCGGCGCAAATTATGCAAACGGCCTGACCGATATCATGATCGCGGGCGCGATCCTGCCCTCGGTACTTCACCAGGACCCGCGCTATTTCTACCAGGGGACGGGCACGACGAAGTCTCGCCTGTTCCACGCAGTCCGTACGCCATTCGTCTGCAAGGGGGATAACGGGCACTGGCAGCCGAACTATTCGTCCATGGGCGGCTATCTGGCTTCGGGCGCCATCGCGAACACCTACTATCCCGAGGGAGATCGCGGACCGGGGCTGGTGTTCGGGACCTTCTTCGTGAACGTGGCTGCCGATGTGGCCAACGGCGTTCTCCAGGAGTTTTTCCTGCGCAAGGTTACGCCCAACGCCCCAAAGTAATCTATTGCTGATCCGGTCCTGACTTTTCGCCCGTGCTCTCCGCTCGCGCGCGCAGGATCTCCTTAGTCTTGAGCACGATGAAGTATTCGTAGATGGCCTGCAGGCAGGAATAGGCGATGCCGGCTGCTCCGTCGAGGATGGCGCGGCGGGCGAACATCATGTAGCACCACTTGATGAGCGGGCGCGCGGGCATCTGGTAGAAAATGGCCTTCTGCGCCACCCTTCGCTCGTGAAAATCCTTGCCAAAGAAGGCCGTCTTCCAGGAGGCCTGGGAGCGCGAGAGTCCTTCGGCGACGACCTGGGCTTCCATCGTGGAATAGACGTTGTGCTTGGCGATCCAGTGCGCGATTCCCTTGGAAAACGGATAGTGATCGAGCGGCGATTCGAGGCCGGCGACGGCGCCTTCGACTTCGAGCACCTCGTTGATTTCACGGGTGTAACGGGCTTTGCCGCGGCGCACGAGGCGGATGTAGAAGGGCGAGATCTGCGCGTGCTTGAGCCAGGTTCCCTGGAAGAAGTCGCGGCGGCGCAGGCGATATCCGTTCACCTCGGCTGGAGCTGAGGCGGCGACACTGGGCATCTCGCGGCTCAGCTCCGGGGTGGGGCGCTCATCGGCATCGAGGATGAAGATCCATTCGTATTTGAAGGGCAGGCCGTCGAGCGCAGCGTTGCGCTGGGCCGAGTAGCCGTCGAATTTGCGCTGCACGAAATGCACGCCGCGGCTCCGGGCCAGATCGCTGGTGGCGATGGCCTCGGTGCGGTCGGTGCTCATGGAGTCAAAAACATAAACGTCGTCGCACCAGGCGACGGATTCAAGGCAGGCAGGCAGGTCCAGTTCTTCGTTCTTCGTCAGGATGAGAACCGAGATCATGTGCGGGGGATTCCTCGATCGCCTTCATTTTCAACGTCAGGCTCTGAGGTCATTCTATCGTTGGCACTGGTCGCCGCTGGCGGACCCGGGATTGGAATACACAGGCTTTCTGCCTGTAGACTCGTCACGTGATGGACGCGTTTACGGGTGGTTTGACGACAGGTTGCGGGACCGCGCTGGTGACTCCTTTCAGGCAGGACGGGAGCCTGGATGAGCAGGCGTTGTATGCGCTGGCGCAGTGGCAGGTGGAGAGCGGGATCGACTGGCTGGTGGCGTGCGGGACGACGGCGGAGACTCCGACGCTGAGCGATGACGAGGCGCTGCAGGTGCTGCGCATCGTGACCGAGGCGGTTGCCGGACGGATTCCGGTATGGGCGGGCTGCACGCACAACGCCACGAAGCAGGCGGTGGAGCGCGCGAAGCTGGCGGCGCGGATTCCGGGCGTGACGGCGATTCTGTCGGCCAACCCCTACTACAACAAGCCGACGCAGGAGGGCCAGTTCGAGCACTTCAAGGCGGTGGCGCAGGCGGTCGAGCTGCCGGTGGTGCTCTACAACATCCCTGCACGGACCGGAGTCAATCTAGAGCCGGGGACGGTGCTGAAGCTGATCGAAGCTGCTGGCAACATTCGCGGCGTGAAGGAGTCGAGCGGCAGCCTGGCGCAGATTACGGAGCTGATTACACTGGCTCCGCGCGATTTTCGCGTCTACGCGGGCGACGACAACATGGCTCTGGGCGTGATCGGAGCGGGCGGCGCGGGACTGGTGTCTGTGGCGTCGAATGAGATTCCCGGCGAGATGGGAGAGATGGTTCGCGCGGCGCTCGGGAATGAGTGGACGACCGCGCGGCGTTTGAATCGCAAGAACTACCGGCTGATCCTGGCGAATTTCTGGGAGACGAGCCCGGGACCGGTGAAGGCAGTGCTGGCCATGATGGGCAGGCTCGGCGAGAACTATCGGCTGCCAATGGTGCCGGTGTCTCCGGGCACACGCGCGCGCCTGGAAAAGGTCGCGGGCGAGCTGGGCCTGTTGGTGCACGGACGACAGGTTGAGGGCGATCTGCGGATGTTCTGAGGGATCCGCTCGGCTGACGTCCTGTTCTGGTGAAACCGGGATCGGCGGTTGTGCGAGCAACACGCAGGTCCTTCGACTGCGTTCGCTCACGCGAACTCCGCTCAGGATGACGAATTTGTGTGGGAAAACGCGGATGTCGACAACGCCTAGCAGCTTCAAAATCAAACGACACCTGTAATGCTGCTACCGCTTCAAGTGCAGATGGCGATATCGCTAATGCATCTGATGTATGATTATTGATGCTTGATGCGAAGGTCATTATGCGCACAACTCTCACCATTGACGATGATGTGTTGACGGCGGCCAAAGAGATGGCAGTGCGGCAGCATAAAACCGTTGGTGAAGTCATTTCGACCCTCACGCGGCAGGCTTTGCGGCCTGCGGCGGGCAATCGGGGCTTGCGCAACGGCATTCCGCTGCTGCCTGTGCGGCCGGATGCCACTCCGGTGACGCTGGAGATTGTGAATCAGCTTCGCGACGAATTTCCCGGATGACATTTCTGCTTGATATCAACGTGTTGATCGCGCTGATTGATCCCATGCATGTGCAGCACGATGCTGCTCACGAATGGTTTGCGATCGAGCGAAGCCGGGCATGGGCTACCTGTCCGCAGACCGAAAATGGTGTTTTGCGCATCGTGGGACATCCGAGCTATCCCAATTCACCGGGGAGCCCTGCGGCGGTTGCTCCAATCATTGCGGGATTGCGTTCGCTGACCGGGCATGAGTTCTGGCCGGACGACATCAGCTTGCTCGATTCGTCGAAATTCGATCTGTCGCGGATGATGTCTTCAAGTCAGGTTGCCGATAGCTATCTTCTGGGATTAGCGCAAAGCCATGGCGGCCGGCTTGCGACTTTCGACCGGCGCCTGGTTTCGGATGCCGTCCGTGAAGGTGCTCCGAGCCTTCATCTCATCTCGTGAAAAGGCTGCCTCACTTCCCTTCCATCTGATTCTTCCCGTGCCTGGCGAGGCATTCGGCTACGGACTTCGAGGGGTGGGGAACGTCACCAAATATCGATTGCAGGGTGAGACTCTCGGCTGCACGGTTGGGACGGGACGCGCAACTATACTCGGGTCAGGTACTCGAACGAGCGACTGGAAATCAAGCGTCGGGAATCAACCCTCAAGGAAAAGACTGAATACAGAGCATGACTGATCTGAAGAATCGTATCGAACACTTTTTCGCCGCTTCGGATGCGGATCCTTCCGCGGCAATGGCGGCATTTGAAGAACTCAGGAACGCACTGGAAGCGGGAGAGATCCGTTCGGCAGAGCCGGATGCGACCGCTCCGACCGGCTGGCGGGTGAATGCGTGGGTGAAGCAGGGCATCCTGCTGGGCTTTCGGCTGGGACACCTTGCCACTTCGGGCGACGGGTTGGCGTTCATCGACAAACATACCTTTCCGGCTCGGAGATTTACTCCGGAGGATGGGGTGAGGATCGTGATTGGCGGATCGGCGGTGCGGGCCGGCGCTTACCTGGGCCGCGGTGTGATCTGCGCTCCGCCGATGTACGTGAATGTCGGAGCGTATGTGGATGAGGGATCGATGGTCGATTCCCATGCGCTGGTCGGGAGCTGCGCGCAGGTCGGCAAGCGCGTGCATCTGAGCGCGGCGGCTCAGGTGGGCGGCGTTCTGGAACCGGTGAATGCGAGTCCGGTGATTCTTGAAGACGATGTGCTGGTGGGTGGGAACTGCGGCGTGTACGAAGGCACGATCGTGCGTAGCCGGGCGGTGCTGGCAGCGGGAACGGTGCTGACGCGCGGCACTCCGGTGTACGACGTGGTGCGCGGCGAGGTGCTGCGGGCCGAGGGCGAGATGCCGCTGATTATTCCCGAGGGCGCTGTAGTAGTACCGGGCGCGCGCGCGGTGAATAAGGGCAAAGGACAGGAGTGGGGCTTGAGCGTCTATACTCCGGTGATCGTCAAGTATCGCGACGAGAAGACGGAGCTCAGCACCGCGCTCGAGGAACTGCTTCGGTAGCGCGTCTTTCCGGCGCGGCGCTTCAGCAAACGGGGCTCACAGGAGATCGATTTGAACTCGGATCCCAAGTCTTCTCAGCTAGGCAGCGTCGCCGCACGGAGCGTGGATGACTCCTTCTCGTTTCGCCCGAGTCAGCAGACTCCTTATCTGCGTCTTTTCAAGTCCAATGTCTTCGTTCGCGATCATGATCGGAGCCTGAAGTTCTATATCGACCAGCTTGGGTTCAGCGTTGTGGCCGATGGGCGGTTCGAATTTGGACGATGGGTGGCGATTGCGCCTCCGGATGGGAGCGCGATCCTTGCGGTGATCGCACCCAAGCGCGGTTCCGAGAACTATAAGCTGATCGGGCGGCCGACTCAGATTGGATTCATCGCCGAAGATGTCAACGCCACCTTTGAACTCTGGCGCAGCCGTGGGGTGCATTTTCATCAGCCTCCGCAGCCGCAGCTTTGGGGTGGAACTTTTGCCAGCTTCATGGATGTGGACGGGAACTCCTTCGAACTAATCGGCTCGGACGAGATGAGCCGGGAGATCGAAGCGCAGCGCCGCGTCATTGCGGAGAGGATCGAAGCGGAGCGGCGTGCTGCCCAGGAGATGGAAATTGCGAAACAGGTGCAGGCGCGGCTCTTCCCGCAGACGCTTCCTGCCCTGAAGACGCTCGACTACGCTGGCATCTGCATTCAGGCTCGTCATGTCGGCGGCGATTACTATGATTTCCTTGCGCTGGGACAGGGGCGGCTCGGGTTGCTGGTGGGCGATATCGCCGGCAAGGGAATTGCCGCCGCGCTGTTGATGGCGAATCTTCAGGCAAACCTGCGCAGCCAATTTGCCCTCGCCAGCGAGCAGACCGAGCTCTTCCTGCAATCGGTGAACAAGCTCTTCTACGAGAATTCTGTGGACAGCGCGTACGCCACCGTCTTTTTTGCGGAGTACGATGACACCGCGCGACGCCTGCGATATTCGAATTGCGGGCATCTGTCGGCGCTTCTTCTACGCCGAGACGGGACTCTTGAACGGCTCGATTCCACCGCCACGGTTCTGGGGCTGTTCAAGGACTGGAATGGCCCCACGATGGAATGCCAACTCTTTCCCGGTGACACTTTTGCGATCTACACAGACGGCGTAACGGAGTCGTTCGGTCCTGGCGGAGAGGAGTTCGGAGAGGAGCGCCTGGTCGAAGCATTGCGGCATCACGGCGAGATGTCCGCTCGGGCGTTGCTGGCGTCGGTCCTCGAGGAAATTCAGAAGTTCAGTCCGGACGAACAGCACGACGATATCACGCTCATCGTGGCCAAATGCGTTGGGGATTCGTAGCCGGGCGCAAATGCTCTTGCTTTAATTCAGCTTCGCGCACTCCGCCTTGGCTTGTTTCAGGACGGGGATGTCGGGGTCGGCGTCCTTCCATAGGGTGAGGAAATCCTGTTAGGCAATCTTTGCTGGGCGGAGCAATTTCCACTGGACGACTGGAGACGATGAAGGCTCCGGCTGGATGACCCGCAAACCGAAATGGGTTTGCCGGACGGCTGCGTGTCGCGCGTTCGATAAGTCAACGATCCGCAGCGTGCATGGCTTCCGCAATGCTGCCAATCCACCCGGAGCTCTGTCAACGAGCGCCCAGGTCTGTTATCGCAAATGACCGTCACCTGACCTTCTGCCGCACACTCTGAAGGATCTCATCCGAGAGCCGCGAATCCTGGACCGCGCGAGCCAGCACGACACCGCCGATCAATGCGGCGGCTTGAAAGATGGCTTCCTTCCGTTCCCCGCCGCCCGCGGAAAGAATTTCTTCGAGTCCCCGCTCGAATGCCGCTTTGAGTTCGGGCGTCGAGCGTGCCACCTCTGGACCCAGTGCGGCCATGGTGCAGCCGTCGCCCGGATTATCCCGATGCCTGGCGCTGAGATACCGCTCCGCGTACGCCCGCCTGCCCTTCTTCGTGGCGCCATGGCTGCGGGCGCGGCCTGCCGAAAGGCTCTGTCCGTAGGCAACGGCAGCCTCCTGCAGCGCCTGCTTTGAGCCGAAGTGCGCGTAGAACGCTCCGTGCGTAAGGCCGGCCGCCTTCATCACTTCGCCCACGGTTACGTTCTCAAATCCCCGCTCCCGGAAGAGGCGGGAAGCCTGCTGCACAATCCGTTCGTGTTTGGCTGCGGTCTCTTCGGCGGGGTAGCGCATTTTTTCCTGCATCCTCCATCTATGATGATCATCATATCACGTGTATGACGGTCATCATAGTAAAATGCCCAGTCATCGAGGAGGAAGTATGAAACTCGCAGGCAAAAAAGCTCTCATTACCGGAGGCAACAGCGGCATCGGTCTGGCCACAGCCCGTCTTTTCATCGCAGAAGGTGCGGAGGTCGCCATTACCGGTCGGGATCAAAATACGCTGGACGAAGCGGTCGCCGAACTCGGGCCTAATGCGCACGGCTATCGCGCCGACGTTACGGTTGCGGAGGATCGCAGGAAGCTCTTCGCTGATCTCGCCAAGGACTTCGGCAAACTCGACATCGTCTTCGCCAATGCAGGCATCTCGGGCAGAACGCCGACCGGCACGACGGACGAAGCCATCTTCGAGAAGGTAGTCCACACCAACCTCAACGGCGCTTTCTTTACCGTTAATTCCGCCGCTCCTCTCATGAACGACAATGGCAGCATCATCTTCAACGGGTCGGTGCACAATTATCTCGGTCAACCGGGCGTGGCTGCCTATGCTGCCACGAAAGGCGGACTCGTCTCGATGGCGAGATCCATCGCCGCGGACCTTGCACCGCGCGGGATTCGCGTGAACGTAGTGGCCCCGGGAGCGACAAAGACTCCCATCTGGAAGCGCGGGCCGCGCGCCAATGCCACCCAGGAGGAATCCGAAAAGCTTTCCGGCTACATCTCGTCCACTGTTCCGCTTGGCCGTTGGGGCGAGCCGGAGGATCTGGCCAAGGCGGTGCTCTTCCTTGCCTCTGACGATGCGTCGTACATCAATGCAGTCGAGCTGATGGTTGACGGCGGAATGACCGGCGCTCCGTTCGGAGCCGCCATTCTTCGCGGCTGACGGTAGAGAATAGTTAGAATTCGTGCTATTCCGGAGCGGAGGCGAGAAAATGCGTCGATATCACCACATTGGAATTCCTACCAATCAACCGAGACCGGGAGAGCGCCACATCGAGCGTCTAAAGATCTTTATTGTTGGACACGAAAACAGCGAGTATGGCGTGGAATGGATGCGGTTCGAAGCGGACGCACCGGTTCCCGAGTTGGTCCGGCAAGTGCCGCATGTTGCTTTTGAGGTGAGCGACCTTGCGTCCGAGCTGGTAGGCCGGGAAATTCTGATTGCGCCGAACAGCCCATCCGACGGTGTGCGCGTCGCGTTCATTGTCGAAAACGGCGCACCTATTGAGTTCCTTGAGTTCACCGACCCCAACCATCCGGATCGGCGTTAACACACGACTTGGAGTTCAAATCGTTTCCGCCGACACCGCACCGCGCCCCAAGGATACTCAACCGCTTGCGTCAACCTCAGCAGTGAAGGAGATTCTGTATGTCACATCATTTCGATACCAAACTGGCGAGGGAAGATCCGAGCCTCAACCTCTGCGACTTTTATTTATTTGACGGGCCCTCAGGCAAGACAGTCATGGCGATGACCGTGAATCCGGATGTGGGATTATCGGCTCCGGATACGCTTCATCCAGAAGGGCTGTACGCGTTCCGGTTCGACCTGAATGGAGATGCGAGGGAAGAGGTTACATTCAAGTTCAGGTTTGGTGAACCACGACACGCAGATGGCAGTGAGCATACTCACATTCAGCCGTTTGTGGTGCGGAGGGCGACGGGTGAGGATGCTGTTCGTGGTGATGCCGGAGAGAGTCTGCTCGAGGGTGAAACCGGTTCGGTCGCGACTGATTCCGGTCTTCGTGCGTATGTTGGGATTGCTCCGGAGCTGTTTGCGGCAAATGCCGCATTCCGCCCATTTATGACTGCTTTCTACAAGGACAAGCGCTACGACGGAGACGCCTTTCTGCATCAGCAGGATCCCTTTGCGAGGCGGAATGTTACAGCGATTGTGCTGGAGGTGCCGAGCGAACTGATCGGGAAGGGGAAAATCAACGCATGGGCGACGATCTCCCTCTTTGGCCATGCACCGGAGGTACAAGTTTCGCGTTGGGGCCTGCCTATAGTTACGCATCTCTTCCT
>Ga0210388_10004421_pt1 | contig 11011 bp, 5 predicted proteins | sample IncBWC19OmetaG_FD_155485 | JGI IMG/M metagenome (GOLD analysis project Ga0210388, IMG submission 155485) | Forest soil microbial communities from Barre Woods Harvard Forest LTER site, Petersham, Massachusetts, United States - Inc-BW-C-19-O ...
TGGCGATTCACGGCTGCTGCTGGGTGGTGCTGAAAACCAGCGGTGATTTGCAACGCAGAGCCCGCGAGTTTGGAGACCAGGTCTGGTGGGCGGTGGTCGCGTTCACCGCAGCCATTACCTTTTTCAGTTTCCAGTTGCAGCCGAATCTTAATACCGAATTCGAGGTTCGGCCGTGGGGTTATGTATTCCCACTATTGGCTGTGGCGGGTCTGGGCGGAATGCGGCTGTTTAGCGGACGGCGCCGCGATCTGGTGACTTTTCTGTCCTCCTGCCTCTACCTGGTGGGCATGTTGACCAGCGCGACGTTTGGCGTATTTCCTTACGTGCTGCCATCCAACATTGATCCGGAGGCTGGTCTGACCATCTCCAACGCAGCGGCAGCGTCTTACGGACTTTATATAGGACTGGCGTGGTGGATTCCAGGCATGCTGCTGGCAGGGATTTATTCTTTTTTCGTCTACCGGCATTTTGCAGGTAAAGTCACAGACTGAGCGTGGGCCGGGATTAGAAGTTGTCGATCATCCACACGTTCGACGCGTTTGTCCATCGCAGGAAAGCAAGATGTTTCCCGTCATGCGACGGTACTCCCCAGGTTTGGCGTCCATCCTGAGGCTGTTCAACAAGCACCTTGGACTCGCCGCTAGAATTCACGTGCAACACGTATTCCCCATTGGTTGGCGTCACGCTTGATGCAAACCATCCCTTTCCGTCGGCGGCCCAGAAGAGGGTCTCCAATTTTTTACGGCCCGGCACATCGACCGCTGAAAAACTGCCGCCATTGAGCGGGATACGCCGAATTCGATTTCCGGACCCCTGCGGATCGAGCGCCGCGATTTCCGATCCGTCGGGGGAAACATCGAAGCTGGGGGACGACGCCGAGTCGAATTCCATGTGGCCTATCTCGCCGCCCTGTCCGGCAGCGTGGTCGAAGTGGTAGAACGTCAGCACCTTGTTCTTCAGCCGCGCCAGCACGCATATATCGGGCCGCCCGGAAGCGCAGCCGACATCAATGCCTGCGTCCCGGATCACATCGTTCGAGGCCCCTCCGTTCAACGGAATGCGGCGGAGGGTCAGAGGCTGGTTCCAGGACAGACCTTTTCCGGCGGGCGGTACCGAGCGGAAATAGATCCAAGAGCCAGCGAACCGGGGATAAAAGGCTTCTTCGGAAACCATGCTGAGCAATTCCGGGACGCTCTGGTCGAGGCGCTGGCGGAAAACTTGGAATTTGCCGTTGCGATCGGAAAAGAAAACCACCGCCTGGCTGTCAGGTGTCCAGAACGACGGCAGGTCATCGCTCTCATCGAGAGTCAAGCGGCGGGTATTCACCAGTTCGGTCCCACCGGCGCGCAGGTCGCCGACATACACGTCCGCCTGCCACGCTCCGCTCAACAAGGCGACCTGTTTTCCATCCGTCGTGGCTGAAATTCCATAGATAGTAAGATTCGTCCAGTCGGTGAGCTTGCGGGGCGGCCCTAGCGGTGTCCCGAGCGTCGGGTTTACCGGTTGTTCCCAGAGGTTAGTGAAGTTGTGAGGAACCTCCGCCGCGGCGAAGATCAGCCGTCCCTGGGGTAACAGCCGAAACGCCCGGGCGCTGACGTCCGACATCACGACGGTTCGGCTGGCGCCCTGCAGGTCGCACGTTTCGAGTGTAATGGTCTCCTGCTCCTTGTCCCAGTGCTCTCGCGCAAACCACACTCTTCGTCCGTCGGGCGACCAGGACATCGCGTATAACTTGTCGGGCGCGGTGACGGTGAGGAACCGGCGGGGATTCTCGCCGTTTTCGTCCATCAGCCAAAGCCCGCGGAAGCTTCCGTCCGCGTACACTATGCGGGTGTCATCCGGAGAAACTACCGGATTCAAGGCGTTCTCGCGCAGGGGACTTAACTTTCCGCTCAGGATGGAGTAAACGAAAATGCTGAACGAACCCTTGACGCTCTCGGTGACTAACAGCCGGGTAGCATCGGGATACCAGATAACCCTGCCGGGAGCAACGCCGGATCCAAGGGGGATGGAACGGGTTTCGCCGGACGGCAAGGTCTGTATGGTGAGCAGTTGAGGGTCGGTGTACGCGAGATATTTGCCATTCGGCGAAAGGGCATAGGTGATCACCGGGTTTTCGGCGGAGTTGGCCGTCACGCGATGCGGCAGGGCGATCAGTTTGTTCCCTTGCACGCGCGGACTGCCAGGGAAGAGGATCAACGCCGCGATTGCGGCGGCTGCGATGAACGCCCCTAGGCTGTACCACCGCCACCGATCCGGACGCGTTCTCTTCGGGGCAGGCTGAAGTTGGATGGGCGCCTCTTCGGGCGGATGTTTTGCGCCGTTGGCCGGGGGAGCGATTCGGTCCACTTTTGCCGTAAACCGGTAACCACGTCCGGGAACCGTGACGATGAGTTTGTTCTCCGTGGAAGGATGCGCCGACAAAGCTTTTCTCAGTAGGAAGACGCTCTGTGTGAGGTTGCTTTCCTCAACGATAGTTTCGCCCCAAACCGCCTTCATCAGTTCCTCTTTGGTCAGCAGCCGCTCGCTGTTCGAGACCATGTACAGCAGCAGATCGAAAGCACGGGAAGGGACTGCGATGGGCTTGCCCTCTAACGCAAAGACACGATTTCCCGGGTCCATTTCAAACCCTTCAAATCGGTACAAAGTATTAGTTTCAAGACCCATACGCCGCCTTGAGAATTAATTGAGAACCAATTGAATAGGCCTTTGAAGACGCCCACGCAAGATCCATGGTTTTATGGACACCTAGCGGGCGCGATTGGGCGAGGAGGAACGCCACGGGCCAATTATACCGGAGCGTGGCGCAAGGATCTCCCGCGTACGATCGAGCCCCCAAAAGGAGCTTACTTTAAGATGAAACGCAAGTTTTTCTATTCCGCGCTGCTGCTCGGCGCCGCCGCCATTCTGTTTCCGATTAAGGAAGCGAAGGCGGATGTGATTGTCTATGCGGGGGCGTATTTTGAGCAATACGGAACCTTGGATCTGACCACGGGAGTTTTCACGCAGCTGGGCAGCCCAGGGGATCAATCGGGTTTCGGGGAAGCCGGAGGGAAACTCTACGCGGGGGACATAGAAGGCGGTACCTCTTCTGTCAATCCCGCGAACGGCGCCGACACGCTCATTGGCACTGGCAGCTCTACATATGACACTTTTGGTTCGACTACCACAGGGTTATATGCCGTGAGCTTCCCCTCAACCGGAAGTCCCTTCCTCACGTATTCGGTGAATCCGGGGAACGGTGCCGCCACCCTTCTGGGGTCCACGGGTCAAACGTGGACCGGCAGCGGAACCGCAGGCCTTTCCGCGGGATCCAACACGCTCTATTGGACGTGGACGTCCGGCGGAGAACGCTCGACCCTGTACTCACTGAACACCACGACGGGCTTGGCGACGGCAATAGGCGAAACCGGCACCATCATCGGAGCGTTGGTTTACGTCAACGGCACCCTGTACGGGGAGGACGTCACCGATGACGAAATCGACACCTTGAATCTGAGCGACGGCTTGGCGACCCCTACCGGCGTGGCCGTCACTGGCGCGCCCCGCAGCGATCTTCTTTACGGGATGGCGCCGCTAATTGCAACACCAGAACCATCCAGCCTGCTGCTTCTTATACCAATGATCGCGGTGATGATCAGCTATCGGCTTAGGGCCGCTCAGTTTCCGCGGCGCTGATTTTCGTTGCCGCAGATGAACGCAGACAAACGCGAATAAGAAAACTGCTTTATCCGCGTTGATCGGCGTTCATCTGCGGCCTAATAATCCGTCCCTCTAGTTCTGTGGGCTGGTGTTGGTCAGCCGGAGATCCACTATCGCGGTAGTGGAGTTCCCTTTGCTGTCCGTTACGGTGATGGTAAAGAAATAATCACCGGCCAGCTCCGCAAGTTGTACGCTCGGATTCGCCGAGGTGGCGTTCAACACCGCCGCGCTCAAATTGTTCGAGACCGTAAGGAATGTTAGCGGAGTATTGCCGGCGGAGCTGCTGGAGCCCGACAGGCTCAAAGTCACCTGGCGGTTGGCAGTCTGGCAAACCGTGATTGATCCGCTGGCGGTGCATCCCGGGCCGCTAACAACGACGGTTGGTCCAGTGCCTCCACCACTCGATGGACCCACCGGCACGGTTAAGTTTTTGGCGACTTGGCCGCCGGTGCTGTTGATGGCCACGCAGACGTAGGTAGTGGTGGTGGTTGGATTCACGGTGAGGCTGCCGCTGGAATTTACGTTGCCAATTCCGGAAATAACGACTCGAGCGGCCCCGGTCGCAAGACAAGTCAGCACTACCGCACTACCGGGAACGGTGCTCATCGCTGGATTCGCTGTGAATGACGTAATCACTGGCAGCGCCGGCGGAGGGGGCGTCACTGCAACGTTAACCGTAACGTTAGCTGTTACCGATCCGAAACTATTCGTAGCGGTGAGAGTGTAAGTGGTGGTTTGGGCGGGAGAGACACTTGCTGTTCCTACCGGAGCCACCGAGCCCGGAGCGGGCGAAATGCTTACTGTCTTGGCGTTCTTCACCTGCCACGCCAGCGTTGACGAAGCACCCGAGTTGATGTTGAGCGGATTGGCCGAGAATTGTTCGATACGCGGCGCTGCGCCTGGTGTCACCTGGACGGCAACGCTACAAGTTGCGGTGCCGGCAGTATTAGTCGCCGTGATGGTGTAGTTGGTAGTTGCGGTCGGCGTCACGGCGACGTTCCCGTTGACGCCCACCGCGCCGACGTTAGGAGTGATGTTCACGCTGGTTGCGTTCACGGTGTCATAGTAAAGCCGCGCGGTTTCACCCTGGGAAATGTTCATGGGTACCGCGGTGCACACCAGGATCTGTGGCTTCGCCTGCTGAACGATTACCGTGACTGCCGAGGTCGCCGAGCCGCTGGCGTTCTTGGCAGTCAGCGTGTATGTGGTCGTCGTGGTGGGAGCCACGCTGATGGATCCGCCTTGCGCGCTGACGCCGCCGATGTTGGGTGAGATGGTGGCTGAGGTCGCGTCCTGGATTCTCCAGGTCAGCATGGAGGATTGGCCGCTCTGGATCGTGGTCGGGTCGGCGATGAAGAACAGAATCTCCGCTTTCTGGGGTTTTAGTGTTACCACCCGAACCGTGGCGGAGGCGAATTGGTTGTCCGTATTGGTTACAGTAAGTCGAAAATCATAGGACTGCCCGGCTGCGGCGGTGAAAGTTGTGATGGCCGCGGTCGGTGTATTCAATGTTACGTGCGGGCCGCTTAACTGCATCCACTGGAAGCTGAGCGCTTCGCCGTTCGGATCATGAGATGCCGAGCCGTTCAGAGTGATGAGGCCGGCCGGCACTCCGATTTGATCCGGGCCGGCGTCGGCGATCGGCGGCGATGTTCCCACATGAACATTGCGTGACAGGACGTTGTATCTTATTTCCGGGATATCCACGGGGACCGCTTGCGTCTGGGCCTGGTAATCCTTGGGCCGCAGATAATTTCCGAACTGGACGCCAAATACGGCGCGTCCATCGTTGCTGGGTCCCACCAGTGTCTGGTTGATGCTGCCTTCGGCGGTGAACGCCAGGTGACTGTTCAGCGGGAAAACGAAGCGTAAAGTTCCTCCGGGCCGGTCCGCGCTGCCTACGCTTTTCAAGTAACCCAGGTTCGCTTCCAGATAGTTGTTACCCCACAATCCCAGTGTGGTGCTGGCGCCATACTGATCGACGATGCTGAGATAGCGCTGGACAAAAATATTGGGCGCAACAGCCATAACTGGAGTGCCGTCCAGATTGCTGGCGCCGGTAGCGAAAGTTGCGTTGGTGGTTCCGATGATCGCGTTGTTGAGGAAGCCATGGGTGGCGAACACGCCCAAGCGGCCAAGTTTGAATATGTAATCCGCGGTGAAAGCCGCTTGTCCCAAGTTCCCGCCGCTGGGGGCATCGGCAATGTTGACATGTTTGAAGCTGCTGAACAGGCCGGCTTGGAAATTTCCGATTCGGTCTACGATTCCGAAATCGAACTGTCCTTCCCGCTGGGTCTTGTAATAAAGATACTCGGCTTGCGCCTGAAGCGCGAAGTGATCCGCGAACGGTTGGAAGTAACGGCCCTTGCCGGTGAAGGTCAAGTTGCCCTCGCCGTCAGAACCGGCGTTGACGCCCAGCAGAGTGAAGGGGGATTGGCCGCCTGATGGCGCTTTTGAGGCAGTCTGCCCAGCCGGTGCGGTCTGCTGTGCGGCTGGCTGAGCGGGCGCAGGCGGAGGCGCGTTTACTTTACCTTCCAACGCCGCTTGTTGATTTTTCAGAGCGTCGACTTGTTTTTGGAGGTTGGCGTTTTGATCCATCAACTGCTGCAGCATCCGCGCGATGTCATCCAGTTTGTCCAGGCGCTTCAGAATATCGTCGCAGCAATCCCGCAGAGAGTGGCCTTGATCCATAGCCCGGATGGCTTCGCCGGCGCCCCCCGCGCTTACCGTTCTGCCTTGCTCATCGGTCACAGTGAGAACAACGCGGCGGTTCATCCAGCGTGCGACATCCGTCTTACTATATCCGCCCTTAAAGCCCGGATATTTGGGGTCCGCTTTCCCGCGCGTGGCCACTTCAATCTGGTTCGCCGAGGCGCCGTACTTTACCAGAAATTCCTTCACCGTAGCGGCTCGAGCGAGGCCGAGCTTTTCGTTATACTTCGCGGAGCCGAGGTTGTCGGTGTTGCCTTCCACTTTGACGCGATAACCTGGGTGCTGATGCAATAAGTCGGCCAGCCGAAGCAAGCTGGGGTAACCGTCGGACAGCACCGACGAGTTGTACTCGAAGTTAATCTCTTCCCAATCGTCTTTCGAAGCGTTGGTACTTAGGCCCTGTGCATAACTGCATGTAGCGGCAATGCCGGCGAAAGCTACGCATAGCGTCAACCTGCGGAACATGATCAAACTTCCCCCCTGGAATTGGCTCTGTTTTTTGATTAGTGGGTTCTGAGACCCTTTTGTTGCGGCGCGCGGGACACGCCCCAAACGTTGTACATTAGCTAAGCAATAGACACACTTTTCACGGTTACAGTAACACCAATATTTCGAGAGACCTGATGGAGATAAGTACTTAGTACCATAACTGTTCGCTACCTAACCATTTAAGCGCAACAGTGACTTACTCAATTTGGTACTTCGACTTACGGTCAGCGCTAAGAGGATTACTTTAAACCTTCGACGAGGTGCAGTTCGGAAAGTTCTTGAACATATGAGTAGGCGTACGATTTTCCGTCGGCTGTCAGGCGAACTCCGCTGATATCGCCGACCCCGGCCGAATCGGCCGGCTTGATCTCGCGCCACAGCTCGCGGTGCCCGGTCTTCCAATTCACGCGAAAAATGCGGCCCGGCAGCGTACCCCGGCTCATGACGTAGAGCAACGAACCATCGGCGCTGAAACCGTAGGGGCGTTCGCCCGCCTCAATGCCGGCGCAGGGCACCGGTTCGCCTCCGGCCAAGGGATAAAGCATGGCCTGCCGGCCGGGGTTCATCGCGACGAATCCATGACTGTCCGGAGTGACAACGATACTGCCGGAGATCCCTTCCGGCGAAACCGGCCGCGGCTGGCCGCCGGGAATCGTCAGGGAATAAACGCGCAAGCCGTGGCCTTTCTCGCTGCCGACGATGAGGAGTTCTTTATCGTTCAGCCAAAACGGAACATTGACATTGATGCCGGGCATGGGAAAGTGTTTCGATTCGCCCGGACCAACCGGCAGCAGCGCGATCTCGTCGTATTTTTCGCCGACCACGGCTACCCATTTGCCATCGGGCGATAGCTTGGGATTCTCGCCTAGCCCCAGCTTGACCGCCGGAGCGCCGTCGGTGGTGCGGTAATAAGCCACCACATGATCGCCCGCGCCCTCGCCGCTCTCAAAGAACACCACGGCTTTGCCGTCGGGCGAGAGATCCGTTACCAGCGACCAATCCAGCCACGAAAGATCGTGGACCATCCCGGCGCGCTTGCCCCCCTGGTCTTCACCGCTTATGAAATTCAGCTTCATTTGCTGCGTGGCGGAATTCAGAAGCACCCGGCCGTCGCGCGCGATGTCTTCCAGATTCAGATTCCCGGTTTGAGCCAGGATGGTTCGCTCGACGCCGTCCAGCGTAACGGCGCGCAGCTCCCTTTTGCTTCCCCCTTTGGTCGCGGTGAAGCAGATCTCGTTGGTCTTCGGCATCCAGGCCAGCCCCCACAACGAGCCCCACCCATCCGACAAAGTTTTGGTTTCACCGGAAAGGTTCATCACCATGACGGCGCCGTTGTCGCCGGATTTTTGAGGATGATGCAGAAACGCGATGCGATCTCCGGCTGGAGAGAAACGCATATGACTGATGGCGCCGGCCGTGTGGAAAAGAGCTTTTCCGACGGGAAATTCGAGCTGGGTGTCTTTTTCTCCATCGCGGACGATAGCCAGCTCACCGTTCGGAGACCACTCCGCTGCTTGCACCCGCTCCAGCACCTGGCGCGGAGCACCGCCCGAAAATGGGACCCGCGCCAGCGTTCCCAGCGTCTCAAAGGCCACCGTGCGCGGGTGCAGCAATACCGCGAGCTCGCCGGTACTTGAAACCGATGACAGTTTGGCGTCTTCCAACACTGTCGGGTGAAACTCCGGGCTATCCAGCCGCACGGAAAACGTTTTGGTGCCCGCGCCATCCCAATCGGCGGTGTACACGATGGTATTTCCGTCCGGAGCGAAGCGCGCGGAGTGGACCATGCCATGGCGAAAAGTGAGCCGTTGAAATTTAGGCTGTTGCTGAGGCTCCGACCGCGCGCCGGCCCAATAACCGGCAGCCAAGCCGCCCACTAGAAGCATTGCGGCAGCAGCCCACGGAATCCAATTGGCTGGCGGCCGCGCAGTGGATGCTGCGACAGCTCGGCCGGACGCTTGCGACAGGGAATCCAAGTCGAAGGCCAGATCTCGTGCGGATTGAAAACGGTCATCCGGATTTTTTTCAAGACAGTGCCGGACAATGCGATCGAGCGCGGGCGGGAGCGACGCGTCCAGAGCGGTCAGCTCCGGCGGATCTTCTTTCAGGATCGCGTTCATGGTCTCGACCGATGTATTGCCCTGGAAAGCGCGCTTGCCGGAGAGCATCTCATAAAGGACGCAACCCAGGCTAAAGGTATCGGAGCGATGATCCACCGGCTGCGCGCGCACTTGTTCGGGCGACATATACGAAGCAGTGCCCAGGACCGCGCCCGGGTCGGTGACTTGGGTTTCCGTAGCGAAATCTCCGGCTGATTTTGCGGTGGAGGTAACTTTGGCCAGTCCGAAATCGAGGATCTTTACACGGGAGTCTTTGGTGAGAAACAGATTCTCCGGTTTGATATCCCGATGCGTGATCCCCTTGGCGTGGGCCGCCGCCAAGCCGTTAGCGATCTGGCGCGCGTAGTCGACGGCCTTGGAAGCGGGAATCTTGCCTTCGCGCAGCCGGTCGCGCAGCGTCTGGCCTTCCAACAGTTCGGAGACCAGATAGGGCGCGTTGTCCTGTGTGCCGATGTCATACACCACTAGAATGTTGGGATGGTTCATAGCGCCGGCGGACTGCGCTTCAAGCTGGAAACGCCGCAAACGATCCGCATCGGCGGCGAACGATTGCGGAAGCACCTTGATTGCCACGTCTCGCTTCAAGCGGGCGTCGCGGGCCTTATAAACTTCGCCCATGCCGCCGGCGCCGATCGAAACAAGGATTTCGTAAGGGCCAAGTTGTTGGCCGGGCGTGATGGTCATGGCTTAGCGGAGTAATCAAGATTTTAGCAGGTGCGGCGTTCCACAGTTTGGGTACACTATATCGAGCTGTATGGATCAATCCAAACTTCGAGCATGGTGGGCGCATCGGCAGGGGCTGGATGGCGGACTGGCCGGGAAATCGGCGGCGGAGGTTTTGAACCGCGCTGGCTGGGCCCGATCCGTGGGCGGAGTGGGGCCGTACCTCACCCTTTTTTCGCGCGCCGGGTTGAGCCGCGAAAAAGTGGATGCGGCCGTCGCGAATACCGAAATCCATGAGCTTCCCAGCGCGCGCAGTTGCACCTACGTGCTGCCGGCTTCCGACTTCGCATTAGGGCTGAAGATTGCGCAGGGTTTTCCCGGTGAAATGAAGACCGCCGAAAAGCTGGGCGTCACCCCGAAGGAAATCGACAAACTGTGCGACGCGGTGATTCATGCGCTCGAAAAGGCGCCGCTTGATCCGGATGGCTTGCGGGAGGCTGCTGGAAAAGCGGTCCGCAATCTCGGCGCCGAAGGCCAGAAGAAAGGGTTGACCACCACGCTGCCGGTGGCTCTGGGCAAGCTGCAGACGTCAGGCGACATTCGCCGGATTCCGGTTAACGGGCGGCTGGATCAGCAACGTTATAAATACACGCTGTGGCGGCCTAATCCGTTGCGCAACTTCAAGCTGTCTATTGAAGAGGCTTACGCCGAGCTGGCGCGGCGTTATTTTGCGTGGATCGGACCGGCCAGCATTGCGGAGTTTCAATGGTTCTCGGCACTCGGGGTGAAAGCGGCGAAAGCTGCCGTGGAACCTTTGAAGCTGGAACCGCTCGCGGCGGGCGACGATCGGTTTATGCTGCCCGGCGATCGCGCCAAGCTGGATGCGTTCAAGCCGCCCAAGGATCCGCACTATGCGCTGACCAGCGGAATCGATTCGATTGTGCTGCTCCGCCGCGATTTGAAAAGCCTGCTGGATCCCAAGGATCTGGACTGGCCGGTTTTTTCAGAGAAGGGCGTCAAGACGCTGGGCGCGCTGGCCGACCTGCCGAGTCATGCGATTCTCGATCGCGGGCGCATCGTCGGGCTTTGGGAATATGATCCTGCCACGGACTCGGTGGCCTGGGTTTCGTTCGTCAAAAAAGACCGGGCGCTGGAGGAAGCCGTCAAGCGCACGGAAGAGTATGTTCGTGAGCAGCTTGGCGACGCGCGATCGTTCAGTCTGGACAGTCCGAAGAGCCGCGCGCCTAAGATCACCGCGTTGCGCGAAGCGGCCGGCAAATAGTTTGCCCGCTTGTCCCCTTGCTGACGAGTCAGTGTGAAAACTC
>Ga0210388_10004424_pt1 | contig 11007 bp, 8 predicted proteins | sample IncBWC19OmetaG_FD_155485 | JGI IMG/M metagenome (GOLD analysis project Ga0210388, IMG submission 155485) | Forest soil microbial communities from Barre Woods Harvard Forest LTER site, Petersham, Massachusetts, United States - Inc-BW-C-19-O ...
TAACCTCATCGCGGCGACTCGGACCGGATCCCTGGATCAGCAACACGGCAGGAAATGGGCCATGGCCTTGAGGAAGCGCCAATGTACCCGCGAGTTCAACGCCGGGCGCTCCACCGGGGTAGGCCACCTCTATCTCCCTACGGGGCAAAGCGGTCTTGGCTAACGAGTTGGCGGATGCCGAGTTATGAGAGTCGGGAGCAACACCGCCATCATGTGCGATCACTAGGGACGTCGACCCTAAAAATACCACGGTAAAGAGAACTCGTCGCAAAGGCATTACGGCCGCCGCTCAATCCGAATTTCGCCATTCATCTCCGTGACGATGACTCCAGGACGTTGGCGTAAAAACCTGATCAGCGAGTCAGGATCTGTGGAAGAGAAGATTCCGCTGATGTGGAACCCATAAAGCGCAGGGTCTTTTATAACCAGCTGCCGCTGGTTATATCGATTGAATTCCTCCGCCACGTCCGAGAGCGTCGCCGAATCAAATACAATCTCGCGCTCTCGCCACGCCGTGGCGCTCGCGATGTTGGCATTCGCAGTCTTCTGCGCGGCGTCTGCCGTCACGGTCACCTGTTCGCCGGCGGCGACCATGAGCGAAGCGTCACTCGTGAGGCCTTGCCTCCCAGTCTCTTCTGCCGGGGGAGGCGCAGTGCCCGTAGTAGAAGTTGGCAAAGACTTGCGCGCTCGTGGCGCGGCAAACGGCGAGAGGTCGGCTGTACTCCCCGAGGATTCCGACAGTGTGTCAGCGGATGGCACCTGCGGTACCTTGCTGGCGTTACCTGCAAGCGGGCTTTGAGATGCCGAATACACCGCGACACGCCCCTCAACGACGGTTACGACGGTGCCGCTCGATTTCCTGTACACGTCAAACTGCGTGCCCACCGCGCGCACGCGGGTCGCGCCGACGGCCACAATGAAGGGCCGGCTCGTGTTGTGTGCAACATGAAAGAGTGCCTGGCCTTCGATCAGTTCAACAGCGCGTTCTTGCTTTGAATACTTGACGCGAATTCTCGAACGGGAATTCAGCTCAACCGTCGAGCCATCTTCGAACTGGATGGAGCGCTGCTCCCCAAGGGCGGTCGCATAAACGGGGGCGGACAGTTGCAGTAGAGCAAAGACGCAGGCGAGAATCATCAGCACTGCAACCGAGGCAGCAATGGCAGACCACCCCCGACCGATGACCCAAGCCTTGCGAATGGAAACCTGTTGAGGGTGGACGACGGTGGATGTTGGGACAGACTCTGTTCTTGATGACTCGCCCGCTGAAACCGTACTTGCCCTCGCAAAGCCTCCGCCGGTCAGTGCAACAACGTTGTCGTCACCAGCAGCGCTGGCATGTCTAATCAACAGGTCTGCCGACCACTTGCCGTCCGGGTCGAGCAGCGGCCCTTCGTTCCAAATCGCGGCAATTTCAAGGTAAGAGCTCACGTGTTCCGGGGACTTGCGCAGCCAGCTATCGAAGTCTCGCCGACCTGAGCCATCCAAGTCGCCTGCGCGGCACGCCACAAACCAAGCGCAGGCCTCTTCGTAAATCTGAGTGTTCATCTTCGAACGAAGCTGCCGATCCATAAAACCTCTACTCCGCCGCTTCCAATCGTTGACGCAATTGCAGCAGTGCTTTCATCAAATACTTTATCGCCATGGGGCGTGAGCACCCGAGGCGCGCGGCAATCTCATCGAACGACAAGCCATCCCGTCGAGATAACATGAAGACTGCCCGTAACTTGGGAGAGAGCTTCTCAAACGTCTCCTGGAGTCGATCGAGACACTGCGAGGCCGCCACTTCGAGCGCGGGATCCGAGTGCGCGCCAGATGCTTGCGTGTGCAGCACCTTTGCCAAGTCGGCGGATGGCAATACGGCGACTTTCAGCGTGTGCTGCTGAAGGACATGCTGAGCCACAGTAAACAAATACGCCTCAGGTGAGCGTATCGAGTCGACATTTGGCACTCGCAGCATGCGCAAATAAACCTCCTGAGTGATGTCCGGCACATCGGCGATGTTTCGCACTCGAGCGAGCAGGAATCGCCGTAGCTGATCGCCGTGACTGGCCACCAATCCTTCTATCAGCGATTGCGCGTCTTGGGCGGACAACGATAATCCTTACATCGACCCGGTTACGCTTTATAAGAGCGAATCGGGGCCCGGCGGTAACCCCCGGAAGCAAAAAATAGTTAGCCCCTCGGAGGGTGCAATAGTGGGTGGGTGCATTCGGAAGTTAGCGGCAGCCAGTTAGGAACACCAGCATAAGCGAAACACTCCAAGCTTGCAGGTCCTGAACGGTATGGAAGAGATCCCGCATGGGCGCCGCACGGTGCGTTCGGTCAGGATTAAATGGGCATGGAAGGCCTAGCCTAAGCGATCAAAAAGTCTTAACAACTGACAACGAAATAGTGCGAGGAGTGATGTAGTAGAAGGCGTAGTTGGGGACACTGTTCGCGCCCCCATTCACGATGCCGCGCCGATCCGCAACGTTCAGGGCGGACAGATTTGCAGTCCAAGTGTCGTATTTGAGGCCCGCGCGCAGATCGATTTTTGCATACGCCGGAAATTCCTGCCGCTCTGTCTGGAACTGGTCCGGGAAATTGCCAAGACGCTCGCCAATGTAAGCAATTGTGGCCCCAGCGAAGCTTTTGAGTTGCCCAACGAGCGCAAATTGCTGGTCGGCAGACAAATTGCCGGAGAAACGGCTGCTATTGGGCAGAGGATCGCCCGTGACCCCATTCACTGTACTATTCGCGGGGAAGTTTTGAGTCAGCTCGGCCTGACTAAGAACCACCCACGCCGCCAGCTTGAGATCTGGCGTAGGCCGCGATTCGAGAGATAACTCAAGCCCCTGGCTCTTTGCATTCCCCGCGTTGGCGGTGTAGCTGCCCCCCGCTGCCGTATCCAGACCGAGCTGAATTCCCTTCCAGTCGATATAGTAGAGAGACGCATCTACCGTGAATAAATGATCCAGAAAATCGCCTTTCAAACCAATTTCGTAATTCTCGGTTTTGTCAGGGGCGAAGCTGACCGGGGCGCCCGTCTGGACGGAAGTGCATCCGCTTGAAGGACAGTTCGCCCCACCAGGGCGATATCCCGTGGCCAATCTCGCATACGTCATCCAATCGGGTGATAACTTATACTGGGGCGTCACCAGATAAGTAAACACATTCGCGGCGTAACTTGGCGTTGCGGAAAAAGCGGGAGTCGAGGAGTAACCTAACGGCGGCACGCCAATCCCTACGCTTGTCACACTGGGTTCGTTTATATGGCTCTCTCGCCCTCCAATTTGGACTTGAAAGCGATCCGTGAAATGCACCGTGACATCCGTGAATCCAGCGAGCTCCCAATATGAGGTTTGCGGAAGCGACGACCCAACATATGCTAAGAGGCCCTCGATGCCGCCCGTAAGCGGATTCGTCGCCAAGACCGTCTGACTGGCGAAGTCGTTTTCGTGCACATAATATCCTCCTAGAAGCCAGTCGATGTGGTCGGTCACGGGGATTGAGAGCCTGAGCTCTTGCGAGAACTTACGAATCTCGTAGGCGTCAGCTACCGGTGCGCCAGTAACAGAATTGGCGATGGGAAACAGCGCGCTTGCAAGCCCTCCCAGAGTTTGAGAGAAGTCAAAAGAATCGTGATCGCTGTTGATGTTGTATCCACTAACCAGCGTCAGGTCTGCTTTCCCCAGTCGGGCATTGAACGAGGCTGAGTAGGCCTGATTTTTATGTTCGTATCCCCCAAAACCCTCTATCGTATTTTGTTGTAAATCAGCAAAACTAGGAAGTATGTCAACCTGCGACGATCCGCCCGCTTCGCTCTGTTGATATAACGCACTCAACTTTAGGGAAACGATGGGAGACGGCTGCCAGAGCGCGGAAACATGAGCGCCATCGACCAAAGTCTCATTGACCCCGTTCACGTGAGTCAACATATTGTCGACGTATCCCGGGTCTTCGCGGTGAAATGCGCTCATTCGGACGGCGAACGTATCGGTAAGCGGCACATTGAAAGAACCGCGAACATCGTAGCCAAGCTCGTTACCGTTGAACACACTACTGATTCCAGCCTGAACGCGCCCACTGACGGCGTCCACGGAAGGATCAGCCGTTACGAAGTTAATGAGGCCGCCCATGCTGCTGGCGCCATAGAGCGTTCCCTGCGGACCCCGAAGAACTTCAATCCGGGCGAGATCACCCGGATCAATCTCTGGGATGATTGCCCCCAGATCACCGGAAGATCCAAATGCGATTCCGTCAATCGTTACCGCCACAGCCGGGGCGGCCGACCCTCCGCCTCCAATACCACGAATCGACAACGTGGTAAGAGATTGCGTGCTAGGTTGGACCGTCAGGTTAGGTACGCTGTCGTAATAGTCTAAGAGCCGAACTTCGTTGGAGTTCAGGAGGTTGTCGGCATTGAGCGCCGTAACCGGAACCGGTACGTCTTGAAGTCGCTCAGCTTTCTTTTGCGCGGTGACGATGATTTCAGACATCTGGCCATTCGCAGTACTTTCTCCGGATGTCGAGCCTCCATTTGCTATGGCAGGAAGCTGCGGATTCGGTCCTTGATCCGCCTGAGCTACGCGAAGGTCGCCGGAAGAGTCCTTGTTCCGCTCCCGATTGATGCTCACATCGTCTGAGCCGGTCGAGGTGGTTTTGGATGGATGACCAGTACGCTCGTGAGGCGAGGTCGCGGAACCGATCGTGACGGTCTTGTCATCGAGATAGCGGAAAGTTAGCCCGGTTCCAGTCAGCAATCGCTTGAGCGCCTCTTCAGTGGTGAACTCCCCAACCGCCCCTTCGGTGTGTACGTTCGCGATTTCTTCCGTCACATACACGATCTGGAAATTGCGATCTTTAGCCAGCGCATTCAATGCCGGGCCCAAGCCTTCGGCGGGAATGTTCGTTTCCTTGCGGACGGATGCGCGTGCATCATCCGCAGAACAGAACCCGATCAGACAAAGAGCTAGGCATGCCACGACCAGGCTGAAACGCATAAGATAGACCCCGCCTTCTAAGAAGCTCATTACTGTGGCCATCACCCATTGCGACGGCATGATGGGAAAGAAGAGCGATTTGTCTTCAATTGGTAACCCCTGCATTGAAAATAAATTTGTCACAATTCTCTGCCATGCGTGGACCGCAATGGGCAAGAAGGGAACTTTGCCGTCAAACCCAGTAATGGCGGGGCACGGCGGCGCACGCCCTGGTCCCGACGGTGAGAGATCTTTTCGCCGATGGAGACACGGTCATGACCCCAATTCGACGCCACGGCCACCGCGGCAGCCGGATTGCCGTACCGAGACACTTGCACCTGGTATATCTGGATGAAAAAGGGAAAGGTGACAAAAGCTTTCGCCTTTTTTCGACATCCGAGACTTTGATGAATTCCGTCAGCGAGTGACGCCCAAGGAGTGATTTTGTACGGTCTGTCGGTTGTAATGCGACGGCTCGGTTGTGACCGGCGCGGGCTCTAGCACGCCGCGCTACACTGCTCAAACCACAATGACAACCGATCGCGGTCCGGATCCTTCTTCGTCTGGCCGGGCAGTTCGGGCTCCTGCCCTCGTCCGGCACCGGCGACTCAGAGGCGTGACTCTGAGTCGCCTCACGGACTTCGTCCGTTGCCACTTCCATGTGGCAACTGTCATCGGGGCCCTTGTGCCTTTGCCGCTCTTGTCGTTGCTCGTCTCCCTGACAAGATCTTCTCCCCATATCTGCGGGGCTACTGAGGAACGCCGCCTTTTTGTTCGTTTAGCATCCCCGTGGCGCACCGGCTGCCTTACCAATATCGCGGGTGCCTCTAGGCTTATTTGAAAGTAGGTCCGTGCGCCCAAGCCACCAGCGAGCATCGCGCCCCTAAGGTCACCGGTGTCACCTGATGCGCGAGAAAAGACGGAAACACAATGATGGTCCCGCGGCGGCGGCGCGGATCGAGCTGCGGACAGGCGCATAACTCCAAGTCCCCGCCGGCGTACTCGCCGTCATCGCTCAACTGCACCGACATACTGAGCTTGCGCGTGGAGGTTTGACCGCCGCCGGCGTCGAGATGCCAGCCGAAGCTTTCACCCACTCCGTAACGGGCAAATTGAATCTCATCCACTAAACCGAACAAGTCGAACTTGAACCAACGATTGACGGCCTGGAAGGTATTCCAGACTTTCTCGTACAACCACCGACTGTCTTCTCGAATGTCGATCCATGCGATGGTTGATTTGCGAATATTGGGCTTGGCATACATCATCGTGCCGGCGCGCTGTCGGCGATGCCCGCTCAACCCCAAGATTCGTTCACATTCATCGGCCGAGAAAATGCCCGTAAATACCAGGGGTGATGAGACATGTCCGTTCATCTTTAACCCTAACCGAACGCGCTCGAACGTCTCGGGCGCATCGGCTACCGATGGCGGGTAGATCAACGAGCCCGTTTGCTCATCGCCCATGCTTAACTGCAGCTTATGCACCCTGGCCCGGTCCTGGTTTAGCTTTTGACGAGATCTCGAACCGCGTCGACATCGATTGCGAACAACTGCACGGCGGTCGCCGTGCCAAAACTGGCGATGCCGTCGGGACTGGTAAGATACTTAGCAAAGGCCTCTTCCGGGCTCAACGCACCCGGGAATTGGGTCGAATTGAAGCGCTCGATCTCGAATGAGACACCGGTCGACTGCATAGGATTCTGCACCACCGGCCTCACTTTTCTAATACCCATCTCCACCGTATCGACCCCGGTGTCGACGCCAAAAATAGTGATGAATACCACCTCGACCGCACTTCGTATCTCTGGGATGACGGGGCTCTGTGCAGCTCGCGCCAGCATGGCGCGATGCTTTTCTTCGAGTTGGGCAGCGGTGAAAAAACCCACTGCAAAATAGCGCGTCGTCGGGACTTCGCGGATCATCTACTCTCCTTGGCGGGTCGCTGGAACTGGAATAACATTAATGCAGCCTTTTTCAGCGCACTACACCCAAAAGGTCTATCCATTGGTACGACCTCTGCGGCTTCTCTTGACGACCGGGCTCATGGCGACCGGCTTGCTCGGCGGATTTCTGCTCTGGCGCGCTGCCAAAGAGACTGAGCCACCCACCTCTGAGAAGCCGCTCATCGTCGCGTGGGTTGATTTCGATATTCCGCCGGTACGCCAAGGAGTAGCCCGATTCACACAACATCTCAAAGCCCAACGCCCCGAGGGCGCGCGGCCCGTCGAAGTTGAACTCATCGGTGTCGACGCAGACGATCCTGCACGATTTGCGATGAAAATGCGGCAGTTGATCGCCACGCAGCCCGCCCTCATCTTCGCCTCCTCAGTCGGCGTGACGAAAACTTTGCTGGCGCTTAAAACAAGTATTCCGATTTATTTCGGCATTCAGTCCGATCCGGTGCGCGAAGGCTTGGTGCCCTCCTTGGTGTCAACGGGCTCCCTCACCGGCTATACCTACTTCGTGCCCCTCGACGTGAAGATCATGGAACTGATTCGCCGCGTCTTTCCCGACATCAAAGCGGTGGGCGTCGTGGCGACCGACTATTGGCTCGAAGGGGCGAGCATGAGCCAGGACCTCTTCACGCAGGCCAAGACGCTCGGCCTCGAACTTAAAGTATTTGACCTGCACGACCGGGAGGGAATCGGCCGAATGCTCGAAGATCCGCGGGCTCGTGCGGTGCAGGTGTGGTACGTCCCGTATTCGGAGATCGCATTTCAGCACGGTGAGGAGCTGGCGGCCGCTTTGGTGAAGACTCGCAGGCCCACGGTGTATGCGCGTCGCAAATTTCTCAAACTGGGTGGCCTGATTTCGGTTCAGTCTATCGACGAGGACGCCATGGACATCTGGGCCAAATCCATTGCCAATATCTTGAATGGCGTGCCCGTCGGCAGTATTCCGGTCATGCGTCCTAAGGAAATCGAGATTGCGGTGAACGCAACCGCGCTCGCGCAATTTGATCGCGCAATGCGCGAGCGCCTTGCACGCGAGGCCACCGTTTTGGAGTAAATTGGCTGATGGGAACGCCTAAAGGGACTCGAGCGTGCAATTAGCGGCAATGGAGGGATTATTTCGACGCTATGTCGCCACGCTCGCGGGCCTGGTCTCCGCATCCGTGTTGACGGTTGGCGCGATCCTAGCCATCTACCATTACTACCAAGATCAGCAGCGCGCGCACGAAGTCCAAACGGCGCAAGCCCGCGCCGCCGCCGCCTCGATCGATGCCTATCTTCGCGGCATCGAGGGTGTGCTACGCTCCTTGTCGCTGCGATTGAGCGAAGGCTCGGTAGCCAGCCGCGCCGCACAAGCCCGCGATTTTCGCGATGCGTTGAAATTTGAGCCGGCGATTTTGAACATTCGTTCGCTGGGCGCTGACCTGCGCGAGACCAATTTCGTGTCCCGACTCCTTGCGAATCGCATCGAATCCGGAGCAGCCCAGCCTTCCGTCCAAAAGCTCCTGCAAAGTTGTGCGACAGCCTTCTGCTACGGCCCGGTATTTGTCCGTGACCAAACCGAGCCTTACGTCGCGATCGCCATCGCCGGTCAGCACGGCGGCGAGACCCTCGCCGCGGAAATCAGCGTGCGATTTATTGACGACGTGCTCGCGAGACTCTCGATTGGCAAGTCGGGTCGAGCCTACGTGGTCGATTTCAACGGTCACTTACTGGCGCACCCTGACCTGCGCACCCTGCTGCGCAGAAGCGATGTGTCTGAATTGCCTCAGGTGCGGCAGGTTCGAGCGGCACTGGCTTCGGGTCGCACAGAGTTGCCGTCGGTCTGGGGTGAAAGTCCGAGTGGCGGGGCCGTATTCTCGAGCGCGACTCGAATCTTGGGTCCCGATTGGCTGTTGTACGTCGAACAGCCCGCCGCGGAGCTGCTGCGCACGGTGCGAACCACCATCGGGGTCACCATCTTGGTGCTGACCCTGGGGATCGCTGCCGCGTGCGTGGCCGCTCTGCTCTTGGCTCGGCGTCTGGCCAAACCCATTTTGCAGCTGCGCGACGGTGCCCACCGGCTGGGAAGCGGCGACCTGTCGGCCAAGATCGAGATCCAGAGTCGCGATGAGATTCAATCGGTGGCGACCGCCTTCAACGGCATGGCAGATAGTCTTCGCACACTGTACGAAAGCCTGGAATCCAAGGTCCTGGAGCGAACTCGGGACCTGGCGCAAGCCAACGACCAAATCACCACCCAGGCGCGCGAGTTATCGGCGTTGAACGGCAAGCTGGGCATGCAGCTCGAAGAGCTGAAAGTAAAGCGCGAAGCAGCGGATCGAGCCAGTGCCGCCAAGACCCGGTTTGTGGCCGCGGCCAGCCACGACCTGCGCCAGCCCATGCATGCCGTCGGCTTGTTGGTCGGGATTCTTGCCGAGAGGCAGATTTCCCCAGAAATCGGCGGCTTGCTCAACAAGATTCAGCTTTCTGTCTCGGCGCTAGAAAACCTGTTTGAAACCCTGCTCGACATATCGCGACTCGACGCCGGCATCGTGGCGCCTCATCTGACATGCGCGAGTTTGGACTCCCTGCTCGAGTCGATCGAACTCAGCCATTCGCAAGCCGCAGCGGATAAGGGCCTGACGCTTCGGGTGCATCGCTCGCGTACGGTGGTCCATACCGACAGCGCGCTGCTGCTCAGCATGCTCGGCAACTTGATCTCAAACGCGATTCGCTATACCGAGCGCGGCCATATCGATGTTTACTGCCGAAAACGCGATCGATTTGTCGCCGTATATGTCTGTGATACCGGCATCGGCATCCCAGCCGCGGAATTGGAGCTCATATTCGAGGAGTTCTATCAGCTGAGCGACATGAATCGGGATAGAGGCCAGGGGCTCGGCTTAGGTCTCGCCATCGTCAGAAGGACGGCAGAACTCTTGGGCTACGCGTTGACCGCAAGATCCTCGCTGGGTGTCGGGTCCGTGTTTGGTATCCGGCTGCCGATCGCCGGCGCCGATCAATTCAGGCAGATGCTGCCGGTACCCGGATGCGCCCAGGATTCGGTGCTGGCCGGGGCTTTTATAGTGGTCGTCGATGATGACCAAGAGAGTCGATTTGCGACCGAAGCGATTTTCAAATCCTGGCGCTGCCACGTAATCGCCGGCGGCAGCGGCGCTGAGGTGCGTCACGAACTCTCGCAGCATCTACGCCAACCGGACCTGATTGTCGCCGACTATTGGCTCAAGGATGGCGAAACCGGACTGACCATCATTCAGGAATTGCGGCGCGAGGCGGAGATGAGCATTCCGGCCATTATCCTCACCGCCGACCACGATGTGGCGCGCGCCGTCGGGGCGAAGACGCTCGACATTGTGTTTCTTCAGAAACCTGCCAACGCTCTTAGGATTCGGCGCGTCGTGATGGATCTCGTCCCGCAAACATCCGACGTGGAGCCTCAAGCGGTTTCATTGGAATGAGCACGCGGATGAACGCCGCGGTCGAAACGCAGACCCATGCGGCCCGCCGCAATGACGGCCTGCGTCCGGGTGGTCACATTCAACGCGCGCAGTGCCGCCGAGGTATGAATTTTTACAGTGCTGCTGGACAACGATAAGTCCCGACAAATGGCCTTGGCAGACTTGCCTTGCAGAATCAGGAACAACACTTCGGATTGTCGCGGAGTCAAGCCAAGATCGCCTGGCGTCGTGTGTTCCGAGGTGCCGGTCTTATCGCCGTTGCTGTGCACCACCGTTCTCGAGCTCACGCTTCGATCGCGTAAGAACGCCTCCGGCGGAATATAGATCCCCTTTGACAATACCAACTGTAGCGCCGCGAACAGCACGGCGGAGGACGAGCTTTTCGGAATGAATCCCATCGCCCCCGCATCGATGGCATCCAAAATGGTTTGCTTATCGTCGCTCGAGGATAACCCCACCACCGGAATGAGCGGGAATTCGCCACGGATCATCGATATGGCGTTGATCCCCGAAGTGCCGGGCAAATTGATGTCCATCAACACCAACTCGATACTCGGGTCCTGGGCAACCCGCGCCACTGCCTCCTCACAGGTCCCCGCCTGATAGAGTGAGTCGCCCGCCACCAAGC
>Ga0210388_10004425_pt1 | contig 11006 bp, 9 predicted proteins | sample IncBWC19OmetaG_FD_155485 | JGI IMG/M metagenome (GOLD analysis project Ga0210388, IMG submission 155485) | Forest soil microbial communities from Barre Woods Harvard Forest LTER site, Petersham, Massachusetts, United States - Inc-BW-C-19-O ...
GAAGTACCCGATGCGCTTGGAGAAACCCATCGCCAGACCGAGGATCAACCCGACGACCAGCGAGAGGCCAAGCCCTTCCAGGAAGGTGACGCCGGTGGTCTCGAGGTCCAGCCAGAACTGGTGGGTGGTCACGTAATGCCCCAACTGACGGGCCACCGAGGTCGGCGAGCTCACGAAGAGCTTGTTGACCCACCCCGCGTCGGAGGATACCTGCCAGGCCACCAGGACAATCACGAGGCAGAGCACGCCGAGCAGGACCGGTTCGGCGCGCCGGTATCGCAGTTGGGCCGACGACATACCGCCCTGCCGGGGCGGCGGGACCACGCGCTTGGTCTGCTCGCCCCGCGCCGCGACGGTCACGACCGTCCCACCGATCGCGGCTCGCGACGCGTGGAGTGTGTCCGACACTGGACCATTCTCATCACCTCGTTCAGAACAGTACGAATGCCTTGTCCGAATTGAAGATGTACGTCTCCACCAGCTCAGCCCATTCGAGATCCCGGCCAAGCTCCACCATGGCGCCCAACAGGCAGAACCAGTTGAGCATCTCCTGCTGCCCAGACCGCTCGACGGCGTCGAGCGGATAGTTGCGCCAGACATCGTAATCCCCGTCCAGCAAAGCCTGGAACAACCGCTGATCTGCGGCGACGTCAGGATAGAGATATCGGTTGCACGAGGCCAGGAATCCATGCGACCAGCTCGCCGAGGCGACCAGCGCCACGCGCCACGGACTGTCGGCCAGCACCCGCGCGGTGGCTCGCCCGAGGTCGAAGCATCGCGTCGGCGATGGCGAAGGGGGATCCAGCTGCGAGCCGCGCGGCGGATTGGCCGGATCTACGAACAGGCCCTTCGCCGAGATGACCAGGCGACCGTAGCAGTTCACCGCAACCGGCAGGATCGGGTACGGGAACCCGGTGCGCTCGTAGTCCAGGTACAGCACGGTGTTGGTGAAAGCGTGCGAGAGGCCGTCGTACTCGTTGGGCCGGTAACTGTAGGCCATGTCGAAGCCGGATTCGATTAGCCCGGTGGTCAGATACCTCCCGGCCGCGTTGTTGCCCTTGACGTACAGCTCGGTGTCGACGTCCTCGCCCCAGGCGTTCTGACCAAGGTGGAAGTTCGCCCACGGCTTGTGGACGAATTCGTCGTAGGCCAGCACGCAGAACGGCGGGATCACGCTTTCCTTGAAGTTCTCGTACTGGTCATCGCCCCACACCAGAATCAGGTCGGGGGCGAACTCGTCGATGCGCGCCCGCACCCGCCGCAGGTTGGCCCTGAGGTGCTCTCGATGTCCGGCCGCTGCCTTCAGCCCGTTATCGTCGGCGAGTTCGGCCACCAGCGCCTCCGGCAGGGCCGCGGCGGTCTTGGCCTCCTCCGGTGTTGACGGGTGGTTGATCATCCTGGTGAATGCCGCCGTCATTCGCTCGTCCTGTGCTGACAGCGGGGGGAAGTGGGTCATGCCCACTCCGAGCAGCTCACCCATGGCGCTACCTCCGGACCACTTGAGATTCTCGATAAGACCCGGCGATCAGGCCGGGTTACGACCCTCGAAGTACGCGCTGAAGTCGGTCGGGGCGACATCGAGGATCTTGCTGCGAACCAGGCCGTCCGCAGTCTCGCGCATTGCCTTGTCGGAGAGCTTCATGGCCGGCTGGCGCAGTGGGCCGCCGTTGTACCCGTTCAGCCAGGCCTGGTACTTCCAGAGGTAACGGTGGATGAAGCTCGCGCCTTCGAAGGTCGCCTGCACCGAGCCTCGGGTGACGCGGGCGGCCTGCGTCTGCCAGTAGATGTCCATTGCTTCCTCGCGCCGACCCTCGGTCAGTGCTGCGAACATACGCGGCATCCGGTCGCCGTAGTACTCGTAGTTGCTGGTGCCCATCCACTGCATCCCGAACAGATCGGTCCAGATCGGGGCGTTGGGCTCGAACGGGTCGGAGACGACGACGTTAGTGTCCTGCAGGGCTTTGAAGCACTCGTAGGTGCCGGTGGCGCCTGGGCGTCCGACCTCATACTTGACGCCGATCACGTTCTCCAGGCCGGCGAGTTCGACGATCGCGTCGAGCGGGTACCCGCTGGGGTGAACGCGGGCGAAGTTCCAGTGCTGGGCGCAGAACAGCACCACGCCGAGATCCACGCTGTCGCAGATCTTCTTGGTGTAGTCGACGATGTCCTGGGTCGTCTTCGGGTAGAAGCTGTTCGGGTGCCCGAGCAGCACCGCGTCCAGCCCGATGGACTTGGCCTCCTTGGAGACATCGATGATTGTCTCCGGGGTGTCGAAGGCACCGTGCAGCAGGATCTGGTGCTGCCCGTTGGCCTCGTCCACCGCGATCTCCATGAACTGGCGGAACTCCTCGCGCGTAATGCCGACCTCAGAGACCAGCAGCGCGCCGGTGAAGCCGAGTTCGATGTTCCGCCGGACGTCGTGGCGGATGCCGGCCTCGTTCAGCCCGCTCAGGTCGGATTTAAAGCTCGGGATGATGACGTTGCATACGCCCTTGAGGTTCTCCTTGGCCCAGTCCTTGGCCTCGGACTTCTCGTAGCTGGTAGCCATGTGGTGCTCGTTCCTTATCTCGTCGTACCGGGCTTGTCGTTGCCGTTAGGGTCTGTCTCGCCAGGCGATCACACGTTGAGGGCCAGGTATTTGGTGTCGAGGTATTCGCCGATACCCTCGTGGCCTCCTTCGCGTCCCAGCCCGGAGGCCTTGATGCCGCCGAACGGCGCGGCCGCGTTGGACACGATGCCTTGGTTGACGCCGACCATGCCGAAGTCGAGCGCCTCGCTCATCCGGATCGCCCGGGACAGATCGTTGGTGAACAGGTAAGCGGCAAGGCCGTATTCGGTGTCGTTGGCCCGGGCGACCGCCTCGTCCTCGGTGTCGAACCCGATGACGGGGGCGACCGGGCCGAAGATCTCCGAGCGCATCAGCTGGGCGTCGGCCGAGACCTCGTCGAGCACGGTGGGCGGATAGAAATGGCCCGGTCCGACGGGCGGTTGCCCCCCGACCAGCACCCGTGCGCCCCGCTGACGCGCGTCGGCCACGAGGCTCTGCACCTTGTCCACGGCGGCCTGCTCGATCAGCGGGCCGATCTGGCTGGCCGGGTCGAGCCCGTGCCCCATCCGCAGCTGGCCGAACCGCTCGGCCAGGCGCGAGGCGAACTCGGCCCGGATCCCGTTCTGGACGAAGATCCGGTTGGCCGCCGTGCAGGCCTCCCCCATATTGCGCAGCTTGGCCAGGACCGCCGCGTCCACCGCGGCCTCCAACTCGGCGTCCTCGAAGACCACGAACGGCGCGTTGCCGCCGAGTTCCATCGAACTGCGCACGACCTGCGGGCCGCACTGCGCCAGCAGCATGCGCCCGACCTCGGTCGATCCGGTGAAGGAGAGCTTGCGGATCCGGCCGTCGGCCAGCAGCGGCGTTACCACCGCACCGGGGTCGGTGGTGGTCAGCACGTTCACCACGCCGGCCGGGATGCCCGAGCGCATCAGTTGCTCAGCGAATAGCAGCGTTGTCAGTGGCGTGAGCTCGGACGGCTTGACGACGATCGTGCACCCTGCGGCCAGGGCCGGGGCGATCTTGCGGGTGGCCATCGCCAGCGGGAAGTTCCACGGCGTGATCAGCAGGCACGGACCGACTGGCTGGCGGGTCACCACGATCCGCCCGCGGCCATTGGGCGAGTGAGCGTAACCGCCGTCGATGCGGACCGCTTCCTCGGCGAACCAGCGCAGAAAGTCGGCGCCGTAGTCGAGTTCGCCGTGCGCCTCGGCCAGCGGCTTGCCCATCTCCAGGGTCATCAGCTCGGCGAACTCGTCACGGCGGCGCAGCACGGCGTAGTACGCGTCGAGCAGGATGTCGGCGCGCGCCCGGGCCGGGGTGTGGCGCCACTGCCGCGCCGCGGCGGTGGCCGCGTCGAGCGCGGCGACGGCGTCAGCCGCTCCGGCGTCGGCGATGCGCGCCAGCGTCTGCCCGCTGGCCGGGTCGGCCACCTCGAAGCCCGCCCCGGATCTGGCCGGCCGCCACTGACCGGCGATGAGCAGCTCGTTCGGGACCGGACAGGGCAGTACCGATGGGTCGTCGAGAGTCTGGCTCATCAGCTGACCTTCACCGAGTTGTCGGCGAACGGCTTGAGTGCGGCGAGTTCGCCGAGTTCGCGTCCCGCCCCCTGCCTGACGGCCTGCTGGATCAGCAGGTCCGCGAGGGCCAGGTCCTGCAGGGCGGTACCCACCGACTTGAACGTCAGCAGGTCGCGGTCAGGTTCGCGGCGCAACAGCTCCGGCTGCTTGGCGACCTCGGCAACCGAGGCCAGCCGCTCGTCCGACAGGTCGCCGGCGCACAGGCCGGCGATGATGTCGCCCGATTCGGCCTTGACCTGGTTCGGGTCATCGACCATCAGCGTTCCGCTGCGGCGCATGGTGACGGCGTCGAGTTCGCGCAGGTTCGGCCGCGTGGAGCCGACCGACAGCACCACTCCTCCGTAGGCGAGCTGGCTGCCGTCCAGGACCGGCACCTTGGACTTGGTAGCGATCATGACGATTTCCGCGCCGGTGACGGCCGCGTCGGCGCTCTGGGCGGCCGAGATCTTGATCCCGAGCTCGGCGGCTTGCCGGGCCGCGAAAGCTTCGCGTCGGTCCGGCGAGGGGCTGAACACGGTAACCGACTCGAAGGACCACAGCCGGCACAGGGCCCGCAGATGCCCGTCGGCCTCGAAGCCGGACCCGATGACCGCCAGCGTGGCCGGGCTGTCGCTGACCATCAGCTTGGCCGCGGTGGCAGTGAAGGCGGCGGTCCGCAACCGGGTGAGCTCGTCGGCGTCGAGCGCTCCGCGCAATTCGCCGGTCGCCGAATCGTAGAGCAGCACCAGGTAGCGGTTGCCGAGGCCCTCGGCCAGAGTCATCACCTTCAGCCCCATGACCGCGCCGAGAACGGCCGGCATGACCCGCAGGAACCCGCTGCCGCTCGGCACGTCGATACGTGGCGGCAGCTGGGTGCGGCCGATCGACTCGGCGTCGATCGCTGCCCAGGCGGCCTGCCCGCACACCTCGTCAGTGGCCAGGGCTTTAATGTCGGCGCTGTCGAGGAACAGGGTCATGCCTCGGCCGATCCGGCGCTAGCAGTGGCTACTGTCAACACTTTGGGAGTCCTAGGGAGGCTCAATCGAATTTCGCTTCCTGTTCAGGCGGACAAGGCCGGCTGCGACGCGGTCGTGTTCAACGCTGACCGCCAGGCTCGAGCCTAACAGTAGATCGAGCTACTGTATACACCTCATCGTAAATCTGCGTTGGCCTTGAGGCGAGGTGACGGTCTCCACTACGGCGTCCCTCCGGCTAGGCCTGGGCCGCGCTTACGACGCGCAGCGCGTCGACCACATCGTTGAACGTGGCGCTGGCCGCGAGCGTCGAAATGATGGCTTGGTTGATCTGCTCCACGGTCACCCCCAGCCCGAGAGCCCGCTTGACGTGCACAGTCAGGCTGCCAAGCTGGCCAACGGACGCGAGCGCACCGATGACGACCAATTCCACGGTCCCCTGGTCCAGCGGTCCGGCCTCCGCCGCCTTGCGCAACGCGGTGAACGCCTCCGCTGCGGCGGGGTTGGCGGCGGCGAGAACCTCGGCGGGCTTGAGTGTCTGGGACATCGACGATCCTCCGGTCATAGCGGTTAGTGAACCCGATAGCTAAAGATATACAGTGTCCACTCACAAGAACAGAGGCGTCGCAAACGATCGGACTGGACCAGCATGGACCTGCAACTCAACGGAAAGCGCGCTCTGCTGACAGGCGGAAGCCGCGGGCTTGGATGGGCCGCGGCCAGGCAATTGGCCCTGGAAGGCTGTGATCTGGCCCTGGCGGCCCGCGGCAGCGAGGCACTGCAGAAGGCCGCGTCGGAGCTCGCTGAGCAGACCGGACGGCGCGTGGTACCGGTCGTGGCCGACACGAGCGACGATGCTTCGGTGGCCGCAATGGCCGAGCAAGCGAGCACCGAACTCGGCGGCATTGACATCCTGGTCAACTGCGCGGCCCGATCGGCCGGTGCCTCCGGAGCCGTCACCACTGTATCGGCGGAAAGCCTCCGTACCGAGTACGACGTGAAAGCACTGGGATACCTGCGCTGTGCCCAGGCAGTCCTGCCGCAGATGATCGATCGGGGTTGGGGTCGCATCATCAACGTCGCCGGTCTCGCCGCCCGGCAGTCAGGCGCGGTAAGCGCGGCCATGCGTAACGCCGCCATCATCGCGCTGACCAAGAACCTGGCCGACGTCGTCGGCCGACACGGCATCACCGTCACCGCCGTACACCCCGGCGTCACGCATACTGATCGGGTTGCCCAGCGGATGAGCTCCCAGGCCGAGTCCCGCGGCGTCGGTGTCGACCAGATAGCGGCCGAGATGGGCGCCGACTACGCGATCGGCCGCATTGTGGAACCGTCCGAAGTAGGCGACGTGATCGCGTTTCTGGCCTCGCCGCGCAGCATTGCCATCACCGGTGACCTGATTGCCTGCGGCGGCGGGCGAATCGGGCCGATCTACTACTGATCGGCTCTGCTACTGATCGGCCTGGCCAGTTCACCGGTGGGAGGACCCACTCCCCGCTGAGAAGTGATGTCTTTCTACTGGCTGGCCAGCGCCAGTCCGGCGAAGCGTTTGACCAGCTCACGCCGGTACGGCAACAGCGCCCGCACATCCCCGGCCGAAATCGCCCCGACCAACTGGCCCGCGCGCCGATACTCAGCGACAAACTGGTCCCCGCTGGCATCGCCGTCGACCACCGCCACCTCGTCGGCCCGACCGGTCAGCCCCACCCCCTGCAATCGCACGCCGTACTGGTCGCTCCAGAACGACGGCACCGGCGCGAATGGCCGGCCGCCGGTAAGCAGCCGGTCGGCCGCCGCGGTCGCCTGCTCCGCCGCGTTGGTCCAGTGCTCCAGGCGTAGCAGCTCACCGTTCAGCGCTGGATGCGGCCAGCACGCGACGTCGCCGGCGGCCACCGCGTCCGCCACCCCGCGCACCGCCAGGCTGTCATCACACACCACGCCCGAATCGATCAGCACGCCCGAGCCAACCAGCCAGTCGACGGCCGGCCGCACCCCGATTGCGACCACCACCACGTCGGCCGGAAGCCTGGTGCCATCGGTCAACTCGACGCTACGCACCCGATCATCAATCTCGACCGCGCTGATGCCCAGCCCCTCAATCACCTCGACACCGTGGCGGCGAGCCCGTTGCGCAGCCGCCTCCGAGAGCTGTCCAAGCGCGCTGACCATCATCGGCAGCGGCGTGACCACAGTGACGGCCAGCCCGAGTTCGCGGCAGGTCGAGGCCAGCTCCGCTCCGATGAATCCCCCGCCGATGACGATCACTCGCGTTCCGGGCACCAGATCGGCCCGTAGCCGCAGCGCATCATCCACCGTGCGCAGGTAGTGCAGCCCGCGAGCCGTTCCGGGCAGGCCGGGCAGGCGGCGGGGCGCTGCACCGGTGGCGATCACGAGGCCGTCGTAGCCGAGTTCGGCGCCGTCGCCCAGCGTCACCACGTGGGCCGCGGCATCGAGCGACGTCGCCGGGACGCCCAGCTGCCAGGTCGCCTCCAAGCTCGGGTTCTGCCGCAGATGCAGCGACTCGGCTGGCATGGCCTTGGCGGTGAACTCCTTAGACAGCGGCGGACGGTCGTAGGGCGGGTGCACTTCGTCGCCGACCAGGATCAGCTCGCCGGTGAAACCCTTACGCCGCAAGGCCTCCGCGCTGCGCAGACCGGCCAGCGACGCACCCACGATCACGACCCGGCCCAGCCGGAGCTCCGGCCCGGCATCCCGTGCCGCCGTGCTCATGAGTCAACCAGGGTCAGCGCCTGGACCGGGCAGCTGGCGACCGCCTCCTCCACCTGCGCCCGCAGCGGCTCGTCGGGCTGCTCCTGCAGTATTCGCGCCACCAGATCGTGCTGAGTCAGTTCGAACACCTCCGGAGCCGACAGCAGGCAGTTGCCGTAGGCCTGGCACAGGTTGGGATCGAGTTCGATGCGCATCGCTCACGCTTCCGGGAAGGGGCTGGAGTTGGTCTCGGCCCCGACATAGGACCGCCAGGACTGCCACCATTGCCGGAGCCGGTTGTCGTCGCCGCGGGTGCCTTCAGCCGCCGGTTGGCCCCGGGCGATCAGGCTGTACGGCACGGCCCAGTTGGCCAGCCCGATACGCTGGCGCATCAGCACCGGGATGTCCTCGTCGCCGTAGGAGGCAAGCGCGGTGGCTTCGGCCGCGGCCATGCGCACCTTGCGCTTAGCCTCGTCGTCACCGACCACACCGAAGATCCGGCGGGTCACCACCGTGCTGTCCACGGCCTCCGGCATTGAGCTGGAGATCATGAAGTAGTTGTTGCGGACCTGGCAGATCAGGTCGGGGAAGAGCGTCATGATGTAGCCGCCGCCGCCTTCGAAACCGGGCAGCGCGAACTCGACCGAGCCCTTGAGCTCGTCGGGCAGCCGGTCGTAGTCCAGCTTGGTCCACTGCACGGCATGCCCGTTGTCGGTCAGCTCGTACGGGCTGGCCGGGCTGGCCGAACGGAAGATCGGGTGTACGAACGGCACGTGGTACCCGTCGCGCTGGTTCTCGGCCACGAGCTTCCAGTTGATCGGGACGGTCCACGACTGCTTGTGGATCACCTCCATCTCCAGGTTGGCCAGGGGGCTGGCGAGAACCTCCACGATGCGCGGCCCGAGGAAGTCGAGCAGGCTCGGGGCCGACTCATCGACGCAGACGAAGTGGAGCCCCAGTATGGACTCGGTCCGGATCGGCACCAGGCCGAATTTCTCTTTGGTGAAACCGGTGTTCTCATAGGCGGGGCTGCCAGGAACGCCGGCGAGCGAGCCGTCCAGGTTGTAGGTCCACCAGTGGTACGGGCAGCGCATCGCCGAGCACTGCCCGGCACCGTCGAGCACCTGGGCGCCGCGGTGCCGGCAGACGTTGTACATCCCGCGGATCTTGCGGTCCTCGCCCCGGATCACGATCACCGGGTTGCCGGCGATGTCGATCGTCAGGTAATCCCCGACCGCGGGCAGGTCGGAGTCGTGGCACACGAAGTTCCATACCCGGCCGAGCAAGGTGCGCTGTTCATGGGCGAAGAGTCGGTTGTCGAGATAGGCAGAATTGTGCACCAGCCGCTCGTCGTCTATCCCGTCGACGTTGCCGGCGGTCGTCACCGCCGCTCTTACCTGGTCCATCGCGTATTCCTTCTGTCGCTCTACGGGGTTTGTGGTCAGTGCTTTCCAGTGGCCCGGGCGGACTCGGTGGCACGTGCGGCCAGCCGCCGGGCCCGGCGATCGATTTCGGCCGCGCTGGCTCCGGCACCGCGTGCGGCGGTCTCGTCCAGTTCGCTGCGGGTCAGCGCCGCACCGGCGTAGCGGGCCAGGATCGCCCGGCGACGAGCGGAGTCCGGGAGGCTGAGCTCGAGGTGCTGCCCTAGCCGTCCGGCCCGGAGCAGGGCCGGGTCGATGAGTTCCTGTCGGTCGGTGATCCCGACGACGAGGACACCGGGACGGGCGATGCTCTGGTCGACACTGGACAGCAGCGCCGACAGTACCCGGCCTCCCGCCGACTCGAACGACCCGGGCATCCGGACCGGCGCCACCGCGTCGAGGTTTTCCAGCACCACGATCGCCGGGGCGACGTCGCGGGCCTTGCCGAACAAGGTCCGGATCGCCGCCTCGGATTCGCCCAGCCACTGGGTAAAGATGGCGGAGCCGTCCACGACGACGAGGTTGGCGTTGATCTGCCGGGCCAGCGCGGTCGCCAGCGCGCTCTTGCCGACGCCGGACGGGCCGACCAGCAACACGCCCTCGCGACGGGTGGCGTCGGGGTCGAAGGCGGTACGCGCCGCATCGAGCAGGGCCTCCTGTTGCTCGTCGAGGCCGTCGAACTCATCCCATTCCAGCCCGATCGGCGGGGTGGGCAGGCCGCGGGTTGCGCTCGGCGCGACTCGGTCCACCGCGACATAGACGTCTTCGGCCGCAATCGACAGCTCGGCATCGACCGCTGCCTCGGCGACCTCAATTCCCTGCCCGCTCCCACCGCGGGTTAGCCGCCGGGCCGCGGCCAGACCGACTTCACGGGTCAGGTGCATCAGGTCGGCGCCGGTGAAGCCCGCGGTGCGCGTGGCCGCCACGTCGTCGAAGGCGGTCTCAGCCTCCGGAGTCAACGGCATTTCCCTCGAATGCACCGAGAGGATGGCACGACGAGCCGCCGCATCGGGTGGGCCGACGTAGATCTCCTCGTCGAATCGGCCCGGGCGCCGGAACGCCTCGTCGATCGAGTCAATCCGGTTGGTGGTCGCCAGCACGACGACCCCGTCCACCTGGTCGAGTCCATCGAGCAGGCTCAGCAGCTGGGTGGTGGCGCGGATGTCGCCCTGCGAGGCCAGCCGTCCGCGGCTGGTCGCTATCACGTCGATCTCATCGATGATGATCAGGGAAGGCGCGTGGTGGGAGGCCTCGCTGAACAGCGAGCGAAGGTTGGCTTCGGTCTCACCCGAGTAGGTGCCGACCAGCTCGGTGGCCGACATCGCCATCACGTTCGCGCGCAACTCTTGGCCGACGGCCCGGCTGAGCAGGGTCTTTCCAGTGCCCGGCGGGCCGTGCAGGATCACCCCGCGCGGTGCCCGCACGCCGAGGGTGCGGTAGAGACCGGGGCGCAGCAGGGGCAGTTCGATAAGGTCACGCAGCCGCGCCAGGGCGTCGTCTAGGCCACCGACCTCGGCGAAGGTGGTCCGGCGGGTGGCGATATCCGGGTCGGGCTCGGCGAACTCGATGATGCTCTGCCCGCCGACCAGGGCGGGATGGCGGTGCTCCCCCGCCGGGTCGTGATCATGGCTGTGGCTATGCGAATGCCCGTGCGCATGGTCGTGGTCGGCGTAGTCGAGCTCGTGCCAGGCGTGCTCGACCCGCTCGACCAGGACCACGACGCCCCCGCCGCCGGCGAAGATGGGCACGAAGATCTTCGCGGCCGGCCAGACGACCGTCGCATCCTTGCGCA
>Ga0210388_10004426_pt1 | contig 11006 bp, 10 predicted proteins | sample IncBWC19OmetaG_FD_155485 | JGI IMG/M metagenome (GOLD analysis project Ga0210388, IMG submission 155485) | Forest soil microbial communities from Barre Woods Harvard Forest LTER site, Petersham, Massachusetts, United States - Inc-BW-C-19-O ...
GTCTGCTCCGGCGTGAGCGAGGGCGAGGGCGGTGGCGCGGCCGAGTCCGCGGGCGGCGGCAGTGACGAGTGCGATCTTTCCAGAGAGGTCGAAGTTGGGGTAGGTGTTCATGGCCGGTTCAGAATATCGTGCGCGGAGCCTATTTTGATGTCCCGGGCGCATGATCGGGGCTATGCTGTGGCGTGCGTGAGGGGAGATGGTCATGCGAAGAGCGATGATGTCTGTGTCTGTGGCTGCGGCGCTGGGATTGCTGCTGTGCGTGGGCGCGAGGTGCGAGGCTCAGACTGCGGGTCAGGACAAGGAGATCGAGGCACTGCGTGCGGAGTGGGTCCAGGATCTTGAAGAGCAGAAGCTGGAGCCTTCGCTGGCGCTTTTCACTGACGATGCGGTGTTCCTCACTCCGGACGGCACACGCATGGCCGGCAAGGATGCGATTCGCGGACTGTATCAACAGGTATTTGCCACGTATTCGGGCAAGATCGTCCTGAATCCCAAGCAACTGGCCGTCGCCCAATACATGGCGTATGAGAGCGGATCCTTTCACGAAACGCTTACCACGGTGAAGACGGGCGCGAAGCGGCTGTCAACAGGGAGCTACCTGATGGTGTATCGCCGCGATCCCGATGGAAAGTGGCAGATTGCGCAGCAGGCATGGACCGAGAAGCCGTCGGCGGCCTCGGGCGATGGCGCGGGCCACCCGTGATGTTCACAACTCTTGACAACTCAACGTTACAACTTTTGACAACGCGGAGGGGGCTGCTCTGCTAGGCTGGCTGCGCAGTTCAGGAGAACGGATCTATGGAAATGAAGCGATGTCTGGTGATGGCGGCGTGTTGCGCGTTGTTGACGCTGCCTGGGAGTCTGCGGGCGCAGGATAAACAGCCGAAGATGGCAGTCGAGGGCACGGCCATTGCTCCGGGCGACAGTCTGGTTGCGGCGATGGGCATTGTTGAGGAAGAGGTGATCGGCGCAGCCGATGCCATGCCTTCCGACAAATACAATTTTGTTCCGTCGGTGCCGGGCGGAGATTTCAAGGACGTGCGCAGCTTCGGATCGCAGGTGAAGCATGTTGCGCAGTCGAATTACGAGTTCTTCAAGGGATTCGGAGTTGCGGGCGAGATCGATCCGAAGACGCTGGAGTCGCTGCAGAGCAAGGACGACATCATGAAGGCCCTTCGTGACAGCTATAAGTACGTGAATGCGGCCCTCGCTTCGATTACGCCGCAGAATGCGTTTCTGGCGCTGAAGGCACCTGAAGCTTACAAGATTACGCGGGTTTCGATGGCCGGCTTTGCCATGGAGCACTCGATGGACCACTACGGGCAGATGGTGGTGTATCTGCGCATGAACGGAATCATTCCGCCGGCGAGCCGGAAGTAGGGACTGGCCCCTTCGGCTACGCTCAGGGCAGGCTGTCCAGGCACACGCGCCTTCGGCGCAAGAACAGAAGGCGTCCCTTTGGGACGCCTTCTTTGTGTTGCGTTGACTTTGGGTGGTTATGCGCGGCTTTCGATGGCGATGTACTCGGCCGGGTATTCGGGTCCGATGTACTCGGCGCGGGGGCGGATGAGGCGGTTGTCGTCGAGTTGTTCGATGACGTGCGCGGCCCAGCCGGCGATGCGGCTGATGGCGAAGATCGGTGTGAAGAGGTCGATGTCGATGCCGAGCGTGGTGTAGGTTGACGCCGAGTAGAAGTCGACGTTGGCGTTGAGCTTCTTTTCGCCTTTGATATACAGCTCGATCTTGTGGGACATCTCGAACCACTTGGCTTTGCCCGCGGAGTTGCCGAGGTCTTCGGACATCTTGCGCAGGTGCGTGGCGCGCGGATCTTCGGTGTGATAGACGCGGTGGCCGAAGCCGGAGACCTTCTTCTTTTCCCCGAGCATGCCTTTTACGTGATCGACGGGGTCGGTGCCGGCTTTGTCGATGGCGAAGAGCATGCGCATCACGGCCTCATTCGCGCCGCCGTGCAGCGGTCCCTTGAGTGCGCCGATGGCTCCGGTGATGGCGGAATGGACGTCGGAGAGAGTTGCGGCGATGACGCGGGCGGCGAAGGTCGACGCGTTCAGCTCGTGGTCGGCGTGCAGGATGAGGGCTACGTCGAAGGCGCGCGTTGCGGTCGCGGACGGCTTCTCGCCGTTGAGCAGCCAGAGAAAATTGGCAGCATGCGAGAGCGACGGATCGGGCGTGACGATGTCCTTGCCTTTGCGGATGCGGTCGAATGCGGCGACGAGCATCGGGATCTGCGCGGTCAGATCGAAGGACTTGCGGATGTTGGAGTCGTGATCGACGGCCTTCTCGTCCTTGTCGTAAAAGCTCAGCGCAGAGACGGCAGTGCGCAGCACTTCCATCGGTGTTGCTGATTTTGGAAAGGATTTGAGGAGGGAGAGGATTTCGGGATGGAGGGTTCGTGCGGCGGCCAGTTTCTTGGAAAATTCATCCAGCTCAGGTTTGGTGGGCAGCTTGCCGTGCCAGAGGAGGTAGGTGGTTTCCTCAAAGTTGGATTTCTCCGCGAGCTCGTGAATATCGATGCCGCGGTAGGCAAGCACGCCCGCATCGCCGTCGATCCAGCAGATGCCAGAGTTGGCTGCCACAATTCCTTCGAGTCCCTTTGCCGCTACCGCAGTCGCCATACGATTCTCTTCTTCCTCCAACTTCGCGTTCCAGATGAACTATGTCTCGGTCTTCGCCGCTGTCTCTGGCCCCGTTCCACTTCGACAGAGATGCAAAATCGCCCGGGTTCGATGCTGGGGCAGGTGAAGGGCTTGCCGGCGAAGAAGAGCTAAAGACTGTTTATAGCTTAGCGCGATAACGGTTGTCATTCACGGACTGTGACCGGCTGCGCTTCCATCGCTTCTGGTTGGACGGATGAGGGAGCGAATCGGCCGCAGCGAAAGGGCGACGGATCGACGCTGAGGGGCTGGTTCAGGATCATCTGGCGCAGCAGAAGGGCGGTTCCGGGCGCGAGCAGAATGCCGTTGCGGAAGTGGCCGGCAGCGATCCAGCACTGAGGCCTCGGTGCATCTTCGAGGGAGTCGATTACGGGCAGGCCGTCGGGAGAGCCTGGACGCAGCCCGGCCCAGCTATCGACGACAGTGGCCGTGCGGATTGGCGGCCAGAGGTCAGCGGCGGTTTCGAGCAGCGCAGCGATGGCCCGAGGATCGACCACCTTGTCGTAGCCGATGTCTTCGACGGTGGCTCCGATGACGATGTGTCCGTTGCCGCGGGGAACGAGATAGATCTCGGGAGTGCGGAGAACAACTTCGAGCTGGTCGGATTCGAGCTGGTCGGATTCGAGATGCCTGGGGCCGGGATGATGTACCTGGACCATCTGGCCTTTGCGGGGCGCAGAGAGGACGCCGGTGAGGCTTCCCGACCATGCGCCGGTGGCGTGGACGAAGGTGCCGGCGGTCCAATCTCCGGATGGAGTGGTGAAGCGGACTGCGCCGTCATTGGGATGGACCTCGAGCACCGGTGTTTCTTCATGGACCGCTACTCCTGCTGCGCGGACGGCGAGGGGCAGAGCGTGGGCGAGATCGCGCGGGTTGAGACTGGATTCTTCGAGGAGGAAGAACTTGAGGCCTTCGGTCGGGACTCGGGGGGCGATCTGGATGCCAGGCGCTAGCGCATTGAGAGTTTTCGGGTCCAGCTCGGAGAAGCCGGCTGGGATGCGGTGCGCTCCCTGGATGGTGCGCGTGGTGCGGATGGAGATGGTTTGTCCGGAGAGCTGCGCGATGCGCGCGAGAAATTGGGGATAGAGGGCGCGGCTCAGCTCGGAAAGGGAACGGAGCGCCGGTGGATTCTCGGGGTCGCCGGCTGCGAGCATTCCGGCCGCGGCCCAGGAGGACTCGGACATGGCGCGGCGGCGCTCGAAGACCGCGACACGGCGTCCGGCCGAGGCAAGCTCGAGCGCGAGGCTGAGGCCGATAATTCCTGCACCGGCGATTGCCACTTCAGTGTGATTCACTCGTCTATTTTATTGCGGCTCGGCGGGACTGTGCCGAGGCGAGCCCGGCATGGGATACTTTGCTACTGACAGGTGCGCGGGGATGCAATAATCTCGGGCACACGAGTTGAGCAGGACGAAAGGCTAGAACGATGAGCGATGAGACTCCCGTAGTTGTTGAGCAGCGCAGTTTTTCCGGACTTTTCCTTGGCCTGCTGGCCATCGCAGTGATTGCTGCGATCGCCGGATTGGGATGGACCTATTACCTCTCCGGGCGTCTGACGCACGCGGAGGCGCAGCTTTCGCAGGCGCAGCAGCGGAATGACAAGCTGTCGTCGGCACTGGATGAAACGAATGCGCGGCTGACGGTAACGACGGACACGCTGGGGCACTCGCTGGGACTCACGCAGAAGCAGCTCGAAGTGAAGGCGCAGGAGCTGCTGCGCCGCCAGCAGGCGGATGCGGCGCGTCTCGAAAACGAGCAGCAGGCCACTCAGAAGGCCGTGACCTCGGTTTCGAGCGACGTGTCGAGCGTGAAGACGGATGTGGGTGGAGTGAAGACGGATCTGACTAGCACGCAGACCGAGCTGAAGACCGCCGAATCACAGTTGCAGAGCATGAAAGGCGATCTCGGCGTGCAGAGCGGACTGATCGCGACCAACCACGGCGAACTGGAGATTCTGAAGCACAAGGGCGACCGTAATTATTACGAATTCACCCTTTCGAAGGGACAGAAGAAGCCGGTGTCGACGGTGAGCCTGGAGCTGAAGAAAGCGGACCTCAAGCACAGCCGGTACACGCTGGATGTTTACGCCGATGACAAGAAGATCGAAAAGAAGGATCGCGGACTGAACGAGCCGGTGCAGTTCTATACGGGCAAGGACAACATGCTGTATGAGCTGGTCGTGAACAGCATGGACAAGAACGAAGTGAAGGGATACATCGCCACGCCGAAGAATGCTCCGGTGCCGGTGAGCACTTCGGGAAACTGAGCCGGGCTCAAGCGTGGGATCTGCACGCGGTCACGCAACCAATGAGGTGAGTCCTATGGATAAGCGAGAGCTGCTTCTCGATGTGTATCAAGCCTTCAACGCCCGGGATATCGAAGCGGTTCTGGCGAGGATGCATCCGGATGTGGACTGGCCGAATGGAATGGAAGGGGGCCGCGTGCATGGACGCAACGCGGTCCGCGATTACTGGCGGCGGCAATGGGCATTGATTGATCCCAATGTTGAGCCGGTCGCGTTCGAGGACGAGGCGCCGGGTCGAACGGTGGTCGATGTTCACCAGGTGATTCGGGATATGGCCGGGAAGATTCTCCTGGACCGGACGGTCCAACATGTCTATTCGATTCGAGATGGGCTGATCGAACGGATGGAGATTTGGGAGCCGGAGGAGTCGGAACTTCAAAAATCCGGACATTGAAATTCGGGTTGTCGCTTAGCCGCTTCTCAGGCTCCTATTGTCTTCGGCACCGGAATGATGAGTGAATTCTGGTGCTGGAAGGTGACGTGAATTGAGAGATCCGTGCGTGCGTCCCACTGGGCTTTGGGGATGTCGTAGTGGAAGACCATCAGCCCTTCGACTTTCTGTCCGGGCTGGAGGGTCAGGTCGCGCGGTAGCGGGTTTTTCCGGAATTTCTGCACATCAGGATAGGCGATGAAGACCTTGTCGAAGTCGGACCGGGAGGCGGCGGTGCTGCGCTGCGGCCCGTCGGGCAGGTCGAGGATGGCCCACATGTCCTGCAGGAAGAGCGGGATGTTGGTGTGGTTCTCGATGCGGACATTGGCGAAGACGATGACTTCGTCATAGGTCTCGGCCTGTCCCTGCAGCCCCTCGGTGCCGGGCCCGTTGGAGAGATCGCGATGGATGGGGTAGATGTCGAGGCTCAGGACCTGCCCTGCGTGAACCGGCGGCTTGTCGTTGATGTAGAAGTAAGCGCCGATGGCGAGGCTGACGATCACGAATGCGGCGATTACGGTAAGCCATGCGTTGTTGGCGGAGCGGGTATCTTCGACCATTGTGAGCGAGAGCCTCTTCCTACTGCCGCATTTTACTTCCTTTGCCCTTTCGTTCCGGTCGCAATGATTTAAGACCCGATTTGGGAATCAGTTGGTCAGATTTTTCTCGACACGTCTCCGCCTCCGTAGGATACTGGCCCACGATTCAGACGATGGACGCTCATCGAACCCTCTCCCCCGGGGACCTCACCGTGCCCCTGAGTTTTACGGGGCTGAAAAATGCCCAGAACAACAAGGAGACTCCGTGGCAAAGAGCTGGAAGCCAAATGAGTTCAGGATCGGGATCGACATGGCCGGGGCCGTGTCTGCCGGAGCTTACACCGCCGGTGTGCTGGACTTTCTGACCGAGGCGCTGGAGGAATGGCAGAAGGCGAAAGACGCGTTCCGCGCGCATCTTGGCGATCCTGCTGCCGGGGCGAGCTTCGATGGCGCGGTTCCGCTGCACGACGTCTGCATCGATGCGTTCTCCGGGGCGTCGGCGGGAGGGATGTGTGCGGCAATTGCTTCGGTGATGCTGCAGAGCCAGTTCCAGCACATCAAGGATCCCAGCGCGACGGGAACCAACAATGTTTTTTATGAGGCGTGGGTGAACCAGATCGACATCCACAAGCTGCTGCAGGCGAACGATCTTCAGGGCGGCAAGCCTCTGGTTTCGTTGCTGGATTCGACGATCATCGACGAGATTGCGGCGGGGGCGCTGGTTCCGCGCTCGCCGGTGGTCTCGCGGCCTTATGTTGCGGACGATCTGACGCTCTTTCTGACGACGACCAATGTGCGGGGACTTACGTATCCGCTTTACGGCGATGCGGGCGGGTCAGTGAACGAGTTCACGACCTATTACGGCGACCGGGTGCGCTTCGAAACCACGCGCGGAGCTGCACCGGTTTCGGCCAGCGCGCACGCGTTACCGGTGGAGGACGCTTCGAATGCGGCGTGGCCATTTTTGCAGGAGGCTGCCAAGGCCACGGGCGCGTTTCCGCTTTTTCTTGCGCCGCGAACGCTGACGCGTCCGCTGTCTGATTACGATCCGCCGCAATGGTTTCCAGTCGGCGCGAAGGCTCCGGTACCTCTCCCCAATCCCGATCTGCCGCATCCGCCCGGCGATACCTACCAGACTCTGAACGTGGACGGCGGCTTGACGGACAACGATCCATTCGAGCTGGTTCACGACTACCTGGCATGCGAGAATCCGAAGGCGACGTGGGTCGATGGGGAGCTTCAGAATCCCAGGCTGCCCCAGGACGCGAACTGTTCGGTGATCACGGTGGCGCCGTTTCCGTCCCAGGAGCGCTTCGATCCCAACTTCTTCGCCAAGCCGATTTCTCTTTTCGGCATGCTGGGCCGGCTTTTCAGCGTGCTGATCTCGCAGTCCCGGTTCATGGGCGAGTCTCTCTCGGCGCTCACCAGCGGCAACGCCTTCAGCCGCTTCGTCATTGCTCCCTCAGATGCCAATGTCCCTTCCACCAGCGCTCTGCAATGCGCGACCCTGGGAGCTTTCGGAGGATTTATGGAGCGCAACTTCCGCGCCCATGACTTCATGCTTGGCCGCTATAACTGCCAGCGTTTTCTCAGCGTGCACTTTTTGCTTCCGGTCGACAATCCGGTGATCGCCGCCGGGCAGGCAGAGGCGGGGCGATCTGCGGGGGCGGTTCTGTCCAGCTTTGGAGCGGGCCGGCCGCCGGAATGGGATCCGTCGTCGAAGGATACGACTGATTCGTCCACGGAAGAATCGAAGTGGCTGCCGATCATCCCACTGACAGGCACGGCTGCCGCGGCGATGGCTTCGCCGCAACGGAAGCAGATCAGCAAGGACTCGGTGCATGAGATTGGGGGGCTGGTGATGAAGCGTCTCAGCGCAATCAAAGGTCCGCTGCTCGAGGGCGCTCCGGCCGCAGAGTTGCTGGAGATGGTGGTGACCGCGATCTGCGCCTTCGAAAAGCACAAAGTGGAGGACGCTCTCACCAAGGGTCTGTATCCGAATGTCGAAGGCCAGCAGCCGCCGGATTCCGCGACGAATTAGAAATCTGCCTGAACCACGCGGTGTGGCAGATCAGCGCAAGATGAGATTGATGTTTCTGAATCTGTTCTGCCCACCGTTGTGGGCGTGGAGGATGGTATGCAAGAGATCTTGGGAATTGCGATCGGGATCGCAACGGTCTGCCTGCTGTTGAGCATTATTGCTTCACATGTGCAGGAGGTGATTTCGGCGTATGGGGCGCGGCGCGCGGCTACGCTGGAGGTCGCGATTCAGAACATGCTGGGAGACCCGAAGATTTATGGGAAGTTCTTCGAACATCCGTTGATTCAGAACATCTCATTTCCGTCTCCGAAGTTTCTTGGATTTGGTCCGAAGAGGAATGACAAGCAGCGTCCGACTTATATTGCGTCGGCTTTGTTCACGAGGGTGCTGACGGGGGTGCTGGCCACGGAGCACGGCATTCATGCGGCGGATTATCCCACTCTGGTCGCGAAGATGCCTGACGGTCCGCTGAAGGTGCGGCTGCAGACGCTGATCTTCGGAATCGAAAGGGACGCGGCGCTGTGCAACTCGGTTGTCGAGCAGTGGTACGACGGCACGATGGAGCGCATCAACGGCCTGTACAAGCGGTATACGCAGTGGTGGCTTCTGATCATCGGGCTGGTGCTGGCAGTTGTCTGCAACGCGAACCTGTTCAACATCACAGAGAGGCTGTGGAAGTCGCAGGCAGCACGCGACGAGGTGAATGCAGTTGCGCAGATGTACGGGTGCAAAGACGCGAAGAGCTGCGATTCCAAGGACTACACCGATTACACGACGGCCAGGGGTCAGGTCGAGAACGGGTTGAGGGAGTTGCCGCTTGGCTACAAGACGGGCGACGTTCACAACTACTGGGACGGCTTCACCGTGCTGACGGTGGATTCCAAGGACGCCACGAAAAGCTATCGCTCGCTGCATGTCACGTGGCCTCCAGTGCGAACCGGGCTCGTCAATTGCTTCGGATGGCTACTGACGGGGATTGCCGTGTCGCTGGGGGCGCCTTTCTGGTTCGACGTGGTGAATAAACTGGTCAACCTGCGCATGAACGGCGACAAGCCGCCGGTGGCGACGCCTTTGCCGAAGCCCGATCCGTCTACCGTGAATGTGATTGCGCCGCAGGGCGATCCGTCGGTGGTCAACGTGGTGACGACCGACGGATCGGCGACGGGATAGACGCGGTTATCCGCGCGGGCGGAGAGCGGCTAGAAATTCATTTGCAGGAAGCGTGTTGAGCACGTCGGCTTTGGTGAGCCAGGCGCGGCGGAGCTGGCGGATGCCGTAGCGCATTTTTTCCATGTGAGAGGTGTGGTGCGAGTCAGTGTTGATGCTGATCTTGCAGCCGAGCTCTTTGGCGAGGCGAAGATCGCGGTCGCATAGGTCGAGGCGGTCGGGGTAGGCGTTGTGCTCCATGGCGACGCCGAGTTCTGACGCGCGGCGGATGAGGGCTGCGATGTCGATCTGAAAGGCTTCGCGGCGCAGGAGCAGGCGTCCGGTGGGATGACCGAGGATGCGCACGCAGGGGTTTTCGATGGCGCGCAGGACGCGTTCGGTCATCTGCGACTCGGGCTGATTGAAGAGCGAATGGACGCTGGCGATGACGACGTCCATTTGCGCGAGGACTTCGTTGGAGAGGTCGAGTTCGCCATCGCCGAGGATATCGACTTCGATACCGGGGAAGATGCGGATGCGGCCTTCAAGTTCAGCCTCGACCTCGCGAATTTTCTGAATGTGTTCGAGGGCGCGGGCGTCGTCGAGACCATTGGTCATGGCCAGATTCTTCGAGTGGTCGGTGATGGCGATGTATTCATAGCCGCGCTCAATTGCGGCGTCAGCCATTTCGCGGATGGTGTTGCGGCCGTCAGTGGCGACGGTGTGCATGTGCACGTCTCCGCGGATGTCGCGCTGTTCGATGAGAAAAGGCAGCGAATGTTTTTCGGCGGCTTCAAGCTCGCCATTGTTTTCGCGCAGCTCGGGGGGAATCCAGTCGAGGCCTAGCGCGGCGTAAATTTCCTCCTCGGTGGCGCCGGCTACGAATGAGCCGTCTTCGACGCGGGCCAGAGCGTATTCGCTGAGGGTATAGCCGCGCTTGAGAGCACGTTGGCGCACTGCGACGTTGTGCATCTTGGAGCCGGAGAAATACTGCAGGGCCGCGCCATAGGAACCTTTAGGCAGCAGGCGCACGTCGACCTGGAGTCCGTTGCTGAGGTTGAAGCTGACTTTGTTTTGTCCCTTGGCGATGAGGTTGGCGATGGACGGATAGGCGGCGGTGTAATCGACCGCGGCCTGGACGACGTCTTCGGCGCAGGCGGGGCCGGTGACGAGGATGTCGAGGTCGCCTACGGTTTCGCGTCCGCGGCGGAGGGAACCTGCGGGCTCGATGGTATCGAGACCGGGGAAGGCGCGGAGATAGACGGTGAGTTTTTCCGCGGCGAGCTCGGCGTCGTCAATGAGATAGCGGCCGCTGTTTTTCTTGTAATCCTCGATCCCTTTGCGCAGCTTTTCGATTTGCTTCTCGCCGAAGCGGGGCAGCTCTTTGAGCTTGCCGTCGGCAATGGCGGCTTCGAGGTCGGCTATCGACGACACCTGGAGGGCTTCCCAGAAGAGCGCGACGGACTTTGGTCCCATGCCGGGGAGCTTCAGCAGCTCGAGCATGGTGGGGCGGTACTTGAGGAGCAGCTCTTCGCGCAGGGGAAGGGTGCCGCCCTTTTCGATCTCCTGAATATTGGCGGCCATGCCCTTGCCGATGCCGGGAATCTCCTGCAATTTCTTGGCGTCATCGGCGATGGCGCTGAGCTGGACGGTGGTGGATTCGACGGCTTCGGCGGCGCGACGGTAGGAGCGGATACGGAAGGGATCTCCGCTGCTGATTTCGAGCAGGTCGGCGGTTTCGGAGAGGAGCTGGGCGATCGCGCGGTTGTCCATGACAGATCATTATCAAACAGGCGGGCAAGAGAAAACCCAGCCCCGATCGGGCTGGGCGGATTGCTGCCTGTTGGCGTGAGGAGCCGTCAACCTGTGCGCG
>Ga0210388_10004429_pt1 | contig 10992 bp, 9 predicted proteins | sample IncBWC19OmetaG_FD_155485 | JGI IMG/M metagenome (GOLD analysis project Ga0210388, IMG submission 155485) | Forest soil microbial communities from Barre Woods Harvard Forest LTER site, Petersham, Massachusetts, United States - Inc-BW-C-19-O ...
GTTCGTTGCGCTGCGCTTCGTCACGCGCGCGCGATACTTCGGCGGCAAATTGCTGGTCCGCCTGATAGCGTTTGTAATACGACGCGCCAATGCAGCCCGCGCCGACCAGCGCAATCGCCGGCCACATCATCAGTTTCCTGAGATTCGCCATACCCTCGCAACGCCCTCGATTTCCTCTGAGCCTCGTCCGCCGCGCCCGGCACCCGAGCGTTTGCAGAGTAACGCAACGCGCGCGCGATGGAAAAGCGAAAATCGAGGTTTGTGCGCCGATCCTGGGAACTCCGGGGAAACGGACGCTACGGCTGTGGCGCTGGAGAAGGCGACGCCGTGGGTGTCGTTTGCGACAGCGGCTTGCGGTGCGGCTTTGGGGCTGGCGTGACTTGGTCGGGGACGATGGAGTTGGACGCCGGCGTGGTGCTCGCTGCCGTCGATGGGGGCGCAGGCTTGTCCGGACGCGGGAACTCATAGATGCCGTATGGGTCGGCGGCGACGAGCAGCCGATTCTCTTCGACGAGGATCGACGTCGGCTTCAGCGAGGTACCGTCGGTGAGCAGCAGGTAGTACATGTCCTCGCGGGCGCCGCCGCTATCGAAATGGACGAGCGTATCGCCAATCGCGGCCCAGAGCTCGTGCGTCACCGGATCGACGCCTACGGCAGTGATGACCGGTTTGCCTTCCGCTCCGGGCGGCGGATTATCGAGCCTCACGCGCACGGCGACACGCGCGCGGTACTCGTCGAAGCCGGGATGAAAATGAAAATGTTCGTGGCCGTCTTCGCCTTCCGGGTGGTCGGCCATGCCCGGATGCGCGCCGGTGGCAGAATCTGCACCGCCCAGGCCGCCGGCACCACCTGGTCTGCCGCCGGAGAACAAGCCCGGCGCGTGGCCATGGAAGAATCCGCCGATGCCCATACCGAACATGCCAGGCATCATCAGGTCGGGGCTCGAGTAGCTCAGCTCGGAGGGTGCGAGCGAGGCAATGCCGCTGTCGCTGTAATCGAGTGTATCCGTGCTGCTGCCGTCGGTATTGAAGGCGAGTACGTTGCCTTGCGTGGTGATGTTTCCGAAAGGTGCGTCCGTGAGAGAGGACGAAGACGATCCCGATGACGCCGCGCCGCCTCCGCGCATGCCACGGCGCGCGCGATCGGAAACCGAAAGGCTGCTGAGCGAGTGCAGATCGGTCCAGGCGCTGATGCTGGTCGGCCAGCCGAGCGCGGACATCGAGTAGCCGAGCTCGACCCGGCCATTATCGCGCGGCGTCGCGCCGAAGGTTTCCTTGGGCACAACGGATTCATATGCGGAATAGCCGTAGCGATCGAAACGCTGCAGCGTGGGATCGGGCAAAGACGCGAACGAAAAATAAATGTTGCCGTCGGAATCGCCGACGATACGACCGCGATCCACAAGAGAGGCCTGCGGCGGGGGCGGTTTCACGATTCCGTCCTCGGTTTGCACCGCCGGGGCGGGCGGTGTGATGTCGGCCGGATCGCCGAATGTGCGGATCACTTTGCCGTTCTCGTCCATGATCTGGACGAGGCGCTTGGATATCAGGGTGGTGACAGCGAATTGGCCTCCGGAAAGCGCAACGACGGATGTGGGCGTATTGACGGGAACACTGGCCAAGGACGCGCCGTCAGGGGCGAAAATCTTAATGGCGTTAGCGCCGCGGTCGACGACGAAGAGCCGGCCGGTCGCGTCAATATCGAAACCCACGGCGTAATGAATCGCGGCCCCGCGGGAATTGGCGTTGGGAATTTGGCCGACGAGCTTGCCGCTCGTGTCATAAATGGAGATCGTCGTGGCCGGCTGAGCCAGGATGTAATAGCGGCCGGCTGAATCGCGTTTGATCGCGGCGACGCCGGGGCCGACGGCTGGGAAGACCCGGGGCCCAGCGTGCAGAGTCGTTTGAAGTCCCTGCGCGGCAACGGGCCGAGACGGCGAGAGAACGAGCAGGATTGCTGCCAAACCGCAGAAACAGACAGGGTTGCTGCGCCACATGCCCGACTTACCCTCTACGAACAGACTGGCAGACTCAGTAATTCTTCCGCCCAGGGGCCCGAAAAGTTCCCTCGAATTACTCTGATGAGGACGGCGATGCCGGGGATGGCCGCCTAGTTCGCGGGCTTGCCCACCGTTACCGTGCGGAGCATGCGAACCCAGCGGGCGGGGCGCTTGTCATGCGGGGCGACCAGGCGGAGCGGGCCGAGCTTGTCGGGGATGGGTTGGCCGTCGAGGGTGTCCGCGACGAGCACTCCGGAATCCTGGACGCTGCTATCGAGCTCGGCCAGTGCGAAGACGGCTGCGTAGCCGTCGGCACCTTGGGCGCGGACGTAGATTGCCAGGGCCGGGCCGCGCAGGGCGGATCCCTGGGGGACGCCTGCGCGTTTCAGTATTTCGGCGAGCGGGACCCCCTGATAGGTCTCTTCCTTTTTCTCGTGCTCGTTCATCACCGTGAGGGTCTGACGGGGCAGGCCGCGCAGGTCGGCCAGGGAAAGCGACATCGGCTTGTCGATATCGCCGTTCACTTCGAGCCGTACGTCGTCCGGTTTGGACGCGGCAGCAGGAGCGGCGGCCGATTGGGCGCGTGTGCCCTGATAACCAGCGCACAGGAGCGCGGCGGCGAGGACGATGGCTGCGCGGCGCGACAATTTCATGAGCCGATGATACATGCAGGCCGGAAGCGTGTCGAGGCGAGTGGCGGCACGTGAGCCGGGCGGCGGCACACCCGTCGGGCGGGCTGGTCGATCGGCCTAGCTCCTGGTCCTTCTTTGCGCTCGGGAAGCGTCACTCTTTGTACGCCTCGCTTCAAACGAAATCTTCCACCAAATTCCGCGGTGCTAAGCTATTCATTCGGAATTCGGCTCGCTCTGGGGGCGCGTGTCGCACTGCGCGCGGTCTTGGAATCAGCGCCAGGTCCAGGATGGCTCCTCGCGAACCGACTGCTCCGAACTACAGGCGACTGGCATGAGTCCTTCGGAAAACGGAGCGACGAACAGCGCGACCACCACCGCCACGGGCGTGGACAAGCGCCGAAGCACGCGCGTGGTGCAGGCCATGCCGATCAAAGTGCACGGCGTCGACGCGCTGAGTGAGCCCTTCATCGAGCGGACCACCACGGTGATGGTGAGTTGCCACGGCTGCAAGTACCAATCCAAACATTACGTGCCCAAGGGTTCGGTGGTAACGATCGAAATTCCACGGCGAAATCCTGCCGCGCCGGCGCGGATCATCACCGGCAACGTGATATGGGTGCAGCGGCCGAACCAGGCCAAGGACCTTCTGCACATTGGACTCGAATTCGACGTACCGGGGAACGTCTGGGATTACTCCGTGGCCCCGGACGACTGGTTTCCGCTGCCGGGCGAGCAGCCCTACGTGGAGCAAGTCGAAGAACCGATCGCGATTGCCGTCCCTGCGCCGGCTGCACCGGTGACCCTGACCGCGTCCTGGGACGCGAGCGAAATTCTGGCGATCGCGGGGAGAGCCGAAGGGCACGAAGCGGAAATTGCTACGGCGATGGAGCAGGCAAAATCCGAGGCGCAGGAAGCAAGAGCCGCGGCGGCGGAAGCGGCCGTCGAGACACTGAGCCTGATCCGGCCGAAGAACGATCCGACTCTGCATGAGACGATCGAGCATGCTGTGAAGGTGTCGATCGAGCGATTGTCGGCGTCGATTGTGGAAGAAGTGCGCCGGGCCAATCGCGACACTGTGGCGAAGATCGATGAAAAGATTCAGAGCGCTGTGGCCGAGGCTGAAGCACTCATCCAGCAAGCGGCCCAATCGCGGCAAGGCCAGGTAAGAGAGGTTCCCCGCTGGCACGCGCTTCAGGAAATATTCGCTCCGATTCCACACAGACGACAGATCCCTCGGCTTCGCTCGGAATAAGACCTTTGACGACGCAATGGAAACCCCCGCGTATTCGTGCTATTTTCTGCGACGCAAATGTCGCCGGCGAAAGCGCGAGGACCTATTCCTACTTTCCAGAGTCTCGGGAGGATTCACGATATGCAAAGAACATGGTTGGGGGTGGTCACCGTGGGCGTGCTGTTGCTTGCTGCGAGTTCCGTGGGCCAAGCGGTCGCCCGGCCGGCGGCTGCTCAGACTGCAGCCAGCGATTGCAATGCGGCTTGCTTGATCGGCATCGCCGATCAATATGTGGCCGCGATGGTGAAGCACGATTGGTCAGGACTACCGCTCTCGCCCGGCTACAAGTACACGGAAAATACGGCGGCGATCGAGTTGGGCGACGGATTGTGGGTCGGCGCGTCGGAAGCGCCGACGACATTCAAGATTTACGCCGCCGATCCCGTGTCGAAACAGGTCGGACTGTACTGCGTGATGAAGGAATTCAACCAGCCCATCATCTTGGCGCTCCGGCTGAAGGTCGAAGAAGGCAAAATCACCGAGATCGAGCACGTCGTGGTGCGGAACATTCGTCCAGTAGGGATGCCGAATCTCGCGACGCCGCGGCCGGGATTGGTCGAGATCATCCCGCAAGCGCAGCGGCGCTCGCGAGATGAGATGTACCGCATCGCCAATTCCTATTTCGACTCGATCGAGCAGAGCAATGGCGATCTGGCGCCCTACGCGGATGATTGCGTGCGGCACGAAAACGGCATGCAGACCACGACCAACAAGGCGGGCAGTGCCACTCCGCTTGATTCCGCCGCGGGGCCCGGCGCAAGCGGCGCGATGGCAAAGCTGCTCGCGCTCGGGTGCCATGACTCGATGAACACGCACGGGCTGAGCTATATCTCGAAGATTCGTCCGCGACGGCTGGTCATCATCGACGAGGAGCGCGGGCTGGTGTTCAGCTTGCCGATGTTCGTGCATCGGGGGAACTTGCGGCAGATCAAGATTGTGGGCGTGCCGGGCGTGGACACGATCCCGATGAACTTCGGCCCGATCGACTTGCAGGCGGCCGAGCTTTTTGCGATTCGCGACGGGAAGATTCACGAGATCGAGGCGATGGGCTATTTGCTGCCGTACAACGCCAAGACCGGTTGGGAGTAATTCCCTACCGGCTCGGGTTGGCGCAGGTATAGTTGCCGGCGTCCGTTGTGTTGCCGCTGCCCTTGTATTGCGCGACTTGCGGATAGGGGCAGAGCGGACGCGAATTGTCGATCACGTTGCTGGTCGAGTGCGCGGCAACCATGTGATCGGGCGCCGTGCCGTTCTCGCGCCAGCGCTCGAGCGCCGTAAGCGCATCAAACGTGTTGGGCCCAGCGCCACCCTGGCAATGCGTCATGCCCGGGACCATGAATAGGCGCAGAAACTCCTGGGTCTTCTGCGCTCCGCCCATTGCCCCAACCACGCTTTCATAATAGTTGACGCTGTTGCCCGGCGCGATCGCCTGATCGCTCCAGCCGTGGTACATGATCATTTTTCCGCCGTGATCTTCAAACGGCTTCAGGTTTGGATCGATCGCGTTCACCACCGAGCCGAGCTTTTCGTCCGCGGTCTTCGTGTCGCGGTCCAGATCGAGCGTACGGAAATCCCACTTCGGATCGCCGAAGACCATGTACTTGAAGAATCCATCGCCAATGCTGATTGGTTCGGGGCCGGCCGCCATTCCGCCCCAGGCGAGCTCGCTTCCGATTTCGAAGCCCGGGAAAATCTGTTTCCCGTCGCTCCATTTTGCGCCGGCGTAGAGCATCTGCGCGGTTTTCACCTGCGGTGCGGTGAGACATGTCGGCGCGTCGCCGCTGGGGCACTGGATCGATTTCGGATCGAAGTTGCACGCGCGCGGATTTCCGATGACGCCGTCGAGCACGCCGTCATTCTTGTCACACGCCTCGAGCGCGGCTTTGTGCAGAATCGCGTATTTCGCCGGCGCAATGTAGCTGGGCGAATTCGTTCCGTCCTTCAGCGCCACCCAGCTCGAATAAATCGACTGGGCCTGCAGGTGCGTGATGTAGTTTGCCGGGGCTCCGGCGAGGATGGCGTCAAAATCGCTGGGATAGCGCTGCGCTTCCGTGAGGCCCTGCTTGCCACCGGTGGAGCAGCCGTTCCAATAGGCGAGTTTGGCGGGCTTGCCGTAGTACGCGCTGATAATCAGCTTGGAATCGAGAGTCATTTCATGCACCGCGCGGTAGGACCAGTCGATCAGTTTTTCCGGATGGCCCAACGCCCAGCTCTCGTCGTTGCCGCTGGCGTGGCCGGTGTCGGTGGACGCGGTGGCGTAACCGCGATTGAGAGCCGCGGCCAGCGCGCCATAACCGATCTGGCCGATGAAGCCCCCGTTTCCGATGGCCTCGAATTTTCCATTCCAGTGCGGGGAGACCGGCAGCCAGACTTCGAAATTGATATGCGAATCGCTGGTGGGCGCCGAGAACGCCACTACACGGCAGAAGGCATTCGAAACGCTCAGCTTTGCCGCAGGGCCCGCAGGACCGGCCGGCAAGTCGATTGCGAGATCGGGCGGAGGATCTACCGCCGTTGCCGACGTGACCGTGGCATTGGGAATCGAGAGAGACGTCAGGCTCTCGCAGGACTGCTGCGCGGCCACCCTCGCGGGAACGAATGCGAAAACGCATAGACAAACGACCGGCCAGAGAAGATTCCGATGCCGCCCCATTTGATTCTCCCCCGTAATTTCCAATTCCAAATTTCCGCGTGAGACGTTACACCCCGCAAGCGTTGCAGGCAAGCGCCGTTCCCGATGGGGCCGCCTCAGGTGCAGAGGCGTCAGATGTATTTCCTGCGTTCGAGGACGAAAAGCGAGCTGAAATAGCAGAGGGAGGACAAAACGGCCGCGTAACCGAGCGCATACGCCAGATATACTGAGTAGTTACGTCGGTGCGGATGTCCATCGCTAAGTTATTGGGAGCGCATGAAATGCGTCGCAGGTAGAAAGGGTCGCCTCTAGCGCGCAGAGGACGAAGATGCGGCAAATTCGGCTGCGCGAGGGGACTCGGCGCTGGCGAAATAATTCCGCGTGTAGAGGTCGCGGTAAATGCGGCCGGCGATTTGCGAGGCGTGCGGCCCGCTGATGATGCGGCTGCCGCCGTGGAGCAGTACAACGATTACGATTTTCGGATGCGCCTGATCGGCATAGGAAGCGAACCAACCGAGACGACCGCCGACGCCTTCGTCGTTGCAAGTGCCCGTCTTGCCGAGATCCTGTTCGCCGTCGGGATCGTAGCTGCGGCGCGCGGTGCCATACATCACCGCCGCGAGCATTCCTTCACGCAGGTCGGGCAGCAGCGGAGCGATATCGAGTTGCTGCCTCACGCGCGGCTGAAAATTCTCTCGCGCTTCTTCCGTGCGCGGATACTGCAAATAAAATTGTTCGCCGCCGTTGGCCAGCGTCCCAACCAGCGACGCGAGCTGGAACGGCGTGATGCGAATGCCGGAACCGAAGCTCGACATGCGCGCAGCGCCCCCGAAAACCGGGGGCCTCGACGGGAGGAGACCGGGCTGCTCCTCGGGAATGTTGTAGCCCACCTTCTGGCCGAGACCGAAAAGCTCGTGATACTTGATCAATCGGTCGAAGCCGAGTTCGGATCCCACTGCTTCGAAATATTTGTTATTCGAATGTGCCATGGCCTCGGTAAGGTCCATGTACCGGCGATTGGCGACGCGAATCATCGTGTCGCGCGTGATCACACCCTCTTGAAGTCCGGCCAGCGCCACGAACGGCTTGATCGTAGAGCACGGTTCAAAACCGGAAGAAAACGCCATCTTCTGATTTACGACAGCGAGGATGCGTCCGGTGGTTGGATCCATGGCGACAACAGAACCCTTCTCATGGCCGATCGCGTCGACCGCGACCTGGCGAACGACCGGATCGTCATAGGTAGTGATATCGCCTTTGGTGGGATCGGCGTATTCCACCACGCGATGGTGCGTGGTGCGCCTCACGGCCGGCTTCGCTGCAGGCTTCGCAGCAGCCGCGAATGCGGAATTCGGCCCCATCAAACTCGCGAGGCACAAAATCGTGAATGCTTGCTGGAGAGCTGGGGTCCGTCGCATAGCGTGTTGGATGCCGCTTCCTGTCCTTGCCGTAGCCTGCACAGTCTATGAAAGCACCGCGTAGGTGCGCAACAACTTTACACACTGTATTTTCCACCCATACACGAATCGGCGCAACTGGCCGTAAGGACAGCTAACGTACAGAGGAAAACCGGCTGGCCAACTGCGAAGACGTTCTGGATGCGGCAGATTCGGGAAGTTGACTCAGGAGGCCGATTCAAAGTGCAGAAGCCACGCCCGGAAAGCCGGCATCCGCAATCACTTCTTCAACCTGCTTGCGGTGCCGATCGCCGTGTCCGGCCGTGAGCAGCACCCACTGGTAACAATCCATCTGGCCGAAGCGGGGATGCGGGAACGCGAACTGGCGGAGAGGGACGTTTGTGCCGGCGACGAATTCGGACATGCGTTTTCGAGCGGCCTCGAATTCGCCGACGACCTGATCGCAAGGAATCTTGCCCGTCGGCACAATCCGCTCCGGCGCCTGGGTGCGGCCGCTACGGTCGGTGACCATGCGGACGAGGGCTTCGTCGGTCATGTCGGTTTTTGGCGAGCCAGCCGCTTCCTTAATTGCGTTGTGGATGTTGCCGAGCACCAGAGTTTCCACCAACGCCGCGTGCTCAAGACATTCGGCGACGGACCAACGATCGGGCGCGGGCTTGTACTGTAGCTGCGCCGGCGAGAGACCCTTCGCCGCGCGGAGCATGTTCTCGCGCGTTTCGTCGAGAAACGCGCCGGCCTTTTGGCGTTCTTCTGGTGTCATGATTTTACTCCTGCGTAGCGCCGGCGTCCTGCCGGCCGGTTTAGCATCAAAGACAGTCCGACGCTCCCCGCTTGCCCCTCAGTTCCAGAAAACGCAAGCGTGCGCATCAGAAATACGCCAGCGGGACGCCGGCGCTCCGTTACCGCGCGGCGCGGGCTTGGCCGGCGTGGCCGCCCGCAGCAGCAGCCTTTGCAGCCGGTTTTTCAGTTTCGGCGGCAGCGGCAGCAGCCTTTTTCGGATCTTCCGCCACGAGGCCCAGAACCTTGCGCAGCTCATGTTCAATTTTGTCGCGGATGTCGGTATGCTCGCGCAAGAAAAGGCGCGCGTTTTCGCGTCCTTGCCCCAAGCGCTCGCCCTTGTAGGAAATCCACGTGCCGGATTTTTCCAGCAGGTTTTTCGCGACGCCGGTATCGAGCAGGTCGCCTTCTCGCGAAACTCCTTCGCCGTAAATGATGTCGAATTCGGCTTCCCGGAATGGCGCGGCCACTTTGTTCTTCACCACTTTGGCGCGCGTGCGCGAGCCGACCACGCGATCGCCGTCCTTGATCGACTGAATCCGGCGAATATCCACGCGGATCGACGAATAGAATTTCAGCGCGCGGCCGCCGGTGGTCGTTTCCGGATTGCCGAACATCACGCCGATCTTCTCGCGGATCTGGTTGATGAAGATCAGGCAGGTGCGCGACTTTGAAACGATCGCCGTCAGCTTGCGCAGCGCCTGTGACATCAGCCGCGCCTGCAATCCCATCTGCGGATCGCCCATGTCGCCTTCGAGCTCAGCCTTGGGCACCAGCGCCGCGACCGAGTCCACTACGACCACATCCACGCCCCCCGACCGAATCAGCGCTTCGGCGATCTCCAGCGCCTGTTCGCCGTTGTCCGGCTGTGAGACCAGCAGGTTATCCACGTCCACGCCCAGCTTCCGTGCGTAGGTGGGATCCAGCGCATGTTCGGCGTCGATGAAGGCCGCGATGCCACCCATCTTTTGCGCTTCGGCGATCACGTGCAGGGTCAGTGTGGTCTTGCCGCCCGATTCAGGCCCGTATACTTCAATCACGCGGCCGCGCGGGAAACCACCCACGCCTAGGGCCGCATCGATGGAAATCGAGCCGGTGGGAATAACGCTGACGGGAACCAGCACGTCGCGGTTGCCCAAACGCATGATCGAGCCCTTGCCGTACGACTTCTCGATTTGCGCGATTGCAAGGTCCAGATTTTTAGTTTTTTCGTCGTTCATGGTGCACCTCGTGAGGGCTTTCGTTTAGGTCTCGCCTGCGGCGAGCGGCCCGATTCTACCAAAACGGCCACGGCCCGGCCCGGAATGCTTTCTGGGCGGCAGATTAGCATAAGGCGAAGAAAAAGCAAAAGGTCTTTTTGGGGGGTCTGGCGCGAGAAGGCAGTTCCCGGCCGCTCGACTGGGACGGCCGGACTGCTGGCGGCCTACTCTACGCGGATGGACGAGACACGGTCGTTCCACGACTTGTTCGTCTCGGGGATGCGCCAGTGCTTCAAATTCGGGACGTCCTCACGCACCGCACCGCCGTAGCCGCCGAAGTTGTCCTTCGAAAAGATAACCACGTGCTCGGCCCGCACCACCTGGATTGAAGAAATCGCATTGTCAAAGCCCAAAGGCATCTGGTCGATGCGTTCGCCGCGCGAAAGACAGAAATACGGACCGTCGTAGCCGACGTTGCGATAAAAGCACGCGCCGACGCCGCGCCATGGTTCCGGATGATGGCCTCGGCCGGAGTCCCACCACCACGGGCCGCCTTCATACGGCTTCACCTGAAATTCCGCAGCGCAGCCGTGCTCCACCCAGACGCCGCTCGCGTCAAATCCCCACTCGATTCCCTGCCGGCAACGCAATCCCGGAGCACGCGGCCGGAGGAGAACCACGCCCCCGCGCGTGTCCGCCGCGCAATAGACGCGGTGGCCGGCGGAATCGGACGCGCAGGTAACGCTTTGCTGTGCAAACGATACCGAGGGCAACAGCAGAAACGCGGACAAAATCAACAGACGGAAACGCATAGTCATTTTCGTAGCCTCCTCAATTTGATTCGGCCAAATTTCGGCGCACTTCACCTTCGGCAAAAAGCGCCGGCGATTAAAACGCTCATCGAGGGGCGATTCGGGACGGGATACAACTACGAAGAGTTTCGGCCGTTACGAACGCGAAGTCCAGTCGAATGTTTCGAAGCAGCGTGGCCGGAGCTTAATCGACGAGCACGACTTGCCAGGCTGGAGCGGTCGTGGACGGAT
>Ga0210388_10004431_pt1 | contig 10991 bp, 8 predicted proteins | sample IncBWC19OmetaG_FD_155485 | JGI IMG/M metagenome (GOLD analysis project Ga0210388, IMG submission 155485) | Forest soil microbial communities from Barre Woods Harvard Forest LTER site, Petersham, Massachusetts, United States - Inc-BW-C-19-O ...
AAACTCATAAGCAATCCGGCATTTAAGTTGATTGGATTCTCCGGTGGGGACTCTCCATTGGGCATTCACTTTATTTTTGCAGTTATGTATTCCTGTATATTTATCTTTGCAACTTATTTACTGCTTTCTAAAAGAGATAACTAGAACTTTATTTTAAACAACATTATGAAAAAACTTGCTTTATTTTTAGGGATTATACTTATCGGAATTGGCTGTAATTCGGGTGCCAGCACAGAAAAAAAAGAAGAAACACGGGCATCAAAAGCAGTAAGTAAAATGAACACTATTTGCCAGCTTACGCCCGACCAGTCTGCTAAACTCCAACCAATTGTTGAGAATTTCATTAAAACTAAAATAGAGAATAAGGATAAATATGCCAATGACCAATCAGCTTTAAGAAAAGCTGACTCCACAAACAGAACAAACTATGTTGATAGCTTACGGAAGATATTGACTCCTGACCAGTTTGAAAAACTTAAATCTGCCCGCAATCAAGCTAAAATGAATAAGCAGGATGGAAAAGGCGGAGGAGACAATGGAGGAGAACAGGAGTAAGAAGGCTTAACTTGCTTTTAATTAATCTCTTGGCTTACGGTTTATTTAACAAAAAAGCAACATCGGCACTGAACATTTGCTGATATATTCTTAATTTTGTTTTCAATTCAAAAACCATTCTAAATGAAAAAAATCATACTAACTCTTGGCCTATTCCTGAGTGGAATCTCTATTGTTTCAGTTCAGGCATCTGTTCCCCAGGAAGCACACCAGGCCAGTGCCACATCAAGTCGCCTTGAATCTATAAAAAAGACCTGCAATCTAACACCCGACCAAACCACAAAGGTACAGTCGTTGCTTAATGACTATGAAGCAACAAAAGCAACGAATGAAAAGGCCAATAAAAGCAACCCTGCCGGATTGAAAGAAGCGCAAAAAAAGAATAGCTACGATTTCAACCAAAAGCTAGTTAAAGTTCTCACCCCTGAGCAAATGAAAGCATTAAATGCAGCCGATGCCGCTTGGGCAAAGGAGCATGAAAAGAGAGCTAAATAAACTTATTAATTTTCTATTTTAGGCTAAGCAATGTCGGTTTTGGGATAAAACTTCTTTTGAAAAAGAAGGATTATTATAACACCTACCGTAATAGCCGAATCAGATATGTTAAATACAGGCCTGAAGAACAAGAATTCTTCATTACCCCAAAATGGCATCCACGATGGAAAGTGGCCTTCCATTAAAGGAAAATATAACATATCAACAACCTTTCCCTGAAGCAAGCCGGCATATCCCCCACCCTTAGGAAGGAATTTAGCGGCTTCATGTGCATAGCTGGCTGTATTGCTGTCGCTAAAAAGAAGCCCGTAAAAGGTACTGTCAATAATATTACCCAGAGCACCGGCAAAAATAAGTGCAAAACTTGCTATTAAGCCCTTGTGCGCATTACGTTTTACAAGCCTCCATAAGTAGTAGCCAATAAACGATACCGCAGCAATACGAAAAATGCTTAAAAACAGTTTTCCGCTCTTACTGTCGGAAAACTGCATTCCGAATGCCATTCCATTATTTTCAGTAAAATGAATGATGAACCAATTAGCTATTTTATATTCCCCCTGAACAGGGTCTCCCAATATAAAATGAGTTTTAATATAAATCTTTAGCGCCTGGTCTAAAACCAGCACTAAAAATATGATGAGCAAAGGCCTTTTCATTAACTGTAAATTGTGAATTGCAAATTGTTAATGAAATTCATTCAGTATTTACAATTCTTACTGATTGAACTGTTGTTCCTTTTTAGCATCAATACTCAAAGTGGCGTGAGGAACTCTTCTGAGCCTTTCTTTCGGGATTAGCTTGCCCGTAACCCTGCAAATACCGTATGTTTTATTTTGAATACGGATGAGTGCATTTTGAAGGTTCTGTATAAATTTTTCCTGGCGAAGCGCAAGTTGTGCGGTTTCTTCACGGGTTAAAACGTCGGAACCATCTTCCAATGCTTTGAAGGTTGGGGAAGTGTCATCGGTACCATGATCATCTGTGTGGCAAAGGGTATTCTTCAGTAATTCGAAGTCTTTCTTGGCCTGATCCAATTTATTTACAATAAGTGTTTTAAATTCACCCAATTCCTTTTCGGAATAATGCTGCTTTTCGTCCGATACTGCCGCTTTAACCGGTTTTTCCGCAACAACTACCTTTTTAGGTTCAGGATTTGAAGTAACAGGCGCAGATTTAGTTTTCACTTCAACCTTAGGAACGGGTTTCACAGCTTTCACTTCTTTTTTAGCAATAACTACAGGCTTCTTTTTCAATTCTATTTTGGCTTTCTTAGGCTCCGGTTTCTTCATTACTTTTTTAGGGGCTGGCTTTTGTTTTGACTTTATAACTTTTTTTTCTACCTTCTTTTTCACAGAGGTACTCTTCTTGGCAACAGGTTTGCTCTTTTTAACAACCTTCTTAGGGGCAGTCTTCTTCGAAGCAGTTACTTTTACCTTATTGGTCTTTTTTGCAGGTTTCTTTTTCATTTGACCTTAATTAGACTTGTTAATAAAAATAGAAGCGCTTAAATTGTCAGCCACTTCTACCACTACAGCTTGTCCTTCATCAAGATTATCAACCATTTCGAAGGAGGTCGCTAAAATTTCGCTGCAAATATAGGCAAAATTATTCTCAACAGCGCTTTCGAGGGCTTTATTCCGCTTTATTTGAAGGGTAATCTTATCCGTTACTTCGTAGTTTTTCTCTTTTCTCAGGTTCTGAATGCGGTTAATGAGTTCTCGTGCAATCCCCTCTTCTTCAAGCTCCTTAGTTACCATAGTATCTAAAGCTACCGTTATTTTCCCGTCAGACATAAGGTGCCATCCCGGCATATCTTCCGAGGTAATTTCAACATCTGTCAATAAAATTTCCACTTCCCTGCCGGAAAGGTTCATGCCATATTTCCCGGTCGTTTCAAGGTGCTTAATTTCTTCCATTCCAAAGCTTGCTATAGAGGCGGCTGCTTCTTTCATTAAAGGACCTAGTTTTTTACCCAGTTCCTTGAAGTTCGCTTTTATCTTTTTATTAAGCATTCCGTCTGTATCATGCACATAGTGCAATTCCTTTACGTTTACTTCGGCTAAAATGAGGCTTTTTATCGAATCTATCTGATGTCTTAAACTTTCATCCAATATGGGAATTAATATTTTATTAAGTGGCTGGCGAACACGGATATTAACCTTCTTACGTAAAGCAAGAGTTAAAGATGAAATTCGCTGAGCCAAATCCATTCTTTCCTCTAAGGTTGGATTGATGCTTTTAACATCAGAAACAGGGAACAAAGAATGGTGGATACTTTGCACTTTCTCCTTTCCGGAAACACCGTTTAAATCGGTGAATAATTTCTCCGAAAAGAAAGGGGCAATCGGGGCTATTAATTTGGCAATAGTTTCCAGGCATGTATATAGGGTTTGGAAGGCTGCAATTTTATCATCACTATACTCCCCTTTCCAAAAACGACGGCGAGATAAACGCACGTACCAGTTACTCAACTGGTCTGTCACAAAAGCTTCAATATCTCTTGCCGCCCGCATCGGCTCATAAGTAGCATAAAATTCATCTACCCTTTTGATAAGGGAATTGAGAACCGAAAGTATCCATTGGTCCAATTCGGGGCGTTGGTCTACAGGTATTTCCTTTTCAGAATAGTTAAAACCGTCAATATTGGCATAAAGGGCATAAAAGGCATAGGTATTATACAACGCCCTGAATAGTTTACGCTGAACCTCAGTTATACCTTCTTCATCGAATTTTAGGTTATCCCATGGCTGAGCATTGCTAATCATATACCAGCGGGTCGCATCGGCACCATATTGCTCAATAATCTTGAATGGGTCAACGGCATTACCAAGCCGTTTTGACATTTTATTGCCATGCTTGTCCAATACCAACCCATTCGAAACAACATTCTTAAATGCTACTGAATCAAACAACATACTTGCAATAGCATGTAGGGTAAAGAACCATCCACGGGTCTGATCTACGCCTTCGGCTATAAAGTCAGCAGGGAAGTTTTCTTTGAATTTTTCCTGGTTTTCAAAGGGATAGTGCCATTGGGCATAAGGCATTGAGCCTGAATCGAACCATACATCAATCAGGTCGGACTCACGGGTCATTTTTTTGCCACTTGGTGAAACCAGAAATATATTATCGCAATATGGTTTATGAATATCTCTTTCGGTAGTATTCCACTTGCTTTTCTTCAAATCCTCTTCGGTCATAATGCCAGTAGCAAGAGATTTCTTAATCTCTTCATCTAAATCCTGGTAATTACCAATACAGATTTCTTCTTTACCATCTTCCGTTCTCCATATTGGCAATGGTATTCCCCAAAAGCGTGAACGGGAAAGGTTCCAGTCTACCATATTTTCCAGCCAATTTCCAAAACGGCCTGTGCCGGTTGATTCAGGCTTCCAGTTAATAGTTTTATTTAAGGCAATCATCCTGTCTTTCATCGCGGTGGTCTTAACAAACCACGAATCAAGTGGATAGTAGATTACCGGCTGGTCGGTTCTCCAGCAATGTGGATAGCTGTGTTCTATCTTTTCTATTTTAAAGGCTTTGCCTTCTCTCTTTAACAGTAATGCAATAGCCAAGTCAGTAGACTTTTCAGGGTGCTCCTGATCTTCTTTGGTCTTTACATGCATTCCGGCAAAGTCGGTTACTTCTTTTACAAACTTACCTTGTTTATTTACTAACGGAACATTATTTCCGTCGGCATCTTTTACATAAATAGCTGAAATGCCATTTTGATTACAAACACGGAAGTCATCCGCTCCAAATAACGAAGCGGTATGCACTATACCTGCACCATCATCCGTAGTTACAAAATCACCTATTATAACCTCAAAAGCTTTGCCTTCAGGTTTTACATAAGGCATTAATTGCTCATACTTGATTCCTTCCAATTCCTTGCCTGTAAAGGTCTTTTCAATTTTGTAAGGTACATATCTATCGCCATGTTTGTAGTCCTCCATGGCAATATCTGCCGCTTTTTCATGGAAATATTTATGCACTAAATCCAACGCAAGTATCACCTTTATTGGGTTTCCCATATAAGGCTGATAGGTATTTACTAAAGCATATTTAATATCCTTGCCGACCGCTAAAGCGCAGTTGGAGGGCAAAGTCCATGGTGTGGTAGTCCAAGCTAAAAAGTAAACATCTTTATTATCGTTGAACAAAAACTCAGACTTACTATCCTTAATAACCTTGAACTGGGCTGTTATGGATGTATCTTTAATGTTCTTATAACAACCGGGTTGGTTCAATTCGTGTGAACTAAGGCCTGTACCCGCAGCCCAAGAGTATGGCTGAATTGTATAGCCCTTATAAAGCATTTTCTTTTTATAGAGTTCGCCCAAGAGATACCAAACACTTTCAATGTAATTGTTATCAAAGGTGATATACGGGTCATTCATATCCACCCAATAACCCATTTTGGTAGTAACCTCTTCCCACTTGTCTTTGTACTTCATCACCTCTTGCCTGCAAGCGGCGTTATATTCTTCAACAGTTATCTTCTTACCAATATCTTCCTTTGTAATTCCTAAAGACTTTTCAACGCTCAACTCTATTGGCAGTCCATGCGTATCCCAACCGCCTTTACGCTCCACTTTAAAGCCTTTCATAGTATGGTAGCGGCAAAAAATATCCTTTATGGTTCTGGCCATTACGTGGTGTATGCCGGGCATACCATTGGCTGATGGCGGACCTTCGTAAAAGGTAAAAGTTTTGGCACCTTCACGAAGTGACACACTCTTTTCAAACGTGTTTTCCTTCGCCCATTTTTCAAGGACTTCTTTACCTATTTCACTCAGGTTTAAGTTTTCGTATTGCGGGAACTTTGACATAAAGATGAAAGACGATTAGATAGTTGCGATTACTTTGAGCTCAATCGCTATAGGGGTTGGTAAAGAACTTATTTCAACCGTAGTACGGCAAGGTTGGTTCTCTTTAAAATATTCAGCGTAAATACGGTTATAGGTCGGGAAATCGGCTTTCATATTAGTTAGGAAAACGGTTACATCCACCATTTTATCCCAACTGGAGCCTGCTTCTTCTAATACGGTTTTAATATTATTGAATACCGAATGGCATTGGGCTTCTATATCGTAGGAAGTGATATTGCCTTTTTCATCTAACGTTACACCCGGAATAACCTTAGTCCCTCTTTCACGCGGACCAATACCTGAAAGGAACAGCAGGTTGCCTACTTTTCGGGCATGAGGATATGAACCAACCGGTTCAGGGGCTTTAGATGAATATAATTTTTCCACCTTCAATTTTTTAAGAGGGCAAAGGTAGGGAAAATAGAGATAAGATATGAGCGATTGCCAGTCGGGCTCCGACCTTTCAACACCTGTTAATAAGATTAGCGCCACAAACAGCGACCAAAACTCTGTTTAACGTAGTTTTGCGCGAGTTTGTAGCTTGAAAAATGAAACCATATATTCATAAAATAGTACTTCTTATAACGCTTGGATTTATTATTGGATGTCATGAGGGGACATTAACAACTGATAATTACTCCACCGGACAATTATGGCATGTATTCTATGTAAAAGATAAAAAAATTGTCGGGGTTGATAAAGAGTATCACATAAATGGTCAATTAAAATCAGAGGTGAACTATGTTGATGGTAAGAAAGACGGATTGGCAAAAGAATACTACGAGGATGGGCATTTATTAGCTGAAATGATATTCAAAAATGACAAGCAGGTAGATACTATGAAACTCTTTTATGATAACGGAAAATTAATGGAAATTAGCTACTTTATTGAAGGATACAAAACAGGGCCATTAATGGATTTCTACTCTAACGGGGCTTTAAAAATAAGAGGTAATTTCAGATTGGGAATATTTCGGTTATATGATTCTGTTACAGATGTTCTTTCAAACATAGCGGTTTGCGACACTACATGTGGTATACATTACATTTATGGAGACTCAACAGATTTTAAACTTACCAGAATTTCCACAGAAGATTCAGGCATGCACATTTCAGTTCCTTCAAAATGGGCGGTCCTATATAACCAGAAAGTAAATTACAAAAACCATCCGCGAGTTATTAATATTTTAGCTGCAAAAATAGGAGAAGGAGTAGATACATCTAAATATAATTTTTCCTATAAAGAAGCAAAAAAAGGTGATACTGCTCGGCCAATGATTATCGTAATCTGGCACACAGATAATTCTAAAACAAGCGTTCATGACATATTGGTCATCTTACGAAATGACTTCGAGCAATCTGGCTCAATTTTAAAAGAGGTTCCTGTCACAGACACGACAATAGATGGCTGCGAAGCATCATTTATGCACTACATTGGCCAAGATAGTGGAGTTCAATCTGCAATAGTTAACATATTTATAAAACATAATAATACTATTTACAATATTATGTGTAAATCATCCCCAGAAAAATTCCCCTTTTATATAGATTTGTATTACGAGATTATCAAAGGAATTACCTTCGCAAAAAATAAAACTCTTTAGAAATTATGGCTACAGCAAAATATAACGAAGACAGTATCCGCTCACTGGATTGGAAAGACCACATCCGTTTCCGCCCGGGGATGTATATCGGCAAATTGGGAGACGGCACCTCTATTGATGATGGCATTTATGTATTGCTTAAAGAGGCAATTGATAACTCCATAGATGAGTTTACCATGGGTTTTGGCAAAACAATTGAAATACAAATAAAGGAAAAAACCGTTACAATTCGTGACTATGGGCGCGGTATTCCACTCGGAAAAGTGCTAGATTGTGTTGCAAAAATCAATACCGGAGCTAAATACGATTCAGAGGTATTTAAGAAATCCGTAGGCTTGAACGGTGTGGGAACAAAGGCTGTTAATGCACTTTCTTCCTATTTCAAGGTTCAATCTGTAAGGGAAGGAAAGACCAAGGTTATTGAATTTAATAAAGGGGAAATTTTAAAGGACCATGCTATTGTTAACTCTGACGAAAGCGATGGAACCCTTATTACCTTCCATGCCGATGATGGCATCTTTCACAACTTCCATTACCTTACCGAGCATGTGGAGCGCATGTTATGGAACTATGCTTATCTGAATGCAGGTTTGCGAATCAAGTTTAACGGCAAAAAGATAGAATCGGAAAAAGGCTTGCATGACCTGCTCGAACGTAATATTAATGGCCCTATCCTCTACCCTATCATTCACATTCGTGGAACGGATATTGAGTTGGCTATGACCCATAGTATGCAACAATACAGCGAGGAATATTACTCTTTCGTAAACGGGCAGCATACCACACAAGGGGGTACTCACCTGCTTGCTTTCCGCGAGGCAGTTGTAAAGACCTTACGTGAGTTTTACAAAAAGAATTTCGATGCGGCAGATATACGCAAGTCTATTGTGGCTGCTATCAGCATAAAGGTTCAGGAACCTATTTTTGAATCACAGACCAAGACCAAACTCGGTTCACAGGAAATGGGCCCTGAAGGGCCTTCGGTGCGGACTTTCATTGGTGATTTTATCAAGACCGAACTTGACAACTTCCTCCATAAAAATCAGGCGGTAGCTGAAGAATTGCTCCGGAAGATTGTACAATCGGAGGAAGAGCGTAAAGCTATGTCGGGTATCGAGAAACTCGCCCGTGAACGAGCTAAAAGGGCCAGCCTCCATAACAAGAAACTCCGCGATTGCAAGTCACATTACAATGGAAATGATGAACGCAGGCTGGAAACAACCCTGTTTATTACCGAAGGAGATTCTGCCAGCGGTTCTATTACCAAAGCCAGAGACCCTAATACACAGGCAGTTTTCAGTTTGAAAGGAAAGCCACTCAACTCATACGGGCTAACCAAAAAGATAGTCTATGAAAATGAAGAGTTCAGCTTATTACAAAGTGCGCTGAATATTGAAAACGGCATGGAAGATCTCCGTTATAATAACGTAGTTATAGCTACCGATGCCGATGTGGATGGTATGCACATACGCCTTCTGCTCATGACTTTCTTTATGCAATTCTTCCCTGATCTGGTAAAAAATGGCCATCTATATATATTAGAAACTCCCCTTTTCCGTGTACGGAATAAAAAGGAAACTATTTATTGCTATTCAGACAAGGAACGGCAGGATGCCATTAAAAAATTGGGCGTTAGGCCGGAGATAACCCGCTTTAAAGGCTTAGGTGAAATATCCCCAGATGAGTTTAAATACTTTATCGACAAGAATATCCGGTTACAGCCTGTAATTGTTACCCATGAAACAAATATCGAGCAGGAACTACGGTATTACATGGGTAAAAACTCACAGGAACGTCAGGATGACATTATAGAAAACCTGGTAGTGGAAAAAGAAGAAGCGCCGGTGGAGGCATAGAGTTGCAGATAAGAGATGAATTATACGATATAAGCGGAAGGGCATACTCTCTACTCATTACTTATCTCTTATAAAACTTCCAATATTAAATTTCAGGTTAAAATTATAAAATTTTAATCCAACACTTTTTGCGGTAATTAAAACTGTTGGATATAGCCTTTAGCCCAATATGGACAGGCTTTTTGGCTTATGCAACGATTTTAACAAAGTGTTGGATAAAACCGTGGGTGGCAAATACCACGCAAAAAGGGTTATTGACTTTTTCGAAGATGACAATTTTTGATAGGGAATGCAAAATTTTAATTTCATTTTTTTGCCCTAAAGCCCTAAAGGGGCTTTTCCCAAAGGGATTCATTGGGAGAATAGCGCTACTTAAAGCCCCTTTAGGGTTTGGGGCTGACAAGTCAAATTGAGATACTACTTATTTTCTTATATTTACAGTATGAAAATTTGTAAAAACTACTTTTTTTATTTGGTGTTATTTTTAGTTGGGCTTTCAGGGAAGGGAAATGGTAATTGAAAAATAAAATAATGAAATTACGACATGAATAAAATCATACTGTTTTCGGTTTTCTGCTTTTCGCTTTATCATATGGAAGCACAAACTATAACAACCTTCGCCGGTATAGGCCCTACTTTTCCATTAAGCGGAGGCTACTCGGGCGATGGGGGGCAAGCTACAAATGCTGAATTACAGAACCCGACCGATATTGCCTTCGGCACTTCGGGCATTGTTTATATAGCGGATTGTGGCAACAACCGTATAAGAAAGGTAAACTCTTCAGGTACCATAAGCACCTATGCTGGCAATGGTATTATGGGTTATTCCGGCGATGGGGGGCCGGCAACTGCTGCGGAATTTTGGGGTCCCTTCGGAATCATTACAGACGCTTCAGGCCATTTATATATTGCTGACGAGATTAATAACCGAATCAGGAAAGTAACATCTTCGGGCAAAATAATTACCATAGCTGGTAACGGTGCTTTTGGTTTCTCCGGCGATGGCGGACAAGCCACCACGGCAGAACTCGCTTCACCTGGGACTATTGCATTCGATATACATGGAAACCTTTACATTGCGGATGGAGCTAATCAGCGAATCCGTATGGTAAGTACCTCCGGCATTATTACAACAGTCGCCGGTAATGGTATTAACGGTTACTCAGGTGATGGCGGCCCGGCTACTGCTTCGGAGTTATATGATCCAGCGGGCGTAGCTGTAGATGCTTCCGGAAACATGTATATTGCCGACATGGTAAATGGGTGTATAAGGAAGGTAACCACATCGGGCATCATTTCCACTTACGCCGGAAACGGAATTACCAGTTATTCAGGTGATGGAGGGCCGGCAACTGCAGCAGAATTGAATAGTCCCAAATGTCTATTGGTTGACCCCTCGGGTAATCTTTATATTTCGGACTATTCAAATTACCGGGTAAGGGAAGTGAATACATCAGGTATAATATATACTATTGCCGGCGATAGTGCAGGCTTTTCAGGCGATGGCGGGCCTGCCACAGCTGCAGAACTTTATGGCCCCGATGGCGTAGCATTGGATAGCCAAGGGACCTTGTATATTGCTGACGTAAATAATAACCGTGTCCGTAGTT
>Ga0210388_10004433_pt1 | contig 10989 bp, 10 predicted proteins | sample IncBWC19OmetaG_FD_155485 | JGI IMG/M metagenome (GOLD analysis project Ga0210388, IMG submission 155485) | Forest soil microbial communities from Barre Woods Harvard Forest LTER site, Petersham, Massachusetts, United States - Inc-BW-C-19-O ...
CGTACAACGCAATTGGCCGGTGAGGAGACGCCGGATGAAGCGGAGACGACGGTTGCCAATGATGGTGCCGCTGGAATTGATGCCCAGTGCGGCCGTGCTGGTTCCGGATACGGGTAAGCTGGAATAGGCGCCATTGGACCAAAGCCACCCTCTGACGTTGTTACTTGACGTATGGTCATATCCAACCACGTCTCCCCGGTTGTTGATCCCGATTGCGGCGCCGCCAAGATCCGTCGGGTCTGCCAGAGGTAGGACAGTGAAACGACCGCTGTCATATACAAACCAACGTGACGGTAGGTCGCCGGCAGAGGTGTGAATGGTGCCGACGATCGCCCCGCAGTTGTTTATGCCGAACACCCGGGGTTTGTTGAAGTCCTCGCTTGGAAGGCCAGGCGGGACGCCCAAGTTAGTGAGCACGCCTTTGCACCATTGCGCGAGTGAAACAGACCCGTCGGAGTTGGCAATTCCGCCGGCGACCACACCGTTGTTACTCAGGGCCTCGCCGCCCGTGTTCGAGAAAGGAATGAATGGAAGTGGGGTTACGTCGTACCGTTCAGCTGCAAAATGAGAGTACATGGTCAGTCGCTGTTCGATGGCGTTTCAATTCGCTCGCTGAGCATATCCCGGTCCCGACCTCGCAATGCCAAGAGACGCGCGGTCACGCGCCCAGCGCCAACAGCAGCTTGGCGAGGTCGCTGCAGTTCCTGCTGACCTGCCTTGCAACTCTTCGGGCACGCCGGGTGGCTGTTATGCAGCGCAGCAAATATACTCTTGCGGCGTGCCCGCTCCACTGGCTGTTCGTTCCGCGGTAGTGTCGTTCGGTCCCTCGTTCCTGTTCCCGCAAGACGGCGACGTCGCGTGGCGGAACGGTAATCACCCCGGGCACGTACGCACAGCTGTCAAGACAACGCGAGCGATTTCGATAGACTGTTGCATGCAGAGGATGCATGCAGCAGCCGGGCGGGAGGTCAGACAGCGCCCTGGCGTCGGCGCAGGCGTTCGTAAGGAGTTGCGAGGTGCAGCAGGAATTTCCACAAGCCGCGTTCGCCGTTCACAAGTATCCGCGGCAGCCGCAGGGGGTCGTCGGACGCCCGCGCCACTCCCGGCAGGACCGTCACCGCCGAGGAGTAGCCGGCGCGCCGCACCAACTTGACGATGTCGGCAGTAAAGTGGCCGAAGGGGTAGGCGAAATGCTCGATCGGGACACCAAGCATGTTGCGCAGCGCAGCCCGACTCTCCGCGATCTCGTACCCCGCCACATCTTGTGGCAATTCGTGCAGCCGCTGATGCGAAAGCGAATGCGAGCCCACCTCCATGCCGGCAGCCAACCAATGGTCAAGTTGCTCGCGGCTCATCAGCGGCTTTCTTTCCCGCAAATACTCCGCGTCCCAGCGGTTGTACGTTCCGACGGCGCCGCTGACGATGTAACAGGTGGCTCCGAAGCCATACCGTTTCATAAGCGGCGCTGCCGTCGTGAGCGTATCGGCGTATCCATCGTCAAACGTGAACACGACACAACCGCGCGACGTGGCATTGCGCAGCCGGGCGACGCCTTCGCTCATGGAGACGCCGCGCAGGCCGAGACGACGCAACGTCCACAGCTGCCGCTCGAACCTGTCCGGGCTCACGTACAGCAGCTTGAAGGGCGCATCTTTGGGCGCCGTCGCCACGTTGTGATAGCAGAGAATAGGAAGCGCTGACATGATCCATAGAATATTACCAGCAGCTTGCGTAAGCACGGATAGAGCGCCGTGAGCACCCAAAGCGTGGGCCGGCATGCGCTTCTGGAACGCGCGGCGCGCTGGCTGTGGTCGCTCGCAGATCGCGGCCGCCGGTCCGATAGCTTGTTGCAGTCCGCGCAGACCTGGGAAGCGCAGTATGCCGCAGGGCGGTGGGACTTCCTTGCGCAGCTTTCCGAGCTTGGGCGCTTCAGCATACTGGCGGGCTATATATGCCACCTGAAGCCGGGCGGGTCAGTGTTGGATACCGGATGTGGCCAAGGCGTTCTGTTGCGTAGACTCCCGAGTTATTGTTATTCGAAGTATGTCGGGATCGACGTGTCGGGCAGCGCCATCTCCGTGGCGCAGAAGCAGCAGAACGAGCGCAGTACCTTCCTCGCGGCGGACTGCGAGGAGTATTCGCCTGCGGAGCATTTCGACGTCATTGTCTTCAACGAAGTGCTGTGTTGCCTCCGCGATCCGCTGCGCACCGTGGAGCGATATGCGCGTTCCCTGAACCCCGGGGGCCTTCTGTTGGTGTCAATGTGCACGGCCGCGCGCGGCAGTGCCACAATACTGTGGCGACTCAAGCGGCTATATGCGACCGTCGATGAAGTTCGCGTAATCCACAGCGGCAGGAAAGTGTCCTGGGTGTGTACTGCCTTGCGCCCCGAGTAGCGGGCGGGTTTGAACCGAATGTATTGCTCGAACCACGCAGGGCTGCCGGACGCCCCACGGCCGAGGCGGGGTTGTACGCGAGGCCGGTGACGAGCTCGCGGCGCACGGTGCCACGGCGGACTCGGTTGCCCGCCGTGGCGGAGCGTGACTTATGATGTCGGCGAGCGCGAGAGCGCCGATGCTGACAGTCTATAATAACCGCTACATGCGGCTGCAGACCCGAAGCGCACGGGCGCGCGCGAAGGAAGCGGTGGAGATCGCCAAGAGCAATATCCGGCGCGACGTGCGGCCGCGGGAGCTGGCGCTCTCGATGCGGCTCATAGGACTGGCGGATCCGCGCGTTACCGGGATCTGATGCGAGCGGAAGCAGAACGCTTGCACGGCCGAGCGAGCCAATCGACATCAGGCCGGGCCACGGTCGCCAGGAGCCATCACTCCTCCACAGCGATCGTTTCGGTGGTAGTGCCGACCTTCAATCGACTGAGATTTCTCCGGCCGGCAATAGAATCCGTATACGCTCAGACGTTCACCGACTGGGAGTTGATAGTCGCCGACGATGGCTCGGATCTCGAGACCAGGCAATATCTTCAGTCCCTCGCGAATGACCCGCACGTCATAGTGGTCTGGCTGCCGCACACCGGCCGGCCCTCGATGGTCCGCAACGCAGCCCTGCGGAGGGCGGTCGGCGAGTACGTGGCCTTTCTGGACTCCGATGATCTATGGGCGGCCCGGAAGCTGCAGCGGCAAGTCGAAACATTGCGTGACCGGGTCAACTGTCGCTGGAGCTACACGGCGTTCCTGCAGGTCGATGAATGCGGCAATCCCCTGCCGGAGGAAGCTCAACGGCCATGGGTGCCTCACGAGGGCGACATTTTCGAGCAGGTGGTGACGGGCCGCGCGCAGATCAGAACTCCCAGCGTGCTGGCAACGCGCCAACTGATCGCGCAGGCGGGTGGGTTCGACGAGGCGCTGCTTTCCGCGGAGGACTATGACCTGTGGCTGCGGCTGGCCCTTTACAGCGAAGTCGCAATCGTAGACGAGCCGCTCGTGTACGTGCGGCGTCACCCTGACAGTCACACCCGCGATTGGGAAAGCGCGTTCGTAGGTCGCGATCGCTTGCTCAGCCGACGCCAGCAGCTCGTCGACGCCGGGCGGCGTGCGCTGTTGCGTGAGGAGCGCATGAGAAACGCGCTGAAGCTCGCCGCGACCCATGCAGAACTAGGCGCCCAAGGCCGCATGCTCCGCGCGTTGTGGAAGAGCTTGCCGTATTCCTGGACTTATCCGCGATGGTGGCTGGGTGGCTTGAAGACGGTGCTACGCCGGCACTTGCCGCGTCGCCTGCTCGAGTTCTATCGGAAACGCCGGCGCCGCGCGTGAGGAGGTGCGCACAGCCTGAGTAGTGCGCGGAGGGCGCAGACAGGGCCCCGGCGACGTCTCGACCCCCGTCTCGATTGACCCTAAGAAAAGCCAGCAGCGATCCCGACATCTCCAGTTGACCGGGATGCGTTCCCGGACAGCCATGGCCGCGCTTTAGGCAAGGTCGTTGAACCAAACGCCTCGACGGCGGCACTCAAGAGATGGTTCGCGTATTATTCCTCAAAGAGTGGAAGGTCGCCCTTGGCCCCGATATGCACCGATTGCGCGCCGGCATCCGCTCGGCGGCAGACCATCGCCGCGGGCGGCGGCGTTGCAACACCCGGAAGCACGGCTCGCACGTCCTCGGGCCATACCACCGCCGTTAGATGCTTCCGACGCGTATCCGCGCAGCACGGCGCCTACGAGCGCGTACGGTGAGCAGTGCGCTACGCGCAGCCAGCCCGGCCCCGGCCCGCACGCCGGCCCGCGGCAGTGCCCTCGAGCGCCTACCGTTGGTCACGCTCTATCTGAGCGAACGGTGCAATTCGCGCTGCGTCACGTGTGACTATTGGCGCCACGGCGTCGCCGACATGGATCTTGCGGCGGTTCGCCGTCTCCTGCCGGAGCTTGGCCGGCTGCACACCGAGGTTGCGCTCATCTCCGGGGGCGAGCCGCTGCTTAACCGCGAGTGGCCACAGATCGCCGAACTCCTGCGCGGCCGGGGCCTGAAACTGTGGTTGCTGACCTCGGGCCTCTCCCTCGCCAAACACGCGCGGCGGGTGGCGGCACTCTTTGAGGCCGTTACCGTGTCGCTCGATGGCACGAACCCCGCCACCTACGAGGCGATTCGCGGTCTTGATGCGTTCGACAAGGTGTGCGCAGGGATCCGCGCGGTGGCACAAGCCGGTAGCCCTGTTACGGTGCGGGTGACTGTGCAGCGCTCCAACTACCGGCAGCTGCCTGAGTTTGTCGTTCTGGCGCGGGCGCTCGGAGCGCAACAAGTGTCGTTTCTCGCCGTTGACGTGGCCAACCCGCACGCATTTGGTCGCGTCGATGAGTTCGCCACGGATCTGGCGCTGCAGCCGCAGGATCTCGCCGTGCTCGAGGACATCCTCGAGCGCATGGAACGGGAGCAGGCTGCGGACTTCCGCTCGGGGTTGATCGGCGACAGCCCACGCAAGCTGCGGCGGATTCACCAATACTTTTCTGCCGTCTGTGGGGTTGCGGAGTATCCGCCGGTGCGCTGTAACGTTTTCGAGTATTCCGCCGTGATCGGGGCAACGGGTCGTGTGAATCCCTGCTTCTTTATTTCCGGGCCGCCCGCGGCTGCCTTACGGGACGATCTCGGTGGCGTCCTGAACAGTGATTCGATGATGGCGCTACGCGAGAGTCTGCGCTCGGGAACGCGTCCCGAATGCTCAAGGTGTGTGTGCTCCTTGTGGCGCGAACCGGAGCATCGCGTCGTCTCGGACTTCCTACCGCTCGTGCGCTCGCATGCTTGATGCAACACAGACCCGCTCCGTGCCGTCGCCTCAGGACTTGCTGCGGCCCAGGCGTTTCGCATTTATCAGCGGACTTATCGGCAAGGCCATGGCCGTGGGCTACGAACTTATCGGCAAGGACCGGTACGACAATTTCCGGCTGGAGTGGGTGCAGGGTGTACCGATCCTCGTCACACCGAGCGTATTCAATCCGAAAGTGCCGCGCACCGGTGAGTTCCTTGCGGCGCAGCTCGACTCGCGGGTTGTGGGCGCGGATGCAGAAGTTCTCGACATGGGAACCGGATCCGGAGTGTGCGCCGTGTTTGCCGCCAAACATGCGCGACGCGTGGTCGCCGTGGATATCAACGCTGCCGCGGTCCGCTGCGCCGACATCAATGCACGCCTGAATCACGTCGAGCACCGGATCGAGGTGCGGCACGGGGATCTCTTCATACCTGTCACAGGGGAGCGATTCGATCTCATCCTGTTCAATCCCCCATTTCTGCGTGGGCCGCCGCGGGACGATCGCGACCGCGCATGGCGCTCGCCGGACGTCGCGGAACGCTTCGCCGCCGGTCTTCATGATCACCTCAAGCCCGGTGGTTCGGCGCTCCTCGTGCTTTCAACCTTCGGCGACGCCTGGGTTTTTCTGGAGGAACTTCGCAAGCGCGGCTTTGCTATATCAGTGCTCGCCGAGCGGCGCTTCCTCAATGAACGGCTGGCGATCTTCGGGCTCGAGCCGTCGAGTCCGGGGAGCACGGCATGACGGGGGTCTCAGCTCACGGCACCTGCCGCACCGTCTCAGCGCCGCGAGCCACGGGCCGCCTCAAGGTGGTGCTCTATAACCCGCGCGCGGTCTTTTTTACGATGCCGCTGGCACTGCTCGCTATCGGGTCAGAGCTCGATCCTGACATCTATGAGGTCGTCATCATCGACGGCCGTTTCGAGGCCGGTGTGGACGAAGCTATTTTGTCTCACATCGAAGGGGCGCTGTGCTTCGGTGTCACGGTCCTCACCGGGGCGCCGATTTCCGATGCCCTGCACGTGTCACGGCTCGCCAAGCGTGCGCGCCCTGATCTGCCGGTCGTATGGGGCGGGTGGCATCCGTCGATGTTCGCGCGCGAGTGCCTGCTCGAGCGGTGTGTGGATGTCACCGTGCGCGGACAAGGTGAGGAGACATTCTCTGAAATCGTGCGTCGTCTGGCTGAGGGGCGCTCCCTGGAAGGCTGCCTGGGCTGTACGGTGCGACTCGCCGATGGGACGATTCTCGAGAATCCGTCGCGGCCGCTCGCCGCGGTCGACAAGTTCCGGGCGCACGACTATGGGCTGATTCCTGTTGAGCGCTATTTCGAGCTCAAGGGCAAGCGCCAGCTTGACTACATCTCCTCTCAGGGCTGTAACTTTCGCTGCGCCTTCTGCTCGGACCCTTTTGTCTACGGGCGCAAGTGGGTCGGGCTCGAGCCGACACGGATGGCGATGAGATTGAAGGAGCTGTGGGATCGATACCACTTTGATGATGTCAACTTCCAGGATGAGACGTTCTTTACCCGCGCCAATCGTGTTCGGACACTGGCCGATCGAATCATCGAGTCCGGCATGAAGATTACCTGGGCAGCCACGATGCGCGCCGATCAAGGCGTGCGGTTGCCGGACGAGGTGTGGGCGCGGTGCAAGCAGTCGGGGCTGCGCCGGCTGCTGGTCGGCGTCGAGTCCGGTTCCAACGAGATGCTCAGACGCATAAAGAAGGACATCAAAATCGAGCAGGTATTCCAGACCGCCGCAAGGATGTTGAAGTACGACATTGCCGGGCATTTCCCATTTATCGTCGGGTTCCCGGACGAGAGCGACGCGAGTATTCAAGCCACGCTTGATTGCGCGAAGCGTTTGCGATCGCTGAGCCCGGATTTTCTGACGCCCATCTATTACTTCAAGCCTTATCCCGGAAGCGAGCTGGTCATTGAGGCCGTGGCGCGCGGCTTTCGTCTCCCGGAGACGCTCGACGCCTGGTCGGCGTTCGACTACGTGGCAGGCTTGCCGGGCCCCTGGGTATCGCCCGAGAAGTTCCGGCTCATTGAGCGCTTCAAATTTTTCCAGGAGCTCGCCTGGAAGCGCGTCTCGCGCGGTAAGAGGCTCCTGCAGCAGCTGGCGCGCTATCGGTGCAGCAAGGACGAGTATCGCTGGCCGGTTGAGATGCTGCTGACGCGTTGGGTAGTGCCGGCGGAGAAGCTGTCGTGACTGCCCAGCAGCGTGTCCTGCTCATCAACCCCACCATAACGGGGAAGCGTCACGCACGCTTCCCGCTCGCGGTCCTGAGTCTATCCACCGCGCTGCAGGGCAAGCACTGCAGCACCATACTCGACGGCAACATCGATCGAGACTTCGTCGCCAACGCGGTGCGGGCCGTCGGGGAGGGCAACATCGACGCTGTCGGCGTTACCGTCATGGGCGGGCCGCAGTTGACCTCAGCAATCGCGGTTTCCAAGGCCATTCGCGCGCGGGCGCCGAACGTGCCGATCATCTGGGGCGGCGCTTTTCCGACCGTCTGTCCTGAAGCGACGCTCAATGTCCCCTATGTTGACTATGCGGTGAGGGGGCAAGGCGAGGACACACTCATCGAGCTGCTCGAAGCGCACGCCGGCGAGCACTCCGAAGCACTGCCTACGATTCGTGGTTTGACCTGGCGTCTCGACTCGCAAGTCGTGCACAACAAGGAGCGGGCGTTTTCCGCTTCCAGTCTCGATCGCATGCTGCCGTATGACACGCTGCCAAACCCGCGGCAGTACCTTACCAAGACCTATCTCGGAGCTCGCACCGCTGGCTACCAGGCCGCGCTCGGCTGCCGTTTTCGCTGCACGTTCTGCGGCGTGGCGACCATGTATCGCGGCAAAATGGCGTTACCGGCGGCGGCGCGGCTTGAGCAGGATCTCGGGTTTCTGCGAGAGCAACTCGGCGTGGACGCGATTCAGTTCTACGACCACAATTTCTTCGATCGCGAAGTTGACATGGTGCCGCTGCTGGAGGTGATGGCGAAGTTCGAGATGCCGTGGTGGTGTTTTGCGCGCTCCGACGCTCTGGCGAATCTGTCGGAGCGTTCCTGGGCACTTGTGAAGAAGAGTCGGCTGCGCATGGCCTACATCGGTGCGGAATCCCCGAGCGACTGGCTGCTGCACGACATCCGCAAAGGCACGAGCGTCGATCAGACCCTGGCCGCCATCGAGCAATGCCGCAGTCATGGCGTGACTCCGGAGCTGTCCTTCATGCTCGCGCCTCCGCAGGATCCGGAGGGCGAAACGGAGAGGACTTTTGAATTCATTCGGCTGATCAAACGCCTGCATCCTGCAACCGAGGTCATGATTTACGTTTACACTCCATTGCCCATGCGCCGCGACAACACCAACGCGGCTGTGGCGCGTATGGCGGATACGTTGCGCGACAGCGCCGGGCGGCCGGTCGAGTTTCCACGCACGGCGGATGAGTGGGCGCAGCCACACTGGCTAGGCTACTGGTGCCACAACGATGCACCGTGGCTCTCGTCGGCTCTGCGGCAACGAATTGTCGATTTCACCACGGTTTTGGGATGCCGGTTTCCGACCATCATGGACATCCGCGCCTCGGCCTGGGGTAAATCCACGCTGCGGGGACTAGCCTCGTGGCGCTATCGCTTTCAGCGCTACGACAACCCCTGGGAGCTGCGGGTTTCCAGACGGATCATTCGTCAATGGGACCCGCGTCCTGAGTCTATGACACGATCCGGGCGCGCCCGTTGTTGCACGTCGCACAGATCAGCTTCTTCAGTGACCCGCAAGGACGCGGGCCGTCACAGCTTCTGGAAGCGTGGGCCACCCTGGTTGACGTGGCGGAAGCTGCCAGCCGGTCCGGTGTTCGCGTGTCAGTGGTGCAGGCGTCCGCGCATTCCGAGCATCTGCAACGCGACGGAGTCGGCTATTACTTCCTGCCGTTCGGCGAGCGCTCCGGGCTCGCCGATCAGACGGCGGTTCGCGGGCTGCTTCGCGACCTCGCCCCGGATGTCTTTCACGTACATGGCCTCAGCTTTCCTCGTGACGTCCTAGCGCTGGCGGCGCACATGCCGGGCATTCCAATCATCCTGCAGGATCACGCCAGCCAACTGCCACCGATATGGCGGCGGCCCTCGTGGCGGCGCGGCATGTCGGTTGCCGCTGGAGTCGCGTTTTGCGCCGCGCAGCAGGCATGGCCGTTTGCAAATGCCGGTTTGCTTAACGCGCAGGCGCGCGTGTACGAAATCCCGGAATCCACCAGTCGCTTTGCACCGGGCGACAGGCATGAGGCGCGCCGAATAACCAATACTCGGGGGGAGCCGGCTATCCTATGGGTCGGGCACCTCGACGCGAACAAGGACCCGCTGGCTGTCCTGGATGGCGTCAGCGCTGCAGTGCCAGCGTTGCCACGGCTGCAATTGATCTGTTGCTTCGGTGTGGCACCACTGCTGCGCGCGGTCCAAGAGCGAATCGCCTCCGACTCGTGCCTGCGCGAACGGGTGACGCTGTTGGGGCGCGTTCCCCACGAGCGCGTCGAGCAGCTTATGCGAGCGGCGGACATTTTCGTGCTCGGCAGTCATCGGGAAGGCAGTGGCTATTCCCTAATCGAAGCTCTTGCCTGCGGCTTGCCGCCGGTTGTGACCGATATCCCTTCGTTTCGCTCACTCACCGCAGCTGGCGCGGTGGGGGCGTTATGGCCGTGCGGCGATTCGCGCGCATTGTGCGAGGCGTTGCGGTCGGTCGCGGCGCGCGCGGACGGCGGCATGCGCGCGGCGGTGCGCGCGCACTTTGACCGCGAGCTTTCGTTTGCTGCGCTGGGTGCGAAGCTGAGCGCAATGTACCAGGACGTGGTCGAGCGCAAGCGCCGCGCTGCGCTCGCCACCAGGCCATCTACGTCGGAAATGCAGACGTCATGAGCGCTGCCGTGTCGCCGATGGTTTCAGTAGGATTCCGTCGGATGGCCCGCGTTCGCTGATAGCAGCGAGCCAACCTGTCCATGCGCCGAAAGAGACGCCTGACGCTCGCAGCGCCGCCGCCTGACCCTTTTGGCGAGCTCGGGCGCGCACGTTTCCGCGAGTGCCTGCAATTGTTGGGAGGCCGGTTCGATTTTGAGACCGACAGCGCTCGGCTGTTGCGTATCGTGCAGGCCGCCTACGCACGGCTGCCGCCTCACAAGCTCGCGGCCGCCTCACCACGTTTTCGGGTGAGACTCGTCCTCACCGCGCCAGGGCGATCACGCATTACGGGGCGAGTAAGTGGCGAGCCGCCATCGGTGCGGCCCCTGGCGGGGGCAGGAATTCTCGGCGGCGCTATGGGCGCCGCAAACTTCGTTGCGCTTGTTCCGCAACAGCGCGCGGCGCTGATAGGCGTGTCGCAAGACACGCTCCGCTACGCCTATCACATTCGGTATGAGCTGCTTGAGTTCGCGGTATATGTACTGGCGGCACGCGTGCAGGGGTTGGTGCCACTGCATGCCGCCTGCGTGGGGCGTGGCGGGCAAGGTGTTCTGTTAATGGGCGCAAGCGGATCAGGTAAATCGACCGTGGTTCTACACGCCCTGCTCAGCGGCCTCGATTTCCTGGCCGAGGACAGCGTGCTCGTGAAGCCGACGGGGCTGCTCGCAACCGGAGTTGCAAACTTCATACACGTTCGTCCGGACTCCCTGCGGTTTCTTGCTGCAGCGGACCGCTCGGCCATTGTACGGAAGGCGTCAGTCATTCGTAGACGCAGTGGGGTGGA
>Ga0210388_10004436_pt1 | contig 10988 bp, 5 predicted proteins | sample IncBWC19OmetaG_FD_155485 | JGI IMG/M metagenome (GOLD analysis project Ga0210388, IMG submission 155485) | Forest soil microbial communities from Barre Woods Harvard Forest LTER site, Petersham, Massachusetts, United States - Inc-BW-C-19-O ...
GATCATCGCGTCCCAGAACGTTATCTGAGCTTGGTCCGTCCAGAACCACGCCCGATCGATCAGACTGAACGTAACATCGGGCGGATGCCACTCCGACCAAGCTGTGACTGCGAGGCGCGCCTGACCCGGTGGCACGCCGAACTTCCGCACAGCGTTGTAGTAGAACTCTTGCAGAACCTGCCAGGATAGGTTCGCTGCCGTGCTCTGCCAGAGCCAGTCCACCCAGAGTAGCGCTTGTCTTTTTTTCGCTTCGTCTCTTGGATCGAGCGTGTATAGCAAAACGTTCGTATCGACGAAGAACCTATCGCCGCTCATGCGCTTCTTCCCGGGTTAATCGTTCGGAAGCGGAGGCGTCCAGCTTTATGTCCAGCTTTTTCCACTGCTCGTAAGCCTGCCAATACTTGTCGGACGCGCGCATCTCGCGATCCAGCAGTCGGGCGATTAGCTTCGACACAGACGTGTTTTCGTCGGCGGCCTTCCGGCGGGCCCAGTGGGCGAGCTCTTCGTCTAGGCTGATTGTGACGTTCTTCACAGGATCAGTGTAACACGAATACTTGCGTATTGCCATTGCATCTTGACCAATTGGTATACTTGTATCAAGTGGTACAAGTGATGAACAAAACCATTTACCTACCTGACGAAGAAGCCGATACCTGGGAAAAGGCTCGCCGATTGGCAAAGGATCGACTTTCTCCCATAATTTTGAAGGTCCTTAAAGAATTTGTCGCAGTTAGGGAGGCCGATGCCGCAGGCTTCGAGCGCATCCAGGTCGAGTTCGAGGATAGCGACGATAGCGAAATTCCAAAGATCAAGGCCTTTCGCGGGAAATGGATCTTTAGTCCATCAGCGCCTCTGCGGGTGCCGCTCGACAAGGTAGGCACGAAGAGTCTTATCTTCTGCGTCGCGGTGACCGCTAAGAACAACGTCGTCGTTTACACGTGGACGAGCGAAGTTGAAACAAAAGGTGAGAATGCCGGCGATCAGCATACTTCCGACAGCCGGTTCCTGGTCTATCCTTCTTTTGAGGAGGCCGCTCGCGACGAGGGGGTGAATGTTGCGATTCTCGAAGCAATCAGAAAGCGAGGAGTGCCCGTGGAAGAACTCGACATCTAGGCTTAATATCCGCAGCGGACCCACCCTTCCAAAAGGCGGGGAGCCAGCCTCTTCCATGTCCCGGAACAGGCTGGCTTACAGTTAGTAGTGGTTACTCTGCCACCGTATCTTCCACCGGCGCCGGCTCTTCGGTCAAGCCGCCGGCATACACGCTGCGGGCTTCGTCTTCGTAGCCGCCCAGGTCGCCGGTGAGCGATACTTCTTCCGCGATGGGCTCTTCTTCCACCACGTCTTCGCCCGCGATCTTCACGTTGCGGTAGTATTCCATGCCGGTTCCGGCCGGGATCAACCGCCCCATGATGACGTTTTCCTTGAGGCCACGCAGATAGTCCACCTTGCCGTTGATGGCGGCTTCGGTCAACACGCGCGTGGTCTCCTGGAAGGACGCGGCAGAGATGAACGAGTCGGTGGAGAGCGACGCCTTAGTGATTCCGAGCAGCACCGGTTTGCCGGTGGCCGGGCGTCCGCCCGCTTCCGCTACCCGATTGTTCTCTTCGCGGAACTTGAATTTGTCCACCACTTCTTCAGGCAGGAACTCAGTGTCGCCGATATCGTCCACCTTCACCCAGCGCATCATCTGCCGCGAGATAACTTCCAGGTGCTTGTCGTTGATATTGACGCCCTGCAGACGATAAACTTCCTGGATTTCGTTCACCAGGTATTTCTGCAGTTCCTTTTCGCCCAACACGGCCAGAATGTCGTGCGGATTGCGCGGACCATCCATCAAGGGGTCGCCCGCCTTCACCCGCTCGCCTTCCTGCACGTTGATATGGACGCCGCGCGGGATGGAATATTCTTTCTGCTCCCCGTCGTCGGCAGTGATGGAAATCTTACGCATGCCTTTGGCGACTTCGCCGTATTTAATGACACCGTTAATCTCGGCGATGATGGCCGTCTCGCGCGGTTTGCGCGCTTCAAACAGCTCCACCACGCGCGGCAGACCGCCGGTGATGTCCTTGGTCTTCGTGGTCGCACGCGGAATCTTGGCTAGTACGTCGCCAGCGTGGACCATTTCTTCGTGATTCACCATCAGGTGCGCGTGGGTGGGCATCAGGTAGCGCTTCTCTTCGGATCGCGCGCCGCCCTCCGGCCGCACAATGACGGTGGGGATGCGCTTTTCATCGGGCGAATCCGTAACAACCCATTGCGACATACCGGTGATTTCGTCCACCTGCTCCTGCAGGGTGACGCCCTCACCCAGATCCTTGAAATGGACCTTGCCGCTCACTTCGGTCAGAATCGAGAACGTGTAAGGGTCCCATTCCAGAAGGATTGCGTTGGTGGTGACTTTGGCGCCGTCCCCAAACAGGATCTTCGCGCCGTACACCACCGGATACCGCTCTTTCTCGCGCCCCTTTTCGTCGATGATAGCCAGGATGCCGTTGCGGTTCATCGCAATCAGTTCACCCTTCGCATTCTTAACGGTCGTTACGCCGAGGAATTTCACGTAGCCGTCCGACTTGGCGTCCTGCTTGGATTGTTCGCTCGAACCGGTAGCCGTACCGCCCACGTGGAAAGTACGCATGGTGAGCTGCGTTCCGGGTTCGCCGATGGACTGAGCGGAAATGATTCCCACCGCTTCGCCGCGTTCCACCATACGGCCGGTAGCCAGGTTTCTTCCATAGCAGAGCTGGCAAACGCCGCGCTTCGATTCGCAAGTCAGCACGGAGCGAATTTTGACGCGCTCAATACCGGCGGCCTGAATCGCGGCGGCCAGGTCCTCAGTGATTTCCTGGTTAAGACCGACGATCAGGTTGCCTTCATAATCGAACTGATCTTCAAGAGCGACGCGGCCGACAATACGGTCGCGCAGCGGCTCGATGATTTCGCCCGATTCGATGATGGGTTCGACATAAATGCCGTCGCCGGTACCGCAATCATCCTCAGTGACGATGACATCTTGCGCCACGTCGCACAGGCGGCGGGTGAGATAGCCGGAGTCGGCTGTCTTCAAAGCGGTATCCGCCAAACCCTTGCGGGCGCCGTGCGTGGAAATGAAGTACTGCAGCACGTTGAGGCCTTCGCGGAAATTGGCGGTGATGGGAGTTTCGATAATTTCGCCCGACGGCTTGGCCATCAGGCCGCGCATACCGGAAAGCTGGCGGATCTGTTGTTTCGATCCGCGCGCGCCGGAATCGGCCATGATGTAAATCGGATTGAGGTAACGGCCGGTGGTGTCATCTTCTTCCATGGTCTTGAACATTTCTTCGGCCACACGTTCGGTGACCTTCGACCAGATTTCGATGATCTTGTTGTAGCGCTCGCCTTGCGTGATGGCGCCTTCCTGATATTGCTGGGTGACTTCGATAACCGCCTTCTCGGCGTTCTTCACCAGCTTCTGTTTCTCTTCCGGAACCACCATGTCGTCGATGCCGATGGAAATACCCGCGCGCGTGGCATAGAGGAAGCCCAGCTTCTTGACTTCATCCAGCATGACTACGGTGATCTGCAGGCCGAACTTCAGGTAGCAGTGCTGCACCAGCTGCGTAAGACCCTTCTTCTTGAGTAGACCGTTGATGAACGGCATCTCGTCCGGCAGAACGTCGTTCATGATAACCCGGCCAACCGTGGTTTCCATGTACTGTTTGTTGAATTCGATCGGTTCGGTGTGGAGGACGTTCTGATTGTCGAACGCCTTGATCAGATCGATCACCTTGCCGGTATAGCGCAGCTTGATAGGCGTGAGAGTTTCCACTTCGCCCATTTCGAGCGCGATCAGAACATCGTCGGTGGAAGCAAAAGTACGGCCTTCGCCTTTGGTACCCGGACGAGCTTTGGTGAGGTAATAAAGGCCCAGCACCATATCCTGCGTCGGCACCGCAATGGGCGCGCCGTGCGCCGGCGAAAGAATATTATTCGACGACAACATCAGCGTGGAAGCTTCGATTTGCGCTTCCGGCGATAGCGGGATGTGGACAGCCATCTGGTCGCCATCGAAATCCGCGTTGAATGCCGTGCAAGTCAGCGGATGCAGCTTGATAGCTTTGCCTTCAACCAACACCGGCTCGAAAGCCTGGATGCCCAGGCGATGCAGCGTGGGAGCGCGGTTCAACAGAATAGGATGGTCCTTAATAACTTCTTCGAGAATGTCCCACACCACCGGATCCTGCTGCTCCACCAGTTCCTTGGCTTGCTTAATGGTGGTGCAGTGGCCGCGCTGTTCCAGGCGATGATAGATGAACGGCTTGAACAGCTCCAGCGCCATCTTCTTCGGCAAACCGCACTGATTCAGACGCAGCTCGGGACCAACCACGATGACCGATCGGCCGGAATAATCCACGCGCTTGCCCAACAGGTTCTGGCGGAAGCGGCCCTGCTTGCCTTTGAGCGTATCGGAGAGCGACTTGAGCGGGCGGTTGTTGGCGCCGCGCAGGACGCGGCCACGGCGGCCGTTGTCAAACAGAGCGTCAACAGCTTCCTGCAGCATGCGCTTTTCATTTCGAACGATGACATCCGGCGCGTGCAGCTCGATCAATTTCTTCAGACGATTGTTGCGGTTGATGACACGGCGATAGAGATCGTTAAGATCGGATGTCGCGAATCGGCCGCCATCCAGTGGCACCAGGGGACGAAGCTCCGGCGGAATCACCGGGATGACATCCAAAATCATCCACTCCGGCTTGTTACCAGACTTGCGGAAGCTTTCCACCACGCGAAGGCGCTTAGCGAACTTGAGTTTCTTCTGCTGCGAAACTTCGGTCTTCATCCGCTCGCGGATGTCCAGACTGAGGCCTTCGATGTCCACCTTCTTGAGCAGCTCTTTGATGCCCTCGGCGCCCATCATGGCCACGAATTTTCCAGGAAATTCCTGATCCAGTTGGCGCTTGCGCTCGTCGGTGATTACTTCGCTCTGGCGTATGTCGGCAACTTCGCCCGGATCCACCACGACGAACGCTTCAAAATATAGAACGCGTTCCAGCTCGCGCAGGGTGATGTCCAGCAGGTAGCCGATGCGGCTGGGCAGTCCCTTAAAGAACCAAACGTGGGAGCAAGGGCTGGCCAGCTCGATATGGCCCAGCCGCTCGCGCCGCACCCGCGACAAAGTTACTTCCACGCCGCATTTGTCGCAAATGACGCCGCGGTGCTTCATGCGTTTGTATTTTCCGCACAAGCATTCCCAATCAGCGATAGGACCGAAAATACGGGCGCAGAAAAGTCCATCGCGCTCCGGCTTGAAGGTCCGGTAGTTGATCGTTTCGGGCTTGGTTACTTCCCCATGGGACCAGCTTCGGATCTTCTCGGGTGAGGCGAGCGAGATCCGGATGGAATCGAAGTCGGCGATCAAATTTGCTCTATCGTACGGAGAGGAACGGTACATGAAATCTCCTTATTAGGCCGCGAATAAACGCAAATGAACGCGGATAAGATTTGCGTTCATTCGCGTTCATTCGCGGCTAAGAACTATTAGTCTGCCGCGAGTGCGGTTTCCAGAACTTCCCGCGGCTTTTTCATTAACTCTACGTCCAGACATAGCGACTGCAACTCGCGTATGAGGACGTTGAAGGATTCCGGCACGCCCGGTTCGGCGGCCGCTTCCCCTTTCACAATTGCTTCGTAAATCTTGGCGCGTCCGTACACGTCGTCGGACTTGGCGGTCAACAATTCCTGCAGCACATAGGCTGCGCCGTAGGCTTCCAGCGCCCAAACTTCCATTTCACCGAAGCGCTGTCCACCGAACTGAGCCTTGCCGCCCAACGGCTGTTGGGTAATTAGCGAGTACGGACCGATAGACCGGGCGTGGATCTTGTCGTCCACCAGGTGCGACAACTTGAGCATATAGATGTAGCCCACCGTCACCGGCTGTTCGAAGGCTTGCCCGGAAATCCCGTCCCAAAGCTGGACCTTGCCGGAACTCGGCAAAGTGGCGGCCTTGAGCTGAGCCTTGATGTCTTTTTCAGTGGCGCCGTCAAAAACCGGCGTTGCAAAATGCAGCCCCAGAGCGTGAGCGGCCCATCCCAGGTGGGTTTCCAAAATCTGTCCCACATTCATTCGGGAGGGAACGCCCAGTGGATTCAAAACAATCTCCACCGGAGTTCCGTCCGGCAGATACGGCATGTCCTCTTCCGGAACGATGCGCGCGATGACGCCCTTGTTGCCGTGGCGGCCGGCCATTTTGTCGCCGACTGAAAGCTTGCGCTTCATGGCGATGTAGCATTTCACCAGTTTGATTACGCCCGGAGGCAGTTCGTCGCCTTTACGTAGCTTGGCGATTTTTTCGTCGGTGATTTTTTCGAGCACGGCGATCTGCCGGGAGGTCATCTCCTCAATTTCGTCGATCTGCTCGTTCAAGCGAACGTCTTTGTTGGCCAGCTTGACCCGCTTGAGATCGCGCGCTCGCAATTTCTCGATCAAGTCGCGCGTCAGAGGCGTACCTTTGGAGAGCAGCTTCTTATTGGTCTTTTCGTCGTGGAGATCGGCCAGCGATTCTTTATCGCCTAGCAGATCGGTGAGGCGCTTGGCGCGCTCGTCGTTCAAAATGCGCTTCTCGTCTTCCAGGTTGCGGTGCAGCCGCTCCACTTGAGTTTCGAGAATCGCCTTGGAGCGCTCGTCCAGGTCCGCGCCCTTGCGCGAGAACACCTTACAATCCACCACGGTTCCTTCGATACCGGGCGGGCAATAGAGCGATGCGTCCTTGACGTCTCCGGCCTTTTCGCCGAAGATCGCGCGAAGGAGTTTCTCTTCCGGCGTCAATTGAGTTTCGCCCTTTGGCGTCACCTTGCCCACCAGAATGTCACCCGGCTTCACCGTGGCGCCGATACGGATGATTCCGCTTTCGTCCAGATTGCGGAGGAAACCTTCTGCGATGTTGGGAATGTCCCGCGTGATTTCTTCAGGGCCCAGCTTGGTGTCGCGAGCCTCGATTTCAAACTCTTCGATGTGAATGGAAGTGTAGTAATCTTCCTTCACCAGTTTCTCCGAGACCACGATGGCGTCTTCGAAGTTGTAGCCGCGCCAGGGCATGAACGCCACCAGGACATTTCGGCCGAGCGCCAACTCGCCCAGATCGGTACAGGGACCGTCGGCCAACACTGCGCCTTTCTTCACTCTTTGGCCCTGGAAAACGATCGGCTTTTGGCTGATACAGGTATTTTGGTTGGAGCGCTTAAATTTAGTGAGCTGATAAATGTCGGCGCCCACTTCGCGCGAAAGCTGTCCTTCATGCGCGCTGCCGTCCACACGAACGATGATTCGCTCGGAATCCACCGAATCCACGATGCCGGAACGCTTGCAGATAACCACCGCGCCTGAATCGCGGGCGGTCACGTGCTCCATTCCGGTGCCTACGTAGGGAGTTTCCGCGCGCAACAGCGGAACCGCCTGCCGTTGCATGTTCGAACCCATCAGGGCGCGGTTCGCGTCGTCGTTTTCAAGGAACGGAATCAGGCTGGCAGCCACCGATACAAGCTGCTTGGGGCTGACGTCCATGTACTCCACTTCGTCTCGATGCTTCAGCACGAAGTTACCGGCTTGCCGCGCATTCACCAGTTCGTTGACGATCCGGCCCTTTTCGTCCAGCTCGATATTGGCCTGGGCGATGATGTATTTGTCTTCCTCCCAAGCGGAAAGGTAGTCGCAGTGCGCTTCCACCTCGATGGTCTGCTTCTTGGCGCCGAGATCGCGATTGGCTTTGTCCACTTCGCCACGCGTCATCACATCGCCCACTTTGTAGGAACTGTCACCGGGATTGAGGACTCTTATTTCATCCACCACCGCACCCTTCACTACTCGCCGGTAGGGACTCTCGATGAATCCGTATTCGTTGATTCGCGCAAAACACGAGAGCGACGAGATGAGACCGATGTTCGGGCCTTCCGGAGTCTCGATGGGACAGATGCGCCCGTAGTGCGTTGGATGCACGTCGCGCACTTCGAATCCGGCGCGCTCGCGTGAAAGACCGCCTGGTCCAAGTGCCGACAGCCGGCGTTTGTGAGTGATCTCCGACAGCGGATTGGTCTGATCCATGAACTGCGAAAGCTGGCTGGACCCGAAAAATTCGCGGATGGCCGCCATTACCGGCTTGGCGTTTACCAGGTCGTGCGGCATGGCCGTGGACATTTCCTGGTAGACCGACATCTTTTCCTTGATGGCGCGCTCCATGCGCACCAGGCCGATGCGGAACTGGTTCTCGAGCAGTTCGCCCACAGCGCGCACGCGGCGATTGCCCAAGTGATCGATATCATCTACCGCGCCGATACCACGGCGAAGCTTCAGCAGGTACTTGATGGTGTCGATAAAATCGCGCTGATCGAGCGTCCGCTTATCGAGCGGCGATTCGTCGATCTTGTCGTACAGCTTAATGTTGAACTTCATGCGGCCCACGCGCGAAAAGTCGTACTTGCGCGGGTCGAAGAACATGCCCTGGAACAACTGCGTGGCCGTATCCAGAGTCGGCGGATCGCCGGGACGCAGCTTGCGGTAGATTTCCAGCAGCGCGTCGTTCTGGCTCTTCACCGGATCTTTCTTCAAGGTGACCGAAATTACGTTGCCGGCATCGTCGCGTTCCGGGAAGAACACTTCAAAGCTGGTGATGCCATTCTCCATCAGCTTGTCGACGTTGGTTAGTTCGTGGTTGGCTTCCACCAGCACTTCGCCGGTGGACATATCGATGACATCGGCGGCGATGAAGGCCCCCTGCAAATCGGTGCGGTCCACTTCCACCTGTTCGATCTTGGCCTTGAGAATCGCCTCGTACAGGCTCTTGGTGATCTTGCGGCCTTGCGGGACGATGGTTTCGTTGCGAGTACCGATGGCTTTTGAAAGCTTCAGGCCCAGCAAGCTGTCGGAAACCTTCCAGAACAGCTTCTTGTCCTTAATATGAAGCTCGCTGACGTTGTAGAACGCCTTCAGGATTTCAGAATCGGTTTTGAGACCCAGCGCGCGCAGAAACACCGTGCCGTAGAATTTCCGCTTGCGGTCGATACGGACGTATAGCAGGCTCTTATTGTCGTACTCGAACTCCACCCAACTTCCGCGATAGGGAATGATCTTGCCCAGGTAGTAGCCCTGTGCCGGAACGCGCTCGAAGAACACGCCGGGAGATCGATGCAACTGCGAAACAATGACGCGCTCAGTCCCATTGATGATGAACGTTCCGTTCTCGGTCATCAGCGGAATTTCGCCGAAGAAAACTTCCTGCTCCTTGATGTCGCGAACGGTTTTGACCCCGGTCTCAGGATCTTTGTCGAACACGGTGAGACGAATGGTAACTTTCAGCGGTGCGGCGTAGGTCATGCCGCGCTCTTCGCATTCAGCCACGTCGTACTTCAACTGCAGGCCCACCGGGTCGCCGCAGCGGTTGCAGAAGGTGACAATATTCTTATTAAATGTGCCGCAGCGGTGGCATAACACATCGCCTACATGGAACGGATCGGTGCGGATGGTGGCGCCGCAGCTAGGATTGCGGCAGGTGGAACGCAGGTGATGCAGCCCCTTCAGATTTCCGCACTTGCATTCCCAATTGCCGATAGCGTAATCGACAAACTCCAACTGGCTCAGTCCACGGAAGTCGGAGATGGGAAATACAGAATTGAAGACACTTTGCAGTCCGGTATCTTCCCGCTCGCCGGGCAGCAGATCCATTTGCAGAAATCGCTCATAAGACTTCTTCTGAACCTCGATCAGGTTGGGGATGGGGATCGAGGTCTTAATTCGAGAGAAATCAACTCGTTCGCGCGTTGCTCCTCTTGCCAGATTTTCCATTTTCGCTCCTACCGCCGATGGGCTTGCAACTCAATCGCAGAATAAAACGCCACTGGTTCCACTAAGTTTTTCAACTGGCGTAAGCGCCGCCAAGTTCCGTTTTTGAGACCAACTGTGGGGCAGAGGAACTTGAGCAGCGGGATAACATGAAACGTTCAAAGACAGGAAGACCGTCGCCATACACGCCGGGTGTGGCTAAAAAGTGAGCATGGCAAAGCCCTGTGCCCATTCCGACGAATGGCACACCATATGCGCAGGATGTGAGGTTCACAAGAGCAAGAATCCGGGTCGGTCTCCGGCCTGTATCTATTTCACTCTAGCAAATCAATTTGACTCCGTCAAATCGACTCGCAAAAGGAGGAGAGGCGGGACTAACGGAGTCGGCCGTTCGACCCCCGCCCCACCCTCTCACTCCCCACACTAGCCAGCGTAAAGCGCTGACTCTACTTCACTTCTACCGTTGCTCCTGCATCTGTGAACTTTTTCTTGATGGCCTCGGCTTCGTCCTTATTGACGCCTTCCTTTATCGGCTTCGGCGCGCCATCCACCAGGTCCTTGGCTTCCTTGAGGCCCAGATTGGTAACCTCACGAACCGCCTTGATGACGTTGATCTTGTTCGCACCTGCTGCGGTCAAGATGACGTTGAACTCGGTCTTTTCCTCCGCCGCCGGAGCAGCAGCCGCGCCGCCACCTGATGGAGCCGCCGCAACTGTGGCCGCCGCAGCCGATACACCCAGCTTTTCTTCCAGCAATTTGACAAGCTGGGCTGCCTCGAGGAGCGTCAGTCCTTGAATCTGATCTGCAATTCCATTAATGTCCGCCATGTCTTCATCTACCCCTTTTATTGTGAGAACTTGCTTTCCTTGACTCCCTGGTCAACTACCACCGCTAGGTTGCGTCCCACGCCGCTGAGCGCGGATACCAAACGCTGCGCTGGCGCCTGAATCAAAAACAAAACTTTAGCCAAAATCTCTTCCCGCGCCGGCAGTGCAGCCAACTGCTGGATGGACTTGACGTCGATCACCCGGCCTTCCACCAGGCCGGCCTTAAATGTAAACGTCGGATTCGCTTTCGCGTAGCCGGTGAGCGCCTTGGCCAGCGCCACCGGATCTTTGACAGTGTAAGCCAGCGATGTCATGCCGGCCAGATCCTTCAGAATATCCTGCGCGGGCGTC
>Ga0210388_10004437_pt1 | contig 10987 bp, 5 predicted proteins | sample IncBWC19OmetaG_FD_155485 | JGI IMG/M metagenome (GOLD analysis project Ga0210388, IMG submission 155485) | Forest soil microbial communities from Barre Woods Harvard Forest LTER site, Petersham, Massachusetts, United States - Inc-BW-C-19-O ...
CGGTTTGATTGGAGATATCCAGGTCACCTCAGCAAATCCGCCGTACGCACGTCAGGGTGTTCGTTACTCATCGATGGCGGAGCGTCCTTGGGCGCGCTGCCCCATCGCATGTTCGGCTTATCCCCCATTTCCAGGACCAACGTTCCGCCATTTGCGATGGCTGCGTGCGGAAACCATGCAGTGTTCAGCGGCCTTCCGTTTAGCAGAGCAGACTGAATGTACTTGTTTCGGGCCGAAACGTTGTTTGCAAGGATCGTGAACAGTTTTCCTTTGCCTAACCGAATCACGCTCTTCGCGAAAATGGGGCTCCCGATCTCATAAACCGGACTGCCTGGGCATACCGGATAGAAGCCCACCGCGCTTAAGACGTACCACGACGAGGTTTCCCCGCCGTCGTCATCTCCTGGAATACCCAATGGGCCGTCTCCATACCAGACATCCATCAGTTGCCTTACACGCCGCTGAGTTTTCCAGGGCTGCCCGGAAAAGTCGTAGAGATATGGAATGTGAAAGCTTGGTTCATTGCCTTGCGCATACAATCCGACCAGACCGGTAGCATCTGGAAACTGGCCAAGGAATTGAAACTTAGAGGTGCCATACTGCTCCACGAAAAGCCGGTCCAGTTTTGCATTGAATGCATCGCGGCCGCCCATAAGATTGATGGTTCCGGCTACATCATGTTGAACGCCAAACGTGTAGAGCCACGAATTGACCTCTGTGAAGTAATCTCTCCCTCCTTGGCCGCCGCCCAACTTTGCATCGAAATGTTGCACCCACTTACCACTAGAATCTCTGGGCGCCATAAATCCGATGTCCGCATTGAAAACATTCTGATAGTTATGGGCCAGTTTCCCGAAGTACTCAGCATCCTGCTGTTTCCCGAGCGCCCGTGCAAGTTGCGATGCACACCAATCGTCGTAGCTGTTTTCAATCGTCACTGAGACTGCCTGCCTGCGCTCAGGCGTTACCTCAGGAACCGTTTCGCTCTGTCCCCAATCTAATGCGGGGAAGAAGCCTTTCTCGAAATACACCCGATCGAGACTTGTCAGCGGCCCACGGTTCCAGGGGAGCATGGTCGCATCCGTGGCGTTTTTTCGAATGGCCGAATATGCTTCCTCAACGTCAAAATCGCGGTAGCCCTTGGCATAAGCATCGAGAATGAATTCCGCAACATGGTGGCCAATCATTACCGCCTGTTCTCCGGCCACGGAAGGAAACGACGGAAGCCAGCCGCTTTGTTCATACATGCGCAAGTAAGAGCGGACCATATCCTCCTGTTGCGCCGAATTCAGCAGAAGTTGCAGCGGGTGTAGGGAACGGTATGTATCCCACAATCCGTCATCGATGTAGAAGTCGTGGCCGTCCGCATCGTGTACCGCGTGATCGTAGCCGCTGAAGTACTTGCCATCCTCGGTAATGTCAGTCATGCGGCCCAGAGACCGGTAGAGTGCGGTATAGAAGATCGTGCGCTGGCGGTCTGTTCCCCCAGTTACATCGATGCCAGACAGCGCATCATTCCAAATAGCGCGCGTTTCTAACTTTGCGCGATCAAAACTCCACCGCGGGATTTCACGCTCGAGGTTTCTGCGAGCTTGTTCAATGCTTATATAGGAGACGCCGACGCGAACCTCGATCTGCTCCCCTGCCGTGGTCCGGCATTCCGTAACAATGCCGATGTTATCCCCCTTCATCTTCGGGGCATGAGAAATACCATCCTTGTCCCAAATTTGATATGAATCGAACGGCCGGGAGAACTTTGCGTAAAAGTATTCTCGCGTTTCGTGGCCCGTATCCGAAATCTTGCCGACTGGTCCCTCGATGCGCTGACTTCCCTGCACCACGTCAACTCCGCCAACCTCGAATTCCGCGGATTCTCCGGCGCGAACGACGAGATGGGCATGGGCATCGGCTGGAAATGTAAACCGGTAATATGCAGCTTGGGCGGTTGCCGTCATTTCAGATTTTATCTTCCACGTTTGCAGATCGGCTTCGTAGTAGTAGGGGGTCGCAATTTCAAAGTCGTGGTCAAAATCCGAGGCGTAGGTTTCCGGGAGGGTTCCAACCTCGCCGACCGAAGCCATCAGTGTCGCAGCGCCGATTGGGAAACCGTATATTTTGTCTGCGAGATACCTATCAGAGATTCCGGGGGTCGTGACGGGGGCGAGGCGCACCATGCCATGAGGTCGCTGGACATAGGGAAGAGTCGCCGTGAGCAGTTGGCCGATACCTCCGATGTTTGGCGATACATAGTCAACCGGCTCTTTCTGCTGGTGTATTTGGGCGAAGGTTACACCGCTTTGAATGACCAAAAATACCAACGCCGATGCAAGCGTTTTCATTCATCTCTCTCTTCCTTGTCTCTCCGTCGGGAATTGTCTGCAAGAAAAATGGCGCTTTGCTCACGACCCCGTTTCCCTTTTACCGGTGAATGACAAACTTGGTGGTTAATGAAGCTAGTGAAGATCCGCCGACCCAAAGTGTGTACTGACCTGCCTCGACTGCCCATTTGCCTTCCGCGTTCCACACCGCGAGCTGTTCCTGAGGAATTCGGAAGAGGACTTGTTTGGTTTCCTGGGGATTGAGAACCATTCGAGAGAATCCTTTCAAAGAACGGTCTGGGGTTTCGACGCTGCCGACGTCTTGCCGCACATACATTTGAGCCACCTCCTCGCCTTGCCGGTCGCCGTCGTTGGTGACATCGACCGTCACCAGGATCTGTCCATCGCTTCCGGACGCCGGGGTCTGCACTGCAAGGTGATCGTAGCGAAACGCGGTGTAGCTCAGTCCGAAGCCGAAGGGGAACAGCACAGCACCGTCATCATCCACATACTTATGGGTCCGCGATGGGTCAAAATTATAGAAGTCGGGCAATTGCCCCACGCTGCGAGGAAAGGTGACGGTGAGCCGGCCAGCCGGATTGTTGTCGCCAAAGAGGGTTTCGGCTATCGCCCTGCCGCCGAATTCTCCTGGATACCAGGCTTCGAGAATGGCTGGGACGTGCTCTTTCGCCCAGCCGATCGTCAACGGCCGGCCATTCTCCAGAACCACGATCACAGGTTTTCCTGCCGCAACCACGGCTTCCAGCAGTTGTTCCTGATTGCCGGACAGACCAAGGTCGGTGCGATCAAATCCCTCGCCTGAGACGCCTTGCCACTCTCCCAAACCAAGAATGACCACATCCGCGGCTTTCGCTTTGGTGGTGGCAGCCTCAATGTCCTTGCCATTGTCGAATTCGACGGCCGCTTGGGGAACAAGTGCACGAATGCCGTCCAATATGCCGATGTGCGCCCCGTTCGACTCATTCTCGTAGTCGCCATATCGCGCAACATCGGCATTTGGACCGATCACGGCGATTCTCTTAGTCGATTTCGATAGCGGCAAAAGATGACCATCGTTCTTGAGCAGGGTCATGGACTGACGCGCCGCTTCAAGGGTGAGATCAAGATGTGCTTGTGACCGGTATGTCCGGGCCCGCAGACCAGGATCGGTCATCGGATGATCGAAAAGTCCCAGGGCAAACTTCACGCGAAGCACCGATTTGACCGCACGATCCAGGTCCGATTGGGGAAGCGTACCCTCGCGGGCACAGTCGATGAGCGCCTTTTGAAAGACCTCATGCTCGAAGTCGTAGAACTGCATATCAACGCCGGACTGAATGGCCAGGCAGACGGCCTCCTGTGGCGTCGCAGCAACGTGGTGCACATTGTAGAGGCGTTGAATGGCTCCAAGGTCGGAGAGTACAAATCCTTGGAATCCCCACTCTTGACGCAGAATCTTCTTGAGCAGGAATGGGTCGGCAGTAATTGGGATTCCGTCGATTTCGTGATAGGCGGCCATTACCCCCATCGCCTTTCCGTCACGAATCGCCGGCTCGAAGGACTTGAGCATGACAGAGCGCAACTCCCGCTCGCCGATATGCACTGGCGATGTATTCGTGCCACCCTCCGGAGAACCGTGAGCGGCGAAGTGCTTGGGCTCACTTACCACGTTGTGGTCGCTATCCAGGGTTTCGCCCTGTGCTCCCGCCACATACGCCAACCCCAATTGGCCTGTTAGATAGGGGTCCTCACCGTAGTCCTCCTCGACACGGCCCCAGCGCGGCTCGCGTGCGAGGTCCAGGACTGGCGCAAGGATCATACCCACACCGGTTGCGCGCGCTTCCGCCGCGATGGCTGCGCCCACCTTTTGCACAACCTTTGGATTCCAGGTTGCAGCAAGGCCGATTGGGGCGGGAAACACCGTTCCCGTATCGAATCCGTGCAATCCCTCTTCAATGAACAGCACAGGAATGCCGAGACGATTATGTGCGAGGACCCATTTCTGAATGGCATTTGCCTGTTCCGGCGTCGGATTCAAGTCGTGGATCGCGCCCACCCCGAGATTGCCCCATATGTCTTGCGCTTTGTCCGGAAGGAAATGGGCTGTGGCAGCTGCGTGCGTACCATCAGTGTGCGCGTCCACCAACGCCGTTGCCCCGGAATAGAGATCGAGTTGCCGAACTTTCTCCTCCAGGGTCATACGGCTCAGGAGATCCTCAACCCGTCGCTCGATGGGGGCTTTTGGCTGTTTGTATAAGTCATCTGAACCTGTTGCCGGAACATGTCCTTGCGTCCAGGCTATTGCAGGGTGAACAGCGATTAAAAAAGAGACAATGAATGACGCTGCAACGGCGCCCGGCAAGCGGAGCGGAAAAGGTGATTTCCGACATTGGCACTCGTCAGTGATTAGGCCAAGCATCCGGGATGTTGAGTCGGACCTGCAAATGAATGAGCTTCGGTCCTTTTCCCGCTCTGATTCTGAAGCGTGAGCCCGCATGCAGAGCGCAAGGTTTTTTCGATTGCCAGGTTTCTTCACTTTCGTGCTCTGCTCCCGGTGCTTCTTGTTCGGCAAATGATCACACTAAGCTAGCGGCGAAGGGGAAGGCAACGTTAGCGCGGTTTTCTGCTTTCTTCTATGCGGTTGAATCAAAAGGGCTTGTCTTGAGGTGTTTCCTCTAACAGTAGATACCGTCTGGGGTGGTATGCGAACAGGTGATCTGTGCACGGAATTCCTGTTTTGATTCGTGGTGGAGAAGCGGGCGCTTCGCTTAAGAGAGTTGAACCAGCAATCTGCTCGGCGAAGATCGACCTTTTTCTCCGTCTGAATCTAATAATAGGCAGCCAATTGTAGACATTCCGGCAAAAGGAATGCGAGAATCGTACTTTTAGTTTCCCCAATATGCAAACACCATCGACAGCCGATCCCCGGATCGCAGAGTTTGCGAAACTTTTAGAAACCAAAGGTGATATATCGTCTCTTCAACAGCATCTGAAGGAAGTGATCGAAGGCGATGCATTCAGAGGGAGCCACCGAAGCGGTCAGTTTCTTCAATACATCATTGATCAAGCAATAGCCGGTCATTTCGATTGCCTGAAAGAGCGGGTGATCGGGATGGAGTTGTTTGGCCGGTCAGCTTCGTATGACACAGGGGACGACGCCATCGTTCGAGTCACCGCCAGTGATGTGCGCAAACGCTTATTGCAACATTATGGCCGCTATGGAGCCACCTCCGAATACCGCATCAACCTGCCATCGGGATCCTACTTTCCAGAAATCACACGTGTCCCGCGAGGCGAGGTCGGCCTGTTGGATGGCGGTCTGGCACACGGGGACACCGGCCAGGTGCGTCATGAATCTCCAGGGCCAAATCTGGAATTAGTTCCCGTGCCAGGCGGATTGGCTACCGAGGCCGCTGTGCCGCCCCAAGTCGAAGCAACACAACCCAAACGCCTCGGCGGATATCGATGGTTATTCCTCGCCATCTTGATCGTGGCAATAAATCTAACAATGTGGGGCATCTTCTGGAGCCGCCCTTCGCCCAATGAAACTCCACGTACTTCGTTTCTCCCCTGGTCGGTGCTTTTCGGTTCTTCGCATGCCGTAGAGCTGATCACGAGCGATCCAAATATATCGGATATCCAGGGAATTACCGGCAGCGAAGTCTCGGTCTCCGATTATGCCAATCACAAGTACATCCCGGTCCCCAACAAGCTCACGCCCGAACAAGATTATTTCTGCCGAAGCATTCTGCGGGGGGACAATTCGGCCCGCGTCGATGCACCAATTGTCGCGAAGGTTGCGGCGCTAGCTCAGACCAATTCAAAGAATATAGACGTCCGCACGGCCCGAAGCATTCAAATTACAGATTTGAAGTCTGACAATAACTTCATCTTCCTGGGAAGCCCGCGTTCCGACCCATGGTTTTCCCTCTTCAGCGACCAGTTGGATTTCCGATTCGTCTTCGACAAAAACTCCAGATCGGAGTCGATTCGCAACTTCCATCCGCGCCCAAATGAGCAACCACAATACGTACCAACCGCTCCGGGTTGGGCCACCGGCGATTCGTATGCCATCTTGGCGCTGGTTAAGAATCCTGACCAGAGCGGGCAGGTCTTACTGCTTGCAGGTGCGAACGAAGAGGGGACCGAGGCCGCAGGTAAATTTGCTACCGATTTGCTTCGCCTATCGACAGAATTGCGTAAATGCGGCATCGCACCTGCAGGCGCGCTGCAGCATTTTGAGATGTTGCTGCATCTGAATACGATGGCCGGCACTCCGAACAATATTGATTTGGTTGCGTGCCACATCCTGCCGGACGGTCCCGCTCACTGACCACTCCTGCAAAGGAGTCGAGTGCAATTCCCCACTCACCTTGTTGTGGTCTGGGGAGCTGCCTGGAACTTCTCCAAATGCGCCTTTGCCAAATCAGGTTGTTTCAACTTCCGATAGAGTTTTGCCAGGAGAAAATGAATCTGGGCATCACTGGTGCCGAGCTCCGGCAGAGTCAAGGCTCGTTCTCCTTCGAGTGCGGCGTTCTGGAAATCTCCCTGGTAATCGAGTCCCTTTGCCAATTCAAAGTGCGCATCGCGTGACTCGGGGTCTTCGTCGATAGCCCGTCGAACTTTTTCGATGCTGTCTTCGTTCCGGCCCATCACTAACAGGAACCTCCCGTATGCGACGAGAATCGATGCGCTTTGCGGCGATTTCTCCGGAGAAAGATTCTCAGCCTGCTGGTAGAGTTCCAACGCTTGAGTCGCATCTCCCAGAGCTTCGTGCGTCATTGCAAGATAGAACACGGGCAGGGGACTTTTCGGAGAGAGCGTTTGGGCCGTCTGAAGTGGTGAAATCGCCAATTTGAAGTCGTTTTGCGTGTAGAAAAATACTCCCAGGAAGAATTGAGCCTCTTCGGATGCTGGATCAGCAGTAACGGCGGTGATCAGACAGCTCTTGGCCACATCCGGACGATGCGCAAATTGGGCTAGTCTGGCCTTGAGGACCAGGGCCGGAACCATGTATGGGCTGCCGTGCAGAGCTGCATTGACTTCGCTAACAGCCTCGTCGAATTTGTGCTGGGCAAAATCCTGCTTCGCGTTTTCGTAATGTTGCGCGGGGCTGACTGCGAGTTGGAGTGCCAAAAGCCAGATCATAGAAGCTTGCCCCCGGGCGCCAGAGAGTAATACCTGCCAGCGCGCACATGTTCGAAGCGGTCCTTGCGCCCGATCGGCCTGGGCCATTGAACCTGAACCCAATCGGCATATTCTGCCGGCCCCAGGCCCAACACATCGCGGGGATCACAGGAAGAAAGATAGCTTCCGCCGCCTCGCTTGAATATACTGCGATCGACACCGTTGACCGACCAGGTGATCCTGGCGCCAACCGCAAGTCCGGTAAGACTTAGACCGATCCATCGATTCGCGTTGCGAACGGTATTATGCAGGATCAACGGAGCCTCGCCGCTGATCCCGACAACCACATCGACGCGCCCGTCATTATCGAGATCGCCAACGGCCAGCCCTCGCGCGGCATACGACTCTTTGAACGCTGGACCGCCCGCGGCACTGACGTTATCAAACCCATGGCCATTGTTGTGAAAGAGCAAAAGCGGTTCCCTATAGTGCAAGCTGCTGGTGATCGATTCGATGAGATCGTCCGGATGGCCATTGGCCAAAATCAAATCCGGCCGTCCATCCAGATCGAAATCGACGAAGCGGCAGCCCCAACCTGCGTCCATTATCGTCGCCATGTCGATTCCCGTCGGTCCGGCCACATCCTGAAATGTATTGTCTCCGGAATTGCGGTACAAGGAATAGCGCTCGCGGCTGATGTTGGCGACAAAGAGATCCTGCCGCCCATCCCCATCGAAGTCGATCGCGTCCACGCCCATTCCAGAGCGAGCCGCGCCATCCGCGCTATACGCCACTCCAGCCTGGAACCCAATCTCTTCAAACTTGCCGCCTCCTTTGTTCAAATACAGGAAATTGGAAACTGAATCATTCGCCACAAACAGATCCAGCAGGCCATCGTTGTTGATGTCAGTCGCTACAACGCCAAAGGCCTTCCCAAAATACTTTCCAATCCCGGAAGAGGCGCTGATGTCGGTGAAGGTTCCGTTGCCGTTGTTCTTATAGAGACGGCTCGGCCATGGGTCGTAGGACTTCGGATAGCAATAATGACGAACCCCGCCTGTGCTGCAATCGCGTTCCAGCGACTTCGAGTACTTTACGAAGTGACAGACAAACAGATCGAGCAGTCCATTATTGTCAGAATCAAACCAGACGGCGCTGGTGAACAGGCCCGGGGCATCCAGGCCCGCAGCCTTGGTCACATCGGTAAAGGTGCCGTCATGGTTGTTGTGATAGAGAATCATTTGCCCATACGTTGTCACCAGAAGATCGGTCCATCCGTCTCCGTCGTAGTCCGCGGCCGCAACTCCGATGCCAAAATCTCTTCCCGCCACGCCTGCCTTTTCCGTTACATCGGTAAAGGTGCCGTCCCGGTTGTTGTGGTACAAAGCGTTGCGCAGCGGCTTCGCGGGCTGAAAAAAATCCGCCGGACCGCTATTTACGAAATACAGGTCCATCCAACCGTCGCTGTCGTAGTCGAATATGGCCACGCCCGGTCCCATGGATTCGGGCAAGTAGCGGAAGGTCGAGAGTGCATTATCGTGCTTCCAATTGATTCCCGTTTTCTGGGCTGTCCATGTCTCGAAATATTGCTGGGGAGGCTTCTCGGAATCTGTTCCAGGATCCCATGAGGAATTGCGCAAAATCGGCAACGCGCGGCAGTTCAAGGTTTCTGCGCTCAGAGCCGCCACGCCGGTTACAAAATCACGTCGTGTAATTGCCAACTTCGTTCCTCCGAAAAAATACCGACCCCGACCATACGTTCTGACAAACTAACAGGCCAGATGAATTCATCTGGCCTGATCGTTGGAATTCAGCTCAATTGGGGCTTAGAACTGAATTCTCGCGACAAACTCGCCGCTTCTCGGAGCAAAGTTTCCGCCGGCGCCGGTGATGCTGTTTCCCAGGTAACCGAAGCCGTTGGTAATGACTCCGCTGCCCGCGCCGGTGCAGGCGGTGTTGGTAAGCTGATTTGGACAACTATCGGGATTTCCAACATTCAGATTGGGATATACCCAGCGGTTAAAGACGTTGAAGAAATCCGCGCGGAGCGAGAACCTCACACCCTCTTTGAAATCGAAGGCCTTGCCAAAGCCCATCTGTTCATTGGGTTGTCTCGGTTCACGGAAATCCGAGTAGTACGGTTTGGAAGTTGCGTAGGTCCCGGGAGCGGGGTCTGCCCACGCGTTTTGGTTGAGAAAAAACGTATTGAAGGGGTTAACGTTGTGGCTATTGAGACTATGCAAGAAGAGCGGCTGGCCCGCAACTCGATTGTCAAAAACGCAGTTCGAATTATTACTCGAGGTAAAAGTCACCGAATTCAGGGTGCTCGACGAACACGGTGTCTCAATCGGGAAACCGCTTTGGTAATGGAAACTGCCGTCGGTTGTCCATCCGGCTAATACTGCGGCCTTCCAGCCGCTCTGCGCAAAGCTGAATCTCGGCACCTCATAACGGAAGTAAAAGTTGAGCATCTGTGGCTGGTCGATGCCCAAATAGGATTTCTGGCTCTTGGGCGGTTGAGTGGGATCCTGTATCGGTATCGCCGTGGTATAAGTCCCAGTGCTGGAAACATTTCCCAGATCCTTAGCCCAGGCGTAACCGAGGCCGCCCGACAATCCGTTGCGGAGCCGCTTCGTGACCTTGACTTGAAGCGCATCGTACCAGGTATTGCCATCGCGCTCGTATTGATCACCGATATTGCCGAATTGCGGGAACGGCCGCAACGCCTGGGCCAAGGTATCCCCAGATGGGAAGGTGGAGTACGGCGCGGTGAAGCCTCTCGCCTGCACGTCGGGTGAAGAGATTGACTCGTTGAGCAGGGCTAAGTCAGACGGGTTGCTGATGCTCAAACCTTGTTTTGCAATTGCAGCTGGAGTGAGTTGGTTGATTACCTTCAGTCCGTCGGATTCGAGCCAAACGCCACGCATATCGATGAAAGACGCCTCAACCGACAGATCTTTGGCGATCTCACGCTCGAAGCCAATAGTCGATTGCACAAAACGCGCGGGCTTACCGTTATTTGGAACGGTAAAGTTTGGTGGGTCGTTGGTTTGGCCCACATTCGGGTAGGCGCCAGGGTCGAAATCAGTGGCCGTCAAAGCTGCCGCGGAGTAAGGTATACCATTGGAAAACTGGCCGGCGGTAAGGCCATACGAAGGAGCGTTAAGGGTCACCTGGTTGAAACCAAATCCCTGGTTGCTATAGCCGATTTCATTCATGAACAGTTGCTGGCCGGAGAAGAATCCGGACCCCACATGGAGCACGGTCTTCGGGTCAAGTTGATACATGATGCCGAGGCGGGGCTGAATCATCCAAGGATAGAACCTCTCGAAGATGCAGTTGCAACGTCCGGTCCCATACCCCTCGTATTCTGTTCCACCCATCAGGCCGCCAGCCGACGGATTCACAACGGTCGGGCTAAATTGGGTTTCCCGGTTGTACTGTTCGTGTTGCATCTGTTCCCAATCCCAGCGCAGACCGTAGTTCAAAGTGATTTTGCGCGTGAGCTTCCAGGTGTCCTGCGCGTAAATTCCGCCCTCAAT
>Ga0210388_10004438_pt1 | contig 10984 bp, 5 predicted proteins | sample IncBWC19OmetaG_FD_155485 | JGI IMG/M metagenome (GOLD analysis project Ga0210388, IMG submission 155485) | Forest soil microbial communities from Barre Woods Harvard Forest LTER site, Petersham, Massachusetts, United States - Inc-BW-C-19-O ...
CTGACGGAATTAAATGCGCGAGATCGAAAGGCTGCCGTCTTCCAATTGGATGTGCCGCTGACATCGCTCAAGCCCGGCTTTTATACCTGCCAGGTCAATGTGATCGATGACGCTGGCGGACACTTTCTCTTCCCTCGCCTTGCCTTGTTAATCCGAACGGAACCCAAGGCCTGACCCGCCCCGCCACGAGGAAGAGCGACGGAGGAAGAGCGACGAACTACACCACCACTCAGCTTCCTACGTACCGCGCATACAGACTGCGCGCCACCCCGGTTTCCGTTGTCCCCTTGATGATTGCTCGCCCATCGGGGAACAGTGTCATCTCATAGGGCTCGCGCCAGAACTTCAGCACAAATTCGTTGTGGCGCACCACACCGTGCGCTTCGAGCCGCCGTTGCATCTCCGCAAAATCGATCGGCCGGGCACGCTCGTGAATCTGCACGGAGTTTCGTCCGCACATCGTGACATGCGGACGCCCCTCGCCTGCCAAATGCACAAAATTCCTCTCTCCGCATGCCCGGCAGCCTGCTCGCGGATGTGCCGCTGCAATCTCTGCCTGCTCGTTCCTCCAAACATCAAACGACCACAAGGTATTCCGTAACTGCTCCGCCGCGGCGCCCCCTACCAATAATTTCACCGCTTCAGTCGCCGCAATCGAGGCCACCAGATTCACGGCGGTATTCAATATCCCCGAAGTTTCACAAGTCTCGACCATCCCCTGCGGCGTGTCCGGAAAAATGCACGCCAAACAAGCCGTCTTACCAGGCAACACATTCAAGGTCACGCCATAACTGCCCACTGCCGCCGCATAGATCCACGGCAAGGACTTCTTAACCGCATAATCATTCACCAGATATCGAGTCTCAAAATTGTCGGTGCCATCAAGAATTACATCCATTCCCTCAAGTAATACATCAATGTTGCCAGGAACCAGATCTTCAACGCGCGCTTCCGTCGAAATTTCCGAATTGAAAGCGGCAATCCTCCGTGCCGCGGCGATCGCCTTGGGCAACGACTCAGCCGCATCCTTCTCCTCGAACAGCGACTGGCGCTGCAGATTGCTCGCCTCCACGTAATCGCGATCGATAATTCGCAGTGTTCCCACGCCCGCGCGCGCCAGTAACGACGCCAGCGCCGATCCGGTCGCTCCGCATCCAACAACCGCGACCTTTCCTGCAGCCAGACGCTGCTGGCCCTCCGCTCCGATGCCGCGAAACAGAATCTGCCGCGAATACCGTTCCTCGAACTTTTCCTTCTCCACGCCCTGCCTCAAGGAGGTCACCAGTTTTCCTCCGCAAAACCTTTATTATAAGTGGCTGGACTGCTTCAGCCGCCAGGATGCAGACAACACCGGCCTTCCGCGCTTCATCGAACGTAAGCAACAGGCCCAAGGACACTATTTGCTGAGACGGTACGCCTCATTCGTGGTCGCGATCATTGCTGCGCTCGGCCCGGCCGCCCACGCCGGATCGTCCTCATCTGCCCCTTCGCATTCGCCTCAAGAGACGCAAACCACGCAGTCCCTCTCCACTCTCGCCTCCATGTCGGAATACGCCGGGCGCACCGTCCAATCGATCGAACTGCCTGGCGTGCCGGATCGTGACCACTTGCTCCAAACGCTCCCCCAGAAACCAGGCCAGCCGCTCGACCGCGACCAGGTCCGCGAAAGCATCCGCGTCCTCTTCGCCACCGGACGCTTTTCCGATATCCAGGCCGAAGTCACTCCCTCCGGTCCGGAGGTGCTGCTGACTTTCACTACCTCGTTGAACTTCTTTGTCGGAGCCGTCGAAGTGGAAGGCGCTCCAAACCATCCCAATAACAACCAGATTGTCAACGCCTCCAAGCTGCAGCTCGGCGAGCTTCATACTCTCGACAAACTCAATCGCGCCCTGCAGAACGTCCGCCAACTCATGCAGGAGAACGGCTATTACCGCGCGCGCGTCACCGCCGAAAGTACTGCCAACGCTGCCTCCCAGCAGGTCAATATCCTTTTCCATATCACCCCGGGAGAGGCTGCCCACGTCGGCGAAGTCAAGCTCACTGGCCACTCAACCTTGTCCCAGGGCCAGCTTCAGGACATCGCCAAGATGCACCCCGGCGATCAGGTTACCGCTGCCCGCGTGACCAATTCTCTGCAGCACCTCCGCAAGAAGCTTCAGAAACAGCAGCGCGTCCTCGCTCAGGTCTCCATCGCCGAGCAGAAATTTAACGACGAGTCCAACTCCGTCGACTATACCTATTTAATCGAACCCGGACCTGTGGTCGTTATCTATGCCCAGGGTTTTCACATCACCCGCGGAGTTATGAAGAAAGAAGTCCCGGTCTATGAGGAAAACGCTCTCGACGACGACCTGCTGAACGAGGGCAAGCGCAACCTCGTCGACTATCTCCAGAGCCGCGGACACTTCGACGCCACGGTCGAGGTCCAGAAGGAGACCGCTCCAGACACCCTCCGCGTAATCTACCGCATCAATCCCGGCCCTCTGCACAAGTTCGAACTCATTGACATCAGCGGGAACAAGTATTTCCCCCGGCGAATGCTCAGGAGCCGCCTACAGATTGAACCCTCCGGCAGGTTTTCCCCCGGGCGCTACAGCGGAGAGCTGCTCAAACGCGACGTCACCGACCTCCAGGCTTTATACGTTTCCAGCGGATTCCGCGAGGTCAAGATTCAGACCAAAGTCGACGACGATTATCATCACTCCGACAATCATCTCGCGGTTCACATTCAAATTGAAGAAGGTCGGCAAACTCTCAACGGGGCAGTGCTCATACTAGGCAATCAGAAGATTGACGCCAAGGCATTCGCTGAACTCAAGACGATTGAAGGCCAGCCCTACTCGGAACAAAACCTGGCCGATGACCGCGAGTCCATCCTCAACTACTACTTCAATCACGGCTTTTCCAACGCCAACCTCGAAATCACGACCAATCCTTCCCCTGGTCAGACTGACCTAGAAGACGTCACTTTTACAATCCGGGAAGGTGAACAGTTCTTCGTCAACCATGTGATGGTCGCGGGGCTCGATCACACCCGGGACTATGTTGTGCAGCGCGAGATTCAAGTGGTTGCTGGCCAGCCCCTCAGCCAGCAAGACCTGCTGGAGACGCAGACCAAGCTCTACGACCTCGGCATCTTCAGCCAGGTCGACACTGCCGTCCAGAATCCCGAGGGCTCCGACCCTCAGAAGAACGTGCTCGTGCAGGCGCAGGAAGCCAAACGCTACACCTTCACTTATGGATTTGGGCTGGAATTTGAAACCGGCCTGCCCGCCGGATCCAGCGCACCGACAGGAGCCACCGGCGTCAGCCCCCGCGTGGGATTCGATGTCACTCGCCTCAACATGGGTGGCCGTGATCAGACCTTGATCTTCCAATCCCACATTGGACGCCTTCAGCAGCGCGGCCTTATCAGTTATGAAATCCCCAAGTTCCTCAATAATGACCGCTTCAAAGTTTTCTACACCGCGTTCTACGACAACAGCTTGGACGTCTCCACTTTCACCTCTCAGCGGCTGGAAGGCAAGATCGATCTCCGCCAGCAAATCGGCCAACTCTTGGCCAACTACTCCTCGTCAATCACGTACCGCTTCGATTATCGCCGTGTGAAAGCCAGCAACCTCGCTTCCAACTTTTCACCCGCCGAATTCAGTTTGTTCTCCCTGCCCGCTCACGTCGGCGGTCCGGGCTTTACTTACATCCGGGATAAGCGCGACAGTCCTCTGGAAAGTACAAAAGGCCAGTACTTCACGCTCGATGCCTTCGCCGCCTCCAGTTACGTTGGTTCTCAGGCTAATTTCGGCCGCGCTCTTGCCCAGGATTCCACTTACTACGCCTTTGGGCGCGTCAATCATAAGTTTGTCTTCGCTCGCTCCACCACCCTTGGGCTGGAACAGGTCTATCGCGGCACCCGAGTTCTGCCGCCTGGGTCATGTCCCCTGAATGGATTGCAGACGGCCTGCCAGCAGGGAATTTCCATCATCCCCCTCCCCGAGCTTTTTTTTGCCGGCGGCGGCAACTCTCATCGTGGTTTCGGGTTAAATCAAGCAGGACCACGCGATCCGGATTCCGGTTTTCCCGTCGGCGGCTCGGCTCTGTTCGTCAACAGTGAGGAACTGCGTTTTCCCCAGATTAGCCTGCCGTATCTCGGAGAAGGTTTCGGTTTTGCCATCTTTCACGATATGGGCAACGTCTTCACCGCCGGCCACGATCTGCTCAAGGGCACGCTGCGCTGGCACCAGCCGGATCCTTCACAGTGCCTGCAGTTCGCCGCTCCCGGCGGCCTGCAGTTCGTCTCCCAGACGGCATTGAACCAGTACAACGGTTGCGTCACCCAATTCGACAATTCGGGTTACGATTACACTTCTCACGCGGTCGGCATCGGGTTGCGCTATAAGACACCCATCGGCCCTTTGCGATTCGATTTCGGATACAATCTGAATCCGACGGCTTATCCGACTGGTTTTACGTTGATTACGCAGGTGCCGCCGCAGCCTCCGGCACCGGCAGTGCCGGCGTTTATTCCGCAGCGCATGCGCCATTTCAACGTTTTCTTTAGTATAGGTCAGCCATTTTAATGAAACTTCGAGCCAGCATAACGACTACCACGCTCACGCTAGCACTCTTGCTTTCGGCACTCTTGTTTGCGCCCGACCGCGGCTCGGCCCAAGTGATCGACCGCATCATCGCTACCGTCAACGGCCATATAATTCTCCAGAGTGACTGGGACGAAGCTCTCTGTTACGAAGCTCTGCTCACCAACCGTACCCTCGCGCAGTTCACCGATGACGACCGCCGGGCCGTGCTTGACCGTCTCATCGACCAGGAACTCCTTCGCGAACAGATGAAGTCCGCCGACTTTCCTCACGCGACTGACGCTGAGGTCGCCGCCCGCGTTGCCGATGCCCGCAAACAATACCTTCAGGCCACATCCAGTGATGCCTGGCAGGCTCTTCTCGCCGAATACCACCTTGGGGAAAGGGACCTCCTCGCTCACGTTCGGCAGCAGATCGATGTGATGCGCCTTGTCGATGCCCGCCTTCGTCCCGCCGTCGAAATCGATTCCAAATCCATCGAAGAGTACTATCGCGATCAGTTTGTCCCCAAACTGAAGCAATCCGGCGCCTCTGATGTTCCACTCGCCGAGGTTTCCGCCAAGATTCGCGAGCTACTCACGGAACAGAAGGTCAGCGAGTTGCTCGTTTCCTGGTTGCAGACTTTGCGCTCCGAAGGGCAGGTCCATATTCCCGGCGTCACGCCCTCTGCAAACGACCCGGGAGTCCGATCACAGTGACGGTGACCGAACCACCCACCAAGCCCACCGGCCGCCGTTGGTGGAAGTATCTGTTATTCGTAGCCGCTGCCGGCATTCTCTCGGTTCTTGGCCTGCTGCTCTATGTCAACACAGACTCCTTTCAGTCGCTGGTCCGCCGCCGCCTCGTCACCGAATTGGAGCGCATCACCGGTGGCCGCGTGGAAATCGGAAGCATCCACACCTCGCCCTTTCGCCTCCAGGCCGACGTGCGCAACATCACCGTCCATGGCCGCGAGTCGACCTCCGAGGCTCCTCTAGCCCACGCCGACCGCATTGTCGGGCGCCTCAAGCTCAGCTCGCTGATTCGTTCCGAGTTCGGCTTCCACGAAGTTGTCCTTGAGCAACCTGTCGTCCACGTGATTTTCTATTCCGACGGCACCACAAACTTTCCGCCGCGAAGTGTCGCGTCGGTTACCGGCAAGACTGCGGTCGAGCAACTCTTTGCTCTTTCTATCAATCATTTGGAACTTCGTCATGGCCGGATCCTTTGGGGCGACCAGACCGTCCCGGTTGACTTCGCCGCTCGCAACACTTCGCTCCAGATGGACTATTCCTTGCTCCGCCGCCGCTACGATGGACATCTTCTGCTCGGCATGGTCGACACCAAGCTAATGGACTACCGCCCCTTCGCCTGGATGACCGAGTTGGAATTCACTGTCGGATCCAACTCTGCCACGGTCAACTCCCTTAAATGGAACTCGGGGCACTCGCATCTCTCAGCCAGCGGAGAGATCACAAATCTCAGCCGGCCCCATCTCCAGGGCTCCTATGATGCCCAACTCGATCTCACGGAAGTTGCATCCATCGCCCGCCGCCGCGAGCTTCGTGCCGGGGCGCTCGAACTCAAGGGGCACGGCGAGTGGTCGCTCGATCAGTTCGCCACCAACGGCATGCTCACTGTTACCGATCTGGCCTGGAAGGACGATCAGGTTTCGTTCTCCCGCGCGGCGATCGAGTCGGGATACACCGTCACGGACCAGCAACTCAAACTCTCCAAGCTGCAGGGGAGGGTTTTCGGAGGCAGCGTTGCCGGCGATGTTGAATTGAATCAGTGGCTCGCGCCCGCACAGCGCCTGACACCCGCTGCGAGAAAAACCATGGAGACTGCCACAATCTCCGCCGCCCCGCCCCTGAATAAGTCCGGTCACAACACCTCTAGTCGAAAGGCAGCCGCGCCAAAGCCGCCGGCAGTCCAGAGCGCGTTGATCTTTCTCCGTCTGCGCGATCTCTCTGCGGAAGATCTTGTAAACGCGATCACTACTCCCGCTCACCCCCTCGCACGCCTTCATCCTGCCGGATCAGCCTCCGGAACTCTCGAAGCTCGCTGGAAGGGAACTCCCGGCGATGCCGAAATCCAATTCACTCTCGATGTAACTCCTTCCTTGCACCCCGCTCCCGCGGAACTTCCACTCACAGCACATGCCAGCGGCATCTACCACGCCACCGACGACACTCTGGACCTGCCGAAGTTCACCCTCGCTACTCCTACTTCCCATGTGCAGGCTTCCGGCACGCTATCGGCCACGTCCGCCGTCCGCCTCTCCGTCACTACGTCAAGTCTGGCTGACTGGCTACCCTTCGTCGAGGTCGTTCGCGGCCCCGCGATGTTTCCAGTGGAGCTAAACGGCAAGGCTACCTTCAACGGCAACATGAGCGGTTCCATTTCCTCGCCTCAAATTGCCGGTAATCTGCAAGTCGATGATTTCGACGTTACTCTTCCCGCCTCAGCCCATACGCACCCGCTCCAAACGCATTGGGATTCTCTTTCCTCATCGATCCAACTTTCCTTCCATGCCTTCGCTCTGCGTAACGCTACTTTGCGGCGTGACGACACTTCCGTCGTATTCGACGCCTCCGCTTCTCTCCAGCAGGGTCATTTGACCGGAGACAGCACTTTCAACCTCCGCGCCAACGTCCACGACGCCGACCTGACCGATCTCGAAGCTTTTGCCGGATATCACTATCCCGTCTCCGGCACAACCGAGCTTTCCATCCAGGCGTCAGGTACTTTCTCCGACCCTCATGGCGAGGGACAAATTCACCTCAGCAATGGTTCCGCCTACGGTGAGATCATCCAGCAATTCGATTCCCCCTTCCACGTCGCCCACGGCGAAATCGCTCTCGACAACCTGCATCTGGTCCACGACGATTCGGTCGTCACCGGAAGCGCTGCGTACAATCCTTCTACCCGCGCCTTCCACCTCGACGTCGCTGGCAACAACCTCGATCTGGCCCGCGTCCAGCAGATCTATTCCAATCGCCTCTCGATCGAAGGACGTGCTGACTTCATCCTCAAAGGCTCCGGCACTGCCGACGCGCCTCTCATCAATGCGGACGTCCACATGCGAGACCTCACCCTTGATCACGAACTTGCGGGAGACATAGACATCCAGGCAGTGACAAAGGACAGCGAACTGCAACTGACGGGCAATTCTAACTTCCGGCAGGGTTCGCTACTGGTGAGTGGCAATATTCAGTTGCGCAACGATTACCCTGCCGCCCTTACATTCAAAATGGACCAACTCGATCTCGACGCCCTCTGGCGTTCTTATTTCCGCGGCCAACTCACCGGGCATTCCGCTCTCGCCGGTTCTCTCGAGCTGCGCGGTCCCCTCCGGCAGCGCGCCCAGTGGACCCTCGAGGGAAATCTCACCTCGGTCTCCCTCGACGTCGACAACGTCAAGGTACACAATCAGGATCCCATCCGCTTCTCGCTCGCCAATCAGACCGTCAACATACAGCAACTCCATCTAGTGGGAGAGGGGACCGATCTCACTGCTCAAGGTTCTGTTCAACTCTCCGGCGAGCGCGCTCTCAATCTCATCGCCAATGGACGCCTCGACCTCAAACTTCTCTCCGGCGTCGATCCAAATTTGAGTTCTTCCGGAATCGTCACGATGGACGTGACCGTTGGTGGCACCATGGCGAAGCCTTTTCCTCAGGGGCACGTCCAAGTGACCAATGGTTCGCTTTCCTACGCCGGTCTGCCCAGTGGTTTGAGCGGACTCAATGGCTCACTTTTCTTCACTCGCGACCGCGCCCTGATCGAAACCCTGACCGCCCGCACCGGAGGCGGGACGCTCGACCTCAAGGGTGACGCCACTTACTTCAATCAGCAGATCAACTTCAACCTGACTGCGGTTGGAAAAGACGTGCGCTTGCGGTATCCCCCCGGCGTCAGCTCCACCGCCGACACCGAACTGCACTGGGTCGGGACCCGCTCCTCTTCCACCATTTCCGGCGATATCAGCATCAACAAGATGGCCGTGACTCCGGGCTTCGACTTCAGCACTTATCTCGAACGCAGCCGCCAGTTCTCCACTGTTACCACCGCCAACTCTCCGCTCAACAACATAAAACTCGATATCCATGTCGTGACTGCGCCGGAGCTCCAAATGCGCACGGCAATCGCGCGCCTCTCCGGCGACGCCGACCTCCGCCTGCGCGGCTCCGTGGCCCGTCCGGCAGTCCTCGGCCGCGCTGATATTCTTGAAGGTCAAGCCACTTTCCACGGCATCCGTTTTACTCTCGAGCGTGGCGACATTACCTTCGCCAATCCGGTTGCCATCGAGCCCCAACTCAATCTGCAGGCCTCAAGCCACGTCCGCAACTACGATCTCAACATCACGGTTACCGGCACACCCGACCGCCTAAACATTAACTACCGCTCCGAGCCTCCCTTGCCTAAATCCGACATCATCGCCCTTCTCGCTCTCGGTCGCACCAACCAGGTATCCGCGCAGCTTCAGGAGCAGTCCGGACAGAGCGCCTTTTCCGATCAGGCCAGCGCCCTCATCCTCAGCCAGGCTTTGAACACCACGGTCAGCAGCCGCTTGGAACGCTTGTTCGGCGCCAGCAACATCAAGGTCGATCCTCAGGGACTCACGACCGAAACCAATCCCATCAGCAATGGTCCCCAGATCACCATCGAGCAGCAGTTCTCCAACAACCTGTCCCTCACCTACTCCACCAATGTCTCGCAGAGCTCACAGCAGATCATCCAGGGGGAGTATTACGTGAATCGTAACGTTTCCGTCGTCGGCACTCGCGACCAGAACGGAGTGGTCAGCTTCGACATGCGCGTCCGCCATCGCAAGAAGTAAAATAAGTGGCAAGTGGTCCGTGATCAATCGTCAGCGATCAGCAACCGGTCGTTCCGTTCACTGATCACCAACCAGGCCACTGCTCTCATGCCCGACCCGACCGCCGCGCGTCAACTCATGGTCGACTCCCAACTCCGGGATCGCGGCATCTCTGATCCCCGCGTTCTCCATGCTATGCTCCGCGTCCCCCGCGATCGATTTGTCCCTGAACCCTATCGTGGCCAGGCCTACGAAGACCATCCCCTTCCGATCGGGGACAACCAGACCATCTCTCAACCATACATTGTTGCTCTCATGCTCGACTCCCTCCAACTCGCCCCCACCGACAAAGTTCTCGAGGTTGGAACGGGTTCCGGCTATGTAACCGCCCTGCTCGCTGAACTTGCCCAACAGGTTTTCTCGATCGAACGCCATCCCGCTCTGGCCGAGGGAGCGCGCGAAGTTCTCGCCGAACTCGGCTATAACAACGCTCGAGTCTTCACCGGAGACGGCGCTCTTGGCCTTCCCGCCTACGCCCCGTTCGACGCCATTCTCGTCTCCGCCGCTGCCCCCGATCTGCCTTCCGCGCTGCTCGCCCAGCTCAGCGATTCCGGACGAATGATTGTTCCTGTCGGCTCTGCAGACTCTCAGCAGTTGCAGTTCATCCGAGCAGTCAACGGACAACAGGTTGTATCCCTCCACGAACACGTCCGCTTTGTTCCCCTGGTGCTCAATCGCGAATGATCTCAACACCGGATTGGTCAGGACTTCACACGCCTGCATGTCCCAATCCGGCCTGATGATTCTGGAAGACTACGGAGGCTGCTAGAACGCTGAAACGAGTCTGGAGACGGGAGTCTCGGGCGGAGCGTGCTCAACCAGTTGTCCAGCCGAGTCCTGAGCATTCTGCAGCACACGGCCGGGGAATACTCCGAAATAGAGGGTGGCAACGATGCAGGCTGCCAGCGCGAGACCCAGCGCGAACGGAACCGGAGTCACTGGAACTTCCTTCCGCGATTCGCGCATGTACATCATCACAATGATCCGCAGATAGTAGTATGCTCCTACGCCACTGTTGAGGACGCCGATGATCGTGAGCCAGATCAAGTTGGCTTTTGTTGCAGCGCTAAACACGTAGAACTTTGCAAAAAAACCGCCGGTCATCGGGATGCCGATCAGCGAGAGCAAGAAGATGGTCAGCGTCGCCGCCAGCAGCGGCGAACTGCGGCCCAAGCCTTCGTAGTCTTCGAGCGTTACATAGCGCTCACCCGCGTTGGCGAAGTGGCTTACCACTGCAAACGCACCCAGGTTCATCGCAGCATAAGCCGCCGTGTAGAACATTGCGGCCGAAGCTCCGAGAACAGGCGCCGCTGCGAAAGCCACCAGCAAATAGCCAGCGTGGGCGATCGAGGAATAAGCCAGCAGCCGTTTCACATTGTTCTGAACCAACGCCGCGACGTTACCCAAAGTCATGGAAAGCGCCGCCGACACCCAAATGACCCAGACCAGGTCGTGCACGTTAATCACGAAAACGACCCGCAACAAAACCGCGAACGCCGCGGCTTTGGGCGCGGTCGACATGAAGCCC
>Ga0210388_10004439_pt1 | contig 10984 bp, 8 predicted proteins | sample IncBWC19OmetaG_FD_155485 | JGI IMG/M metagenome (GOLD analysis project Ga0210388, IMG submission 155485) | Forest soil microbial communities from Barre Woods Harvard Forest LTER site, Petersham, Massachusetts, United States - Inc-BW-C-19-O ...
ACACCTCATCCTCGAGGTTCTAGAACGGTCGGGGTGGAAGCCCTTGGGGAGCCCCCGTTTGGTTATTTTGTGTTGGGCAAACTTCGCCTCGCTGAGTGTTAAACGAGATTCGGTCAGATTTATTTCGGAGTTTGGACATTGCAAGCGGAGGAAGCATTAATGGGGTTACAACGCGCTACGACATCCCCAGGTAGAGTTACGACGAAGTGGCCAGGCCAACGAGCAGGTTCATTGATGGGGTAATCAGTGCTCAGCAATTGCGCACCGCTGGCGATGATAGCATCCCGTGTGGTTGTGTCGTTGACCCGTGCCTCTTTCGTATCTGAATCAGTGCGAGCGCGAATAAGATATCCTTGGCGAACCAGTGCTGAGATGTCCGAGGCAGGCCCATCGTTGCGTTCAATAAAGGCGGCGTCGGACTCTCCAGGCTCGGCATTCGTGAAAATGACGCGTCCACGAAGCGACGGATGTCCCGCGAGATAGACAGGGCCAACAGGTCGCTGGTCCATAAGAAAGACTATCTTGCCGCGCACACTGGCAAGGCTTGGCCAGTTGCCGGCAAGCACAGCCTGGTTGAGCGTATCGTAATTCCCCCGGACATCATCCGGTGTAATAAGTTCTTCGGAAGGAAATACGGAGCGGATCTCGGCATCAAGAGCGTCGAAGGTTGCCGTGGTAAAGGATTCGGGCTCGGTGAGGTGAAGATCACCACGAGGTTTACCTTGTTTTGTCTCAACCAGGACAAAGATCGGGATGTGGTCGGGATGAGCACGAGACCACTCCCGAATCTGTTGCAGACACCCCGTAAAAGGCTGACAAGTGCTGCGATAGTCGAAGTCCTGGACGTGCATGACCTTGAAGCCTGGTTTCGCCATGACTCCGTCCGGATCGAAGTTAGAATCGGGTGGAAGATGAGCGTCAGCGACGGCTGCAGGACCTGCTGGATGCGCATACAACCCGCCTCTTGTATCGGCGTAGACGTCGAGTTCAATCTGGCGTACGCCACTGTCGAACTGTCGGGTCAGCGGCTGATGTTGATAGTCCAGCCCCTTGTATGCGTCAGGATTCTTAGCCTGCCAGAGCTTACTTTCGCTGGGAGCGATGCCGGCGTGGTAGCTGTTGTGGGTTCCTATTACTTGAATCTGATTGAGCTTGACGTTGTTATCCCCTTTGGATGTCTGTGCACAGGCTTGAAAAGAAGAGCTGTTCAACGTCGCGGGGAAAATGATGAGGGACAGAATGCAATAGCGAATTTGCGGCATGTTTACCTTTTCGGGCCAAATTTTTGTGGCGAAAAACTTCGTAAGAGGATGGCGCTCCATAGTGAATTACGTGGCATGGTATGGCTTGCTGTAATGAGTCGACCACTCGACCAGGCTTTCGTTCATAAATCGCCAGGTCGCGCGCTTGGTATCGACTTCCATGAGCATGTAGGCGTTGGGATCGTAACGGGTCGCCGCCATAATGTAATGCTGGGGACCGTAGTTATGAGCGTAGTCAACCCACTTATGCTGGTGACCGGAGACGACAAGCTGGATCGTGTCCTGATATTTGCGTAGTAGTGGATGGAGGCCGTAGTCGGCAAACTCGGTCGGCTTGTCCTGAATGAGCGGGTAGTGAATGAAGACAAAGGTCGGCTTATGCAGTTGGAGTTGGGCCTCGAACCAGTGAAGTTGTTCTTCGCCGAGCGAACCGATGCTGGGGTTGAAGTCGCACGAAGTGCGATCCTGGGTACTGCCTAAGAAGTTGTTCAGGTGGATGAATTTGTAACCTTTGTAGTCCAGAACCGAGTAGGGATCGGCGTTGAACTTAGCCTTGAACAGCCGGTGGCTCATCTCGCGGTCGACGTGTCTGACGTCGTAGTCGTGGTTGCCGAAGCCGAGGTGGACGGGTATCTTAAAGCCGTCGGAGATAGCTTTGGCATTATCGAGACGGGTCTTGTTCTTGAAGTAGAAGTCGTAATCGGTCGAAGGGTAGTTGTGGAAGTAGTCGCCGATGAGAAAAACCTGCTCGATCGCGGGATTGAGTGAGTTGATAAGGTCGCGAGCCGAGGTAAAGCGAGGAGTAGTGACGAGGATGCTTTCGTTGTCCTCGATGCCGTTCTCGCTACCTTTGACGTAGAAGTCGTCGATGATGTGGGTGTCGGCGACGAGGGCGAAGTAGAACTTGTCCGGGGAGGCCGCCGCCCGGGCCCGCTCAGCCCAGAGTCTCCGGGTGAGCAGGTTACCGAGCGATGCAGCTCCGAGTGCAGTGAACTGTCTGCGGTCCATGTTCAATGAACCCTCCTGTTCAAGTTAGAAGATGATCTTGCCTGCGAACTGCAGGACACGGGCCGGGAAGGTTGAGGCTGCGGCGACTACGCCGAAGCTGGTAGAGGATGGGCTGTAGCTGCTCTGGGGGAAGGCATAGTTGGTCTGGTTGAGAACGTTGAAGGCCTCGACTCGGAAGTCGAACGAGGTGCCCTCGGGGTAGAGGGGAAACTGTTTGTGAAGGCCCATATCGAGCTGATAGAAGGGGTCGAAGCGCACCGAATTGCGACCGGCGTTGCCGTAGGGATGGTTGTTGTCCGGAAGGCTGAAGATGGGATCGGCAGGCTGCGCACCCTGCAGGACAGGGTTTTGCAGCGCGACGATATCCTGATTGCCATTGAACTTGATGCGCTGCTTTTTGGGGATGATCGGATTGCCCGGCGCCTCGTTGGGACGCTGGACCAGAATGGTGCTGACAGACTGTGCGCTGTTAGGCGAGTAGGTAATGTTGATTGGCATGCCGCTGCTCGCGCTGTTGATGGCTGTGATCTGCCATCCGCCCAGAGTTTCCTGCATAAGGCGCGGAGCGTTATTGCCAAACATGCGTCCTTTGCCATAGGGCAGATCGTAGACAATCGAGAGAACATCGTTCAGCGGTTGGTTGTAACCGGAAGGACCACGGTCGCCCAGCGGATTGGCCAGGTTGATTCGTCCGCTGTCTCCATTCACTTCTTCGAGGTGGCCTTCGGCGTTATCCAGCGCCTGCGACCATGTGAAGGAGTTCAGCAGGTAGAGGCCGTGACCGGCGCGGTGTTCGACCTTGGCCTGAAGACCGTTATAGGTGAGGAATCCGTCGGGAAGGGTCTCTTCGATGGTGGTGAAGGTTGAAATGGGACGGCGCGCCGCCACGCTAAGGCAGCCCGACGAGACGGTTGCATTGCAGGTTGCGGTGACGGCGTTGGCGTTGGACTGATTCAGATCGGCGAGCACCTGGATCTTGACGCCGTGCTCTCCGACGTAGGAGACCTCAAAGGTCGTGCTGTTGCTGACCTGACGTTGAACGGTCAGATGGTAGCTCTGGACATATCCGGTAGGCAGGTTTTTGGGGATATACCGCGCCTCCGTGCTGAGGTTGCTGGCTGCGGTGACGTTTGCGGGATTCGTGAAGCTTGTCGGATAACCCTGTGTCGTGGTCCGGAAGCAGGGGCTTGGAGTCCCGGGGTTGAAGGAGGCTCCGGCCTGCGCGGCGGTACAGGTAGCTTGCGGCGCCTGCGTAATGACACCACGATTTGCGAACTGCGGAGCCTGAACGATGTTGGTGTTGACGATGGCGGGAAGGTTATAGGAGAGCATGTTTTCTCCACCCTCTCGATTGAACTGGGCATAACCAAGGCCGTACCCTGCGCGGACCACTGTCTTCGAATCCGCCTGGAAGGCGAACCCTAACCGCGGCGCGAAGTCGAGCTTAGGCATGTTGACCAGCGCACGGTTGTAGATGGAGCCGGGGCTGGCCGTAATGAGGGACTGTGTAGCCGGGTCGTAGTTGGCAAGCTTGTTGCTCGATTCCCACATCGGCGTTACGAGCTCATAGCGCAGGCCCGCGTTGACCGTGAGCCTGGAGTTGACCCGAACATCGTCCTGGAAGTAGAAGTTGTGCATCCGCTGATTGAGATGGACATTGACGAAGTTGTTGAGCTGGTACGTATCGCGCGCACCAAACAGGAAGTCCGCGAACGCGACCGCCTCTTTGGTGCCGGTGTCGGCGGAACTGAGACCGGCCAGGGTAGCAGGGATAGCAGAAACGTTGGTCGTTCCATTCGTATAAGCAGGAACGCCGTTGAAGCTGAAGCCGCCGTTGTACGTATCCTGACCGTAGACGGGATTGAAGTCGTCGACTGTAGTAAAGATGGCCTGATACTCGTAGCCCACTTTGTAAGTGCTGCGTCCATGAATGAACGTGTAGTTGATCTTGGGGTTATAGACATAGGGGTTTTGATACTGGGGATTGCTGCCCTGGTTGCCGAACTGCGAGTAGCCACTAACGCTCTGAACATTGAGGCTGCGGACAACCTGGGGATCCGTCGGGAGACCGGGGATACCGCCCATCAGGCTGGGAAGGTTCTGGCCATAAGGAAACTTTCCGCCATCGGTGCGGGTGAAGGCGAAACGAGCGTCGAGGATAGAGTTCTGGTTGAAGGTGTGCGTGACGCCACCTGCAATCTGTTGATTGAAGATATTGACGGTGCCGTTGCTGCTTCCTCCGGCAGGTCCCTGAATATTGGGCGGCGACATGATCGTGCCTTGGTGCTGGCTGTAACGGACGAAGGCCGTGGTGCGCTGGTTGAAGGTATGATCGACGCGGACATCGAACTTATTATCGACGAGGGTGTCGGGAGGAAGCGAGGCGTAATTATTGGTAAAGGGAGAGCCAGGGACATTTGCCGCCGGAAGGGCCGCGATAACACCCTTGGCGAAAGAGGAGACCGATGGATCGTTGAAGGGGATTACGCCGTTGGAATAGACCTGACCGGTCAGGGGATTAATCAGCGGAAGGCGAGTACCATTTTCGGTGCTCTTGCCGGTAATAAAGGTGTAGCCGCCGTTCGCCAGGGCCAGGGCGCTGGTGCCGTTCTGGTTAGCTGTGGGGACGATCGCCGACGTCGGAGAGTGCTGAACCTCGCGGGTGCCCTCGTAGTCGCCGAAGAAGAAGGTGTGATCCTTCCAGATGGGACCGCCAAACGTCCCGCCGAACTGGTTGCGGATGAGGATGGGCTTCTGCGGCTTGCCGGTGAGCGGGTTGGTGGGCGGCGTGAAGGGACCTATGGCATTCAGTACAGTATTGCGAAGATAGTCGTAGGCCTTGCCATGAAAGTTATTCGTACCGCTGCGGATACTGACGTTGATCACTGCTCCGGCAGAACGACCATACTCGGCGCTGTAGTTGTCGGTTTCAACACGGAACTCGTCGATGGCATCGGGGGACGGAGGAATCGCCTGGTTGGAGAAGCCCTGGTTGGAGGTGCCGTAAGCGTTGTTGTCCAGACCGTCGAGAAGGAAGTTATTGAATTCGCTGCGCTGCCCGTTGACGTCGAAGGAAGCGTCGCGGCTGGAGTCGGTCGTGTTTTCGAGCAGGTTGCGGCGAACGCCCGGGACCAGAGCCGCAAGGTCGGCGTAGGCGCGGCCGTTGAGCGGAAGATTTTCAACTTCGCGGGTTCCGATAACCTGACCGCGTTCGCTTGAATCCGTCTCGAGCAAATCTGCAGCAGATGTAACTGTTACAGTTTCATTATTGGAGCCGACCTTGAGGGCAACATCGACTCGCTGGCGAGCGTTGACGGTCACCGCGAAGGGCTGCGTGGTGGAGTTCTCGAAGCCGCCCGCCTGAACAGTAACGGCGTACTGGCCTATTTTGACGTCCGTGAACTGATAGGCGCCTTGAGCGTCAGTTTGTGCGGTGACCTGCACTTTGGTCTCCCGGTTGACGAGAGAGACCGTCGCTCCGGAGACGACAGCTCCGGAAGTATCGCGGATATAACCGAGTACAGAGGCGGTCTCAAACTGCGCGAACACAGGGACAGAACTCAAAACGAGAAGACAGACTGATAGTGCTAACCGAAGAAGTTTCACTTTTTGGGCTCCAGAAATTTACTTGCATCCGAGTTGCGGAGTAGATATGGGCTGCGATGACCGTCCTCGAAGCGCAGGCCGACTCAAATGCACACGATCTACCGATGCAGCGATGATGGCCATACATGGCAGTCGCGGAAAAGGGTGAGTGTGGTGGAAAAAGAGGTCACCCTGTGATCTCACCCCGTCTCACCCCTCTATATTTCAAGGGTTTTTGCAGCACTCACCGGGAGGCGTTCACAGAGATTTCATCGAGCGTAAGTATCGTCAAGATATGTCTGACGGTCACGAACGGATGCACGGAGAGCGCCCGATCTCCCTTCGACAGGGTCGCGAGGTCGGTTCTCCGGGGAGCCGGATGTCCGACGGCGGTGTGTTGGTTGAGGAGATACCTCGCCTGAGCGAACAGCTCCGGTCCAGCCCGGAGTGGCAACTTGCGCTTCGGGTGGCAAGCAGCAAAGGGCTGAACAAGTCCGACCTGATGCCGAAGTTTCTGCTCTATGTCTGCGAGCAGCGGCTGCTGGGCAATATACAAGATATTGCGGAGCAGCGGATAGGTACGCAGATCTTCAATCGCGCGGCGGATTACAACCCCGGCGAGGACAACATCGTCCGAAGCTACGCGCGAACGTTGCGAAAGCGGCTCGATGAGTACTTTGAAGGAGAGGGGCGCGACGAGCCCATGCGGATTGTGATTCCGCGAGGGGGATATGTCCCCCTCTTTGAAGAGACGAAGAATGTCGCAAAGCCCTGTCCGAGTCCAAAGCAAGAGAAGCCGGTAGAAGCGCCTGGACACATGGCCGAGGCGAAGAGCGCTGATCTGCTCGAAGAGAGTGTCGAAGGATCAGAGGATCCAGCTTCGGCTCATCATGAAACTCAGGCCGCCTACTGGAGGCCGTCATGGTCCTCGGTTTTGGCCGGCCTGGTACTGGGTATCCTCTGCACAACCGCAGTGCTGATTGGGATGCGGAGGTTGCAGGATGAGCGAGCGAGAAGCTTCTCACATGCTGTATGGGTGCAGCTGTTTCAACCGAATAGAAACACTCTGATTGTGCCTGCCGACAGTGGATTCGGGATCTTGCAGAATCTTACCGGGCGCCTGGCGGGTCTTGAGGATTACGCGAACGGAAATTATCTTCTTGATTTGAAGCCGGTGCCGGGGCTCAGCTCCGAAAATCTTAATGACCTTCGCCAGCAGCGCTATACCAGCGTCGTTTGTCTGAACATTGCTGCAATGCTGGCGCAGCTTCCAGAGTTTTCGGGAAGCCACTCGGAGATTCGTTATGCACGGAGTATCACGACCGAGGACCTGACGAGCTCAAACGCAATTCTGCTGGGCTCGACTCACACCAACCCCTGGGTTTCGCTGTTTGAGAAGGACCTCAACTTCAGGCTGGAGTATATGCCAGAGGTCGATCAATCGTTCGTGTTGAACCAGCATCCTGGCGCTTCAGAGCAAGCTCGATATGCAAACGGTACGGCAGGCACGGCTAATCTTACTTATGGCGCGATCGATTATCTTCCCAGCCTCGATGGAAAAGGGCATGTCCTCATCATTCAGGGATTGAATATGGCGGCAACGCAGGCCGCAGCAGACACGCTCTTTAACTCGAATGAAATGAGACCGATCCTGAAGCAGGCCGCTCTGCCTAATGGCTCTTTGAAGTCCTTTGAGCTGCTGGTTGAGACGCGGAGTATTGGGGCGAGCGCTCCTGGTGGGCAGATTATTGCAACTCGCTTCTATCCTTAGGAAGGTAGCCGGTTCTCAATATCTCGATTGCTCCGCCATCACTCTTATTCGGCGCGTCCTGGGCCTGTCCGCACGCCCGTAGGTAGGGGTGAAAGACAGGCTCTCCCAGGGTGGTGGTTCCGGCGAGCTGCCAGCCCCCGACGAAGTAGTTGACCCAGCGACTGGTGTTGTTCAGCATCTCTTGTTCTTGCCGAAGGGAAGCTCATAGATACCCCTGAGGACGAAGAGTTGGTTGCGTTGGTGTCGCTCGGACTCTTCTCGACCTGCGGGTCAATCGCGAAGTTTGTCGTCCCGTAGTTCAGCTTGCGACCATTCGAAAGGCTGGCAATTCAAAATGATGCTTCGAGTGCAGAGGGGCTAATCCCCTACCCTGTTGAGTCGGCCGATCAGACCCGATTGGTGGGTTCGTCCGATTCCATGCCCTGGCTCAGGCTTACGTGCGCTCCCAACCAACCGTTGGCATCCAGCGGGTTCGTGCAATAGGACGATCATTACCGCAAGTGAAAGGCGCATGATCAGAATTGTAGTGCCAGCCCGCACCCGCCTTACTTCCCCGAAAGTCGCATTTGCGGCAAGTTCACTTCTCCAGTACGGCTGGATCATGGATGCGCGGTTTGGGAGGCCGCATCCATGCATCAGAAGCGAAAAGCTAAGCGCCGTTCGACCAGGATAACGTTGCGCCTACCCGACCTTGATCATTCCAAGAACTCTGTTCTTCAGAGCCTCGGATCTGCCGCATCCAAGCGGACCTACGGGGCGGCTATCGAAGATTTCATAACGTGGTACTGCTCAGAGCCGCGTCTCGCCTTCGGACGAACCGTGGTGCTGAGATATAGATATGAGTTGGAGTCCCGCCGACTAGCCCCAGCGACGATTAATTTGAGGCTCGCAGCGGTCAGACGACTTGCTTACGAAGCGTCCGACAACGGCCTTCTCAATCCGGATCTAGTGGCAGGCATCCGTAGGGTAAAAGGAGCGAAGCGCCTCGGAATGAGGATTGGCAACTGGCTCACCGCTGGCCAGGGTAGAAAGCTGCTCGAGATGCCCAGTCCGGGTTCGATTAGAGATAAGCGCGACCACGCTATGCTCTCGCTGCTGCTCGGTTGCGGTTTGCGGCGTGCGGAGCTGACCGGATTGATGGTGGACCACCTCCAGCGGCGAGACGAGCACTGGGCCTCCGGCGCTCCCTAGGGCTGCACGCCTTAACCTGGAGATCTTGCAAAATAATCTCGCCTAACCCGCACCTCTAGAAGCATTATTATTAGTCAGCTCTCATCGAGAGCTAAACAGTTTTGCAGTCTTCCCAAGAGTCGGCCATGTCTTACGCAGTGCGGTCCGGCCACCAAGCGGGATAAGGAACACCATGAATGTCACCGTCTATCTTCGACGCCGCGATCCATTGTGATCGAGGTTTTCTCCCCCAGCAGGACCCTCTTACCCGTCTTCCCGGGTCCTTCGACCCCTGGGAGGCTGTAGCCCACCAACTCCCCAAACTTTTTGCCGCCGATCAGCTGCGCCGCACTCTTATCGAGCTGCCACCATTCCCTCTAGAGGAGGTTCACAACCTCCGCGAACTAGAGCGAGCTATGGTTCTCTTGAGCTATTTCGGACACGCCTATGTCTGGAGTGGGACTCGGCCCGCAACGGTCCTGCCCGCGCGGCTTGCCGTGCCGTGGTGTCAGATAGCAGAGAGCTTAGGCCGCCCTCCCGTGCTCAGCTACTCGAGCTACTCCTTGCATAACTTCTACCGCTTCGATGAGCTCCGAGATATCGAGTGCGGCAACATCGGTCTCATCCAGAATTTCCTCGGCGGCCTCGACGAGGAGTGGTTCATCCTGATTCACGTCGATATCGAACGCAAGGCTGCACCAGCCATGGCTCTGTTGCATCCCTGCCTCGATGCGGCTGAAGCAGGCGAGGCCGAACATCTCGAAGCCCTGCTCGCAGGAGTTGAGTCCTCCCTTCGCTCCATGCACACCACCATGCTGCGGATGCCGGAGCACTGCGACCCCTACATCTACTATCATCGCGTGCGACCGTACATCCACGGCTGGAAGAACCATCCTGACCTTCCCGAGGGCTTGACCTACGAGGGAGTAGAGGCCTTCGGCGGGCGCCCGCAGCAGTTTCGGGGCGAGACAGGAGCCCAAAGTTCAATCGTGCCGTCGCTCGATGCCATGCTTGGCGTCGCCCACCAGGAGGATGCGCTCAGCCTGTATCTCAAGGAGATGCGGACCTATATGCCGCCCGCCCACCGCGGATTCCTAGGGTCGCTCGAAAGACGAACTCCCGTGCGGGCCTTCGTCGAACACTGCGGTAAGCCATCCCTGACAGCTGTCTATAACGCTTGTACCGAAGGAGTCGAGAGGTTCCGCTCACTGCACCTCGAGTACGCGGCCAAATACATCTACCACCAGGCACAGACCGACCCCAAAAACCCACACGCGCTCGGAACCGGAGGAACACCGTTTATGCCGTACCTCAAGAAGCACCGCGACGAGACGGCTCAGAGCCGTGTAGATCATCCCCATTCGACCTGAAGGAAGAGGCTAAGAAAGTGAGTAGGGTGGCGATGCAGCCGTCGGCTCACCTCTATCCCAGATACAACCTGACTTCCCGAAAGTTGCATTATCGGAAAGTTCGGTTGAAGTTTCCGATAACCCCGTTTGCAGGAACTAAGGCGCGAAGTGTTGGATCCTGATCTGCATCTTTCGGTGCATACCGCCGAATGCCAATTTGTGCTGGAGTTGTGGAAGCCGACTGAATCGCCGAAGAAACTGGCGGCGCTCAGCTCTGAAAGTTGAATCCGGCATGCGCCTCGACCGCAACGCTCTGCTAGCCCTGTGGAAACTCGACGAAATGCCTGCCTGCCAAACAGGTCTTAACCTCGCCTATGCCTTCCTTGAAAGCTGCGGCGAAGGAGTCAGTCGTCTGGGCGTCGAAGATTCGGCGGATCGCATGACAGAGCTTACGATCAACTACTTGGCCATGGTCGAACACGTGGGTGAGTGCTAGGATTGCATGGCGAAATGGCACGCTTAAACATGCGAAGCCCTCCATCGAGATCAAGCGAAATGATCGTGGAATAACGTCTACTGTCGGCGAGTCGGGTAGGTTGCGCCTGGCTGGAGGTAATCTCAACCTGTTTCCCGTTGGCGTCTACAAAAGAGTTGCGTTATCGGCAACTTCACTTTGGTGGCGGATCGTAGTTTCCGAAAACCTCGTTTTTCGTGCACTCCAACGCCGAGTTCGGATCATCGAATCGGCGGATTACTTCCGAGTTGCCGACAATACGTCCTTTAGGCCTCAGGGCTATAATTCCCACCAGGCCGGGACTCATCTAGATCGAACCATTCCA
>Ga0210388_10004440_pt1 | contig 10984 bp, 10 predicted proteins | sample IncBWC19OmetaG_FD_155485 | JGI IMG/M metagenome (GOLD analysis project Ga0210388, IMG submission 155485) | Forest soil microbial communities from Barre Woods Harvard Forest LTER site, Petersham, Massachusetts, United States - Inc-BW-C-19-O ...
TGGCTAGTGTCGATGGTCAGCCGCCAGTCGGGCCACTTCTTCTTCGAGCCGAAAGGCTACGACCAGGTCAATCGCGCGACCCACGAACACAAGGAAAACATCAAGGTCGGATACAATCTGCGCCGCAAGGTGATACTGCATGCGGTCTGGGCGCTTGCGCCGCTGGTGCTATGGCTGGATCCGACCTTGTTGGGGGTATTCAAGGCGCACACCAGCGGCATGGGATTCATACGCCATGTGGGCGAAATCTGGCTGGTCGTCGGCATCGGTGCTCTGCTGTTCCGCACCGTGCAGCTGTTTTTTTTGAAGAACATGCAAACCGGCCTGGTATGGGCGACCAAGATCCTGACCGATCCATTCAATGACGCGATGATCTACTGGAAATCGCCGCTCTATTTGCTGCGCGGCGAACTGATGGATCCGATGGGCGAAATCGAAGCAGAGCCCGAGCCCGAGCTGAACCGGGCCTGAAGCATTTCCCCGAGCAGGCGGCGTCTGATGGCTCTATTGGTGAGCTGCGGTGCCGACCACCACCAGCCGTCGCGCTGCATTTCTGCGGCCGCCGCCACCATCCGGTCGGCGACCGCGGCAAAATCGGCCGCCGTGAAGTTCAAACTGAAGATGATCCTTCCGGTCCCCACCCAGCTCAAGGCAAGCCCCGCGGCGCGCAGATAATATTGAAACATCCAGTTGTAGCGCGACGGCTGCGCGTAATAGATGGTCCAAATCGTGGACAGGTTGGCGACGCGCACCGGCAGGTTTGCCGCCGCCAATCTGTCATTCAGCGATTGCGCTCTGGAATTCCACAGCGAGTCGAGGTTTTGATACAAAGCGCGCACCGGGTCGCTGTCCAGGCTCGTCAAGAATTCGTACATGGCGCCCATGACGTAGGGGTGCGAATTGAAGGTGCCACGCGCAAAACAAATGTCGGCCGGCCGATCGTCGCGAAAGCGGCGCATGTATTCGTGTTTTCCGCAAAGCACTCCGACCGGCAGACCGCCGGCCACGGTCTTGCCGTAAGTCACCATATCGGCGCGCACGCCGAAATATTCTTGCGAGCCGCCGGGCGCGAGGCGAAATCCGACGAACACGTCATCAAAGATCAGCACAATGCCGCGCGCGCTGCATACCTCACGCAGCCGCTTGAGCCAATCCGCATAGCCAGCCCTGTCGAAGCGCGCTTGCCGTCCGCTGTCGACCAAGGTCGAATCCCCGGGCGCGCTGCTGTTTGGATGCAGGGCCTGCAACGGATTGACGAGCACGCAGGCGATATCGCGCCGATTGCGCAGCACCTTGAGCGCAGCTTCGTCCATGTCTTTCAGCGTGTAGGTATCGCGCGCGGCGATCGGATTGCCGACGCCGGGCTGCACATCGCCCCACCAGCCGTGATAGGCGCCGCAAAAGCGCACCAGGTGCGTGCGTCCCGTGTGGTAGCGCGCCAGCCCGACCGCCTGCATCACCGCTTCCGTGCCCGACATGTGAAAGGAAATCTCATCGAGGCGCGAAATCTCGAGCAGGCGCCGCACGTTGTAGGCGATGAGCGGGTGGTAGGCGCCGAGCACCGGGCCGAGTTCCCTGACGCGCGCGCTACCGCGCTCGATGCAGTTTTTGTAGAAATCGTAGCCGAACACATTGACGCCGTAAGAACCCGTCAAGTCGTAGAACTGATTGCCGTCAAGATCGGTGACCGAAACCCCGGCAGAGGATTGAACGAAGGTGCCCGCTTTGAAGTGGCGCCGCACGTAGCCGCTGAATTGAAACGGCACGCGATACCGGGACGTGAACTCGAGGTCGGACACGCCGCGGGCAAGTTCGGCGGTCTGCGCCGCGGTCTTCTGGAAACGCGCGGCATAAAGCGCCGACAGCCGCAGGAACGCGGCATGGCGGGTCGCGGCTATCTCCGCCGGCGCAGAATCGACGCTGAAGAACCGCGGCTCGTCGTACTCGTAAAACGGTACCCAGCCCGCAAAGCGCCGTGCCATGCGCGAATGGCCCGCGAGCGAGCGATGCTTTGCCCGGGAAAGCTGCAATCTCACGAACAATTTACGCAACAGGAACGCCGCGGCGAGACCTGCCAATACGTAGCCGATCGCTGTGATGATCGAATCCTTGCTGCTATGGCCCGGCACGGACTGTATTGCAAACGAGTGACAGTAAGATGACCGCGAAATCCTTCATCGCAAGACTGGTTGAGAACGAGGACCTCAATTTTCTGCTCAGCAATCGCATACCGCGGCGCCAGCTCACGCGCTTCATGGGCTGGTGGAGCCGCATCGAACAACCTTGGGTGTGCAGCGCCAGCATCGCAATATGGCGGCTGTTTTCCGATCTCGACCTGAGTGAGGCAAAAACCGCGCGCTTTACGAGTCTGCATGCTTGCTTTACCCGGGAATTGAAGGACGGTGCGCGCCCCATCGATCGACGGCCGAATCATCTCATCAGTCCCTGCGATGGGCTGGTCGGCGCCTGCGGGCGGGTGAGCTTGGGATCGGTGCTGCAGGCGAAGGGTTTTCCCTACACATTGACGGACCTATTGGCGGACGCGGCATTGGCCCGCTACTACGAGGGCGGGCAGTACGCGACGTTGCGGCTGACCTCGAGCATGTATCACCGGTTTCACGCCCCTGCCGATTGCCGGGTCGAGCAGATCACCTACATCTCCGGCGACACCTGGAATGTGAATCCCATTGCGCTGAAGCGCGTTGCAAGATTGTTCTGCAGGAACGAGCGCGCGGTGATTCGCTGCCGGCTCGCGGCCTCGGACAAGATACTAACGTTGGTGCCCGTCGCTGCGATTCTGGTGGCCAGTATCCGGCTGCGTTTCCTGAACGTACTGCTGCACTTGCGTTATCGCGGGCCGAACGTGATTCCCTGCGATGCCACGCTCCACCGCGGCGAAGAAATGGGGTGGTTCGAGCACGGCTCCACTATCATAGTATTTGCGCCGCCGGGCTTGAGTTTGGCCGACGGGGTGCAGGAAGGCGCCCTGTTCAGGATGGGCGAGGCCTTGCTGCGCAACGATTGAACTCGCGCAACTCTTTCTCGCAACTTTTTTCGGCCAGCGGTGTTTTGGTTCTAAACGAACACACACTCCAGTGCAAACGCAAACCCAGGCAGAGTTTACGATATTCATGCGTGCCTACCAGGACATGGTTTTCTCCACCGCCGCCCGCTTGGCGGGTAACGATGCGCAGGCCGAGGACATTGCCCAGGAAGTGTTCATGCGCGCATATGATCATTTCGCGGATCTGCGCGGCAGCGTCACGGCGGGCGGCTGGCTGAAAACCGTGACCACCAACCTCGCGCTCAATTATCTGAACCGCTACCGCAAGCGCTGGCGGCTGTTCTCGGAGATGCGGCCGGCCGCGGCAGGGGACGATGAGGACATTGCGGAAATCGAATGGCAGGCGCCGGATACGCTGCTCGCGGACTTGGGCGCCGAACAGCGCTCGACGCTGATTGACGTTGCATTGCGCGGACTGCCGGATCATCAGCGGCTGCCGCTGGTGATGTATCACTTCGAGGATCTTGCGTACCAGGAGATTGCCGTCAAACTGAATGTGTCGCTGACCAAGGTCAAGACCGATATCCGGCGCGGCCGCGCCGCGCTGCTTGCCAAACTCCAATCAAGCGGCGCGCTGCGCGACGCGCTGGACGAGAGCTCCGTATGAACAAGCGTACGGATTCCGACGAGAGGCTGGAGCGATTGCTGAGCCGAGAATTGAGTGCGCTGCCGCTGCGCCGCGCGCCGCGCACGCTCGAATCGCGGGTATTCGGCGAATTGGCGCGGCGCGCGGCGCGTCCCTGGTGGCAGCGCAGTTTTGCGAATTGGCCGGTGGTTCCGCGTGTTGCCTTCGTCCTTGTTTGCGTGGCCCTCATAGGCGCGACGATCTTGGGCGGCGTCTCGGCCGTCGTGGGAGTCCGCTCCGTGAGCGAAGTCGGCGCGCTGCTGCTCTCATGGATGCAGCCGGCCTTGGTGGTCATCGCATCGGCGGGCGGATTGGTCGCGCTGCTGCTGCGCGTGATTCCGCCGTTCTGGTTTTACGCAGGCTTGGGGGTGGGCGCCATGCTGTATGTGATCTTGTTCGGGCTTGGCGCCGCGGCGTATCGGATGCTTTACCGGCCCGCATTGGCAGGTGACAGGCTATGAATACTACTTTGTTGCGCCGACTGAGCTGCGTGCTCGTGTTGCTTTGTGCCACGAGCCTGCTCGGCCACGCAGGGTCGGCGGTGCCCGCCGCCGCAGCGGACGCGCAAGCGAGCGCTGCTTCGGCTGCGCATGATGATTTCAATGATGAGCCGGAATCGGCGGACCGGCAGGGTAGGCTCGATCGGCGCAACCGTCTCGATGGCGCCCGCCGTGGCCGGCGGGATCACGACGACGGCGACATCGTGAACATCGGCCACGCCAGCCACTTGCCGAGCGGACAGCGGGCGGAGTCGGTGGTGTCGATTTTGGGTTCCTCGTTGAGCGAAGGCGAGGCACAGAATGTCGTTTCCGTCCTCGGCGATACGCGGGTCTTGGGACCGGTCGGCGAAAGCGCCGTCGCGGTACTGGGAAATGCCTATATCGACAGCAAAGTGGACGGTGACGTGGTTGCGGTGCTGGGAAATGTGGATCTTGGACCCAACGCCGAAATCGGCGGCGATGTGGTGTCGGTGTTCGGCGTTGTAAATCGCGATCCCGCAGCCATCGTTCACGGCTCCATGCAAAGGGTGTTCTCCGTCGACTTCGGCGGGGTTGGCTGGTTACAGACGTGGATTCAGCGCTGCCTTTTGTATGGCCGCCCGCTGGCATTTGCACACGGGCTTGGTTGGGCATGGACCCTGGCACTGGGGTTTTTGGCGTTTTATGCGTGCCTCGCATTATGTTTTCGCGATGGGTTGGATCGATGCGTGCGGACGCTCGATACCGAACCCGGCGCGACGGCGCTGGCCGCATTGCTCGGCATGCTGCTGACGCCGGTGTTGCTGGTCTTGCTGTGCGTCACCGTGATCGGCATCGCGGCCGTGCCATTCGTGGTGGTTGCGCTGTTTTGCGCCAGCTTATTTGGCAAGGCAGTCATGCTGGCCTGGGTGGGTGGGCGCGTGGCGGGCAGGAGCACCGGCCCCGCCGCCCATCCGGCGCTCGCGGTACTCATCGGCGGTGCGATTGTTCTGGTGCTGTATTGCATCCCGGTGCTGGGATTCCTGGTCTATAAATTGCTTGGGTTCTTCGGGTTCGGCGCGGTGGTCTATACCCTGGTTCTCATGGCGCGCGCGCGCAAGGCTGCCAATGGCACGGCTGCCGGCGCGCCGCCGCCGCAGTCCGTGGCCGGTGTGACAGCCGCTGCCAGCGTCTCAAGCGCGCCGAGCACGAACATCCCAGGCGACGGGCCGGGCGTGGCACCAGCGGCCGCCGCGTCGAGCGGTCCGAGCGATCCGAGCGATCCGAGCGATCCCGGCACCGCTGCGCCGGCGGCTCCCGGTGTTGCATCGCCGCTCATCTCGGCGGCGATGCCGCGTGCGGGTTTCTGGATCCGCATGGCGGCGCTGCTGCTCGACGTTATATTGGTCGGGTTTGTGTCGAGCGTGCCCTTCCATCATTCCGGCAATTTCCACCTCGTGATGCTCGCCATCTATGGCGCGGTCATGTGGAAGCTCAAGGGTGCAACCGTCGGCGGCATCGTATTCGATTTGCATGTGGTGCGATTGGATGGTCGTCCGGTGGATTGGGAGACGGCGATCGTGCGCGCGCTGGGTTGCTTCCTGTCATTGGCAGTGGTTGGACTCGGATTCATCTGGATCGCCTTCGACCATGGCAGCCAGGCATGGCACGACAAGATCGCAGGCACCGTGGTGGTGCGGGTGAAGAAAGGCGTACCGCTGGTATGATGCGGCGGTGTCGGAACCTGAAATAGATGCACTCGAATCGTATGTGCGTGCGGCATTGGCGCTGCAAGGCTATGAATTCGACCCAGCACAAATCGCGGAAATCACGCTGCAGTTCTCGCGCATCGAAAGCGTCGCGCAAATCATCCTAGCGTGGCCGCTGCCGTTCGCGTCGGAGGCGGCAGCAGTGTTCAGACCGTGATCGGCTGCGCCGACATCGCGCGCCAGATCCGCAATGGCACCTTGAGCGCCCATGCGGTCTTGACCGAAACGCAAGCCCGGATCGAGAGGCGCAATCCCGGTTTGAACTGCTTTACTGCGGTGACTTTTGAGCGTGCAGGCCGCGAGGCCGCCGCGATCGACGCACTGCGCACCCGCGGTCAGGCGCTGCCGCCGCTGGCCGGCGTGCCCTACGCCGTGAAGAACCTGTTCGATATCGCGGGTTTGGTGACCTTGGCCGGCGCCAAAGTGAATGCGGGCAATGCGCCGGCTGCTGCGGATGCGCCGCTGCTGGCGCGCATGCACAGCGCCGGCGCGGTGCTGGTCGGCGCCCTCAACATGGATGAACATGCCTACGGCTTCACGACTGAAAACAGTCATTATGGAGCCACGCGCAATCCCCACGATCGCACCAGAGTGGCCGGTGGATCTTCCGGAGGATCGGCGGCGGCGGTTGCCGCGGGGCTGGTACCGATAGCCTTGGGCTCCGACACCAATGGCTCGATCCGCGTGCCGGCGTCGTTTTGCGGAGTTTTCGGACTCAAACCCACTTATGGCCGTCTGCCGCGCAGCGGCACGTTTCCCTTCGTCCACAGCCTCGACACCCTGGGTCCATTTGCGCGCACCGTGACCGATCTGGCGGCGGCATACGATGCGCTGCAAGGTCCTTACCCTGACGACCCCGCCTGCGCGCAGCGCGATGTCGAGCCGGTCAGCGCGTCATTGACACTGCCTCAGGGAATTCGGATCGGGATGCTCGGCGGATGGTTTCATGAATGGGCGGACCCGGCGGCGCGGCACGCGGTGCAGCTGGCGGCGTCTGCCTTGGGCGCGACCCTCAGCGTTGAACTCAAAAGCGCCGCAGCCGCGCGAGCGGCCGCGTTCGTCATTACCGGCGCCGAGGGGGGCGCCCTGCATCGCGCGCGCCTGGTTACGCAATTCGACGCCTACGAGCCGCTGTCGCGCGCGCGTCTGGTGGCCGGCAGCCTGATTCCCGCTTCCTGGGTCGTTCAGGCACAACGCGTGCGCCAGCAGGTGTTCGCCGAGGCGCTCGGGCTGTTCGATCGCTTCGATTTGTTGCTGGCCGCCGCCGCCCCGGTGGTCGCGCCGCTCATCGGCACCGAAACCCTCGTTGTCAACGGCCGCAGCGTGCCGGCAAGGGCCAGTTTGGGGCTGCTCACGCAGCCGATCTCCTGCATCGGCTTGCCGGTGTGCACGGCGCCGCTGTGGCCCGGCGATCTGGATGCAGGCTTGCAGTGCCGGGGTCTGCCGATGGGGGTCCAGCTCATCGGCGCGCCCTGGCGCGAGGATCTATGCCTCGCCGCCGCGCGGGCGCTGGAGCGGGCGGGCGTGGCTGAGGCGCGGCTGCCGGTCGAGGCGCGCGACTCATAGAGGCCGGCGGTGCCGCGTCAAAGTGGCGGCAATCGACGCCAGCACCGCCATTCTGACCGCGACACCGTTGTTCACCTGCTCGCGGATGACAGATCGCGGCCCATCGGCCACTTCGGAGGAAATTTCGACGCCGCGATTCATCGGTCCGGGATGCATGACGAGCACGCTGGGCGCCGCCAATTTCAAGCGCTGCGGCGTCAGTCCAAAATCCCGAAAATATGCGGCATCGTCGAGTGATGCGGCCTGCGCCATGCGTTCTTTTTGAATCCGCAGCATCATCACCACATCCGCACCCGCAATACCGTCCTCGATGCGCGTAAAGCGCTGCGCGCCGCGGAATTCCGCCTCTTCGGGCAGCAGCGCTTGCGGCGCCACCAGGCGCAGATCGGTTGTCCCCAGGATGCCGAGCGCCGTTGATGTCGATCGCGCCACGCGCGAGTGTTTGATATCGCCGACGATGGCGACCTTGAGGCCCGCGAAACGGCGTTTGTGGGTGCGGATCGTCAAAACGTCGAGCAACCCTTGAGTGGGATGCGAAACATGCGCTTCGCCGGCGCTGATAACCGACACGTGCGGGGCCACGTGGTCGATCAAGAACTCCGGCATGCCGGCTTCGGAATCGCGAATCACAAACACATCGGTGTTCATCGCCTCGAGCGTATATATGGTGTCCAGCATGCTCTCGCCTTTGGCGCGCGAACTGGAGTGCAGGTCCAGGTTGAGCACGTGGGCACCCAGGCGCCGGCTGGCAAGATCGAACGAAGCGCGTGTGCGAGTGCTGGGTTCGAAAAATAAATTGGCCAAAGTCACGCCGGCCAGCTCGCGGCCCTCGTAGGCCGGTTGCCCGGGAACGCGACGATAGCGCTCCGCCCGGTCGAGAATGGCCGCCAGCGCGTCCCGCGTCAGGCCGTCGAGCGTAATAAGGTGGCGCAGTCCCCCGGCGCTGTCTTGTTGTGATCGCATTCGCGCCTCATGTTTTTTCTGTAAACCATCGTTCCAAGATTACGCAGGCCGCCTCTGCATCGACATCGCCGGGTATCACCCGGCGTCGTCGCTCCCCGGACTCGCGCGCCGATTTCAAGCGAGCCTCGGCTTCCCGCGATGAGTACCGCTCGTCGACCAGCGCAACGTCGAGCAAAAAACGCCGCTTGAGTTCGGCTGCGAAGCTGCGAGCGGCGCTCGTCATGCCACTGTCGGAGCCGTCGACATTATACGGCAGCCCGACAACCGCCACGTCGGGTTGCCAATCGCGCATCAACTTGGCAACCAGTTCCCAGCGCGGCCCGTCTTTTCCCGCAGACAATGCTTCCAAGGGCGAGGCGCTGCGGCTCACGGTATCGCCGCAGGCGACGCCGATCCTGCGCTGGCCAAAATCGAAAGACAGCACCACACGCGGCCGCGACTCGTGTTCCGACGGCATGGGTGCGGCCGAAGGGGGCGGGTTCGGCTCAGGCATTGCCGCCGATTGGACTGATTCGCGACAATTCCACGCCCAAAAGGCGTCCCGCCGCTTCCCAGCGCGACTCAAACGGCAATTCAAAAATCAGGCCCAGGTCAACCGGCGCGCTGAGCCAGGCGTTTGCCCGAATCTCCTCCTCCAACTGACCGCCGTCCCAGCCTGCGTACCCCAGGGCCACCATCGCCTCCTCGGGGCCTTGGCCGCGCGCCATTGCCGCCAAAATGTCGCGCGACGTGGTGACATGCAGGGCATCGGAGACCTTGAGCGTCGAATCCCACTCGCCGCCGGCGCGGTGCACGACGAAGCCGCGGTCGGTTTGCATCGGCCCGCCGCGCAACACCTGGCGCTCGCGCAGGGGTCCTTGCCCCAGCTTGATTTCCAGCTGTTCGAAGATCTCGCCCATGCGCATCGGCAGGGGTTTGTTGACGATCAGTCCCAAGGCGCCGCGAGGACTGTGATCGCACACCAATGCCACGCTCTGCGCAAAATTCGGATCACCCATGAACGGCATGGCGATCAGTAACTGGTTGGTCAGATAGCCGGAATCGCTCATGATTCGCTTAAATTCAATCTAGGGTTTGTCCGGCTCTGAATAATAAACGGAGCCGCCCTGCGCGGCTCCGCCGAGGAACTGCCACTCGTAGGCAATGCGTATTTGATCATGCTTGGCGGCCAAATCGCTCGGGAATGAATCAAATGGCGCCGCCAGCTTCAAGATTCGAAGCGCTGCCTCGTCGATTTCCGCATGGCCGCTGCTGCGGCGGATGACGGTTTGCAGCAGCTTGCCGTCGGCGCCGATGGTCACCTCGATAACCGGGGTGCCCGATAGCTTTGCGCGGCGCGCCACGTCGGGGAAATTCATCGTGCCGACGCGCTCGATTTTGCGGCGCCAACTGTCCAAATACACCGCCACATCGGATGCGCGCGTATCCGCCGCGATCCATAGCTCGCGCTTTGATTCGCCGCGCAAGTGCAACTCGATCCCGTCGTCGTTGGGCGTCATTGCAAGGTCGGGCCGCTTCTCGAGCAGCTGCGGCAGTTGCGACGCGTCCTGTACGGCGCTGGCGGCGGCGAAGTAAAGAATCTTTTGCGAAGGGCTGTGCGTCGCGATCAGCTCCTCCTGGCCCGTGTCCGCACCGGCCTGCTGTTCCGCCAGCCCGTCGCCGCTCGGTATCCCGACGCGATCGAGCGGAATCAATGAGGACTTGGGGATCAGCGTGCGCTCGCGATCCAGGGTATTGCCGGAGCCGAGCTGTGTGCGCTCGGAAAGGTAGCGGGCATTTGGATTCTCCTTGACGCTCGGCGCCCGATCATTGACCAGCACCACTTCGAGCCCGCCGGCAGCTTCGTTGTCCGAGGCGCTGCGCGTCGCACCGAAGGTCACGCCGAGAATGATGATTCCGTGCAGCAGCGCGGCCAGAAAGCAGGTGGTCAGCATGCGATCGCTGGCTGGCGGCAGCCCGCGGCGCAGTACTTCGCCGGCTTGCAGCGCATCGCCCGCTTTAAGCATTTCGGAAGTCACGAGGCGCCCAGAGTCCTCTCGATCGCGTCCATCAGCATGCCACCAATGTCGACACCATGCTTCTTATTTAGTTCGCGAATGCCCGTCGGACTGGTGACGTTGATTTCGGTGACGTAATCTCCGATCACGTCCAGCCCGACGAAAATCATGCCTGCGGCGCGCAGTTTCGGTCCAATTTGCGCGCACAGCCAGCGGTCGCGCTCATTGAGCGCGCGGCTTTCGGCCCGCGCTCCGGCTGCCAGGTTGCCGCGATGGTCCTCGGCGGTGGGTATCCGCTGCAATGCGAACGGCACGGGCTCGCCATCCACCAGCATGATCCGGCAATCGCCCGCGCTGACGATTTCCGGCAGATATCGCTGCACAATCGCAAACTGGCTGCCGTAGCCGGTCAGGGTCTCGAACACGACGTTGCGGTTCTTGTCGCCCTGTTCGAGCACAAAAATGGATTTGCCGCCCATGCCGTGCAGCGGTTTGCACACCGCCTTGCCATGTTCGCGCAGGAAATCGCTCATCGCGTGCAT
>Ga0210388_10004441_pt1 | contig 10980 bp, 15 predicted proteins | sample IncBWC19OmetaG_FD_155485 | JGI IMG/M metagenome (GOLD analysis project Ga0210388, IMG submission 155485) | Forest soil microbial communities from Barre Woods Harvard Forest LTER site, Petersham, Massachusetts, United States - Inc-BW-C-19-O ...
GAAGCACTTTGATTATATTTGCAGCCTCATTCTTCAAAATAAATGGAAGAAGGGCCCATAGCTCAGTTGGTTAGAGCACCTGACTCATAATCAGGGGGTCCCAGGATCGTGCCCTGGTGGGCCCACTTAAAAATCAAGCATTTACAGAGTAAAATTTGTAGGTGCTTTTTTATTTGCATACAATTTGCATACAAATTTGACTTTCAAATTCCAACTAATTAATTTTAGTCTTGAAAGAACAAATATGAATAATACAATTACTATCCCTGAAGAATTTAGAATTTTGTTGCAGAGAATTAAACGATTATTGTTAGGCTTCGATAAGCCGAATGATATCTTGTTTGATTATAAGTTAGTATTATTTAATGCTTCAATAGTAGGTAAAAGCAAAGAATGGGAAAATTCCTATATTCTCTTATTATATGAAATAAGCGAATTGCTAGAGGAAATCAAAAAATCTTCTATTGATTCTCTAATAAGGTTTACTGAATATGAAGGCTTTGAAGCTGCATCACTAGGCTTTATGGATTTGAATGGCATAGAAGTTGAAATTTTTGAACAAACAGAATTGAGCCAAAAGGAAAAAAAGTTATTTGTAAAAAAGTTAGAGAATGAAATTACCTATTATGAAAATCAATTGAATGGATTTAAGCATCAAAATAACTCCACAACTTCGAGCATTATCGAACTCCCAAAAGACTTTCAGCATAAAGACATTCCTAAAGATGGACTTCCTACGAACTTAGATAAATATCAAGCCGCATTATTGTTTCATTACCTCCGTGAAAAAGGCGTAATTATCAAATACGATGACACAAGCTTATCAAAACTTGTATTCTATCTCACTGGTCATTCTGCTCAGAATATTAGAACAGCATTAGGGAGTATCTATAATGTTCAAAAAGATACCGTAAAAAATAAGACAAAAAATGAAAAACTTCATAACCTTTCTGAGGTAAAAAGAGTTTTAAATTCAATCCTTTTAAGTATTAAGAAGTCCTCCACACCTAAAAAATAGTAGCCCCTTTGTAGTCCCCTACTTATAACGGTAGGTATTTATTTTGGTCTCGACATTTATAACAAACGAATATTTAAACATTCGTTATAAACTATAAAAATGGACGAGGCCACTATACTATCAAAGCTGAAGGCAATTCAACAAAAATTAGATGAGCTACATGCTAATCAAAAGGCAGTATTAACTTTTGACGAAGCTGTTAGATATCTCTGCGTAAGTAGCTCCACCCTCTATAAGCTAACTTTTCAAAATAAGATTAGTTTTTCGAAGCCTGGTGGCAAGCTCATTTATTTCATTCGCTCTGATTTAGATAAATGGTTACTCCAAAACCGCGTACCCTCTACCGAGGAAATTAAAGAGCAATCACTTAATTATATGACCAACAAAAAGAATAACAAATGATAACATTTTCAACAAAGGGGCAATTTCTGCCCAAAGGTGATAGATGGTATTATCTTAAAGAGAGTAGTAGGATATTACTGAATGTCTACGAAATCAATATGGGACCCAATAACCTAATGAAGTTTTATAGAGAAAGAGAAATAATAGGGCCTGATAATATTGTAAAACAAGAGTATGTCGATAAGGGGTTCTTAAAAAACAGAGGACGGCTTATGAGAGACTATACTACAGTAAAAGATACAATGAATTATCAAAAGGTATTAATCTCAGAAGCAGGCATTGAATTTATAGTTAACACATTTTTAAAACTTAAAAAATAAAACAATGGAAGATATCTCATTACTAGATTATGAAAAAGGGTTTAAAACTCTTACTCAAGCAGCTTTTAGCATTCACAAAAATATGAGTTCGACTGATTTGTATCAAACTCTGTTTGCTAGAAAAATGCTTAATGAAACAGGAGTAACTAAAAAGGCGATAAACAAGTTGTTCCTTGCTTCAATAACTATATACGGAATTGGTGTTTATAGGACTAAAGTAATGATTTTGTTACATCCCGATTATGTGAAAGAGTTAAAAGAAGAGTTCTCCAAATTTTATATAAAAAAATCTAAAAAACATAACAAATGAACACAGAGACACAAAATAATAGACCGTTTATAAAAACGCCAGCATTCCCTGATAAGGTATATCACAGTTTGCCAAAATTCATACAGGATTTATGTACTCCATTTGTCTCAAAAAGAGAACGGGATGTTGCATTACTTGGGATATTGGCTGTACTATCCAGTATATTTAAAAATGTAAAAGGTTCATATTCCCGACAAACAATTTATTCTAATCTATTTGTTGTTGTACTTGCTCCTCCAGCAAGCGGCAAAGGTGTTTTAAAATACGCTAAAGAGATAATTATGCCTTTACAAGCTAAGCTATTGGAAGAATATAAAAACAGGAAAAAAGAGCAGGGTGATGCTGAAAGCGTTGAAGATGCAGAAAGAAGTAATAAGGTTAAACGTAAACTCTTGATAATTCCAGGCAACACGAGTAACGCTGCAATGATAAAACACCTAAGTGACAATGATGGGAGTGGATTGATCTTTGAAACCGAAATAGATACCCTCACAATTGTTTTAAAGAATGACTGGGGAGATTTTAGTGATTTGCTTAGAAAAGCTTTTCATGCTGAGGCAATATCCCTTAGCAGGAAAAAAGAAGATGAATATTTGAATGTTGATAAACCTAAATTAGCTATAGCATTATCTGGTACACCTAGTCAAATCAGGGCTTTAATCCCATCGGTAGAGAATGGGCTTTTTAGTAGGGTCTTATTCTATGTTTTTGATGAAGAGCCAAAATGGAAAGGTGTTGGTCCTAAAGAAGGAGACTTCAATTATGACGAGTACTTTACAAACTTTGGAAATAACAACCGTGAATTGTTAGAAGTGATGGGAGAAGCGGAAAGAGAGGTAAGGCTAAAAGAACATCATTGGGATAAGATTGATGATTACTTTGACAAAATGCTTAAAAATTCTAATGCTTTTGCAGGAACTGATGCTTCAAGTATAGTTGTGTGAATGGGATTGATGCTCTACAAAATAGCAATGATATTTACAGTTGTAAGGAATTTTGAACAGGGCAATCATAAGCAAACTCTTTATTGTAACGATGAAGATTTTATCAGTGCCTTAGCTATTATCAAGACTTGCATGATTCACTCTTACCTAGTGTTTGATTTCATACCAGCATCTAACAATCTGTTTAATAGCCAGAAAAAAGCCCACTTATATGATACGCTGCCTGATGAATTTGAACGCAAGGAAGGGCTTGAAATTGCTTTAAAAGTTGGTATAGCCCAGCGAACATACGATAGATTCTTAGTTGATTGTGTAACAAACGAATTATTGGAACATTATGCTCAAGGTCTTTACAGAAAACCTAAAAAGCCAGAAAGCGGTGAGCAGGTATTAAAGCAGGTTGAGGCTTAATTATAGTTTGCCATTTTGCCAAATTGCCAACCTTGCGCTTAAGGATAACTTTAATCGGTTATCCTTTTTTAGTTATATACTGTATAGATTGGAGATGAACGATTTTACTTAAAATAGAAAGGTGTCTTTATCTTGAAAAGATACCCATTGTCTATTTGCTTAGCTTTATTCGTTTATCCCACCTTCACAAAACCCAATATTAGCAGTAGCTTTTCTTGTTGGTATTAATTGTTGTTAGTCAAAAAAGTCCCCTGTGTCATAATGTAAATTGCAATTTTTGCAGATATATTGAAGTGTCAAACCTCCAAGTTGCGAACGTAAATATGCCCCATCCAAAAATGAATTTTTTGCTTCACATCTAGGGCAAACTGTTGGTTTTGTTGGCGGAGGGAAAGAAAAAGAATTTATAAAAGATGCTGTAGAACCTGTAACGCCTGATAAGTCTTGTATTTCTGTTTTAGAAATCTGGTCAAGTTCTTCTTTTGTAGGTATTGCTTTTATCTTTTCCTGCTTATCATATTCACGCAAAGCTTCTGCTAAAACATTAAAAGTTTTTATTTCAACTTTCGCGTTTAAAGATATGATGTCATTGTATAGTATTGGGTTCAGATAGATTGTTTTATGGTGTTCAGTAAAATAATCTCTGTCTGTCGAAACTACCCACAACCTTGCTGCTTTAGGAATGATAGTTAATAATTGTTCCCAAGAAAGTTGGTCACCTAAAGGGTCTGCTCTTTTTCCTGGAGGATTCCCTATTTCCTTTCTATATCTTGCTTTTTCAAGGTCTGCAGATGTTGGTTGAACTGCTTTATTGTAAAGTATAGAAAGACTTTGTGAAACTTTGTCTTTTGAAACAGAAACATCATTTAATACTTCATTTAGTATTGGTGTTAGACCTTTGTTTGAAGCAGATATTTGTTTTTCAATTTCACGTCTTTCCTTATTCCACTCTGTAAGTTTTGGAGAACTTTCTTCATCCATATGCTCGGGCAGTATCGTTGCGGTTAATGAAACTTGCCTTACATAATTATCAATTGATTGTCTGAAAACATTTAGTTTGTTTCGGTCTATTTCATATGCAATTTGTTGAGTAAAAAATATTTTGTCTGCCAACTCAACAATTGAGCCTAAAAGCTTTTTATATTCAGGTCTATTAGAATTGTAAAAACCAAGATAAATGTTTGCGTCTATATAGATTATGTTCATTCTAGATTGTTAATTAAAATTACAGTTAATGATTTAAGACCTAGCGTTGTAGGAGAAATCAGGGAAGTCAACCTTCCTTGCACTAAAGATAAATTGAAAAATAATACTTGAGTCTTTATTCTTCACCCCCTATAATGCCTGACCCCTGTTGGCGGTAAGCTTTTGTACAATTTTCTTTTTTGTCCAAGGCACAAGTTCTTCTGCTTTACTTACATGTATTTCTTTTGAACATCTATTAAAATAAATGTCGTCAAAATTCAAAATGCACAAGAGTGTCATCTCTATATACCAAATGCAAAGTTGTAAAGCTTCATACTTTGCTTTATAGTGAATTGCACTAAGTTTTTTTCGTTTTTCCTCTTGTGAATGCACTATAGCATTTCTTATTTGAACAACAGCATCAGGTGCATCGATAATGTCTTTGCTTTCAGCTATAAATTGCTGTAATTGTTTAAATGCCTCAGGTACCGAATGAGTAATGTTTAATTGAGAAAGAAGAAGGCGAATTTTGTTTGAAGCATTAATATTTTCAGAGTCCTTCCCAACTATTAGTTTCTTGTGTTCAATAATCCACCAATTGTATAATAATTCAAGTGCAGTTTGAGCCATTATGATAGAGCCTTCCGAAAAACCTCTATTGCCGTTTGCCTCTACATACCAATGGATAGCAGAGGTGAGGAAATTTTTATCTTCTGTTTCTTTCCAAAGTAAACTGAAGTTTTGCCATAGTTCATTAAGGCCTCTAATTGAGTGCCTTTGCGGCCAAGATTGAACAATTTTATAAGGGTCTACAAAGTAATCAGTATAATAAAACCAAATTACTTCACCTGCATAAACACCTTGCAAAAACATTGCAGAAGTTCGTCTACCATTTATGAAGGTAAGGAAGGTGTCAAGACAATGAAAAACTTCTTTAGTGTCTTCAAGTTTTAAAGGACCTTTTTTACTTGTTAATTCACCATAGTAAAGAATGACGTAACCGCCTTTTTCTTCTAATGATTCTTGTCTTTCTTTATAGTCAGAACATTTGTCAATAGAAATAATATAATTATCATTTTCAAGCCTCAATCTGTTCATTGAAATCGAAGAATTCTTTGAAGTTATTTTTTTTACTGGTAATCCATGTATTTCTCTGAAATTGGGGATTGAAAAGATTATTTTTTCTACGGCTATTGATTTGTCACCAAATACTGCTTGTTGAGATAATGTTCCTTTGATGAAACATCCTTTAAAATTACTCCCAAAACTATTCTTTGTAATAAAACCATTTCCGAATTCTAAACCGTCAACGACTATTTTGTATATACTAAGGGAATTAGAAAATGCCTTGTATTGACTTGGTTCTAATACTGCCTTTCCTGAAAAGTGTGAGCCTGAATTTGCTACCCAATCAAAGGTAATGATGCCATTTACTTTTATTTCTTCCGTATCACTTTTTAATAAATATTCGCCTTCATATATTTTAAAAGAACTGTTCGCCTCGGTCATTTCTATCGAGCTTTCTATAATTTCAGGAATATCTTTATGATCGTCCAATAGTTCTTCTCTTGTCATATATGTCAAATTAATGGTAATGGTCGTTTAAGCTTACCGCCAACGAATAACATCTTGGAGATGTGGCGACATTTTTGTTCGTCAGCCCGTAACCGAAGTTGAATTTATAAATAAAGGTTGATGATAAGAACTATTGTTCAGCTTTATTCGTCAGCCGCCATTATTGCTAAACCACCTGTTATAGCGGCTGTATATCGTTGCTAAAACGATACTCTTTCCAATCTTTCAGCTTTCAGCTTAGATAAAATGGATTGTCTTTCATGTTTATAGTCAAACTGTTGGTCAATAATGTTGATGTACCTTGACTTGCTGAAATACCAAGAGACAGTTTCTCCATTGGGTTCCACCATAAAGTCGCCTATTACATATTGTGCTACCGAATGAAAAATCATAACCAAAACAACTGCAAATACTCTTTCTATGTCGTTGTTTAGCTCTTTCAATTCTTGTAAGCCTTCAAACCCAATTGTTCTTCCCATTTCAGCTCTTGCTAAACGTTCAAGTATCTGATGCGAACTTGAATGAGAATACTTGCATAGATACCCATAAAGTCGTTTCACTTCAGTTTTAAACTCATCTTCATAGTCAGGCTTTAAGTACCCAAAGCTCAAGCTGTTTATTGGGTTTATATTGGAAGAGTTTAGTAGCTTTTCGTATTCATCAATTTGCTCCTCGAATATCTGCTTCGTAGTATTATTTACTATCAAACAACTTTTTATCGAAAGCTCAATTAAGTATCGTAACTCTCTTCTACAGGTATTTACAATTCCCTGCTTTGCAATAATCTCAATTGAAATGACCGACTGAGTAATATCGTCAATCATACGTAAGAAAAAGTTCTGTTCACCACTAACCCCGTCTCTAACTGAATTCATATAGCAAAAGGAAAGACAATACGTGATTGATTTTCTCATTTCAATAAATCTATGCCACTCATCTTTGTAAGCGTCAGAGTTAAGTTCTTCGTCAATTTTGATTTTATCCATTAGTTGTAGGGTTAGTCTATAGTGCTGCTTTGTCTAAGGAGGCTCGTCCAATTCTTTATTTATTACCAGCGTCTTAATTGTTTTTTTGTTGCAAGTTCATAGTCGTTTAGCAAACGCGAATATAAATTGTCCTCGTAAGTGTAACCTGAGACCGTTATTTCATCTTTTGAAATAGAAATGTCTGGAGTTGAACAACGAACTTTTATACCAGCCTGTTGCATTTCAGAAACATTTTTTGTTAAAAGAGTGTCGTCAGTTGAAGAGCCTATTACTTCGATGGTTCTTTTACTATCATCATAAATTACTTCCCAAAATTTTTTCATTGTTATTTTTAGTTGTCAAAAAGCAACGATTTGCTTTCCTCAACAAAAGCTGCTTTATTATTAATAATAAATTGATTAAACCCAATTGAGTTGAATAGTTGTGTAAGTTCAAGTGTATTTATTGTTTTTGAATTTTCCAATTCTAATGCCACGGTGTCAATAGTCATCCAAATATCTTCTCTTTGTAACAGTCTCGCTATAAATAATGTTGCAATAATGAGAATCATCTCTTTTGTTTTCTTTAATTCCTTAGACAAAATAGTTAGAGCATTTTGCATATTTTCATAATCTCCATCAAATGAGTCAGTAGTGCTGTCATTTGGAGTTAGCCGTCTTTTCAGGTATGAAAGTATTTTGTGAAAGACTTTATTGTTACCTCTATCGTCGGTTGTGAATTGAACAACAAGTCCAGCTAAGTTTACAACTACAAAATGAAATCGGTCTAAAGGCGTTTCACTTGATTCTGGCTTAATTGTTCCAATTCTAACTCCTCCTTTCCCATATTCACCAGGAAGAATGGATACTTCTTGAATATGAATATAGTCTTTAAAGATATTTGCAAAAACTGCATGTCCTGCCTCATGGAAGCTTGTAGAAATCATATTAGGTTATATCGTTGGTTAAATTAGTTAATGTCGTTAGTTAAAGAATAAAAGCACAAAGTTAGCATTGCCCGAAAGCATTACAGCTAACACATAAATATATGCACTTCTTGCTTCAAAAAGCAAAAGTATAGTAGGCTTAAGTTTTGATTTTAACAATGCCTAATCACACTCTAAAATCCATTCAACTTCAAACCTAGTATTAACCTTTCTTATGTAACCAAACTCTTTATATAAGTCCCAGATAAGTTCTTCGTCCAGTTCATCGATTTGTGTAGCATCTATGAAAAAATCACCGACAAAATAGCTGATATTATATCCTGTTCTCTGTTCCATAATTTTTTAATGTTTCTGTTCTGCCTTTCGGCAGGAGGCCCCAACTATTGGAACTCCATTCATTGTATATCTAAACTTCTCCTTCATCTGCAAAACTGTAATATCCTTCGTTGGTAATAATCAGGTGGTCAATCAATTTTATATCCATCAAATTAGCCGCTTCTTTTAGTTTAACTGTTAGCCCCTTATCTATACTGGATGGCATTAGATTACCCGATGGATGATTATGTGCTATTAGTAAGCCACTAGACAGAGATTTCAATGCTATACTAAGGGTTAACCTAATATCTACTACAGTGCCTGTAATGCCACCAGAAGATACTTTATACCATCCTGCTATTCTATTGCTTCGGTTCAGGAATATAGCAAAGCATTCTTCCCTTACGTTTAACAGCTTGGCATCAAATAACTGTTTGAACACTTCATAAAAGTCATTAGAGCATTTTATAGTTTGTCGATTAAAACTTAACTGTGTTGGTGTATAGCTTATTTCTATTTCTGATACGTTAGAAATCATTTGATAAATTTTATAGGTTAAATGATATGATTGCTGGTTTTGCATAAGTGGCAAAATGGCAATATGACAAAACCCCTAAAACCTCTGGAATAAAAGCTTTCAGAGATTTCGCCATATTGCCATTTTGCCAAGCTTAGAAGTTTACTTCGATTTTAAAATTGCTATGAGAATAAGATTGCCCATGAATTAGGTATATGAGTTCATCTTCTTTTGTACTAAGCACTTCCTCTACATAAACCCACATATTCAAAGAGATGCGATTAATAGGGCTTATACATTGTACACGGAAGGGGGTATATAGAACTCTTATCAAACCTTGTAGGTTGACTACCACTAGAGCATTGCTTTTGTAATAATGTAGTGTCATGGATATAAGTTAAAATCCCTAAGTAGGGTTGTAATTAGTTAATGTAAAAACCAGTTATCTACATTGTCCCTAAGAGCATTGCGTAGTCTATCTGTGAAGTGGAATGCATTTACTGACCTGTCAAGAAAGTTATCAATGTAGGTGCTCTTGCAAGCTCCTGTGAACAGGTTATATAATTTCCACAGATTAATGCTTCCATCATCCATCCTGCAAAAGGAATCATCCTTATAGTAATCCTTAACAACATTGCCTATTTGATTATCTCCTAACTGTAACGGATGTATGTTGTTTTGCATTACTCTTGGGAGGTGCTGATACATTCTGCATCGTCCAATCAATAAAGCAAACTGCTGCTCTGTTAATGAATAGTTCGATAGTTCCCTTAGACAAAAGAGATGGTAACTAGAGTTGTAGTTATTAAACAATACCTTGATTGCTCCTTTTAGCTGTCCTATACTTCTAACTTTTAAATCGTCCATATAGCCGTCCGACCATACACATAGGTTAGTGCAAACTGTATTCTTAAACCCGATGAATACTTTGAAATGTTCATCTGTACCTTTCTTGTTATAAAGATTATCAAGGTTTAATGCTTTTACTCCACCAACGGTTAGGGATACACGATTTCCATCAATGTCCCCTTGAATAGAAGGAATCTCAATAACAAAAGCCATGCGTTCGTAATACAAGGTTTTCTCATGCTCTAGCAGTTCAATTGCAGGCTTGTTTCTAGCTTCTGGCGCTCTGCCCTTGATTGGGTGGGATAAGCGTATAGAGGGCTTTAAAATGTGTTCTCCATTAAAAATTTCCTGTACAGCTTCAAAAGTGTTTTGGATAAAGTCTGCATGTGATATTACTGGCTCATTGTCTTTTATAAAGACTGGTATAATATGCCGTTCGTTTATTTCTTCAAGAGAGCATTCAACTGTATTGGCTTCGATGAAAGACTTGTCAGAAGATACTTCATTGGTGGTTTGCATTAATTCCATTAGTGCTGAATTTGTTGTTTAAACTGGGGTTAAGTAATGTTTCCAACTCTTTCCTTCGCTGAGTGAATTCATTGAATAGTTCAACTTGATAAATAGGAGAATCTTTATAAAGAGCTAGCAGGTCATTTATTGTTTTAGCCTCCCTTATACGTTTTAGGACTTCTTCTTTTGACAGAGTATTGCCATGACACCATTTAAGAATCATCATTCCTATTTCAACGGATATCCTGAAATCAGGTTTGCCTGCAAATAATGAAGTCCTGTCTTTACTTACTCTTGCATTATTCTTCATGTCAAGATCAAGCACTATAGTGAATTCATAATCCATCCCTTCTCTTGTAATGCCTTTTAATCCTACTTTTTCGGGAACTTGCTTGCCATTCCTTTCGCTTAGTACATAGTCTTGTTTAGTACGTATAGTACCAATGATATGACAGGTAGATTGAAGCATTGCTTGAACAAAAGCATTATGCCTCGGCGTTAGTCTGTTCCAGTTAGTGAAACTGTTTCCTGCCATTTCAGAATGGATATTTAGAACGCCTCCGTTGCCTTCCCATTCATGAGAAATACTATCAACAATTATAACTTCCATTCCATTCTCTTCGCAAACCTTTATTGCTTCTGTATATTTCTCTGGAGTGAATGGAGCTGTAATACTTAATACATTGTAGCCGCCTAAATGAGCATATAATGAG
>Ga0210388_10004442_pt1 | contig 10979 bp, 7 predicted proteins | sample IncBWC19OmetaG_FD_155485 | JGI IMG/M metagenome (GOLD analysis project Ga0210388, IMG submission 155485) | Forest soil microbial communities from Barre Woods Harvard Forest LTER site, Petersham, Massachusetts, United States - Inc-BW-C-19-O ...
GCCGGAGGACGAGATACGTTCTGCCATCGCTGGGTGGTGCAGCCCGACGGCAATAAACTCGACTACGGCGAGCTCAAGCGGTATGAGCTCGAAGCGCGAGGGTTGAAGGTCGTGATCGCGGAGGAGCCCACCGTAGTGGCGGGCCACGCCTTCACCTCAGGTCACATCGCGCGAATCACCGATTTCGAGATGTCTCCTCCAGCGGCTCGCCTCGAAGCCGGTCCGCCCGGCTCTGCCTGCGACGCCACCTTCCACTTCCCTCCCGGCACAGTCAAGATGGAAGCCAAGCCGGGCGAGTTGGTGAAAGACATCTTCTGGGGCGAGCACGCCACCGCTTACAACGTGAAAGACCGGGGTCTCGTCGTGATCTCATCCTGCGGCCACGCCGGCATCATCAACTCCGTCCGTCAGATCCAGAAGTCCACCGGGATCGAGAAGGTGCACGCCGTGGTCGGCGGGTGGCACTTGGCTCCCTATCCTGATGAACTCATCGCCAAGACCGTGGAAGCCATGAAGGAGATCAACCCGGACTACTTGATTCCCATGCACTGCACCGGCTTCCGCACCATAATGGCGATCCAGCGCGAGATGCCCGAGAAGCTCATCATGCCTTCCACAGGCACGCGCGTCGTTTTCGGCGCCTAGCTCCGATCCCGCTCCTCAGGCCTCATCACGCTGGATTGGCTCGACCATAACGACGGGGTTCAAGTTGTAATCAGGCTTGCTCGCCGACGTACCACGGGGCACTCACCGTAAAGATGCGCTCATTTCCGCGGGCGAGCAGAACCCATTCCAGAAGTCTGCCACGTTGATTGTGAAGAAAGTATTCATACCACCTGTCTTCCACGAGTTCGGGAAGCACCACGATGACTGTGCGATCGGGATTTTTATTCGAGAGATCGAGAATGAATTGAACAACTGGAATGACGACGAAGCGATAAGGCGACGGCAAGAAATGAAGTGAGGGCGCCTCCTTGCCTGCGGCTCGAAAAGGTTCATCGACGTAGCGGGCCCAGTCGTCTTGAAGCAGCTCTGAGTGTTCAGTGGGTTCGACGTGCAGGGCGATCACTTCCGGCGAAAGCCGGCAAGCAAACTCGATTCCCTGACGGGAAATACTGCTCCAGCGGTCGATTGGAATCACGACAATCGGAGGACGGCCTGGAGATGCAGCGTCGACAGGAATCTTGCACGTAGTAAGAACTCTTACCGAGTGGTAGTGGCGGCGTACAACGATGAAGAAGAAAATCGTCAGCGGAATGAAAAGCAGCGTGATCCAGGCGCCATCAACGAATTTCGCAACCAGGACCACGACAACGGTAATGCCGGTTACGAATGCACCCAAACCATTGACGAATGCGCTTCTCACCCAGCCAGGACCGCGATTTTTCCTCCAGTGAACCACCATTCCCAACTGTGAAAGTGTGAAGGCGAGAAAAGCGCCAATGGCATAGAGAGGAATGAGCCGGTCGGTGACGCCGCCAAAAAGAATCAAAAGGCTGCCGCAGAGTACCGCCAGAACAACGATTCCATAGGTATATACGAGCCGCCGGCCGCGGAATCCGAAGACGTGCGGGAGGTAGTTGTTTTGGGCGATGGCACGGCAGAGACGCGGAAAATCGGCGAAGGCCGTGTTCGCGGAGAGTGAAAGAACGAGAAGAATGGAAACGACCGTCAGATAGTAGAAGAAGCCTCTGCCGAAAACAGCAGCGATCAGCATGGAGAGAAGGCTCTGGTAGCCGGGCTGACCCGGATCCGTAGCAGCGATGCCGTAAGCTTTCACGAGATAGGAAATTCCCGCGAGGAGAACCGCTAAGAGAAATATGATTACGGTCAAAGTGCGCTGCGCGTTTTTCACGGTGGGTTCGCGGAAGGCCTTTACGCCGTTGCTCACAGCCTCGACGCCGGTCAATGCCGTGCAACCGCTGGCGAAAACCTTCAGCAGCAGCCAGAAGCTAACTGCGCCGATCATGGGTGGAGGAGGAGGAAGCGGGGCTGCCGGCGTTGGATGCCCTCCACTTGCAAGAACACGGAACACTCCCGCGACGATGGTGATCAAAAGCGTGCCGAGAAAAAGAAAAGTGGGCACTGCAAAGAGGAGTCCGGCCTCGCGCAATCCCCGCAGATTGACGATCGTGACGACAATGAGAATCCCCACGCAGAGCGCGACGGTGTGCGGCAGTAACGATGGAACGGCTGAGACCAAGGCGCCGACTCCCGCGGAAATGCCCACGGCGGCCGTAAGGATGTAATCCGCGAGGAGCGCCGCCGCGGCAACCAGACTTGCAGATGCTCCCAGGTTGAATCGCGCCACCGTGTAGGAGCCGCCGCCGGATGGATATGCGGCTATCGTCTGGCGGTAGGAGAAATAGACAATGACGAGCAACGTGATAATGGCGGCGCTGATGGGAACGAGGTACTGGACACCCACAAGCCCGAGGGGAATCAGAAGGGTGAGGGCCGCTTCGGGGCCATAAGCAGCCGAACTGAGCCCGTCGAGGCCAAAAATAGGGATGCCCTGTGCCGGACCTATCTGCTCGGCGCGTTCATCACTCGTTTTGATCGGTTTGCCGACAACGAGGTCAAGTATGTTCATGGGCGATCTCGGTTCTAGCGCTATTCAACCCAAGAAAAACAAGATCTGACCATCGACCGGGAAGAAAACTCGAGCGAGATGGCAAGAGATCGCATTCGGTCTCGTCCCGCGATCGGAGCGTTACGTTGGCCGAGATACCATAACATCTCTCGGATTTTGAATCACAAGCCTTTGTGCCCCATCGCCCGGTGTATCACAGCCGGATGAATGGCAACGCTCAAAATTGGCAATTTGGATTTCACTGTGACCGAAGGGCAGCAGACCCGCGGGATTTCTGGTTAAGCGTTCTACTGGCTCCCGGCGTATCTGAGGTAGAATCGCAACACGATTGGTGACATACAGGGCGTGATGCAGCTCAAGGTACAAAACGCGCGAGTCGGAAACATCGTGGTACTGCGATGCGACGGCCGCATCGTCACGGGCGATGAGCTGCAAGTCCTTCAGATCGAAGTGGACAAACTCATGCTCGAGACGAAGCAAGTGGTTTTGAATTTGGAGCAGGTGAATTTCGTTGACAGCAGCGGAGTTGGCGCCCTGGTTCGGTTTACTCGCGTGCTTCGCCGCCAGCGCGGTGACATGGTGCTGTGCCACCTCACTCCGTTCGTGCGTCAGGTTCTCGAATCGACGAATTTGCACAATTTTTTTCAGTCCCACGATTCGGAGGCAGAGGCGGTGCGTTCGTTTTCGGTGCGATCGTCAGTTTCGGCTGCGGCGACTCCAGAACCGCAGGCACGAGTGGTGTGCGCGCACAAGTCCGCCGACCTGCTTGCATTCATGAGCGCACTCCTCAAACATGCAGGGTTTGAGGTATTCACGGCTACGACACTCGCCGACGCTCGAACATTGGTAGTGGCTATGCATCCACACATTTTCGTACACGGCGCGGAGATGGGCGCGAACGAGATATCGCTCGACAAGATTCGACAGATTGATCCACAACGGCCGTTCCTCCAGTTACCTGCTGACTTTTCTTCCGCCGGGGCGAGTGAAGCGGGAGCGCATCTGGTGGATCGTGTTCGTTCACTCCTACGGACTTAAAGCCTACGAGCATTTGGTGGGCAAAGTGCGCGATTCAATTTTTTGATTTCTGCGGTGCCTGCGGCTATGTTGGTTCTGCGAGAATGATTTCACGGCCCTCCCGAGATAACCAGGAAGCTCTAAGACTGGTGCCTATCCCACTCAATTCAAGTTCGCTGCCAGAAAAATTGACTTCGATTCCCTGCGGCCGTTCACCGTTTGCAAGGTTGAGTGTAATCCTCGGAAATTCAACCGTTTCGATTACAACGGTTACGACCGCAGTGATTTCCGGGATCGCAATTGCGAATTGAAGCCTGGTCCCGGATCGCCGCCAGAAATTCAAAAGATCTACGGCCTGATCCGTTCCGAGCTTCATACTTGGAGATTGTCCGTGCTGCAGCCGAGTCCTATTCATGGCTTATTTTCTCCGTGCCTATAGCGTTTGTTTTTAGATCGAGTGCTTCGGCCGGGGGTCATCGCACGAATTCCCAGCGCAACCAGGCTTAAAAAACACGCGACCCAGAGCAGCATTCCGAACAAAACCACAAGCCAGTTACCGACATCCGATGCCGTCGGCGATTCCTGAGCGAACGCAGGAGTCGCCAGCAGAAGAGAAATCGTGAGGGCTGCTGCGATCCGAGATCTGCGGGAGGCACGAATCGGCCGGATCGAAGGATTAGATCTCAAAGGCTTCCTCCGGCTCGGGTAGTCGATCGCCAGGTCTGGCGGACCAGACGTAAAGTGTGGGCAGGACAAAAATGCTCATGGCGAGATTGACGATGAGGCCTCCGACAATGACGATCGCGAAAGGGCGCTGCGAATCAGAGCCGATGGAGTGTGAGAGCGCTGCCGGCAGAAGCCCGAGAGTGGCAACGAGCATCGTCATCATGATTGGACGGAGGCGCAGGACAGCGCCTTCGATCGCGGAATCTTCGATGGAATGTCCGCGAGCGCGGAGTTGATTGATGTATTCGAGCATGATGACCCCTGTCTGGACGGAAACGCCGAAGAGCGCCAGGAAGCCGACGCCTGAGGAGACACTGAAGTTGGTGCCGGTGACGAGAAGGGCGAACGAGCCGCCAATTCCTGCGAGGGCCACGTTTGCGAGAATGAGTGACGCCCACTTAAACGAGCGGAACATCGTGTAAAGAATCAAAAAAATAAGCAGGATGGTGAGCGGCACGATGAGAAACAGTCGCGCCTGGGCGCGCTTTTCACTTTCGTATTCGCCTTCCCAATCGATGTGGTAGCCGCGCGGCAATTGAATCTGCGCGGTTACTTTCCGTATCGCCTCTTCGACGGTGCTTCCGAGATCGCGGCCGCGCACGCTGTATTTAATGGCGACGTACCGCTGATTTCCTTCGCGGTAAATTTCCGAACCGCCGTCCTGTTGTTTGATTTTGCAAAGCTGCGCGAGTGAGACGCGTTCGCCGGAGGGAGACAGGAGGCGAATGTTCTCGATGGCTTCCTTCGTGGTGCGGTACTGGGGAAGATAACGGAGAACAAGGTCGAATCGCGCTTCGCCTTTCAGAACTTGCGTGAGCGCGCTGCCTCCTGCGGCAGTTTGAATAGCATCCTGAACATCAGCGACGTTGATTTGATAGCGCGCGGCTTGTTCGCGGTCGACTTCGAAATTAATGTTTGGCTGGCCGAGAACTCGAAAAACGCCGAGGTCCTCAATTCCCTTCACTTGACGCATGACGCCGACGATCTGGTCGGCTTTCTCTTCGAGAACCTTCAGATCGTCGCCAAAAACTTTCGTGGCGAGCTCGCCTTTCACGCCGCTGACTGCTTCCTCCATGTTGTCTTCAATGGGCTGCGAAAAGCCCCAGCTGACACCGGGAATTTTTTCGAGTTCGCGATCCATCGCGGCAATGAGCCGTTCTTCATCCTGATGAAATACAGGGCGCCATTTTTCCTTAGGTTTGAGGTCGACAAAGTACTCGGTGTTGAAGAATCCGGTGGTATCCGTTCCGTCGTCTGGGCGCCCCACCTGGCTCGTGCATTGCGGGACCTCGGGAAAAGAACACAGTAGGACGCGAGCCTGGTTCGAGAGGCGGATGCCTTCGCTTGGTCCCGTACTGGGGGCGAGGGTGCCGCGGACCCAGAGCGCACCTTCGTCGAGATGAGGCAGGAATTCGGAACCGATAATTCCCCCGTACGACACAAAGAGGGCGGCGCACAGCCCGAGGATGGCGACGCCTACGGTGACGTAGCGATGTTCGATTCCCCATTTCACCGCGGTGCGATATCTAGTCTTTAAGAGCTCCATCACCGGATTGCGCCACTCATGCGCGCCTTTCGAAAAAAACAGGCTCGCAAGCACGGGGGCGACCAGCATCGAAAAGATGAGTGCTCCGAGGAGAGCAAACGCGACGGTCCAGGCCATCGGCCTGAAGAGGCGCCCTTCCACCCGTTGCAAGGTGAAGACGGGCAGATAGGCAGTGATGATGATGGCAATCGCGTAAAAGACGGGCCGCTGGACTTCGTGTGCGGCCTCGCGGATTACTTCGAGCGCCGGCCTGGAGGGATCGCCGTTCTTGCGCTGGTTGATGTGGCGGACCATGTTCTCAACCATCACGACGGCGCCATCGACAACCATGCCGAAATCGAGCGCGCCGAGCGAGAGCAAGTTGGCAGGAATGCCCGCGATATTCAGACATGTGGCTGCGAACAGGAGCGCAAATGGAATCGTTAGCGCGACGATAATTGCTCCCCGCACGTTGCCGAGGAACAGAAACAGAACAATTACGACGAGGATCATCCCTTCCGTGAGGTTGTGCAGAACGGTGTGAGTAGTGAAGTGAACCAGGTCGCTGCGGTCGATGAAAGGAACGATCTTTACGCCGGGAGGCAGGATGCGTTCATTCAACTCTTTTACTTTTGCGTGGATTCCGGCGAGAGCTTCGTCGGCATTGGCGCCTTTGCGCAGAAGGACGATCCCAGAAACGACATCGTCGTTATCGATGATTTTGCCGTCTTCGCGATGAATGGCCCGTGCGAATTGGCCGAGGCGAATTTTTGGCCCCTGTGCGACGACGGCGATGTCCTTGACGCGGAGCGGTGTGCCGATTTTCGTTACGATGACGGTGTTTTCTATATCGCGAACATTTCTGACGAGACCGACTTCTCGAATGTTCACTTGCTGCAGACCGGCTTCGATGAAGCTGCCGCCGGCGTTGATATTGTTGTTTGTGAGTTGCTGTTCGACCTGGGCGAGGCTAAGCCCGTAGGCTATTAGTTTATTGGGATCGACGCGGACTTGATATTCGCGGGTGGGGCCGCCAAAGCTGGAAACGTCAACGATGTTGGGAACGGCCTTGAAATTCTTCTCAACGACCCAATCCTCGATCGACTTCAACTCCATCACGTCGTACTGAGGATTCGTGCTGCGGAGCGTGTAGAAATAGATCTGTCCAACAGGGCTCCAGTCCGTACCCATCTGAGGTACCACACCGGGCGGCAACGTGACTTGCGAGAGACGTTCCAGAACCCTTTCGCGGTTCCAGGCGTTGACTTCTTCGTCGTCAAAAATCAGTTTCAAGTCCGAGAGCCCGAAGATGGAAAATGAGCGCAAATGAACCAGATGAGGAATGCCGTTCGTTGAGATTTCGAGAGGAATTGTGACCTGCTGTTCGATTTGCTCCGCGGAGATTCCCGGCCATTGCGTGATCACTTCCACATAGTTGTCAGCGACATCCGGATACGCTTCGATAGGAAGCTGATGAAATGAGAATGCGCCCCAAACAAAAAGCAGCAGCGCGCCTGCGAGAATAAGAATCCGATTGTCTAGGGCGAAGTCGACAAGTTTGCGAATCATTTACTGCTCCACCGTGTTCTGGAAAGTGAGCGCGCTTTGAATGACCCGGGCGCCAGGTTTGATACCCGAGACGACTTCCTGCATGTCTCCGGGAAGCATGATTCCGCTCGTGATTTCCACTTGCTGAAACGTCTTATCCCCAGCAGGGACGAAAACCCAGTCGCGGTCGTGCAAATGAAGAATCGCGCTTGCCGGCACAGCCGCGTGTATTTCGGGTTCCTTTCCGTAGAATGTGGCGGTGGCGAACATGCCGACGCGCATGAGTAGCCCTGGATTTGGGACTTCGAGCCGCACCTTGGCCGTGCGGAGACTGGGATCGAGAATCGGCAGAATATTATCGATGCGGCCCTTGAGGAGCTTGTTTGGATAGGCGTTCAGGTGAATATCCGCGAATTCGCCGACGTGCACCGCGTCCAAATCGTTTTCGTAAACGTCGCAGATAATCCAGACGTAGGACAGATCCGAGATCGTGAATGGATTGGGGCCTGAGAGGCCTTGAACGCCGGATGCGTTGGTAATTTGCTGGTCCGTGATTACGCCCGAGATTGGAGCGATCACGTCGACAATTCCGGAGGGATGATCCTTGTCGATGCCAAGCAGGTGCAGCTGTTCGGTTGCTGTATCGAGATCGACTTTGGCGTCCTGTTCGGCGGCCTCGGCTTGTTCGAGTATGCTTTTTGCCGTGGCACCCTTGGCGTAGAGGTCCCGCGCTCGCTCGAGCTGCTGGCGCGCGAGCCGTTCATCGTTTACGGCCTTCAGGTAGATCTGATACGCGCCGGCCACGTCACTGCTTCGAACCCTCAGCAAAACCTGGCCCTTCTTCACGACGTCGCCGAGCCTCGCCTTGATTTCCACGACGCGGCCTGAAGCCAGGGAGATGACTGGCACGGCGCGAGCGATGTCGGGCTGAACGATTCCAGTCACATTCAGGGCGGGTGCGGCCTTGTGCTCGACGGCCGTAGCGAGCGGAAACTGGTCAGGATGATCAACGCGGATCGCACTTCCATTTTGTTCAGACTCGACTTTCGCCGGCGGCGGGGCTTCTGACGCCGCGTTAGCTTTGCTGTTGCCACAACCCCCAGAGACGAGGGTCACGGCGATCGCCAATGTGATTAGATTGCACTTCGTCCATCTCATAAATAGACCTCACGTATAGCTGCAAGAATCAAAATGGGCCGCATCAATCGCCGACAGAGAAGGTGCGGCGCTCAATGAAGAAAGGAGCCGGAAACGATGTTGGGCTTCGATCGATAGACGCAGGGCTGGAGAAATAAATCGCAGCTCTACGAATCGATGAGCCGGTGCTTAGGTGCGGAGAGGTAAGGCTGGCGGTGCGCGGCCTGCGTGGGAGACTACGAAGAAATCGAAGAGAATTCCTGTACGCGAAGGCGGAATTGAATCCGCGGGCAATGGGACGCTTGAATGCGCATTGGCCGATAGGCAAACACTCGTGCGTGACTGCGGAGGAATGCCAACGGCGTCTGTCGATTGGTCGCAGGCCGAAGCCCAATTTGTCGGGGATTTGCTGAACGCCTCGGGGAAATCGGATGATGCGACTCGTGAAAAACTGCCGTGACCATCGTTTAGAAATATCGCTACGGGTTGGCGTAACGAGGTGGTGGTAAGTACCAGATCAACCGCGTGATCGCCGTTGACGTCGCGCGCTTCGATCTGAAGGCCGCCCGAGGGAGCGACGAGTCGAATCGATTGAGGCCCGGCGGCGGAAAGCTGCAGCTGGATCCAATAGTCGGTGTTGCCGGAGATAGTGGTTCCGGCTTCAACGCTCGCCAAATCCGGATGAAAGTCTCCGTCAAAATCCGAAATCGCAAGTTGAGGACCCGATGCGGCTTGAGAGGCCCTTGGAATCCGCGCTTCTTGACCTGCGAATGCATTGCCTGACAGGAATCCAGCGAGCAACAATAAGAACGCCGAGAGCAAAGAGCACTGAAAAATCCGGCGCGCGAGTGGCGGATTCGTTCGGCAATCGAATTTGCGGAAGCTGCTTAACATCTGAGCACTCTTGGTTCCCACTCCTGGTAATTCTCCCGCTTCTACTCGTGAGGATACTATATCCACCGAATGGCGGGTCATCCATCCTTCTCACTAGATGCAAATCTGCAAAGAGTGGTTACTTTTCGGGGGGTTGAGGGGCGCGCCAGCGGCGAGCGAGGGCGGGAATGATGGCGCCGCCGAGATTCGCGAGGTTGGCGTCTGGGAACGGAGCGCGATCGGCGCGGGGATTCAGGGAATGAAACAGAATTTTCAGAAAACGGCCGAATGCGGAGATTTTTTCGCCGAGGCTAAAGTCGAGCGAACCGCCATTGGCGCGGACGACTAATAGCGTTACGTCGTCGGCGGCGAGATTTTTTGGGTATCGATCCGTGATTTCCTGGACGAGCGATGGGATGAGTTTTTCTGCCGGAACATCACCAAGAAGTTTTACGATGCGGAGCAAACCTTCCTCGCCGAGCATTTCTCCGTCCGCATCGCACGATTCGATAAAGGCGTCCGTGTAGCTGATGACGCAATCGCCGGGCTCGAGTTCGACATCGAACTGCTCGTAGTCAGCAATCCGAAAGATTCCGAGGGGAATATTGCCCTGCCCTTTCTTTTCGGGTTGGTCGTGGTGGCCGAGCAAGGACCAACTGCCATCGCTGACGCGAAAAAGAAGCGGACGTGGATGGCCGGCGTTGCAAAGAGAGAGGCGGCGACTAGGTGCGAAGAACGTGGTGACGACAGCGGTAGCGAAAGTATCGTGGCGGGAGAGCGCGGTGAATTGCTCATTAAGGAGGCGAACGAATTCTTTTTGGTCGAGGCGATTTACGAAGCGGCGCATCAGAGTGCGCAAGTCGGCGGCCGTGGAGGCGACCGAGTTGCCGTGTCCGGAAACGTCAGCGAGGAGGACACGGCTGATCCGGCCGGTGGCGCAACTGGAAACGTAGTAGACATCGCCGCCGCGCTGAGCTTCGCCGAACGGCTTGCTGTAGACCCAGACATCGAGGCCGCCCAGTTCGACGCCGCTCGTTGTGAGCTGGCTGCCTCCCCACACCTCCATGCACTGCATGTGCTGCGCCGGCGAATCCGTCATGGAGTGATTATAACAATGGCGGGACGCCGAGTTGGCGTCCAATCGAGTTTGCAGAACGAATCAACGACACGTCGCTCGCAGCAGCCTCGGGTTCGGACTTAGATTCGATCGCCATCGGCAACGGCGTCAGAAGATCCCTTCAATCGAAAGCCGAGGCGTTGTGCCTTCTCCGCCATTCACTATTGCGAGAGAAAGTGAGCGGTTTTCTTCCCGCCTTCCTCGGTGTAATACACGGTGACTTTCGCGCCTTTTGCAACGCCCTTACCGGCGTCTTTTCCCGCATCTTCGACGGCCTTGCCAGATAACTCGAAAGTTTTCTCGGTTCCATCGGCGGTCTTGACTACAACCGTTTTAGTGTCTTTATCGAATTTCGTGACGGTTCCCTTTGTAGCTTTCAGGCCGTCTTTGGAAACTTTGCCGACGTCCACCGCAGTTTCGTCGACGCCCTTGCCAGTGGTGTG
>Ga0210388_10004445_pt1 | contig 10973 bp, 9 predicted proteins | sample IncBWC19OmetaG_FD_155485 | JGI IMG/M metagenome (GOLD analysis project Ga0210388, IMG submission 155485) | Forest soil microbial communities from Barre Woods Harvard Forest LTER site, Petersham, Massachusetts, United States - Inc-BW-C-19-O ...
CGCCTCCAGGCCACGCGCAGTCAAACCATGCTCTTTGAAAAACTCATCGATTCTGAAAGATTCGCCGGTCTCGGACAGTTGGCGGGCAACGTCACCCAGCAGTTGAATAGTCCGCTCACAGTTATCCTTGGCTACGCCTCTTTGCTCCAGGAATCTCCCGCGCTTGAGTCTCACGATCTCAAGGCGATTGACTCTATCGTCATCGAGGCCCGGAGCATTCGCTCCACGCTCGAAAGCCTATCCCGTGTCTCGCACGCACGCTCTGACCAGCCCGCCGCAATCTCTGTCCCCGAGCTGCTGTCAGATATGGAGCAGCTCTATCGCCCCGAATTCCTTCAGCGTTCCATTGAATTCCAGGTCAACGTGGCGCCTGGAATGCCCCGAATCCTCTGCGGCGCGCAACAGTTGCGCCAGGCCCTGCTGCACTGCCTGCAATACGCCATTGGCGCGGTGGATCACGAAGCCCCCGGTTCGGCGCCCAAGGAATCCAGATCGATCCGCCTCGAAGCCGCCCGCGAAGGCAGCCTGGTGCATATATCCATCACCCACTCAGGCCCCGGCTTTCTTAACCCTGAGCGCGCCTTCGATCCTTTCGTTCCCGCCCGCGCCGGTGGCGAGACAGCCGGAATGGGCTTGAGCCTTTGCGCTACCATCCTTCGCGATCAAAATGGCCGTGCGTCTGCCGTCAACTTGATGCCGCGCGGCGCGGCTATCATTCTCGAGCTGCAGGCTGCGTAATGAGAGTTGGGCTCCAACGCTCATTCATCCGGCGCTGGCCAATTGCTTGCCCAATTGCATGTGTCGCCTCGCTGGCACTGCTCGTCATCGCCGCGGCCATCGCATCTGCCGCCCACTCAAAAGCCCGCTCCATCGAGCCAATTGACGCCGCGTTCCAAGTTGGGGCTTCCGGCACAATTGAGGCAAGCGTCGATCCGCCCATCCAGGGTGTGCTGCGCATCATCGTGCAGGCCCGGGAATCCCCTGGAGGCAAGGCCAGGCATCAGCAAGACGGCTCCGCTGGCACCGGCTTATCTCAAAGCGACCGCAACTCCTTTTCCCTCGAAGTCATGCAATGGGACCGGCCCATTCCCTTCCGGCTAGTTAGCCAGAGCGGCCGTCACAGTTTTTTCGGAAGCCGCCCAGATCTAATCGGAAACCGCCCCGCCTTACTTGTCGCCGATATTGACGTCAACGACCTCACTCCCGGCGTGCCGGTCCGCGTCCGCGTTCACTCCAATCTCCCAGCCTCGTCAGATTCCGCCCCACCAGATCTCGAAGGCCACGCCTACGCCATCGTGTATTGATCCGATGAGCGGTTTTGTACTTGATATGTTTCCTACTCCCGACTTGCCCCATTCCCCCAATCTCCTGCATTTGTAGCGCCGGCGTCCCGCCGGCTGTCGTGCGGGCGTCCTCGCCCGCACCTTCTGTGACGCCACGATCTCTCGACCCGTAAAATAGAATCCAGCGCCTTTTCCAATGCCTTTTTCTGAACAATACGATGTAGTTGTCGTCGGCGCCGGCCATGCAGGCTGTGAAGCCGCAATGGCTGCTGCGCGCATGGGCCTAAAAACCGCGCTTATCACCATGAATATGGACCTCATCGCGCAGATGAGCTGCAACCCCGCCATCGGCGGCGTCGCCAAGGGCCATCTCGTCCGCGAGGTCGACGCGCTCGGCGGAATCATGGGTGAAGTTGCCGACGCCGTTGGCATTCAGTTCCGCCTCCTCAACTCCTCGCGCGGCCCCGCCGTCTGGAGCCCGCGCGCCCAATGCGACAAGCAGCTCTACCGCGTCAAAATGCGCGAAGTCCTCGAATCCCAGCCCGGCCTCCACATTCGCCAGGCCGAAGTCGTCGACCTCGTCATTGAAGAATCAGCTGGCAGCAGCGAAGACGCAAAAGACCAACGCCTGGACGGCCAGTCCCGCCGCGTTCTCGGCCTCAAGCTCCGCGATGGCCGTAATCTCCTCGCCGGCGCCACCATCATCACTACCGGAACATTTCTAAACGGCCTCATTCACTGCGGCGAAGAGCGCTATCCCGCCGGCCGCAGCGGCGAGCCCGCCTCAGTCCTTCTCGGCGAAGCGTTGCGCAATCTCGGCCTGCGCACCTGCCGCCTCAAGACCGGCACACCTCCGCGCCTCGATGGCCGCACCATCAAGTGGGAGATGTTTGAGGAGCAGCCCGGCGACGCCGACCCAACGCCCTTCAGCTTCCGCACCAAGAAGATCGTCCAGCCGCAGATCTCCTGCCACATCGCCTTCACCACGCCGGAGACTCTTCGCCTCATCCGCGAAAACGTGCACCGCTCGGCCATGTACTCTGGCCGCATTCAAGGCATCGGCCCGCGCTACTGCCCCTCCATCGAAGACAAGATCGTAAAGTTTCCTGACAAAACCCAGCACCAGTTCTTCCTCGAGCCTGAGGGGCTCAACACCCACGAGGTCTACATCAATGGCATGTCCACCTCGCTGCCCATGGAAGTGCAGTGGCAAATGGTCCACTCCATCCCCGGCCTCGATCAGGCCGAGCTGCTGCGCCCCGGCTACGCCATCGAGTACGACTCCGTCGACGCCACCGAACTCGACCGCACCCTCAGCGTAAAAAGCATGACGGGCCTCTACCTCGCCGGTCAGATCAACGGCACCAGCGGATATGAGGAAGCAGCCTGTCAGGGAATCATGGCCGGCATCAATGCCGCGCTCTGGCTCAAGGGCCAACCGCCTTTCACTATGGATCGCACCGAGGGCTACACAGGAATCCTCATCGACGATCTCATTTCAAAAGGCACCAACGAACCCTATCGCATGTTCACCTCGCGCGCCGAGTTCCGCCTCCACCTGCGCATAGACAACGCCGACCGCCGCCTCACTCCGTACGGCCGCCGCCTCGGCCTCATCAACGACCAAGCCTGGGCCGAGTACGAGCAGAAGCAGGCCCGCATGTCTGCCCTTGAACGCCTTCTGACCTCCGGCAAAGTCGATCCTGAAAAATTGCAGCGCGCCGGTTTCGGCGAACTCCCTGCAACCGCAGGCATCACCTGGGCGCAGCTCCTCAAGCGCCCAGAAGTCACCATCGAGCCGCTCCTCGCCGCCCTGCGCGACGACCTCGCCCGCAATCCGTTCCTCGCGGAATTCGCGTCAGGTCTAATTCAAAGCCCCAATTCTTCTGGCAGTCATCCTGAGCGAGGTCGCCGCGGCGACCGAGTCGAAGGACCTGCGTTTTCTTTGAATTCAAGCGCAGCCGGCCAATGCAATCCCTCCATCGCCCGCTCCACTCTCCGCAACGAAGCCCGCGCCGTCGAAACCGAAATCAAATTCGCCGGCTACATCGAGCAGCAGAAGAAATCCATCGAGCGCCTCAAGGCCGCAGAGTCCGTCACAATTCCCGGCTGGTTCCAGTACAGCGCCATCAGCGGCTTATCCCGCGAGATGCGCGAAACCCTCGAGCGCGTTCGTCCCATGACCATCGGCCAGGCCAGCCGTCTTCCTGGCGTCACTCCCGCCGCACTGACCCTGGTCCACGTGTCTATCAAATTGCAGGGCAAAATGCAGGCCAAGCCGCAGGACGCCGAGCACAAGGCCACCGCCTGATCGAACTCAGATCGTCACATTGCGACCGAATGAAACCGGGTGTATCCTGACTCTCACAGGAGTCTCACCATGCCCGATGCGGTAGCCCCTCAAAACGATGCGTCTGCGGTCTCCTCCCAGGATTGGGAAGATCTCAAGCAGAGCCTGGGCACGACCTCGGTTGAGGAGACCCAGAAGCGCGCCTTCGAGATTGCGAAATTCGTCGCCGACGTTGAGAACGATAAGGACAGTGAGCTGATTCTCAAAACCGGTGACAAGAAAGTATCGCTGAAACTGAACAAGTAGGCCGCGCTAGAGCGAGGTCATATTGCCATGGCAGTCAACCCTCCAGCTGGATTGTTCAAGACCCAGCGGCTCCCGCCTGAGGACTGGCTTCGCATTGTCATCACCCTGCTCTTTTCCGTTGCCCTTATCGTCTTCCTCGGCATCTTCCTTTACGCGGCTTTCGCCATCCAATCGGACGCCGCCTGGACCCGTGTGAAGGAAGCCTTCGGCGTCGTCCTGCCGGCCTTAACGGGAACACTTGGCACGGTGATCGGCTTTTACTTCGGCAACCGAAAACAGCCAGGATAGGCACTCTTCTTCAACGCCGCCACATGGTGGCCGTATTCGTGCGGGCTTTTTCTGTCGGCACGGTTTGATCTTCCCGACAATCGACGGCGAAAGACGCTGGACGCCCTGCGACCGCGAAGTTCTCGTTGCCGTTGCCTCGCTGAATCGATACCTCTGCCAACTTTGCTAACACCGCTAACCCCGCTGCCTTATCCTTATTCCGTGATGAACCTCGAAGCCATCCAAACAGCTCTGCGTGATTCCGCGCTCGACGGCTGGCTCTTTTACGATCACCATCATCGCGACCCCATCGCCGCGCGCATCCTCTCACTCGACCCCAATGCCCACATCACGCGCCGCTGGTACTACTTCATTCCTGCATCTGGAGAGCCGCGCAAGCTCGTTCACCGCATTGAACAAGCCCGTCTCGACACGCTCCCCGGTGCTAAAACTCAATACTCCAGTTGGCAGGAACTGCACGCCGGCCTCGAATCCATGCTCGCCGGCGCACGCCGCATAGCCATGCAGTACTCACCCAATAACGACATCATGTATGTCTCCATGGTCGACGCCGGCACCGTCGAATTCCTACGCTCGCTCGGCAAAGAAATCGTCACCTCCGCCGATCTCGTCAGCCAGTTTGAAGCTGTCCTCACTGCCGATCAAATCGCCAGCCACTCTGCCGCTCAGCGCGCCATCGATGCAATCGTCGCCGAAGCCTGGCTCGAAATTGGCCGCCGTCTTCGCCCCGCATCGGGCCAACCTCGCCCGCTCACCGAATTCGACATGGTCGTCTGGTTGCGCGAATCGATGCGCCGCGAAGGCCTTGTCTGGGAAAACGGTCCCGACGTAAGCGTCAACGCGAACACATCCGACTCGCACTACGAGCCGACCGCCGATCGCGCCTCGCCCATCCGCGAAGGCGACTTCCTGCTCATCGATATCTGGGGCCGTCTCGACTCGCCATCAAGCATCTACTACGACATCACCTGGACCGGCGTCGTCGGCCGCGAGCCTTCCCAAAAAGAACAGCTCGTCTTCGAAACCGTCCGCCGTGCGCGCGACGCCGCCATCTCCTTAGTCGAGTCGGCCTTCGCCCAGAACTGGCCGATCAGTGGATTTGAAGCTGACGATGCCGCCCGCTCGGTCATCCGCGAGGCAGGCTTCGCCGAATTCTTCACTCATCGAACCGGCCACAACATCGCCCACGAGATTCACGGCTCCGGCGCGCACCTCGACAATCTCGAAACCCACGACGTCCGCCGCATCCTGCCGCACACATGCTTCTCCGTAGAGCCCGGAATCTATCTCCCTGACTTCGGCGTCCGCAGCGAAATCAACATGATCACCGCTCCCGGCAAAGCCTGGGTCACTGGCCGCATTCAACAAGAGCTGGTGCGTATCTAGGGGCGCGATCCTCACTCCATTCGTCCACGCCACCGTCTTGTATAGTCAATAAAGAAATGGCCACCACCCCGAACAAGCCTGCTGCGGCAAAAAAATCATCTCAGGGATTCGTCTACCTTCCCCTCATTGCCGGGTGGCTCATCCCCGGCGCCGGCCATTTCCTCCTTCGCAAGTGGATCCGCGGCACGCTGATCGCTGTCTCCATCATCGCCATGTTCGCGCTCGGCCTGGCCATGCAGGGCCAGATCTACACCAGCGCGCAGAACATCCTCGACATGCTCGGTGTCGCCGGCGATCTTGGAAACGGGCTCCTCTACTTCCTCGGCCGCGCGGCCGGATGGGGCGGCCAACCCGTTCAGACCACCGTTGCCGATTACGGCACCAAATTCATCGTCGTCGCCGGCCTGCTCAACGTCATCGCCGCCGTCGACGCGCACAATCTGCGCACCGGGAGGAAGTCCTGATGCATCCCTCCCACTTCGCCGCGGTCGTGCTCTTCGCGCTCTTCGCCTCAACCGTCTTCGGCATCACTATGCGCGACACCCCGCAAAAAATGTTCCGCTACGGCGCTTACTGCTTCGTGCTCTTCGTTGGCTCGGTCATCGTCTTCAGTTGGGTCATGTTCCTCATCGCCCGCTAACCCCCCCAAACACCCAGTCCAAGACCAAGAAAAGAACAAAAAATGCCGCCGTCCTTTCGGAACAGCGGCACAGGTTTCGGCGGGAGTTGCCGAAAAATCGTCGAAGCCCCGAGCTTTTGCTGTTTCGGACACGGCCGATCCCGAAACTTTAAGCTCCGCGGAGCTTCTGCCGTTTCGAACACGGCCGTACCCGCAAAGTTGCGGAGCGTCTGCGGCTCTTTCATGAAATCGAAAAACAGAATCTGCTCACTCGGTCGCGCCCGCCGTATCCCTCGTTGCCCGACCGGCCGTTCGACCTCGGCGCCACGGCTTACAATCGGACTCGGACTAACAGGATTCGCAAACGGAGGACCTGTGAAACGCCGCGATTTTCTCGCCGCATCCATTGCCGCTTCAACCCTCGCTGCAGCCGGCGACACAGTTGCTCAAGTCTCGGCAACCGGGGCCCCAACGAGCCCACGCCGCGAGTTCTACCAGTTGCGCCGGTACAACCTGTTAAGCGGTCCCCAGTTAAAGCTCACTGAAAACTACTTCTCCAGCGCCTTGATTCCCGCGTTGGCTTGCCTCGGGCTTGGGCCGGTCGGAGCATTCAAGCTCGATATCGGTCCCGAAACGCCGGCGTATTACCTGCTTATTCCCGGCCCGGCCATCGAGCCACTTGCCCAACTCGATCTGCGTTTGCCCGACGATGCGGAGTTCCTCGCGGCAGCCGCTCCATTCTGGAATGCCACGTCCACGGCGCCCGCATTTCAGCGCGCGGATATTTCACTTCTCGCAGCCTTTGTAGGCTGGCCAAAGCTCACCCCGCCCCCCAGTGCTGCCACCAAAGGCAAACGCATCTTTCAGCTTCGCACTTATGAGAGTCCCAGCGATGGTGAACACATTCGCAAAGTGGAAATGTTTCACTCTGGCGAATTCGAGATCTTTTTGAACGCCGGTTTCCATCCCGTCTTCTTCGGCGATACGCTCATCGGCTCCCGCATGCCCAACCTCACTTACATGCTCAGCTTTGCCGATCTCGCCGAGCTCGATGCCAAGTGGGATGTCTTCCGCAATGACCCAGCCTGGAAGAAACTCTCCTCCAGCCCGCGCTTCGCCTTCGACTCTATCGTCACCAATATCACCAACCTGATCCTGAGCCCGCTTGACTGTTCCCAGATCTGAATGTGTCGGACCCGATCTGAACTTCTCAGATTTGATCAGCTCTGACTCTCGCCGTCCTCGTGATTCCCCACTGCCTATTCCCAGTTCCTTCTATAATCGCGGCATGCGTCTCCATGCCGATTCGCGGCGCAGGTCGATCGTTCTGCTTACCGGCGGAGCCCTTCTGATCTTCGTCTTGCTCGGAACGCTGACATGGTTCAACACTTCTAACGTCAACTTCCTCAATCCGGCCACCTATGAGCAAACAATCGCCCTCACGGCTCTTGAGGTCTTGCTTTTCCTGTTGTTGCTCCTGCTCCTTGTCCTGCTTTTTCGCACCGTCCTCAAAGTCTACGTAGGGCAGGGCAGCAGCGGCCTCGGTGCGCGCCTGCGCTCGAGAATGGTACTGGGCGCGGTCATCATCACCTTCATGCCTGCCGCGCTCATGTTCCTGTTTAGCTATTTCCTGCTCAACCGCTCGCTGGAACGGTGGTTCTCGCCTGACGCCTCGCAGTTGCGCGATGACTCCACCAGAGTCGTGCAGGAGCTCGTGGAATATGTCGCCAGCAATGCCCGCAGCGAAGCAGAATCAGTCGCCGAAAGCGGAGCGCCTGACGCGACTCCTCAGATTCTCCAGCAGGTTATGACTTCACGCCGCCTTTCTTTGCAGGGCGGTTTCCTGCTCGTGTACGGCCCTGACAAGCAAATGTTTTCCAGCTTCCAGGCTCCGCCCGAATCCAGTCGCGCCTCTCTTCGCGCGTCCACGCCCGAATCCGAGTGGAGAGAGGCTCCGCTCCTCGGCCCTCTCTCGGCTGCCGTCCTCTCCGCCGCGCAACGAAATGACAATCCGGTGGTCGATGTCGCAGGTCAGGAATATGCGCTCGGCCAGGCCGTTACTCCATCGGGCAAAATTGTGATCGCTGTGCTTCCCATGCCCAAGGGACTCAATGCAACCACAGCGCGCATCCGTTCCGGGGCCGATGAGTATTGGCAGCTTTTTCGATCGCGCAAAATTATTCGCAACACATTGTCCCTCACTCTGCTGCTGGTCACTGTCTTCGTCTTCTTTTCCGGCGTCTGGCTCGCCGTCTTTCTCTCCAAGCAGATCACCCACCCAGTCGAGGCCCTTGCCGATGCCATGGATGCCATCGCCGCGGGTAAATACGAGCAGCGTGTGGCCGACGTCGCCACCGGAGAAATGGGCGACCTGGTGCGTTCTTTTAATCACATGGCCGCTGACCTTGAAACCAGCCGCCAGTTAGCGCAGACTGCTCAGGCGCAACTCACCGCGGCCAACCTCGCCGTTGAAGGGCGCCGCCGCGAGCTGGAGACGATCGTCGATACCATCCCTTCCGGAGTCGTTACGCTCGACGGCGCCGGCGTGGTGCTCAAAGCCAACCGCGCTTTTGCCGCGCTCATGGGGCTCCGTCTGGATGCGTCTTTGGCAGGTGAGAGCATCGCTTCGTTGTTGCCAGCGGATTGTGCCGAAGAACTGGCTACATTGATCCGTCGTGCCAACCGCATGGGCGCAGCCTCCACCGAGTTGGAATTTAAAGCTCAAGGGCGCACTCTCTATCTCGCCATCACCAGTGCGCGGCTCGACCTCGGTCACGGCCAATCAGGATCGGTGCTCGTGGTCGAAGACACAACGGAGTTTCTCCGCGCGCAGCGGCAACTTGCATGGAAAGAAGTCGCTCAGCAGGTCGCTCACGAAATCAAGAACCCCCTCACGCCCATTGCTCTCAGCGCTGAGCGCATCGCGCGACATCTCGATCGCGGCCAGCCCGAATCCTCCAACATCATCCGCAAGTGCAGCCAGGTAATTCTCGGCTGCGTTGCAACCCTCCGCACCCTGGTCGATCAGTTTTCCGCATTGGCGCAGTTTCCCGCGCCCCAGCCTCGCCCCTGCGACATCAATCAGATCGTCGAAGAAGCCCTTGCGCTCTTTGGCGGCAGGCTCGCAGGCATCACGGTGCAGCGCAATCTCGAGCCTGACCTGCCTCCGGTGCTTGCCGATCCCGAAGCCATCCGCCGCGCTCTCGCCAACCTCATCGACAATGCTGCCGAAGCGATGCAGGGCAGTCTGCTTCGCGTTTTGGGCCTGCGCACTGCTCTCAGCGAAGACCAGGCCGCGGTTGAAATCACCATCTCCGACACCGGATCCGGGCTTAGCGACGAAATCCGCGAACGCCTTTTCTTGCCGTACTACTCCACAAAGCGTCGCGGCACCGGCCTTGGCCTCTCCATCGCTGCCAAAATCGCTCAGGATCACGCCGGCTCCATCAGCGCTGAATCCAACCTTCCCAAAGGCTCGCGTTTTCTGCTGCGTTTGCCTCTCGCGGAATCCGTCGCGTCGAATGGCTCAGCCGTAGAAGAACCTGAAACGGTGAAGGACCTCGCCTCATGAATCACATCCTGGTCGTCGATGACGAAGCGGAGATACGCAGCTCGCTCGAGGAGATTCTACGCGAGGAGGGCTACGGCGTTGCCAGCGCACCCGACGCCGGCGAAGCCATGGTGCTGCTGCGTGACACGCCCTACGATGTGGTTCTGCTCGATATCTGGCTTCCGGGACGAGACGGTCTCGAGGTGCTCGCCGAGATTCGCGAGCTCTCGCCCGAAATTCGGCCTGAGGTCGTAATCGTCAGCGGCCACGGCACCATTGAAGCCGCCGTCAAAGCCACCAAGCTCGGCGCGTACGACTTTCTTGAAAAGCCGCTCTCGCTCGAGCGTACCCTCATCGCAGTCAAGAACGCCGTCGAAGCGCGCCGTCTCCGCACACAGAACGAAGAGTTCAAGCGCCAGTTCAGTGCTGCCGCCGTTCTTACTGGCGAAAGCGTGCCGCTCAAAGCCCTCCGCCAGCAGATCAAGCTCATGGCTCCTACCAACGGGCGTGTGCTCATATACGGCGAGTCAGGCACCGGCAAGGAGCTCATCGCGCGTTCCATTCACGCCGAAAGCCTGCGCCGCGACGGAGTGTTCGTAGAGCTTAACTGCGCCGCCATCCCTGAAGCGCATATCGAGTCCGAGCTGTTCGGCTATCGCCACGGCGCGGTCGGCCAGGGCTTCAGCCCTGGCTCGCAAAGCGGCCCCTCAGAACACCGCGGCACCCTCGAACGCGCCGACGGCGGCACCCTCTACCTCGATGAAGTTGGCGACATGAGCCTCAAGACGCAGGCCAAAGTCCTCAGCGCCCTCGACGATCAGTTGTTCACGCCCGTCGGCGGTACACAGCCCCTGCGCGTGGACGTGCGCGTTATCGCGTCCACAAACAAGGATCTTGAGGAAGAAATTGCCAAAGGCAATTTTCGTGAAGATCTCTTTTATCGCCTCAATGTTGTGCCGTTCTTTGTGCCGCCGCTACGCGATCGCAAGCAGGATATCCCGCTCCTGGCGCGCGAGTTTCTCCTCGAATTCGGCCGTCAGTACGGCCGTCCGCGCGTTGAAATCGGCGAGGAGGCTCTGGACGCTCTGGCGCAATATCAATGGCCCGGCAACGTGCGGGAGCTCAGGAACCTCATCGAGCGCGTTCTCATCCTCAACCCCCGAGTGCTGCGCATCGAGCGCAAGCATCTGCCCGCTCTCAGTCACAAAGCAGGCTCCCGCTCTACCGAGGAGTTCTCCAGCCTGCAGCAGG
>Ga0210388_10004446_pt1 | contig 10971 bp, 7 predicted proteins | sample IncBWC19OmetaG_FD_155485 | JGI IMG/M metagenome (GOLD analysis project Ga0210388, IMG submission 155485) | Forest soil microbial communities from Barre Woods Harvard Forest LTER site, Petersham, Massachusetts, United States - Inc-BW-C-19-O ...
CGCTCAGAACTCACCGGCACCAGTAACCTGGATCACCAAAGGCTTCTCCGAGTACTTCGCCAATGACCCGCAATGCGTCACGCGGAATTTCGGCTTCGATCGGCCCGTGGCAAATGCGACGTTTTATCTCGAGAGTCTTCTCTATCGATCCGCTGAAGGCCCTTTCTTGCTGATGACAAACATCCTGTGCTGGATTGTCTCAGCATGGTTTGTCTATGCAATCGCCTGTCGTCTTGGCGCTTCACGCTGGATTGCGTCCCTCGGAATTCTACTTTATGCGCTGTCCCCCTGCTGGTACCGCGTTCTGATTCACGCGTCGTTCAGGAACAACGGTCTAGCAGCATGCGTTTTGCTGGCCGCTTCTTATGTGCTACTCAAAGAGGATGCCGTGCGTTCGTGGGTGCGATTGGGGGCTGCTGGACTCCTCATCGCTCTGGCGGCTGGTTCCCATGAGCAGGGGTTCACAAGTCTGCCCGTCTTCGCTGTGGGGGTCGCATGGCTCAGTTTCAAAATGGAGGGCCGATGGCGATGGGGGCGAATTGTCTTCGCGGTCGCGGCTGTCGTTGCTCCATCTCTCCTGATGCTTGGCTGCTTTCGGCTGATGAACCCGATGTATGGTACCAGCTATGTCACGTCGGGTTTTCTGGGTTCACTGAGTGAATCGAGGCATCTGGCGGCGCTCGGTATTCACAACACAGTGTTGATCGGCGCCATCAAGCTGACTGTCCGGGTATTCGGCGCTCTGTTCAACGCCATGAATGCGTTTACACCTCTTGGCGGCGAGAATTTGACACACTTGGGTGTTTCTCTCGGAATCATCATCTTCGTGCTGGCCATCGTCGCGAGCCTGGCAATCAGGAAGCAGTTTCCGGGGCTGATTCTACCGCTGGCAGCTCTGATCCTGTATGCCGTGGGTCGAAGTTTCGGCATTCCTGGGGCAGAGCCGCGCTTCATGCACATGGAGGTCGCGTGGGGCGTTATCACGCTGGTGTGTGCGTTGTCCGCTGGTTTCGCTTCGGCGAATCGCACTACCCTTATTACAGGTACCGGGGCGGCGCTGGGGCTGCTTGCATTCAACCTCGTCAGCTACAACGCGACCATCCTAATGCGCCACTCGATTTTGCAGCGCCGGGATGACGTAGACCGCGAAGCGTTCTATCGTATTCACGCGGCAGCGTCAAAGTATCCCGGTGCGCAAGTGATCCTAGTCAATGACCATGCGGGAATAGAGTCGTCAAGGGCGATGCTGGTGCTCGCCGGATTCAAGAGCAATCGTCTCGAAATTCTTCCGACGGTCATGAACTCGTTCTCCACCGATACTCTGCGCGACGTTGCAGCCTGCCCGGCCAGCACTCAAGTGTTGCGATCTCCCGAAACTTTGCAGGTTCGTCTCGACTATCCGGCGGGGTGTGAGCTGAATTTCTTTGGTCGCAATATGGGTTGCATGGTGGAAGCTTATCGGCAGGCCGGCCGGGTGCACTCTGCCGCCTGGGCCGCGTTTCTTCAACAGGTGGAGAAGCAAGGCCGATATCCTTCACCGTTGATTCACGACGTGCCCATCGAGCCCGGCAAGCCCCTGGTAGTTATTGCCTGGCGCGATCGCCTTTCGGTACCAGACGTAACCGCTATCCCCAACGAAAGCGCAATCCCACTTGATGGGCAGACGACGCGCTGAGGACAGAACCGGCACTTAAATGCTGACCCAGCCCGGTTACCGCGCCGTCCAATACAGGCAGACGCAAACGCTGGCAGGAGGCGATATATCCCCTGAGGCATTCCTCAACCCGGCACGTGCAGGACCCTTCCACCCAAAAGGCTGGAAGGTAACAATCACATCCAGCAATGCCAGATACGCGTCGACACCACCTCAGGGACAGTTTCAGCGGAAGGGCACGATAAATCGAGCGCGAAAAGTCGTGGTTCCGACTAAGTGAACACTCGCCTGAGGGCGAATTTTTCATTTCGAATCTCCGCGATCTGTGCGCTGGGATATTGTGCGGCCTTTCCGGGAACCATGGACTGTATCCAGCCGATCAGCAGAAAAGAAAACTGCGGCAACTGTGCCCCCAGAAACACTGTCAGAAGCGTGAGCCAGAGAACCGTCATCATGGCCAACATAGAGAAAACGAAGGCACGATCCTCGGCACCTTGGAACTTCCAGGAACGCACCAGCAGAACCCGTATGTTTTCCCAGGCGATTAGCACAAAGGTGATGTAACCAAGCAGGCCGGAGGAAAGGTGGACGAGCAGGTAGTTATTGTCGATCGACTTCATTCCTCCAATGCGAGGAAACCCCAATCCCCAGCCCGTCAATCCTCCCGCTTCCGCGATTGGAGCGTACTGCTCGTTCATTGCGCGTCTGTATACTGCGCTGCCTTGCTGTTCAGTGACGGCGGTAGGATCGGTGACATTCGTATAGGAAGCGAAATACGCCCCTGCTGCCACATAGCCCCCAACAAGCAGGACTGCGACCAAAGCCGTCATTAGCCTGGTGTTCTTAAATCGAGGAATCAGAAGAATGAGAAAAGCGGCAGCCAAGGAGAGCTGCGGTCCGCGCGATTGCGTCAGCCACACATACAAAAGCAAGAGCAGTTCAGGCACATGGTACTTCTCGAGCTTTGTTAATGTGTTTCCGAGATCGACAGGAGCCTTGATCTTTCTCAGGTAAACGAGCCATGAATGCATGCAAAACGTCATAGCAAACGCGATTCCCGCGCATTCGCCACCGCCGAAAACCGCGCCGATTCTTGCATGCCCATTCCTGAGCTGCATGTTTTCGCTTATGTCCTCGATGCCCAGAATTCTGTGCCCGATGATTCCGTACATGTTCTGCCCCATTCTCCATTCGTACACGCCGTGGAAGCCGTTCAGAAGAACCAGGACGACGAACCTTCGTACCGTGGCGAAGCGGAGGTCAGGCTCGATCAACTGTCTTCCTGCCATATACGCCAAAACCAAGGCAACAAAAGCCTCCATGGAGGCGAATATCCCGTCGTTAAGGACCCGCGCGTGAAGGATCTCACTCAGGCTGACACTCGCCGCGTAAAGAACGACGAGTAGATCCATCAAGGCGAAGGAACCGCTGCGAATCAGTCGGAAAAGTCCGACAAAGCCAAGTGGGATGAGAGCAAACTCCGCTGTCGATAGAGGCGGTAAATGAGGTATCCGAAGGGAGTACTCATTAGGAAGGAGCAAGAGACACGGCAGGTAGACAGAAAGAAATGCGGTCTCGATGCGTCCTCGCCAAACGAGGAAGAATGAGATTAAGCCCGGTACAAGGAGGAGAATGCTCATGCGGCTGTTTGGTTAATATCGTGGTCGCGCGCACGCGGCATCTTCAAATCAACTGACAGAGCCAAATTATACACCAGGGTCCCGTCATTCACTCCGGATGTCTCGATGTGGCTCGCGATGCGTTTGCTTGACCCTCTGATGCGCTAACCCTAATGGGATGAGCATCCGGAAACGATGCAATGGGCCTACAGAGCATTTTCGCGGAATCGCGATCAGAAGCAGACGGTTCAGGCTTCGGCCAGAAGTTCTTCTGAAGACACACCGATGCGCCACTCCGCGAGCACAGAAGCCAAGTCATCTCGACTTCTGGCCTCGGAACAATGCTCTGCCCCAAATTGGCGGTTGTTTTCACTGAGGAGCGCAGTTTCCGCCGGATCTGCCCAGAGCCGGTCAATGGTGTCGGCCAAACTCCGTGGCGATGCAGGGTCGCACGTAAGACCATTGCGGCCATGGAAGACGTACTCCGCAATTCCCGCGGAGGCCGTCGCGACCACCGTCTTACCCAAATGCATGGCGCAGACAAGAGTCACATGACCGCACGGGGTGGTCGATGTCGGCAAGGGCAGGACCGTAAATTCTGAGTGCTGCAGGATATTCATCGCCTCTTCAAACGGAGCGTTCACGATCACCCGGACATTCGCTGGCACATCGAGGCCCGCCAGGTTCTCTGGGCGAAGGACGAGAACAAAGGCGATGTGCGGCAATAGTCGGCTCGCTTCAATCAGCGTCGGATAATCACGCCCATTGCCGCCGAGGGAAGACACGTAGCGTCCTTCCTGAAGCGGATAGGCCGGCGACACATTGGGAACATCAATACCCCACAGCCTTAAGCGAAACCGGTCCTCTGGGATGCCGAAATAGCGGCTATAGAGACTGCACTCCATGGTCGAATGCACCGAAAACCTGGCGATCTGCTGGTACGCGAATCGCATAAGCCGAAGCCGTCGACCCACGGGCAGTTCGGGGAAATTGAAGGAATGTACATAGTGGTCGACTCGGATGCGCAAGAGACGGCAAATCAGGGCACAATACAGGCTCGTGTGATCATGAGTAATGAGGAGCCGAATATCGCCTCGGGCGGCTCGAATCGCCGCCTGAAAACAAGCGCGAAGCATCGCCAGATTGTGACGCCGAATGGCCCGCTCCCAGAAAAATTTAGGCCGATCTTCGTAGAAGATCCATTGCGCCTCATCCCCCGTCAAGCCAGGCCCCATCTTTCGCCATCCATCGAAGGAGTGAGAGCAACTGATGATGATTGGCTTTGTCATTTGCCCCCAATGATTGCACCCTCGAATCTTCTGACTGACGGGGTTATCGGCCAGTTCATCAAGAGTTTATGCAGGGAAAAAACTTTGACTGCACAGTTGAAGATGCAACGTTAATCTCTACGCCGATGGAGTGCCTTATTTTCTCCATGCGCGATTTTCATGCACGCAACCGGGGGGAAAACATCCGATGAATGACCGATTGCGCAGCGCCCTTAAGCGCGGGGTGGTTCACTCCGATGATAGTTCCAATTCGGCCAGACAAGGTATTGATCTGCAGCCAATCAGTATCCTCATCCAACAAACTTTGGTACTTGCGGGAAAAATGCACATAAGGCGATAGTTCAAGATAGGTGCGCTCGTAGTAGTCGCGAGGCGATTTGAGAGGCCGCGGCTGCCTGGGCATTCTCCACGGTTTGACTGTTCCCATGGCATGAATCAGCGGCGGCATGCCGAGAGTCAGATTCGACCATCTCTGCGGAAGGCCATACGCGCCGGCGCCATGATGCTGCAGTATCTGGGTGGCGTGCCGTAGCCGCACTACCGGAATCTCTGCAAACTCCTTGGAAGCCAGCAGTGCGCTCAATCCATCTTGATCGCTGAGGATATTACGATCGCGAAGGTCGACAGGTTTTGCCTGTTCCTCAAGATAGAACTGGGCTGTGAGAATCTGCTGCCACGCTCGAAGTAGGTTTTCGTGGTGACGGGTTACATAGACCACCGACGTATTGAGCGGCCCGGGGAGCGTGCGGCCAATCGCCAGTTTCCAGCTTTTGCTGCGATGAGTTGAGCCGTCCCCATACTCCCATGGATCCTGGGTGACAACGATGGTATCCGGCGATGACGGCACAATAAAATCGAGATTGCCATTCACCAGCACGTCTGTATCGAGCCACAGGCAAGTTTCCGCCCCGCTGGCCAGACTATCCAACAAAACCGAAGGCTTTACGTTGAAACTGCGCCCTGAGGTCAATTTCTCTTCGTGCAGACTGACCTGCGGAAAACGCTTCAGCCAAGCGCGAAACGAATCGGGCACAGCGGGGAACTGCAGACGAATCGGCCAGCTCGGACAGTGTTGATTCAACGTTATTAGCAAAACCTTTACGCCCGGAATCTGAAAGGCCCTGTCTTCATAGAGGCAAACAAGCGGCGGAATCGGCTGTACCATGGTTTCTCTTAGTCTTTCAGCTAGGGCAAATGCACTTCGGTTTTGCAAATGAACAATACTTAAGGCGGCAGCCTGATTCACGTCGTCTTCGAGAACTGGGCCTTCTTCGTTGTCTCATTCAGTCACAACTTGAGAGTTCCGATTTTAACCTGCCTCGAGAACTACGCGATCGGAGATCGGAGTTCCCATCTTTTAAATCAACCCAGGAAAACTCAGCGTTGGGTTATTTGAGTATGGACCAGGGTTACGACCGTCACAGCTAAGCCCATGCCGGCTTGGCCAGTTCCCGCCATGCCCTATGCTGTATCGAGAGGGGACAAATGATCAGTAGCACCGATTCAAAACCTGAAGCATCTTCTCAAAATGGTTGGGACTCGACGCGCTACGCGCATCCGTATCTGCTGGTTGTCGGACAACATTTGGCCATCTACCGCAACGCTTCGGGACAGCTTTTCACGGACAAACTCTGGCAAAAAGATATCGCCATGCATTTGGAGTATCTCGATCATTTAATGATCGCTACCCCATTGCTGCATCAGGAGCCGCCTTCGGATGCGGTGCTGCTCGAAGAAAGGCCGACACGGATCGAGATCATTGAACTACCTGCGCAGCCAAGCTTTCTCAACGCGATGCGGACGATGCCGGCTACAGTCTCCCGGCTATGGCGCGCTACCCGCCGCGCGGGTATCGTGCACAGTGGAATTGCCGGCTGGCCGATCCCGATGGGATGGATCGTAACGCCCCTTGTCCTCTTGTGCAGAAAGCCGTACGTCGTGATTGTCGAATCCGCATTCTGGCGGCTGCCCAATGGAGCTGTGACGGGTTGGAAGAGGCGGCTAAGGGCATCGTTACAGGAGTTCATGGGGCGATGGGTTCTCAGCAAGGCCAAACTTGCGATTTTCACTCAGGACGAATACCGGCAAAGCCTGATGGGCCAACAAGCATCTCAGGGATATGTCATTCCAGCGTCCTGGATCGACGAACAAGGTATTCTCAGCGGTGTCGAGGCGGAGCAAATCTGGCAGAGGAAACTTGCAGCCCCTGATTCGCGGCTTAAGATTCTATTCGTAGGGCGCCTGGTTCCGGACAAGGGAGTACGGGTGCTGCTGGAAGCCATGCGGCAATTGAGCGCAGGCGCTGCTCCGATTATCTTGAGCATCCTCGGAGAGGGCGATCTGAAGGATGAGTGTGCGGCGGTTGCTTCAGAGCTGACAGGAGCGACTTCGGTGAGAGTTCTCGGAACTGTCCCTTATGGTGCTCCACTCTTTGCGTTGATTCGCGAATACGACGCTCTGGTGGTTCCCACCATCACGGACGAGCAGCCGAGAATTGTCTTCGACGCATATTCTCAGGGAGTTCCGGTACTTGCGAGCGATACAGCCGGTCTTCGGTCGTGCGTTCGGGAAGGAGACACAGGCATGCTCATACCCTCAAACGATGTTGCGGCGCTGGCTGCGCTTCTCCAATATGCATCTCAGCATCGATCGGAGTTGAAGCAACTTGGCCTGCAGTCCCTAAAGTACGCTCACGAGATGACGCATCAGGAGATGCATCGACAACGCGTAGTTCTTTTAAAGGACATGCTCCAGAGAAATGCTTGACGGCGCCGATGTCAGCGCAGACTTACGCGTGACGAAATATGTGGTAGTAGCCTAACGATTGCAGCACTCGCTTCAACGCCTGTTCCTTGGCGTAATGGGCTGGTGTCAATTCCACAAACGGCAGCACGCGGCCAGGCGCGGCATGCGTGGCCTGGCTATCCAATAGTCCAAGCTCGCGTACGGCGTTCAACCACCGCTTTGCTTCACCACCGGCATGAAAGCATTTCAAATTGACCCAGGGTTCCGAACTCAGGATGTGCGTTCCGCTCGCGCCCAGCTTGATCCTGATACGTTTCGCCGGCGAGCGGTGCCAGCATTTCCAGTAACCGGGGTCGAGATGCCCTCCGCCGATCCGCATCGCCAAGGCCGCCCATACGATCGCCTCCACATGCATGCTTCTGGGCAACTGAGATCCGCCCAGTTCGGCCACAAGCCAGTTCAGCCAATCCAGATCATCAGAAGCGCGCCAGTGCGCAACCCCGATATCCACGTGATGCGCCAGGCGTATCCCTTTGTGGATGGCAGTTTTCACCACGTCGGGCGGAAAAAGGCAGTTTGGCCGCTGCCACATCAACAGCAAACCGCTCTGCGGAGTTTCTTCAAACTGAAAATGGTTGGGGAAGTAGAGGTCCGGGTCGAGCAGCACCAGTTCTGCGCCAGGATCGCTCAGCAGCAACGGATCGGTAATCTTGCGCCAGCAGGGATGACCGCGACGGAAGGCGCGCAGGTGGTCGTAGCCCGCAAATAAAGTCTCCTCGCGCTCGGCGAGATCGTCTTCCGAATAAACCGCCCATTGATGCGGCCCACTATCGAGGGCTGCTACGGCATCGGATAGTTCTTCCTTGTCCTGTTTTGAATCGGTGATGAGCCTCAAGTGAATCGGTTCAATACAATTACGAAACAGGCTATCCAACGCCCCCCTGGAATAGCTCAGGGAACGCGGTGAAAGCACCATATAAACATGTCGAGGATTCGGCATTGAATATTTCCCATTATCACGCAGAGTTTACAGGCGCGACGCTACAACTTCCGCGTTAGCATGTCCGCGATGCGGGAATGCAACGGCTATACTTGGACTATTCGTCCGTGCAAAGCCATGGATTTTCCCCTTGTAGTTCTTCGTTGCCAAGGCACTGCATAGTCAATTCATTCGTCCTTCGGGGATTTGTCTCAGTTTGTAATTGGAATCCACCGCCCACGACTATGGGATGAGGATGGACTGTTTCTGTGAATTCAAGCGCTGACCGCCAGAGATGACGATCGATACCGACATTGACGAGATAAGCACAGAGGATCGCGACGAATCGCGTTTTCGCGCGCTGGAATCCCGCGCTCTTAAGGGTACCTATTTCATCGTTGCTTTTTATGGGGCGGCGCTGGGCCTGCGGTTTGTCAGCAGCATTGTCTTGACGCGGCTTTTTGTCCCCGAGTATTTCGGGCTGATGACCCTGGTGACAACGATCATCGTGGGCCTGACTCTCTTTTCCCACATTGGATTGGAAGACAGCGTCATTCAGAATCCGCGCGGTGACGAGGAGCCTTTCATCAATACCGCGTGGACCATTCAAGTGTTGCGGGGTATTGGGCTCTGGCTGTTATTGCTGGCCCTGGCCTGGCCGGTAGCCCGTTTTTATGACCCGCGATTGTTCTGGCTTTTACCAGCAATAGGCTTTGGATGCGTATTCAGCGGCCTCAGCTCCCCCAATCTGCTCTCGCTTTCTCGTCACCTCGGAGTCGGCAGGTTGTCGGCGTTGGAGCTGACCGGTCAGGTCGTCTATTTTGTCGTTGCAATCGTTTGGGCCTACTTCAGCCGAACAATATGGGCGCTGGTAGGCGCCAGATTGCTCTCCGAACTGGTGCGAGCGGTGCTGAGTTATCGATTGGCTAGCAACGGAGTCCGTCCACGTTTCGTGCTGGAACATAAAGCTGTACGGTCATTGTTGACATTTGGAAAGTGGATTCTGATTGGCACAGCGCTTACCTTCCTCGCCAACCAGTCGGACAGATTGATTCTGCCCAAGCTCCTACCCAAATCCACTGCCCTTCAGGTTTTGGGCGTTTACGGAATTGCGTTCTCTCTGTCGGACCTGCCGCGCCAGATCATCTCCATGTTCTCGTCGAAGGTAGGATTTCCGTTCATCGCAAAGTTTGCGCACCAGCCGCGACCCGAATTCCGCAAAGTGCTCCTGAAGTACCGGATGATGGTGCTGGCTGCCGGTGCAGTCTTGCTTACCATCACTGTCTGCGTCGGCGATGTTTTCATTCTTCACGTGTACAAGAAGCCATACCACGGAGCGGCCTGGATGATCGCCATCTTTGGCCTCGGGCTCTGGCACACGCTGCTCTACAGCACCACGTCTCCGGCGATCATGTCTCTGCAAAAATCGCACTACAACGCGCTGGCGAATTTGCTCTATTTGATAGCCCTGCTGGTGCTCATGCCGCTCGGGTATAGCTACTTTGGAATTGTCGGAGCTGTAGCCGGCGTAGCCGTCAGCGATCTACCCATGTATTTCGTTAATGTTTACGCATCCTACCGACAGGGGCTGGGCATGCTGCGCCAGGACGGTTTAATGACGCTGTTTTTTATCGGAACACTGGCTGCTGGTTTCGCCATCCGGCATGCGTGCGGCCTGGGTCTACCGTTTCCGGGAATACCGCACTTCTGATCGCACTGCGGAACCCCTCGCTGCATTCTGGTGACCTCGGCGCGCACCCAAATTCGCATGGCCAATTTTGTCAGGAACTGCGATAGGCTGTGCGTAGCGTTAACTCCAAAGGAATGCGTGGGAATGCGACTGCTCGAAATCGCCCTTGTCGTTCTGGTTGCTCTGAGCGCTTTCGTGGCATTCCCCGGAAGAACGCCTCGCCGTCTCTTGCTTTCGCTCTGTTTCGCCGATCTGCTCGCACTCGCAGCGCATGCAATTGTCGAAGGACCGCATTGGCAGATGGCTCCCGCCTACCTCGCAGCGCTCCTATTTCCAGCTTTGCTCGCCGTTCGACCCATGCTGCTCCGGCGGACGGTGGCCGTTTTCATGCTGATGCTCCTGCTGGGCTCCTGTACCGCTTCTGCGATTCTGCCCATGTTTCGGCTCCCGTCCCCAACAGGCCCTTATTTGATCGGGACCCGTATCTTTCATCTCGTGAATGATCACCCCTTTGACCCATCTTCCGCCGGCCCCGGCGGCAGGCGCGAGCTGATGATTCAGGTGTGGTATCCGGGGTCGCCCTCGCACGCGCCCCGCGCGCCGTATCGCAAGCTCGTTGAGACCACGCTCATGTCCTCCTACCAGTCCGTTCTGTGGACTCACTCGCGCTGGAATGCGCCCTTCGCCGAGCATGGCGCGCCCTTCCCGCTCTTGCTGCTCAATCCTGCCTGGAACGGACGCCGCACCTACTACATGTACCTCGTCGAAGATCTGGTGAGCCACGGCTACATCGTCGCCGGCATCGATCACACCGGCAACTCAGGACCGACCGCATTCCCCGATGGACACGTGGGCCAACCCGATCCCGACCCCGGGCTGGATTTTGGAACACACACGTTCGCGGAATTGACTACCTACGGTGCGAAGCAACAAGAAGTTCAGGTCAATGACAACCGCTTCGTTCTCGATCAGTTCCAGAGCTGGAACCAGGATGA
>Ga0210388_10004447_pt1 | contig 10971 bp, 10 predicted proteins | sample IncBWC19OmetaG_FD_155485 | JGI IMG/M metagenome (GOLD analysis project Ga0210388, IMG submission 155485) | Forest soil microbial communities from Barre Woods Harvard Forest LTER site, Petersham, Massachusetts, United States - Inc-BW-C-19-O ...
AATCCAAACCTCCGCCCCCGCCCCGACGAAGCCTACGAGCCGGTGCTCGGCGAATAAAATCGTTACCTGCCCGAAACATTAAACCACCCTTCCTCGTCTAGATTTCATCGGAGGAAGACTTCAGTGGATTCCGCGGTAGAAAGTTCTGCAGTATTGGATTTTGTTGTATCTGCTTCTCTGAGTTCAGTTTCGGCCATGCCGACAGAGCGGAGGATAAGGGCGCGTTACCCCGTCCGGCTTCCCGCCCGTTACCGGACCCTGGACCGTAAGGTTGAGATCTCCGGCGCAGGGTTCACCGTCAATGTGAGCAGCAGCGGCCTGCTGCTGACTTGCCAACATGAAATCAAACCAGGCGCCCGTATGGAAGTCCAGGTAGACTGGCCGTCCCTATTGGAATCCACCATACCGTTACAGTTAGTAACCTCCGGCCGGGTGATCCGTTCGGAGCCCACCGCGTTCGCCGTCGAGTTCGCTCGTTACCAGTTCCGCACCATGCGCAGCAGACCCCTCCCAAAACCCTTCAACTACGTCTAAAAAATCCGGAAACATGGGTAACCGAGACGCGACCGCAAGGGAGCGTTTGCACAGCCCATGTTTTCACGAGCCCTGCGTGTGAGAAGCCTTGAAGTACACGCTGATTTGCTACTCTCAGTGGTAGTCTCAGTCATGGCGGTCTCGGGTATCAAGGATTCACTCAAACAGCAGGGAGTCCGGCTGACGCGGCAGCGCAAGATTCTTCTGGACCTCATCGATCAGTCCGGCCAGCATCTCGACGCCGAGCGCCTCTTCCAGCTCGCGCGCCAGCTCGATCCCAAAATCAACCGCGTCACTGTCTACCGGACGTTGAAGCTGCTCAAGGCCGGCGGATTGGTTGACGAGCTGGACCTCATGCACCACTCGGGCGACCAGCACTATTATGAAACGCGCCTCAAGCAGGAGCACGCTCACGTCATTTGTCTGCGCTGCGGCAAGATTGAGGAATTCTTCGGCGACCTGTTGCAGCAAATGCGGGAACAGATCGAGAGCCACTTCGGTTTCAAGATCGTTCTGGCGCGCACTGAAGTTGGCGGGTACTGTTCCCACTGCCAGGTGCTGCGTGCCAACGAACTCGCGGCCATAAGCGATGAATCGCGACGGAGTCATGCATGACTTCGCCCAGCGAGCCGCTCGTAACGGGACGATTACCTGCGTTGGCGGTAATCAATCCGTCGGGAAATCGCAGCCGCATCCCGCTGGAGCCGCTGCCGTTCACCATCGGACGGCAAGGCGACAACAACCTGGTGCTCCGCGATAACCGCGCCTCGCGGGCCCACGCGCGGATCGTCAGCGAGAACGGCGATTACTTCGTCGAGGATCTGGACAGCCGCCATGGCGTATTTGTCAACGGCCAACGCGTGAAGCGGCACAAGCTCACTGACGCGGATCGGATCGATTTTGGCTTCCAGGATTCCTACCGGCTTGTCTTCACGCTCGAAGATGACGAAATCCGCCGTTTTATGGAGCAAATGTCCACGCAGGCCGCAGCCGGCGGCACCAACCTTTCCAAGCTCCGCTCCTTGGTGGAGGTGGCCCGCGCGCTGCAAAGCTCGCTCTCTACCCACGACGTCCTGGCGGCCGTGGTGGATGCCGCGCTTTCGGTGACCGGCGCCGAGCGCGGTTTTCTGCTGCTCAAGAACAACGAAGAACTGGATGTCAGCGTGGCCAGAGACCGCCGCGGCGTCGCACTTGGACCCGCGGATCTGGGTGTGCCCCGGACATTAATCCACCGCGCCCTGCGAACCCGCCGCGACATGCTCTCCATGACGTTTGACCCGCTGGGTGAGGGCGGCATCCGTCCGGAAATGTCGGTAGCGGATCTGGAACTCCGCTCCGTCGTCTGCGTGCCCTTGATTCACGTCCGCACCGGCTCCATGCAGGACACCATCGCACAGTCGCTCAACGACACCGTGGGAGTTCTTTACATGGACTCGCGCGGGTCCGCTGCCGATCTGTCCGTTGGCAACCGCGAAATTCTGCAGACGCTGGCGCTGGAAGCCTCCACCATTCTTGAAAATGCCCGGCTGCTGGAGGAAGAACGCGGCAAGCGCCATTTGGAAGAAGAGCTGGATCTGGCGCGCACCATCCAGCAGGGATTGCTGCCCAACGACCTACCGTCCACAGGCTGGTTCCGCGCCGCCGGATCCAGCATTACGTCCCGTCAGGTTGGTGGCGATTACTTTGACGTGCATCCGGCCGGCCCCGATGCATTCGCCTGCGTGATCGCTGATGTTTCCGGCAAAGGGGTAAGCGCGGCCCTGCTGGCGGCTTTGTTGCAGGGGGCGTTCCTGTTAGCGTCGGAGGGTCCGGCGCAGATTGAAGACGTGATGTCCAGCATCAACCGCTTCCTTACCGAGCGCGCCAAGGGCGAAAAATACGCCACCGTGTTTTACTGCACCGTCGATCGCTCGGGTGAGCTGCGCTGGTCTAACGCCGGCCATCCCAAGCCCATCCTCGTTCGTGCGAATTCCGAGCTGATCTCGCTCGACAGCACCGGCCTGCCGCTGGGGATGCTGGAGGTGGCTTCCTACGAGGTCAAGAGCATGCAACTGCAGCCGGGCGACAAAGTTGTGCTGTACAGCGACGGCTTGTCCGAAGCCGAAAGCGAAGATGGCGAATTTTTCGATCGCAAAGGTTTCCGCGAAACGCTGCGCGCCAACGCCTCGCTGGGCTGCGTGGAGTTTCACGCCAAGCTGGTTGAGGCCGTGGAGGATTTTAGCGAGGGCGCGGAGTTGGCCGACGATATCACGACGCTGGTGCTGGAGTATCAGCCCTAGCAGCCTCAGATTTGGACGCGCGCTTGCGCCGGCGCGCGGCCACCGCAAACATGGTTCCCGCCGCTGCCGCCACTCCCAGCGCTACCGCAACTCCCGGCAGCGCATCGGGTGGCTTGGCGGGAAGGGAAACCACCCCCGATTCGTCCATTCGCGCCGGCTCCCGCACGTAACGGCCGTGGGCGGGAACCGGAAAATTGGTGGCCAGCTCAGCCAGTTCCATCACTGCCTTACCGCCGCTCATTGGCACTCCGTGGCCGCAGGCGATGGTGAGCGGGCGAAGCTCGGCCAGCAACTCCACCGATTCGCGGGCGCGCCGCCAGTCCGGAGTGGATGGCGCCGGCGGTCCGCACAGTCGCTGCACCTGCAGGGCCGAAGCGAAGAGGGAATTCAGATTCATGGTGGTCAATGCGTCGCCGGCGATCAGCGTCCCATCCTCGCGGCGGAAAAACGAGACGTGGCCGGGAGAGTGCCCGGGCGTATGATGCCACTCCCAGCCCGCGAGCGGAGCGGATTCAAGCGGTCGGACGCGTCCGCCGAGATTCTGCGACGGTACGGTTACGAAGCGGCTCAACAGCGCGAGAAAACCGCCCACGGTCGGATCCTGCGGCGGAAATTTGGATCGGCCAGTGAGATACGGAAGCTCCAGCGGATGTGCGATCACCGGCACGTCCCAGATGTTCGCCAGATGCAGCGCGCTGCCCGCGTGGTCCATGTGGCCGTGGGTAAGAAAAATGGCCTCCGGAGGCATCGCGCCGTAAAGCAGTGCCGCAGCCTCCCGAATCGCGAGCGAGTGTCCCGGAGTTCCCGTGTCCACCAAGGCCCACGGTCCCTCAGCAGGGCCGATGAAATACACATTCGCGATGCTCACGCGAAGGCAGAATACGTCGCAAGCGATTTCTTTGAGCGCCACAATAATATTTTAGGCCAGCTTTGTGTCAAATGAGTGTACCCACTGATCTCTCCGATCTTCTGCAGCAGATAGCCGCCGATCTGCCCGTGATCCTGCGCGGGAACCTGGTTGGCATCTACTTGTGGGGTTCGTTGACCTACGACGCATTCGATGAAACCTGCAGCGACGTGGATTTGGTCGCGGTCACTGAACGAGACTTGGATGATCGGGAGTTTTGCGATCTGGATGCCTGGTTCAAAAGCAACGGAAACCGCTGGGTTCGCCGCATCGATATGCGTTTCGTCATCGACCATGAATTTCTCTTGAAGACTTCGCGATGCTGCGGCTTCTACCACTACTTGGGAAAACTCACCCGGCATGGATCGGACGGAAACCCGATCATCTGGATCAACATCGCCCAATCAGGCATCACGCTGTGGGGCAAAGACGCCAAACTAATCGCGCCGCTTGTGTCCGATCGATGCCTCGAAGATGCCCTTCTGTTGGAACTGAATTATCTGAAAGAAGACCTGGCGTCAAATGCCGGAGATCGATCGGACAGGGCGTTCATCCACAATGCCTACGCAGTCCTGACAGCTTGCCGCATTCTCTACTCGGCGACGCATAAGACGCTTGTCTCCAAAGACCAAGCCTGCGACTGGACGATGGAAACAGTCCCAGCTATCTGGCGGCCGGTTATTCAGAGCGCCAAAGACAACCGCCCGAAGAATGGCGGCTCCACCACAGTCCAGTTGGAACTGGATGCGATGCGCTTCGTCGAGTTCGTCACCGATGACGTGTCTCGAAGATTGGAGCGCCCCGGTACCACTAGTACAAAATAGTTACTAACTCAAACTGTCGAGTGTACGTCTCTAAGAACCGCTTCTCCATTCACATTGCTGTTCGCTTTTGTTTTCATCGGATCCGCGCAAGCGGAGATCCTTACTCCAGCGCCTGGGTCGTCTTTTCCGGACTCTTTCAGCTTCACATGCCCTGGCGCGCCGGTGACTTGGATTTCGTCTATCAGGTCTCGAATGACTCCACATCGCTGGACTCCATTGGCCGTTTAACAGCCACTAGTTTCTGGGTTACCAGACTGACGTCGGGTATACCGCAACTGGCTCCGCCTTGGGCGCTGGTTTTGTCGATGGGACTGTCGCTCTCAATTGGTGGATCGGCATGCTCCCGGCGACACGATTGGATTTGGCTACAGTGCCCCGTTGTCCTACGCCGTTACCCCCCGGGAGAATTCAAACGTGATCGTCATTGAAACCGACGCGGCCAGCTTCCAGGCCGGAAACCTGAATATCATTGATGGCGGCGTCACCACGGTCGCGGCCTACGAACCGGCTGGGCCCTCCACGGTTCCAGAGCCCAATTTCTTATTGCTGCTGAGCATCGGACTGCTCGCTTTAACTGGATTTCGCCAGTTCGCCAAGGTCCGCTAAAGTCGTCAGCGAATCGCGATCAATAGACCGCCGGTAATGCCGAGCGAGCGCTGATGCCCTCTCCCAAAGCTGTAATCGTAGCCGGGTTCGAGGTACCAACCGAATCTGTGCTTCGCCGATGGCCAGAACATAAAATCGAGAACGGCTTCCGCGGCGATCGAGTTGGTTGTCAGCCCGTATTGCCTGGTACGAACCCACTCCGGGCCGATGCCAACCATGAACTCCGCTTTTTTTGAAAGGGTCCAAGGCTTTTTGAAAAGAAGGTCGGTATCCCACTCTGTTGAGTGACGCGTAAAAAGCGGCGTAACGCCTGCCTCAAGCTCCAACCAGTTCTCGATCGGCGTAAATTCCACCGCGACGTCCGCTCCGAGGCTCGATCCGCCGCCTTTCAGATCCCAGCTACTGGCTCCTCCAAGCTCGACTACCGCAATAGGCTCCTTATCCACCGACTGCGCAAAACCTCCAGAGCAGAGTAAGGATGCGATCAACAGAGATTTCGTGGCGTTCACTAGAAGTGGAGACCGATCGTAGCCGTTACCGCGCGCGGGGAAACATAGTGCGTTCCGCTAAAGGTAGAGATGAAATTATAGAGCGCCTCTTTGTTCGTCAGATTCACAACTGTCAGGCGAGCGCTAATTTTGTATTTATCGCCCGCGAAGCGGAAAATGTTGTCGTGCCCCACGCCAATATCGAAGAGATTGCGGGATGCGATACGCGGCGGATTGTGGTCGTCATTCTCGGCGCCAGGCGCCGGTAGGGACAGGTATTTGGAACCGTATTGCGACGCCGGGCACAGTTGGTTCGGACTGATCGGCGTGGTCGGAGTAGCATACACGCTACCGCAGAAGAGGCCGGCTTGGAATTGTTGATCCGGCGTTATTCCGGAGACGTCCACTATCGAGTCAGTCCCGTTCGGTCCATTCGCGCAGTTTCCTCCGGCGCAAGGCGCCGGGCCCGCAACCAAACCGCTATCGTAGCGCCAATTGAAGCTGAGCCAGGGTGCGTTCTTCTTGGGCTGGTATTGAAGGTGAGTGGTCGAATTGAACAGCTCGTCGTGGTCGATGCGGAACACTGAGATGGCTCCCGGCGCGGAGCCGATTCCGCTCACCTGCGGTCCGAAAAAGCGTGCAGCCACGCTGGACATAACAACGAAAGCGGAAAGACCGTGGAAATTCGGAAGGCTGGCGCGGATAGCGTAGCCTGGAATCTTGGAACTCAGCCACTCGATGGGATAAGTGATGGGCGTATCGCCCAGTACGCTGAAGTCGAAAGCTTTGTGCGTGTACTTCCAAATATATTCGGCGTCGATCACCAGGTACCTTCCAAAGGCTTGCTGGAAGCCTGCGTGGAATTCGTTGCGGTGACCGGGACTCAGCGGTGTTGTGGATACACATTGGCCGCCAGCCACTGGCTCTTGCAGCGCATTGATTACGGGATTAAGGCAGCCAAGACTTGCCAGGACCAGGTTCTCGTTGAAGGGGGTCTCCATGGTCCGGGCGTAGGAGATGCGCAGCACGGTGTTGGTGGGCTTGATGTTGTACGCAATGCCCACGCGAGGCTCCGCTTGCTGCGCAGTAGTGATGCCATGGTAGATGTCGCCGCGAATTCCCAGGTTGAAGGTCCAGTTCGTTATCGAGATGGTGTCCTGCAGGTACAAAGCGGTTTCCCTGATGTCGGCGTGGCCGCGAAAAGTGTACAGGCCCGAAGTTGAATTCGGACAGCCGTCGGAGGCTGGCAGCGGTCCGGTTCTGCTCAAGTCGTAACAGCCAAGCAAAGGAATGAAGGCGGGATTCGGCTGCAGCGCGCCAGTGCACCCATTTGGATTGGTTAGCGCCGGATCCAGGTTCGGACTCCCGTCGGCGTTCAAGCAAACTGCATTGGCCGTCGGATCGACGATCCCGATACTGTCGATTTCGGTGAGAATCGTATCCGAATACTTCACTCCAAACTTTATGTTGTGAATACCTTTCACATACGATAGTGTCGCTTGAGTCCCGATATTTGTCAGCCTGCGATTCTGGCCGACGGTCTGTAGCTGAAGATCGGGCGTCAGATCGGCGAATGGATCCGCGCTCGGGTAATAGTTGTATTGATCCTGGCGCGCCCAACCGCTGAGCGTGAACACAACATGCGGGCTCACCAGACGGGTCCACGTCGGCGCGATGTTAAACGTTCTGATCTTCGAGCGCTGATCCTGGGGACCTACCAGTTGGCCGTTGGGGCCAAGACCGTTGCAGGTGGTGGAATAATCCAGATAATTCATGCAGACCGGGCCGGACCACGCCGTCGCGTTCTGTGCATCGTAGGAATTCGGCGTCTGAAACCAGGATCGTGTGTAGCCGAAATTCAGGTTGACTGTATCCTTCGAGGAAAGCTTGATGTCAAATCGATCGAACAAGTTCATCTGATTGCCGTGATCGTGGAAAACCTGGTACTCCGGGCCATCCAGAAACCGGCCGGTGTCCATGCCGTTGGCGGAAATGAAATTGCCCCAGGACTTTCCGCCATAGGCCAGATCGAAGCCTCCATTGACTGTTCCGAATGTACCGTATGAGGCCGTTACGTCGCCGTGCGGCTCAGTAACTCCGAGGCCCGAGCGCGTGGTGGCCACAATCACTACGCTGGTTTTTCCGCCGAATTCCGCCGGAGGCGCGCCATCGATCACTTCCAGAGACTGAACGGCGTCGACCGGTAGCTGATTTGAGAAGACCTTGCTTTGCTGGTCGGTGATGGGTTCACCGTCGATGGAGAACGAGTTGGACGCATGATCGCCGAGCCCGTGAAAGAGACCGTTCGAATCCGCTGAAATACCGGGTGAAGCCAGTGTCACCAGCGAGCTCAGCGACGAAGACTGGCTTTCGAGAGGCATCTTGTCGAACAGGCCACGATCGATATCGGTGTGGGCGACCGAGTCAGTTTCGAGCAAATCGCCGGCCTCCACCACGGTCACGCTGGACGAGGCGGTACCGATCTTCAGGCTGATCTTCACGTCGAGCGGAACCGGAGAACGCACATCCACATCCTGCGTGCCCCGATCGAAGCCGGACGCATTGGCAGTGACGTGGTAATTGTTAAACGGAACGTTGTTCAGGGCGAAGTTTCCCTGGCTGTCGGTCTTTGTCGCCTGGGTATAGTGCGAAACGGGATTCTCAATCTCCACGCTGGCGCCGGCGATGGCTGCTCCGGAAGGATCGAGAACGGAACCTCGAACGGTTCCTGCGTTCCCGCTGCCCGATTGAGCATAACTGAACGCGGCAACGCTAATTGACAGGGTAAGGCAATAGGCGAGTTTCCTCATCCTTCGATTGTGCGTATTCGTCTCGCTTCGACCTAGAAAACTCTGATAAGCGGATAGAGATTTTGCGTGAGCGAGTCACTGGGGACCATGAGCGGGAACCAATGCACCACCTCCCTCACGGTCGCGGTTCGGTAACGCGCGAAAGCTTCCGAGCCGCGAGCGTAAAGCGACCGGTGCTTGTGCTACCGTTCCAGGAGGCGACGGATGTTATGGGCCTGACGCTTGCTGACCACGAACTCCGAGTCGTTGCTGAGTGTCAGCATCCAGCGATGGCTGGTGATGGCGGTTACCTTGCGGACGTGATTGATGTTTACGATGGCGTTTCGATGCACGCGTTGAAACGAGAACGACTGCAGGGTCGACTCCAGCGCACGAAGAGTCTGGCCGGCCATGAAGCGGCGCTTGGGAGTAACAATCCAGACCAGCTCGCCTTCGGCCTGCAGCGCCAGTACCTCATCGGCATCCAGCAGGTAATATTCGCGGCCGGCGCGGCCCACTAACTTGCGGCGGGCGGGGTTGAGCGCATCGGATGCCGAGGCGATCTTGGCCAGGTCCTCGGCGATCTCGAGCGGCTTGCCCAGCAGGTTCTTCACCCGCTTCAGCGCTTTGCGGAGCCTGGCTTCACTAACCGGCTTCAGCAAATAATCTACTGCCCCGGCTTCGAAGGCTTCAATGGCGTGCTGATGGAACGCGGTGACGATCACGATCACCGGCAAGCGCGGACCGCTTAGATTCCGGACAACATCGAACCCACCCATGCCGGGCATCTGCAGATCGAGGAACACGAGATCGGGCCGCAGCTCGACAATCTGCTGCAAAACCTGGCGGCCATCCTCGGCCTCGGCGACTATGGATACCTCGGGCAGCAGCTCCAGCTCCTCCCGCAAGACCTGCCGCGCGATTTGTTCATCGTCGGCGATGACGGTCTTGATGAGGCGATCCATCTTAGCTTGTTTACTACCGAATCCGGAAAAACAGGAAAAGAAACTGGCCAGCGGGATAAGAGTGTCGGTGGGTGGTCAGGGAACGGCTGTGAGCGGAAAAGCACCAAAAAACCGTTCCTCGTTTCTCGCTAGGAGCGACGGATCGTCCGCAACGAGAAACGAGAAACGGTTTTTTTGGCGTCGGTGCCTTTGTTCTCCTTGACAGCTTAGGAAAGCGGCGTTATACTCCTTATTAGCTTAGGAGTGTCTAAATGTCCGGTCAGGCTCAGCTTCTTCCAGGAACTCTCGATCTTCTTATTCTGAAGGCCGTCTCGCTCGGCCCTCTGCATGGCTACGGAGTCCTTTTGCGCATTGGGCAAATCTCCGACCGCGCGCTGCTCATTGAGCAAGGGGCGCTTTATCCGGCGTTGTTCCGACTGGTGCATCAAGGCCTGCTGAAGGCCAGTTGGGGGACTTCAGAGAACAATCGCCGCGCCAAGTTTTACGAACTTACGGCGCTGGGACGCAAGCGTCTGCGAGAGGAAACTGAGGGATGGAACCGCTTAGCTGCAGCCATGGGTTCCGCGCTGGCCGCCCAACCTGAGGAAATATGAAACTCACCTCTTACTTTCGTTCGCTGGCGGCAAGATTCTTCGGCCGGCCTCAGGTTGAGGACGACATCACGGAAGAGCTTGGCTCGCACATTCAGCACCGCGCTGACGATCTGGAGCGTTCGGGGCTGGCTCGGGCCGAGGCAGAACGGCGGGCGCGGATCGAGTTCGGCGGCCAGGGGCGGTTCAAAGAAGAAGTCCGCGAGACATTCGGTGGCAATTTCATCGAGACTCTTATAAGCGATGTGCGCTACAGCGTTCGCGTGCTGCGCAAGTCTCCCGGATTCACCATCGTCGCGGTGACGACGCTGGCGCTCGGGATCGGCGCAAACGCGGTGGTTTTTGGAATTTTGAACGGCTTGGTGCTGCGCCCGTTGAATGTGCCGCAGGCGCAAAGCCTCTACGCTATCGAGCGCAAGGTCGCTTTCGGGGCCTACCAGTCGTACCCCGATTATCTCGATCTGCGCGATCGGAACCGCAGTTTCGATAGTCTGGCAGCTTATACCATCGCTACAGTAGGATTGAACTCGGGCGAAAATCCATCGCGCGCCTGGCTCTATGAAGTGAGCGGCAACTACTTCGATGTTTTGGGTCTGCAGCCCTATTTGGGCCGGCTCATCCACGCCTCCGATGAACATGGGCCGAACAGCGCTCCCTACATCGTGCTCACCTACGCGTATTGGCACACGCATTTTCAGGATGACCGGGGCGTGGTGGGGCGCCGGGTTCAGCTCAATAAGCATCCTTTCACCATCGTGGGCGTAGCGCCGCCCGAGTTCCACGGGACGCTATTGTTTTTCTCTCCCGATTTCTTCGCGCCGATAGTGGACCAGGAACAGGTGGAGGGTGAAAATCACCTGAACGCACGCGGCAAGCGTTTTATCTTCCAGGTGATGGGGCATCTGAAACCGGGAGTTACTGCCGCGCAGGCGGCTGCCGATCTGGATTCGATTGGCGGGTACCTGGAAAAGAGCTATCCCAAAGACGAT
>Ga0210388_10004450_pt1 | contig 10968 bp, 7 predicted proteins | sample IncBWC19OmetaG_FD_155485 | JGI IMG/M metagenome (GOLD analysis project Ga0210388, IMG submission 155485) | Forest soil microbial communities from Barre Woods Harvard Forest LTER site, Petersham, Massachusetts, United States - Inc-BW-C-19-O ...
ATCCAGAAATCGGCCGTAGGCAAACCAGTCATCAGCGCCAGCACTGTTGTCGCCGGACGAAGCGTCCAACTGGAGCGAGTGCTGGTAGAGCTGCAGCGCGTCGGTCAGCTTTCCTGCCTTGGCCTGCAGGGCCGCCTCATTCACGTCAGCCACACTCTCGAGCTTGGGCTGACGGGTTTCCACCGCCAGCTTTTCTGCCAAGTGATACGACTTGACGGCAAGATCGGCCTGCGACGAGCGGGCCTGGCAATCCGCCATGCGCAACACGATGGCTATCACTTTGTCAGGTGCTGGACGATTCTGCGCCGGCTGTCGCGCGACCTTTGACAGGAAGGCGTTGTAGTGCGAGGCCGCGGGCTGCGCCTTGCCCTCGCGATCCAATTCGTCCGCAATGTAAAGATGCGCGAGCGACTGGGCCGGATCGATAGCCAGCGCCTCGTTCCAGCTGGCTAGAGCCTGGTCGGCATGGCCACGTTGCTGCGCGAGAAACCCGCGGTTGACCAGCAGATTCGCGTCCTTCGGGGTGATCTTGAGTGAGGCGTCAGTCAGATCGAAAGCTTCGTCAAACCGGTTCTGGTCGATCAGAAATCGCAACAGCGCCTGCCGCGGCGCGGGGTCGGCCGGATTCGACTGCACCGCCCGCTTCCACGCGTCCTCCGCCTGCTGCGTCTGGCCGTCTTCCATCGCTTTACTGGCCATCCGCATCTGCAACGAACTGTCGAACGAATTCAGGGCCTCCGCGCGCTGCAGGTCCTGCATATCGTCGCTGTGAAGCGCCAGATAATAACGCGCCTGATCGACCGTCCCCCAAGCCAGCAGGACCATTGCAGTGCCCACCCGCAAGGAGCGCGCACCCGTCGTGCTTCCGACCAGCCATCTCCCAGCCGCCGCAAAGGATCCTCCCGCGGTGGCTGCGGCATCGGAGATTCGTTCGCGGGAATTCAGCAGCAGAGATGCGATCTGGCCGTCGCGCAGCTTCCAGATTGCGCCATCGAGAATGAAGTGGTGAATATTCACCAGCGCCGTGAAGATCAGAAAGCTGGCGGTAAAGTCGTGATGGAACACGCGGCTGGCCAGCCATGGTCCGGGGACGAACAATGCAATGCCGCCAAGAATCAGTACTCCAAAATAAGCCAGCGGCCGCCAGTTGCGCGCGACTTTGCCCGACGCCTCTCCGACAGCTTCGCGGCGCGCGTAGTAACTCGTGATCCAGAGGTACTGCGCCGCATGCATCACCGCGAGCACGCCCGTGCTGTAGCGGTTCTGCGGAATCTCCAGGCCCCGGATCAGCGAAATGGCCGCCGGCAGCAGGAACCAGAGAAACTGCGAGGAGAAAAGTGTGAGCGAAGGAATCAGCTTTCGCCATCCCGTTGAGCGTGCCAGATTCCGTAGCCCGTACGCCGACAGCGCGATGAACACCACACTCAAAATAATCTGCTCCCAGCGGCTGATCACCTGCGGGATGCCAAGCGAGAGAAACAGCGGATCGGTCGACGGCCCGGTGTGAAATCCGAGGAACAGAATCAGATACGACACCACGAACGCGCCATACAAAGCCCGGCGCGTGGACTTATCCGGATCGGCGCCGGCGCGGCGGGCGAACATCATGAACAGGCCGTAATTCTGACCGCTGTAGTGCCATGGACTCCAGGTCAGGTAGATGGTGAAGATCCACGGCAGCAGCCGCAGCCAGTAATGCGACAGGAACAGCGTCAGCAACAACAGTCCCGTGGTATGAACCGTGAAGATGCGGTACTTCTGAAAATCCTCCGCGCGATGATAGGCGCGGTAGATCGTTGCCATGTAGTGCGGATAGTTGAAAAACAGAGCCAGGACATAAAACGCGATCGACCAGGCGCGCGTATTCGCCGCCAATGAGAAATACGAAAGCAGCAGCAACGGCGCCGACCAGGCTCCACAACCGACAATCAGATCGAGCCACGGATTGTAGATCCAGGGAGCGGCGTGCTCCGGCGAAGTCTGTCGCGATTTTGGCATTGGCTTGGACAAATTATAGGGTGAGAAATCGCGTGAACGCGTAACCGGGCGGGTCCCGCAGGGGTAACGAAGGTAACGGCGCGTAACGGCGAAAAGATCGTTCTGAGGCGCGCTTATTCGAATTTCCAGCGGGTCGACTTGCTCTGGAAATGCTTCTCCCACAATCCGAACACGACGTGCGGACGCACCGCGAAGACAGGTTCTTTCATGGCGAGAATGTCGATCTTCATTGAAGACATATCGAACTTGTAGTTCTTTTCGTATGCCGGCAGAAATTTACGGCGCGCGGCAAGGTCGGCGATTTCGGCGATGCCTTCAACGATCACTGCTTCGTCCGCATGTTCCGTACACACGATGCAGTTCGCGTTTGCCGCCAGGTTGCGCGCCTTCCGCGACGTGCCGCCGGTGCTGAAGAGAAACCGTCCGTCCTGCCACAGGCCCCAGATGACCATGGTGTGCGGCCAGGCCGCCGCCGCGCCGTTCGGCTTGATGGACGTGAACCAGTAGTTATGCGATCTCTTCAGCCGCTGTTCCGCCCAGGTCCAGGCCAGCAGGCCTTTTTTGCCCGCGGGCATACTGTAGCCAGGCATGTGCGGGCGGCTGGGAGTGGGTCGCGCCCAGGGTTCTTTCTTTGACAATCCGGTTTTCCTATAGTTCAGAGGCTGCCGATTCTATGTCCAGCAGTTCCTCTTCGGAGTATTTCAACAAAAATTGCGCGGCGGAAGTCTACAGATTCTGCTTTGTCCACTGATCGATTCGGTCTAGCGCCAGCTGCAAATTCTCCAGCGAATTGGCCACGCTGAAGCGCAGGTAGCCCTCGCCGTATTCGCCAAACGACGCGCCGGAGAGCGATGCGACTCCCGCCTGCTCCAGCAGAGCGTCGGCCAGGGGCTTCGATTTCCATCCGGTCGCCGTAATGTTGGGGAACGCGTAGAACGCGCCTTTCGGCATGCGGCAGGAGAAACCTTTGATCTTGTTCAACCCCGCGACGAACACGTTGCGGCGGCGCTCAAATTCGTCGCGCATGTGGTCGACCGAACTCTGATCCCCTTTGATCGCCTCAATCCCGGCGACCTGGGTAAAGCTTGCGGTGCAGGAATTCGAATTCGTCATTAGCCGCGTCATGTGCGCGGCCAGGTCAGTGCGCATCACACCGTAGCCCATGCGCCACCCCGTCATGGCGTAGGTCTTCGAGAAGCCGTCGAGCAGGATGGTGCGCTCCTGCATTCCCGGCACCGACATAATGGAGAAATGCTGGCCGCCGTCAAACAGCAGGCGGCTGTAGATTTCGTCCGACAACACCATAATGTTGCGGTCGCCGATGACCTTCGCAATGCGCTCGATATCGCCGCGCTCGAGCACTCCGCCGGTCGGATTCTGGGGTGAATTCAATATGACGAGCCTCGTGCGGTCGGTGATCAGCGCGGCCAGTTCGTTGACGTCGAGCGAGAAGTCTCGCTTCTCTTTCAATTGGATGGGGACGGCGCGGCCGCCCACATAGTGAATCATCGACTCATAAATCGGAAAGCCGGGATTGGGATAGATGACCTCATCCCCCTCGTCAATCAACGCCAGGATAGTAAAGAAAATAATGGGCTTGCCGCCGGGGACGACCACGACTTCATCGGGAGTGACTTTCACGCCGCGGGTGCCGGTGACGTATTCCGCCAGCGCCTGCCGCAACTCCGGCAATCCGGCGGAGGGACCGTAGTGCGTCCAGCCTTTGCGCAGAGCGTCAACGCCCGCATCAATCACATTCAGAGGCGTGTCGAAATCCGGCTCGCCGATTTCGAGATGAACGATGCTCTTGCCCTGCCGCTCCAGCGCCCGCGCTTTATTCAGAACTTCAAACGCGGTCTCGGTGCCGAGCCGCGACATGCGCCGGGCAAGATGCAATTCGTGCTGCGTGGTTGGGGCCATTCCGATAAACTCCTGAACAAACCAAACGGCACATTATACGCCCGGGGGCCGGAGGAATATTTTGTGAACCATCCTGGGTTGCCATCCCGGCTTGTCATCCTGAAGCCCGCGCTCTTTGCGGGCAGAAGGACCTATGTACTCGAACGCAGCACATGAACTGTCAGCTGACATAGGTCCTTCGCTTCGCTCAGGATGACAGTATCGGGAGATAAAAACGATGAAGTGAAACGTGAAGAACTATTCCGAGACGCTGTGCTCTTCGTTCTGCGAGCGCAGAACGCGGTCGACCGAATAAGGCGCGCGGCGGCTGGGTTCGTGGTAGTGACGTACCTGCATTTCGCCAAGCAGGCCGATGGCGAGAAGATTTAATCCGCCGAGCAGCAGGCCGAGAGCGGCCATCATCAGCGGGCCGTGCTCGCCCATGACCGGGACGTGGCGCAGGAATTTCTCCATCCCCAGCCACAGCACAATGCCGCTGCCACCGAAAATGCTCATCATCCCAATGCTGCCGAAGAAGTGCAGCGGGCGCGAAAGATAGCGGAGCAGAAAGCGAATCGTCAGCAGGTCGAAAAATACGCGGAAGGTCCGCGTAATGCCGTAGTGCGAAAGGCCGCGCTCGCGGTTCACGTTGCGAATGGCCACTTCACAGATCGACGCGCCATGCCACGAGGCCAGCGCCGGAATGAACCGGTGCAACTCGCCGTAGAGCGGCACCTGCTCCAGAATGTCGCGACGGTAGGCTTTGAACGTGGTTCCGAAGTCGTGGATGTCGACGCCGCTGATCTTGGCCATGATCCAGTTGGCGATGCGCGACGGGATGCGGCGCATCCAGAAATTATCGACCCGCACCTTGCGCCATCCGCTCACAATGTCGTAACCGGCGGCAATCTTTTCGAGGAACAGCGGAATGTCGTTAGGATCGTGCTGCAGGTCGCCGTCCATGGCGATGATGTACTCACCGCGCGCATGATCGAATCCGGCGGCGAGACCGGCGGTCTGGCCAAAATTGCGGCGCAGCTTTACTACGGTCACGCGGCTATCGACGGCGGCAATCTCGCGCAGCATGGCGAACGTGTGGTCGCTCGAGCCATCGTCGACCAGCACGATTTCGAACGTCTCCCCGTGCGCCTCCATGACCATCTTCAAGCGGTCATAAAGGTCGGTGACGTTCTCCTGCTCGTTGTGGAGCGGGACGACAATGGAGAATTTGGGCACGAGTGTTCCTATTATAGCCCGAAAAACAAGTTCTCAGTTCCCGGTTCTCAGTAAACCCCTAAGGTAACCCGCAGGGGAGCGAACGAACCGGGTCCCGATCCAGCCTTACTCTTTCAACTTCAGCTTCGACTTGTTCTCTTCCAAAAAGCTCTTAATATCAGCCGCGGCGCCCAGCAGGCGGTTCCATTGTTCGTAGTAGAGAGTGACCGGGAAGCGGCCCAGGCCGTAGACGCTGACGCCTCCCTTTTCTCCGACTTTGAAGATCAGGTCGCCGCTGCGCTTCTTGGTTTCGACTTCTTTTTCCAGTTGAGAAAGCTTCGCTTTCAGTTCTTCGTACGTCGGTTCTGCCATGCGTCCCTCGCGTTTAAAATGATTGCTTTCGTCGAGCTTTCGGGCAGACGTTTCTACCGCCCGGCCATTTCTATAGTAACTTGATTGCCCTTGCCTTGCGGTGGATAACCTATGTAAGCTCGATAGAGTCTAATCCCAAAGCAGGAAAGTACGAACCGAATGCGCTTGTGGGTGCGATGGTCGACGTGGCTCTGCCTGTCCCTGATGTTCTGGACGGCGGCGGTCGAGTCTGTCCACAACCACCCTAAGCTGACGGAACCGGCCTCCTGCTCGATTTGCGTGGTGGCGCACAGTTCCAGCCCCACGGTCAGCGTTGTCCATGCCCGGCCGGTGTTTGCCACGGTCGGTGTGCTCAAAGAAGAAGAAGCCGTCGGCAAGGCCCAGTTCGATCTCTCGAACCGGGGTATTCGCGGTCCTCCTGCCCTCCTGTAGGCATTCTCAAAATTGAAAATTCCGGCCTGACCTGGCGTTGATGTCTCAGCGTCGCGCGGCCGATTCCCTATTCATTTTCATTTTTGTTTCAGGAGGGCCTATGCCCAGTCTTTATAAAAGGCGCGTCGCCGCCGCGGCGATCGCATTCTTTCTTTCTGTCAGCGTCGCAGGTGCTCAATCTGTGGGTAATTCTGGATCAGTAAATGGCACCGTTCTCGACCCCACCGGAGCCGTGGTTCCCAACGCCAAGGTTGAAATCCAAAATCCGGTCAGCGGCTTCGATCGCTCCACCACTACCGATAGTGCCGGCAAGTTTTCCTTCACCAATATTCCGTTCAATCCCTACCACTTGACTGTGCTGGCGACCGGATTCATGAGTTACGCGCAGGATGTCCAGCCACGGTCCACCGTCCCGGTCGAACTTTCCGTCAAACTGGCCATCGCCGGATCAACCACCGCCGTCACCGTGGAAGCCGAAGGCGGCGACCTGGTCGAGAACGATTCGACCTTCCACACCGATGTCGACAAGAACCTGTTCGACAAGCTGCCGCTGGAGAGCCAAACTTCGTCGGTAAGTTCGCTGGTCACGCTGTCGACGCCTGGAATCTCTGCCGACTCGAATGGCCTGTTTCACGGCCTGGGCGACCATGCGGAAAATTCGTTCTCCGTCGATGGCCAGCCCATCACCGACCAGCAGAGCAAGATTTTCTCCAACCAGATTCCGCTGGACGCGATCCAGTCGATGGAGGTCATCGCCGGCGCGCCGCCGGCCGAATACGGCGACAAGACCAGCGTCGTCATCAACGTGACCACGCAGTCTGGCCAGGGAGTCACCACACCCCACGGCAGCCTGACCACTTCTTACGGATCGTTCGGCAGCGCCAGCGTTGATTTAAATCTCGCCTACGGCGGCAAGAACTGGGGCAACTTCATTTCCGCCAGCGGCGTGAATAGCGGACGATTTCTCGATCCTCCGGAATTCGTGGTCCTGCATGACAAGGGGAACGAGGAGAACTTGTTCGACCGCGTCGACTACCAGCTATCTACCGCCGACTCGCTTCACCTGAATCTTGGATACACGCGCTCCTGGTTTCAGACGCCGAATTCCTACGACGCCGAGGACGCTACGCCGTGGAACTGCGTCGTCGTCTGCAATGGCGGCCTCGACCCGAACGGCAATGTTGTCGGCCCGGCGGACCAGCGTTCTCAGATCAAAACCTTTAACATCGCGCCTTCGTGGACGCGATTGATCAGTTCCACGACCGTGTTCACTCTGGGCGCATTCATTCGGCGGGATGACTACAACTACTATCCGAGCGCCAATCCTTTTGCCGACCTCGGACCTCCGGGAGTGCAGGGTGAAACTGTCGGCCAGAATCGAACCCTGGCCAACACCGGCCTGCGCTCGTCGGTGGCTTACGTCAAGGGAATTCATAATCTGAAGGCGGGAGCGACTTACGAACAGACATTTCTCACCGAGAATGATTCTGTCGGCATCGTCGACCCGACTTATCTGGCATCGCTGACGGACGCGGGCGGCCTTCCATGCTTTGTGGGCGGAGTCGCGCTCGCCGCTCCCTGCACCACCCTGCTTCCTTACGATCTAACCCAGGGCGGCGGCGTTTATGGTTTCCACGGGCATACTGACGTAAAGCAGCTGGCCCTTTATATTCAGGATGCCATCACCAAGGGCAACTGGGCCTTCAACCTTGGCCTGCGCGGCGATTTCTACAACGGACTCACCACTCACCGGGAGGCGGAGCCCCGGCTGGGCATCGCCTACAACATCAAGAAGACGAACACCGTGCTTCGCGTCTCCTACGCGCGCGTGCTGGAAACGCCTTTCAACGAAAACCTGGTGCTCTCCAGCCTGGGATGTGCCGATCCGGTCTTGTCGCCACTGCTTCTCTGTTCCTCGCCCGTTGCGACCCCGTTCAGTCCGGGATGGCGAAATGAATTCCACGCCGGAATTCAGCAGGCGTTTGGCCGCTACCTGGTCTTCTCCGGGGAATACATCTGGAAATACACCCACAATGGCTACGACTTCAGCGTGCTGGGCGCGACGCCCATCACGTTCCCGATCGAGTGGAACAACTCCAAGATTCCAGGCTACGCCGGCCGGGTCAGCGTTCCAGACCTGCACGGACTCTCGGCTCTGATGGTGTTCTCCAGCGTGGCGGCGCGCTTCTTTACTCCGCAGATCGGCGGCGCTGGTGCGGTTCCATCTGCGGTGGGGCCGTTCCGCATCGACCACGATGAGAAGTTCAACATGACGGCTCATATGCAATATCAGCCATGGAAGAAAGGTCCATGGATGGGCTTCAACTGGCGCTACGACAGCGGTCTGGTGGCCGGCCCTGCACCGTGTGCCGGAGGCAACTGCGCCAACGGTCCGGCGGGCGACGACACTACCGTCGACGTTTCAGGCCTGAGTCCCGACCAGCAGTTCCAGGCGGGATTGTTCTGCGGATCCGTGAGGGCCACGCCGCCCAGCGCGGCGCATCCGATCGGGACTCCAATCAGTCCCACGGACGTGTGCCCTGCTTCCCAGTATGGATCTTCCCTGCTGCAGATACCGGCGCCGGGCACCGAGAACGATGACAAGAATCCTCCCCGTATCGCGCCGCGGAATCTCTTTGACGTCGCCGTCGGACACGACAACCTGTTTCACGGCGATAAATACAAAGTGAGCCTGCGGCTGACGGCCATCAACGTGACCAACAAGTATGCGCTTTATAACTTCCTCTCCACCTTTAGCGGGACCCACTATGTGACCCCGCGAACGGTGACAGCGGAATTAGGCTTCCATTTCTAACTGCTCGGTTCTGAAGAAGGTGCCCCATCCTTGCGCGTCTTTTGCGCAAGGATGGGTTTTTTCGCGCTCCACGAGCGGCTCACCCGCGTGTAAACGAATGTAAAGAAAAGCCCTGCGCCCGCGGAATCATGGATGGATTGATAGAATGAAATGAACTCGACGCTTGAAGTTCGCTTCTGATCCACACTGGGAGAAATGTTTGCCAATCAAGTTCGCAGCCAGACTCATCGCCTGTTTTGTGCTCGCGAGCTTTTGCTCGGCATTCACTACCGCTCAACAGACCACCCCGCCCCCGAGTCCTGATCCTTCCGCGCAAAGCCAGACTCAGACTCCTGCTCCTGGTACCGGGCAGCCCGTTACTCCCGCCCAGCCTGCGACGGCCGATAAAGATAAAGACAAAGACGACAAAAACAAGGACAAGAACGGCCAGGGACAATCCACCAGCAGCGCAGGCACGAACACCGCAGCGCCCGCGGGAGAGGCCAGCCAACGCCTCGGCTTCGCCCTGCCTAATTTTCTGACGGTGCAGAACGGAGCAAAGCTGCCACCGCTGAGCGCGAAGGACAAATTTAAAGTCGTGGCCCGCGGATCGTTCGACCCGGTCAATTTCGCCTGGTATGGACTGCTGGCCGGCATCAACCAGGCAGACAACGCCGAACCTCAGTATGGACAGGGGTGGGCGAGTTACGGGAAGCGATATGGCACAACCTGGGCCGATGGCGTCATCGAGAACTTCATGGTGGGAGCCGTGTTTCCGTCCATGTTCCGCCAGGATCCACGTTTCTACCGCGCCGGGGACGGCGGATTCGGCCACCGCTTCGGCTATTCCGCCTCACGCATATTCATCACCCGCGGCGATTCCGGCAAGCGCCAGTTCAATTTCTCCGAAGTGATCGGTAGCGCCGTTTCGGCCAGCATCTCCACCTTCACCTACCACCCGAAGAGCACGTATCTGAGCACGCCGACGAACCCGCATATGTTCGTTCCATCCGATCGCGTATTGTCCAACGCGGCCACCGTGTGGGTCACGCAGATGGGCACCGACGCCGCAACGCTGGTGATCAAGGAATTCTGGCCGGACGTGGCCCGAAAACTGAAGCACAAAAAAGCTGCAGCTGCTCCAGGTCAGTAGCCCTCGGGGCCGCAAGCATTGCTCCGCGGGTTTTCTCTGCGGACTCTGCGGTGAAAAGCTTTTCGCTACAAACAGAATAGCGTCATAGCCGCCATTTACGACAATTCCCCTTCCCTGTTAACATCATTGGTTTACAACTCAACCCTCAACTAAACCTGAGTACGCCCTCATAAATTCAACGGAGGAAATATGGCAATTAAAGTTGGCATCAATGGCTTCGGACGAATCGGCCGCAACGTGCTGCGCGCCTCGCTGAAGGATCCGAATATCGAGTTCGTCGCCGTCAACGACCTGACCGACCCGAAAACTCTGGCCCATCTGTTGAAGTACGATTCAGTTCTAGGCAACCTGCCGAATGAGGTTTCCGCCGGACCCGACGGCATTACCGTCGACGGCAAGACCATCAAAGTATTCAAAGAGCGCGATCCCGGAGCTCTGCCCTGGGAGTCGGTAGGTGCGCAGGTCGTGGTCGAATCCACCGGCCACTTCACCGACGCCAACGACGCCAAGAAACATCTGCGCGGCTCGGTCAAGAAAGTCATCATCTCGGCTCCGGCCAAGAACGAGGACATCACGCTGGTGCTGGGCGTGAATCACGAAAAGTACGACGGCACCAAGCACCACATTATTTCGAACGCTTCCTGCACTACGAATTGCCTGGCGCCCGTGGCCAAGGTCATTCAGGATGAATTCAAGATCGTCGCCGGCACCATGACGACGATCCACTCCTACACCAACGACCAGGTAATTCTCGACTTCCCGCACAAGGATCTGCGGCGCGCGCGCGCAGCGGCGATTAACATGATTCCGACTTCCACCGGCGCGGCCAAGGCGCTGAAACTGGTGATTCCGGAACTCGGCGGCAAAGTCGACGGATTTTCCATGCGCGTTCCGACGCCCAACGTCTCCGTGGTCGACTTTGTGGTGTGGGTGGAGAAGAAGACGACCAAGGAAGAAGTGAATGCGGCGCTGAAGAAAGCGTCTGAATCCGGGCCGCTGAAGGGATATCTCGGCTATGAAGAGCACGAACTGGTGTCGTCGGATTTCAAAGGCGACCCGCGCTCTTCGATTGTGGATTCGCCTTGCACCATGGTGGTGGGCGGCA
>Ga0210388_10004451_pt1 | contig 10967 bp, 7 predicted proteins | sample IncBWC19OmetaG_FD_155485 | JGI IMG/M metagenome (GOLD analysis project Ga0210388, IMG submission 155485) | Forest soil microbial communities from Barre Woods Harvard Forest LTER site, Petersham, Massachusetts, United States - Inc-BW-C-19-O ...
ATGAAGATGCAGCGCCTCCAGCCGCAGATTCAGCGCCTGCGCGACAAGCACAAGGACAACAACGATCAGTTGCAGAAAGAGATGGTCGATCTCTACAAGCGCAATCACGTCAATCCGCTCGGCGGATGCGCGCCGATGGCGCTGCAGTTGCCGATTTTTATCGGGATGTACGAAGCGCTGCAGAATTCGATCGAGCTGCGTCACGCGCCGTTCGTCGGATGGATCAACGACCTATCCACGCCCGACTGCCTGCACGTGCCGGGCCTGCCGCAACTGCCGCTGATGAATTGCCACGGCCTGCCGGTGCTGGTGCTGCTGATGGGCGTGACCAGTTTCCTGCAGCAATACATGACGCCGACCCAGCCGGATCCGAATCAGCAGCGCATGATGATGCTGACGCCGCTAATCTTCACGATTATGTTTATTAACTTTCCGGCGGGTCTCGCTTTGTACTATTTTTCTTCCAACCTGCTGGGCGTGATCCAGCAATACTTTCTCAATCGCGAATTCCAACAATACACCCCGGCTACATGATCAAGATGGACTCGATAGAAATCACCGGCATCTCGGTAAGCGAGGCAGTCAACGAAGCGCTCGAACAGCTCGGCGCGCGCGAGGACGAGGTGTCAGTCGAAGTACTCGTGACACCGCGCACGGGCGTGCTCGGGATGGGCACGCGCTATGCCAAGGTGCGCGTCACTCGCAAGAGCGCGCAGGCCGTGGCGAATCCGCCACCCGCGCCCGCGCGCAACGAAGCTGCGCCGCCTCCGCGCGACAATCAAAACCAAAATCAAAATCAACGGCGCGGCCGCAACGACGGCCGCGACCGCGGGCGTGCTCCCGCACCCACGCCCGCTGCTGCCGAAGATGACAGCGGCTCGGCCGCGCGCAAAAGCGCCGACCTCGACGAGCAGCGCCGCGAGGCGATGGCTATCCTCAAGCAGATCCTCGAGCAGATGGGTGAGCACACCGACGTCCGCCAAATCGAAGTCGACGCCGAGACCGTCGAGCTCGAAATCAAAGGCGACGGCTCGGGCATCCTAATCGGCCGCCACGGCCAGACCCTCGACGCCCTCGAGTACATCGTCAATCGAATCCTCGCCCGTCGAATCAAGGACGCCGCGCCGATTTCGCTCGAGACCGAATCGTATCGCGCGCGCCGCCGCCAGCAGTTGCATCGCATGGCGCTCTCGATGGGCGAGAAAGCCAAACGCGATCACAAGCCCGTGCGCCTCGAGCCGATGGCTCCGCGCGATCGCCGCGTCGTGCATCTCGCGCTCAAGGACGATCCGATGATCACCACGCGCTCAGCCGGTGAAGGTTTCCTGCGCACGGTCGAGATCGTTCCCGTTGATGGACAACGCGAACGGCGCGGCGGCGGGCGCGACAACCGGGGCGATCGGGATCGCGACCGCGAGCAGGAACGTCCTCGGGAGAGGGAGCGCCCGCGCGAGCGCCCCTCGCCTCAAGGACAGTCGCCGGGGCAATCCTCGATCGGTGAGCAAGGCGGCTTCAAGCACGGCCAAAAGCGGTTGTTCTAGGCCCAACGATTGTTTTCGGTGCGTCCGGAACTTTGCCCCTGCCAGTGGAGAATGTCGCCGGCGAGAGAATCGACGTATTGCGTTCGGTTGGCGGGTTTCTTTCTGGTTACAAACAGCCAGATCTCTGTTACGGGGAGGAACCGTACTGCGCCACCGGCGTGACGAATCTTAACCTCGATCCGAAGGCGACCGATTGCCTTTCCGCAGTGGCCGGTTCAGGACCCGTCGATAGCTGTCGAGTGCCTCATTGATCGCCGCCAGCCGCGGCAACTCTGCTTTGCAGCCTTCCAGTTGGAAACTTCGGGAAATACGTGCTGGGCATCGTTTGGATCTCATCATCGCCATCTGGCGTTTAAGGTACTACTTCCTGTAACTAAATCTGCAAGTTGGGAAACGCGCGGACTAAGGATATGCGAAACAAGCCAGGGCTGACGCGAAGACAATTTCTTATCGCGGGAGGAACGGTAGCCGCCGGAGCTTTTCTGGGGGGCCGCAGCGGTATCGCGGCCACCGAAAGTGGCGTCGACGAGTACGCGCTCCAAGTCGGCTATGCGGAAAGACAACTGGGCGGCTTCGCGCTTCGCACCCGCACCTATAGCTCGATGCTTCCGGGTCCGCTTATGGTCACGCGGCCCGGCCATACGCTGCGGGTGAAGCTCACCAACAACCTGCCCACCGACCCTCCGGCGACGGCGCCGGCGGGTATCGATCCCCTTAACAATCCGCACGCGTTCAATACCACCAACCTGCATATGCACGGGCTTCAGGTGATTCCACACCTGTTCCAGCCGGTCGGCACGGTAGATCCTGCAGCCTCTCTTATCAGTGTTCGCTCCGCCCAGAGCTATAGTTACGAATTCAAGCTTCCCGATGATCACCCTTCCGGTCTCTACTGGTACCATCCCCACTATCACGGTTCGGCCGGGGTGCAGGTGGTAAATGGAATGGCCGGGCTGATCCTGGTTAAAGGCCCGATCGATGAGGTTCCGGAGATAGCGGCGGCGCGCGATGAGCTCCTCGCGATCCAGAATCTGAAGATTAATCCACTGGATAAGTCTTCCGGTAGATGGGGACTCGACCCTCTCGCCTATCAACCCTCCAGTCTCGGGGGCTACTCACCTGTAAGTCAGGTAGAACTGCTGACCACCAACGGCAAGCCGGTGATGATCATTGACCGGCGCGGCGCCACGCCCGCCGCGAGCCCGCAGACACTCCCGGTCTACCAGATGCGCCCGGGGGAAGTGTTGCGTCTACGCATCCTTAACGGCACCGATGGAATTTTTCTGCCGCTCACCTTGCCGGGGTTTGAGGTCTACGTCATCGGACAGGACGGCATAAATCTGCTGAAACCTGAAAGAGCCGGTAACGAACTCAAGTCGGCAATCCGGATGGCGCCCGGCAATCGCAACGAGCTGTTGATTCGCGCGCCGATGACTCCCACCAAAGGCACGCTGCGCGCGCTCCCACAGATGGCTAAGTCTCCCAACCTGATGAGCGAAAAGATGGGCGAAATGATGGCGACGCCGGAGATCGCATTCGCGGCGTTTGAAGTTTCAGGCGCGCCCACGCAAATGGGTATTCCGGATAAGCTGCCCACTCCCAGTCGTGAGTATCCGCTGATCAGCGACTCCGAGATCAAGGCGCGTCGCACCGTGACATTTTCGATGACCACGGGCAGCAAAAGAATCATCGATGGATTCGAATACCTCATCGACGGCGAGCTATACCGGGAAGGGACGGTTAGTCCCACGGTCAAAGTGGGATCTGCCGAGGAATGGCACATCGTCAACAACTCCGACGGGATCCATCCATTTCATATCCATGTGAACTCGTTCGAGGTTATGGGGCTGCCGTCCGACCCGGGCTATCATCGGCTGCATGACACCATCTGGCTGCCGCCATTTTCGAGCCTCACTATGCGAACGCGGTTCAAAACCTGGAAAGGAAAAACCGTCTATCATTGCCATGTGCTTCCGCACGAGGATTCGGCGATGATCAAGAACTTTCTGATTTCCTAGGTCGGTCGACGCGATGAAACCGGCGCGCATCGGCACGCTATGCCTCATCGCGCTAGTGACTCTCTGTGGCGGCGCATTCGCGCAGGAACAAGGACCATGGTGGACCTGGTCAACCGTCGATGGCGACTGGGCCGGCTATCGGCACATATTGGCGGAGCGAGGACTGGTTTTCTCCGGAACTACCGTAGCAGACCTGCAAGGTAACGTTTCGGGCGGTGAGCGTAGGGGTTTTGCCGCTGCTGATTCTTCAGTATTTGCACTTGACGCGGATCTGAAGGCCCTCGCGGGACTCGGCGGTTTGCTCTTTCACACGGAATTTACGGTGGTAGAAGGTCAAAATCTCTCCACCAGGACGCTGGGTAATGTTCTGCAGGTGGCCACTGCCTATGCGCAACCCGGGTACTACCTCGGTCAGATGTACGCGCAACAAAAACTATTCGATGACAAACTAACCTTGCAGGCTGGCCGGATGACAACCGCGAATAACTTCGCCAGCTTGCCCATTTTCAATGACTATATCTCTTTCACCGACAACCCGATCCCGGTCAGTCTCACTGACAATACTATCTACTTCACCAGTCTCCCGGCCGTTACCTGGGCGGCGGTCGGCACCATCGCTCCGATTGAATCTGTCGCTGTGGGCGTTGGAGTCTACGATACCAACCTGGCTTCGGCGGAGCCTTTCGCCTCACGCCACGGGGTCGATCTGTCATTTGATGAGAATGGCGGCCCTATGGAAACTGCGCAGGTTACTTACTACCTCAACCACGGATCGGATGAGAACGGGCTTCCTGGGACTTATAACATTGGGGAATTCTATTCGGGTGCGGACTATCAGGCAGTGTCGGGGAGCGGTGGCAAAAGCGGCAATTATGGCTTCTATCTGGAAGCCGAGCAGATGATTTATCGCGAAGGCGGGGCGGGCAGCGACGTCGGGCTAACTCCGTGGCTTGCAGTAAGCTACCATCCCGAGCAAAGCATCAATCAACTTCCACTCCTGGTCATGGTTGGGTTCGCCTATCAGGGCTTGCTTCCGGGCCGCAGCGACGACAGCACCGCAGCGGCCTTTTATTATGGCAAGCTTAATACCGCAACGCCGATTGTTCCGACGAGTGCGGTTACCACTTCTTCGGCGGCTACAACTGTTTCAGGGGAAAAGGTCCTTGAACTAGACTACACGTATTGGGCGACGCCATGGCTCGGAATCACGCCAGACTGGCAATATGTTTTCAACCCCGATGGGAGAAGCGGGAGCAGGAATGCCGCGGTGCTCGGCGTCCAGTTGCAGGTACTGTTCTAGAGCCGGGATTTATGAACTATCGAAGGAAAGGCGGCTATCTCTCGATAATGGCGAAGACCTTGCCTGCTATCGCCGCCCTAATCCTTTCTCTGTGTGGTTCGCCTCGCGCGGCAGAAACCTCAACCACACCGATAACTCAAGGACTAGCTACGCTGCAAAGCAATAAGGGGCGCATCTACGTTTTCAGGATGATTCGATCCTTCGGCGCTCATATCGATGATTTCTTGACGATCGATGGCGCTACGGTGCAAAGGATCACCGCAGGAAATGCGCTATACTGTGACGTCGACCCCGGCGACTACCTGCTAGGTCTCTCTCGTCATAAGACTCGACCACTGAAGGTGTCAGTGACGGCCGGTCAGGAGCAATACATTTGCGTGACGCTACATCACGGCGACGGAATCTCGCCGCGACGGGGAGCACTTTCTTCCGATCAGTCATTCGATATGCGACTGCTGGAGCCTGCCTATGGAGCGCAGAGGATCCGGGAATATCACCTGACGCAGGCTGACTGTCACCACTGACAGCATCCTACTTCAAATGCCGATCGAGAAAGGACAGCGCGTGCGACCAGGCGTCCTCCGAGGCCTCCTGGTCGTAGCCGGGCGCCTCGCGGAAATTGAATCCATGGCCGACGCCGGGGTAGACACGAACCTCGCTGCCAGGCTGATGCTTCGCGATGACGTTGTGCAGATGAATCGAGTCGGCGACGTGGGCGCGCCGGTCCGCATCGCCCTGCAGGATCAGCGTCGGAGGAAAGTTAGAAAGTTGCGCGACCGCATCTTCGACCTTCGCGTTGGAATAGCCGTAGTAGTCGACGACGGCATCGATGGTATTTGGATTTAGCGCGGCGGTTATTACCGCGAGCGTGGCGCCGAAAGAAAACCCGACCAGCGCGATTCGCGTGGTATCGGCCTGGGGATTTTTAACCAGCGCGGTGCGCGCCGCCATCAGCTCATGCATCCAGGTAGCATCGGGAATTTCCGTTTGAGGAGCGAGGCTGACGGCCGGAATCATCGCGAGGTCGCTGCAATTGGCCCCGCCCGCCGCGCCGTAGTATTCGATGAAGGTCGCAAAGTAGCCGCGCGCAGCGAGACCCAGGCACATCTGGTGGAACTCGCCGGCGCCGAAGCCTTCCGGCGCACATCCATGGAGCAGCATCACGACCGGGTGCCTGCCCTCCGCCCTCGGTGCGCAATGGAACTCATCGATTGCGACGCCATCGGAGACGAACTGGCCTCGAACGGCTTCGATTCTCGGCGTTTTCGAATCGATGGTAGAGCCGGCGACACTCGCGGTGGAACCACAACCAATCAGGGCCACTAGCGCGGCGATCTGAATTGCGGCAAAGGAACTACGGCAACCAGCACGGATCATGTCGCCAGTAGTGTAGTCGGAAAGCTGGACAATCTGTAATGCGCGCGGATGCCTTCAACTTGTACGATGATTCGAACTTGGCGGGGAAAGGAGATCGGCGGAGGTACCCGCGGAAGCATCCTCGAGGAGCGTCGTGGCCGGTTCAGCGGGATCGCTAAGCGCCGACTTCGCTCCGTCGGCTATCGCTTGAGGCTTCGATATCGCAGGGTAAAGAGCCATCGCGGTGACCGCAGTCATGATAGGCAGGTATCGGCCGAAACGATCTTTCTTCATGCTTCAGACCCCAGAGTTAGAGATAGGACGTTTGACCTCGAAGTTAAGACGCTGAAGGCCCGCCTGAAATTCGGTTTCGTCACCATTACGTAAGAAATCCGACCTAATCGAGGTCTCTGTATCGGGGATGAGATAAGTGCCAAAAGAAACTGGCGCGACCTCATGGAGGCCGCGCCAGCTTGCTCACAGGCTTTCGCGCGCAGACTTAGAAAGTAGCGGCGCGAACCATGGCATCGGTGGTGAAGAAGGTCTTGTCCACCGCGCCCATATTGATGTACCAGCACTCACGTTCCGGAGTCTCGATGCCCGGGAGGTAGCACATAGTGCCAAGGCCGGACTGCACGTCGGTCGAGACCGCGCCCACGACGAACGAGCGCTTGAACGGATAGATAGCGACCTTGGCGTCCGGCACCGGACGGTCACGAGTCGCCAGCCAGTAGATGTGGTTGCGGAAGAGTTTTCCCGCACGATCGTAGGTATCGATGTAGGGCTCGAACCACATTTCGCTGTCGAGATAGATGATGGTGCGCGAGTCGATCGCATTGATGCGGCTACGATCGGGGAGCGCCTCGATTACGTACATGTGGCGCATTTCCCAGGTCTCGGGGCACGCGCTGGTTCCACCGTCAGTCGCACAACGCATCTCGGGTGAATGCTCAGCATGCGCACACCCGAGCATGTTCTTCTCGCCGAGGAATTTGTAGGAATACTGTTCGGTCTTCGGATTGAAGCCCGAGTAGTGATCCGGATCCCATGCGTGGGCGGAGGTTCCGGAAGTGGTCGACGAGCTCATGATCGACTCGTTGATGCGGCGGACACGGCGCGAACCGGCGTCGAGACTCCAGATGTCATCGCCACGGCGAGGATCAGCGTAACGCCAGCGGATGAATCCGGTTCCGCGAATTTCCTGCGGAGCAAGAATCGGATAGAGGCCAAAGACCCAGTAGCGGCCGGTGGTCTTGAAATCGGGATCGGTCGGGAGCGGCTCGACCTCGGTGCGTCCAACCAGATCATAACCAGCATAGTGGCCGATCTGAAAATACTCGATCTGTTGGGTCTGCGGTCCGCGCTTGGTGAAGGCGGAATCGCAATCATAGAAGCGCAAATCGTAATCGTCTGAGGTGATAGGACGGAACACGTTGTTCCAGACAACCTTGGTGGCAACCCACGGGTCGTTAGGATCGATCAACGGGAAAGGCTGTCCGGCGACGTAGCCCACGATGCTCTTATGATCGTTGCTAAGCCGAACCTGCGAAGAATATTTTTCCGTCGCGTCTTTGTACGGAGGTGGCCAGTCGATTCGGGACGTCGGGATGATCTTCATCGTCATCCCATGCTCGACCTTGTAGTTGACGCCAGGGGAGACCAGGTCTCTGACCTTGGCTGCATTTTCCGGGGTGATGAAGTCCCCGGGTTTTACCTGGGCGAATGCCGAGGTTCCCAATAACAGGGAGAGTGAGAGGGCGACCAGCGCGGTGATTTTGCGCTTGGTTCCCTGTACTAGATCAAACCGCATAAGCAGACCTCCGATCAGAGATTAACTCATCTGGGCCGAACATTAGGGGTCAGGGATATGAATGTCAACGCAACTTCTTTGCACAGAAGCGTTCATTTTACCCTGTATTAGCAGGGGTTTTATGCATTATTAGCTGGAGTAATTGCCCAAAAAAATGGCGCGACCTCCGAAGAGGCCGCGCCACTTGCACTAACAGCTTTTCGCGAGAGGCTAGAAGCTTGCCGCGCGCACCATTGCGTCAGTGGTGAAGAATTGCTTGTCCACCGCGCCCATATTGATGTACCAGCACTCCCGTTCCGGTGTTTCGATGCCGGGCAGGTAGCACATCGACGCGAGGCCCGACTGGATGTCCGTTGCACACGCACCGACTACGAACGAGCGCTTGAAGGGATAGATAGCGACCTTCGCATCGGGCACCGGACGATCGCGGGTAGCCAGCCAGTAAATGTGGTTGCGGAAGAGCTTGCCGTCGCGATCATACGTATCGATGTAAGGCTCGAACCACATTTCACTGTCCATGTAGATGACCGTGCGCCCATCGAGCGCGTTCACCTTGCTGCGATTCGGCGTCGCCTGCACGATGTACATGTGGCGCATTTCCCAGGCCTCTGGACACGCACTAGTTCCACCGTCAGTGGCGCAGCGCATCTCAGGCGAGTGCTCGGCATGCACTACCCCGAGCATGTTCTTCTCGCCGAGGAACTTGTAGTCGTACTGTTCGGTCTTGGGATTGAAGCCCGAATAGTGATCGGGGTCCCATGCGTGCGCGGAGGTTCCACCCGCGGTGGTCGAGGAACTCAGGATCGATTCGTCAACGCGGCGCACGCGACGTGAGCCGGCACCCAGACTCCAGGTATCATCGCCCTTCCTGGGATCAGCGTAGCGCCAGCGGATGAAGCCGGTGCCGCGAATTTCCTGGGGAGCAAGCAAGGGATAGAGGGCAAACAGCCAGTAGCGGCCGGTGGTCTTGAAATCCGGGTCGGTCGGGAGCGGCTCGACCTCGGTGCGTCCGACCAGGTCGTAACCGGCGTAGTGGCCGATCTGGAAATATTCGATTTGCTGGGTCTGCGGCCCGCGTTTCTCGAAAGCAGAATCGCAATCATAGAAGCGCAGATCATAGTCATCGGTCGTGATCGGGCGGAAAACGTTATTCCACACGATTTTTTCGGCCACGTCAGGATCGTTGGGATCGATCAATGGGAACGGCTGTCCCGCGACATAACCCACGATGCTTTTGTGATTCTGACTGAGCCGGACCTGGGCGGAATATTTTTCCGTCGCGTCCTTGTACGGAGGCGGCCAGTCGACGCGCTGCGACGGGGTTATCTTCAACTCCATTCCGTGCGCGACTTTGTAATAGACTCCTGGCGATACCAGGTCCTGGACCTTGGCCGCAGAATCGGCGCCGATCATATCGCCGGGTTTAACTTGCGCGTAGCTTGGTACGCTGATTAGCGCGGATAGTACCAAGGCCGCGGCGGTCGCCATCGTAAAGGACGACAATCCGTTGTGCCTTCGCATAAGCTCCCTAGATCTCCCAATTAGAACTGGCAGCGCATGGACAGCGCTGCACGTTTGAATGCTATGACGATAAAGATCCCTCGCATTTCAAGTCAATGCGATTTCGGCGCGATCACATACCGTTCGTTCAATTGCCAATGTATCAATGCGAGACATAAGCGCGAAAAGCCGTATCGGATAAGGCTGATCGGAAGTGTGTCATAAGGGCCTGCACGGCCGGCCTTCTGAATTTTTAATGACAACTTATACGCTGATTTTCCTCACTTTCAGGTCGACTGCTTCGTTTCCGTATGCACGCCGAGCACGCTGAAAATGAAACCGGCTCATCGCAATCGCGATGAGCCGGTGTTAACGGAAATCTTACCATTAGAAACTATGCGTTAGGATCTAAGCCCCACTTCTTTTTATTAGCGGCGACCTCATCCGCATTAGGATGTTTCCCCTGCTCGAAGGCTTTTACCTTGAATTGATCCTTTAGCTCGAGCAGCGCGTGATTGAGATCGATGTCGGATTTGAAGATCTCAGGCACCGCCGGCTCTTCGAAGATCGCCTGCCATGGACATTCCGGCTCACACGCTCCGCAGTCGATGCATTCATCCGGATCGATGTAGAGCATGTTGGGAAACTTCTCTTTATCGGATCCTACATATTCGTAGATGCAATCGACCGGGCAAACGCTCACGCATCCGGTGTCGACGCAATCGATGCAAAGTCGGGTAATCGTCCACGGCATGGGTTAATGTCCTCTCTTGTGGGGCGTGTTTTTCTAACCTATATGGAGCGCTCGGCCTTGAAAAGTTCCGCGCCAAATATCGCTTTCCGCGTACAAAACCTCAAGTACAATAGGGACGGTTGCCGGCGCAGGGAAGAGGCGCTGATTGGACCAGTTTTCTAAGGAGCAGGCATCATGAGTGAGCAGCAGCACCGCGGTCCCCACCGCACCGAAACCGACAGCATGGGCGCGATCGAGGTCGCCGCCGATCGCTACTGGGGCGCGCAGACCGAGCGCTCGCTGCTGCACTTCGCAATCGGGTTCGATCGGATGCCGCGCTCCGTCATTCGCGCATTCGGCCTGCTCAAGCGCGCCTGCGCGGAAGTGAACCAGGAACTCGGCAAGCTGCCGGCGGAGAAAGCCAAGCTTATGGTGCAAGCCGCCGAGGAGGTAGTCGAGGGAAAACTCGACGACCATTTCCCTCTGCGCATCTGGCAGACCGGCTCCGGCACGCAAACCAACATGAACGCCAACGAGGTCATCTCGAATCGCGCGATCGAGCTCGCCGGCGGTACCCTGGGATCCAAGAAGCCGATTCATCCCAACGACGACGTCAACATGGCGCAGTCATCTAACGATACGTTTCCGACCGCGATGCATATCGCCGCCGCCGAGGAGATCAACGGGCAACTTCTTCCCTCGCTCAAAC
>Ga0210388_10004452_pt1 | contig 10966 bp, 6 predicted proteins | sample IncBWC19OmetaG_FD_155485 | JGI IMG/M metagenome (GOLD analysis project Ga0210388, IMG submission 155485) | Forest soil microbial communities from Barre Woods Harvard Forest LTER site, Petersham, Massachusetts, United States - Inc-BW-C-19-O ...
TGTCCAGCACCTTGTCGCTGCGGGTGAGGCCGCGCACCACTTCGTGCCCGTCCTTGTCCACGCTGTCAAGAATACTGCCCTGGATCATGCCCGGCCCCGTGATGAAAACATTCGTAAGATTTTCGCCCCAGATGAGGCTGTTATGAAAATAGCAATGACCGCCGTCCTGATAGCCGCCCAGCGTGTAAGGTTCGGTTTCATCGTAGGCATTCATCTCCTGCGGCGCGCCCACAATCGTCGCGCCCGCACCGATCTCAAAATGAAGGTTGCTCTGGAGATGGATCGAGCCGCTCAGATAAGTCCCCGCCGGAACGAACACCGTGCCGCCGCCCGCCGCAACGGCGGCATCAATCGTCTTGTTGATGGCCGGGCTGTCGAGATTTGTCCCGTCACCGGCCGCGCCAAAGTCACGGACATTGAAGGTAGCGCTGTCTGCCGCCTGCGTCTTCACCACGGCAATGGTTAGAATGGCGAGGGCGAGAAACGCGAACAAATTGGGTTGTTTCATGGAAATGGTCTTATTCAACTTGTTCGTGGTGATCCATTCAAGTCCGGTTTGAACAAAGATTTGCATAAACCATCACCGCTCGACCTGATCACCGGCAATTTCCACCACGATGGTATTCGCCATCGAATTTTGTTTTTCACGTGGTATGGCAATCTGACGTATATCGTTGGTCGTCGTGATGGAAAGATCCGCCTGCTCCGGGTCGCTCAACACGTAGGCCTTTTTGATCTCATTTTTGAAATCCGGCAGTTGAAAACCGCCGCGCGGCATCCTGAAGACGGTGAAATACAATTTTCCCGGTTTCGTCGTGCAGCGCCAGTCGGTGAACTCCAGATACACCGGTTTGCCGTTCGCATCCTTCAACTTCGTGCTGAAATCGCCGAACTCGTCGCCGAACGGCGAACGGCCCGCGCCGTAAACCGCCTCGCCGTTCACCTTAAGCCAGCGGCCGACCGTCAGCAGATTGCTTTTACACTCCGCCGGAACCACGCCAGCCGACGTGGGCCCGACGTTGAGCAGATAATTTCCGCCCTTGCTCGCCACGTCCACGAGCTTGAACAGGATGTCGCCGGCCGCTTTCCAGTCGGTGTCGTCCTTTTTGAAACCCCAGGTGTGATTCACCGTCGCGGGTACTTCCCAGTCGCCCTGCTCGCCCTCGCTGGGAATCACATTGTCGCCCGTCGAAGAATAATCGCCTTTCACACCCAGCCGTCCGTCAATCAGGCACGCGGGCTGGTATTTGTGGACGAGGTCCACGAACCGCTGGCCGCGGTTGTTCACGTTCATCACCCGCGCGGTATCAAACCACATCAGGCACACCGGCCCGTAATTTTGCAACAGCTCGGCGACCTGCGGCTCGGCCTTCTCCTGGAGATATTTGTCGTACGCGCCATCTTTATCCTTCGCATCGTCCGGGCCGAAATCCCAGGTGTTGCCCATGCCGCCCGGCTCGTGCCAGTCCTGCGACTGCGAATAATAAAATCCGAATTTGATGCCGTGCTTCGCGCAGGCCTGTGCCAGTTCGCGGATCGGGTCGCGATGAAATGGCGTGGCGTCGTAAATGTTATAGGGCGATACCGCCGAATGATACATCGCGAAGCCTTCATGGTGTTTGGATGTGATGACGATATATTTCATCCCGGCATCCTGCGCCATCTGCACCCACGCCTCGGCATCGAACTGGACCGGATTAAAAGTTTTTGCCAGCCCCTCGTATTCCGTCACGGGAATCTGCGCGCGGTTCATGATCCATTCGCCAATGCCGGCTACGGGTTTGCCTTTCCATTCGCCCGCCGGCTGGCAGTAGAGTCCCCAGTGGATGAACAGGCCGTATTTCGCCTCGCGAAACCATGCCATTTTTTCATCCTGCGAGGCCGGCGCCGGCAGGATCGGCGGCAGCGGCGTCAATTCCGGCGCTTTGGACACGGCGCAGACGGTACAGCAACTGCCCCCGCACCCCATCTGCCGGGTGGCGCAGCCGTCCAGCAAAGCGAAAGCCAGGGCCGACAAACATAATAGAACAAACGGAAAAACAGATCGGGTCTTCATGGTTCGCATAAGTGGTCTGGGTACAAAGACGATATATTTACCGCGCCGGCTACACTTTTGGAATCCCCCGTTTGTACTAGAGCAGTCCAGGAAAAACTGTGACCATTTATTTTATGCCGTCACCCCTAATGCCCGACTGATGAAATCTAATCAGACGTCTTGATTGTAAATTTTTCAAGGCATGGCCTTACGGTGTCCAGATGCTCGGGTGTGTCGGCTATGAGCTTAATTTCCACAACTCGATTGGTCTGAACCCTTTCCCAATAGATTTCAAACGGGAAAAGAGCGCCTGGCTTTTTCGGCCAATTTGGTTGGGCGACTTGATAGGAAACCATTAGCGCAGCCTTTCCGCCAACCTTCGCGTCGGCCACCTTGGTGATGTTGGTCGCGTTGTGAGTCGAATCCGCCATAGACTGCATCCACGCGCGAAGCTCCGAGTCGTCAAGCTTCTGATACGTGATATCTTTATCCGGGCCGATGGAAAAACCAACCTCCCTGACATTGACGATAACGAGCCGCTGTCCGGTTCGCAGGTCATTATCGCCAGCATGGTATTGTCCGATCTCGCGGATCCTGGCGGTATCATCGCCATGCTGGCGGGAGGCGCCTCCGGATAGAAAAGCCGGCGGGTCAAACGTGACAATGCCGGGAACGAGGTCATCGCCGCGCGAACTGCACTGGAATACCAGAAGAAACAGGGGGAAAAAGATGACGCGCATGCGATTGCTAACGGGCCTTGGGTTGTTCATGTCTCAAGTGATTACCGTAGACCAGCCAATCCCGTCTGTCGAGTCTGTCGGTAGCGGCCGGAATCCACGCCTGCGCCGCAACCGCTTTTCGCACGCTGGAAATATCATCAACCGCCGGACCCTGGGGCGTTCCGGGGTCGAGACGCTGCGAGCGTTTCTCCCTCTCCGCGTCCCGCCTGCGGAATGGGGAGGGCCGGGATGGGCACGAGGCCACCATCTTTGGGTTCATGGACAAAGCCTCAAACCGTCACCCGTTTGCCCGTGCGCGCCGCCTCGTAGATCGCGGTGATGATCTTAATGTCACGCAAACCCATCTCGCCGTTCACTTCCGACTCGCGGCCGGTACGGATGCATTCGACAAAATCGTCCATGTGCAGCGCCTGCTGGCTGGCTGGCGCAGGGAAATACACCGGCCCCCGGCTTGATGCCACCGTGCCGACCTTGTAGCTGAACGCGTGCGCGGAAAATTCATAAAAACCTTTCGCACCCTCCGCGTGAAAAGTATCGTTGTCGTGATTGTAGCTGGTCACCGCGTCACACACCGCGCCGTTGGGAAATTCCAGCTTGAAACGGATCGTTTCCTCGACGTCGGTGAAAAAATCAGGACGCAATTTCGGTCCCTCGTGCGCCGTCACGGCGACCGGCGTCGCGCCCGTGGCCATGCACGCGGCCTGGATGAGGTAAATGCCCAGGTCCGGCAGCGGTCCCCCGCCCGCGAGTTTTTTTTCCACCCGCCAGGTGTGCTGGCCGAAAACGAATCCACGGTCGCCGGTCATCGTCATGAATTCACCGAAATCTTTCTCGCGCTGCAACCGCATCAATTCCTTCAGATAAGGATCGAAGTGCAGCCGGTAGCCGATGGAAAGCTTCACCTTCGCGTTTTTGCATGCCGCGATCATCGCCTCGCAATCCGCGACGCTTGTCGCCATCGGCTTTTCCGAGATGACGTGCTTCCCGGCCTTCGCGGCGCGGATGGCGAACCCCGCGTGCACCCCGGGCGGCGTGACGACATACACGATGTCAATATCCGGGTTGTCCGCTATGTGGTCGAAATCCTCGTAGCCATAACAATTTTTGTCCGGCAGCGAAAAATCCGATTTCCATCGGGCGATTTTTCCGGGATGGCCGGAAACGACACCACGCAATTCGCAGTTGTTCGTCAGCCTCAGGGCCGGTGCAAGCTGGCCGGCCGCATAATGTCCGAGACCGAGCAGCGCCACGCCCAGCTTTTTTGGCGGCGCGGCAATGGAATTCGTCTGTGCACCTGCCCGTGAATAAAATCCCGCCGCCACCGCCGCGCTGCCGAGGGACAGTTGCCGAATAAAATGGCGGCGTTGGATTTTCATTTGCTGATCTTCACGAGTTCGGCGTTGTGCGGGCCGACCGGTATCGAAAATTCGCCCTTGAACCGGCCCAGGTCTTTTTGCCGCCACAGATCGCGGACGGTCCGGCTGCTGGAAATTTTCAAATCACTCCATTTCACCGTCACGGTGAGGGTGCCATTTGTGCCGGTATTGAACAGGCCGACAGCCTCCGAGCCGTCAGCCATCGTCTTCGCATAAACCCGCGCGTCGCCGTCCCGGGAAATCTCCATGGCCTGGTCGCCGAGCGAATCCTGGCTGACAGCGATCACCTCGTCGTTCTCCAGAAGATTCTTGGTAAATTCATCCATTTCGCTCATGTCGTTCGCCAGCAGCAAGGGCGAGCAGACGAGGCACCACAAGGTCATGTGCGTGTATTCCTCCGGCCAGGTCAAACCGGGTTGACCCTTTTCCTTCGTGGCGATCTCCAGCATGTCGGGATCGTTCCAATGGCCGGGCGAGGAATATTTGCGCCATTTGTCCTGGCCGAAACCGCGCTGGCTCATCGAAATCCAGTTCGCCTTGATGTCGCCGGTCGTGCGCCAGCTGTTGGCGAGCGGCGTAACCGAGGGCGCGTTGGTCGGATTCAAATTGTTCGACAAACTGAAAACGATATCGCGACCGCTGTTGCGCAATGCGTCGCCCATCTCCTTCGTTTCCGGCGCCTCAATGGGATTCCAGTCGTATTTCAGATAATCCACACCCCATGCGCCGAACTGGTCGGCGTCGTTGGTATAAAAATGATATGGCGCGATCGCGCACGGCAGGATTTTTTTATTTTTCACGGTCCTGCCTTCCGTCTTCGTCCATTTGCCATCGGCGTTGTCCGAGCTGCCGCCGGGAAATCCGGCATACGAGGTTTCCCACGGCGTCGAATAAATTCCAAACTTCAAGCCCAGCGCATGGATCTGGTCGCAAAGATTTTTGATGTCGGGAAATTTGTCGTCGCCCTGCAGGCCGTGAAAATCGCCGCCCCGCGCGCCCTGCCAGGTGTCGTCGATGTTGACGTAACTCCAGCCGTGGTCGATCAGGCCGGAATCTGCCATCGCCTTCGCGTTTTGCAGCACGATGTCCTGCGTGATGCGGCTGGCGTAATGGTTCCAGCTATTCCAGCCCATCGCCGGCGTCAGTGAAATATTTTCGCCGACCACGATGAGGAATTTCTTGTCGGCGGAACCGAGCGCGTTGCCCGCGTGGAACGTGACGTTATATTTGCCCTTTTTGTGGAGCGTCCCGGTGATATTTCCCGTTGCCGCGTCGAGCGTCAAACCGGACGGCAGGCCATCGGCGGAAAATTGCAGCGGCCGGTCGCCGGTCGTCGGCAGGTGATACAAAAACGGATGGTCGGGGCGGACGCCGAAAATGCTCGCGCCGTTGATGCGCGGCGTGTGCGGCGCGGGCGGTGTGCGGATTTCCGGCGCGGACGCGGCGGCATCCTGCGCGTGGACGGAGAACATTCCCGCCGCCAAGGTCACGGCCACACAAAAAGAAAGAAAACGAGGGTATGGTTGTTTCATGGATGCCCAAAGTATGACGGTACAGACCGATAAGCCGTTACTGTATTTTTGTTCTAGTTATTTTAAATGCAGCAAAGACCGCAGAGGCCCGCAGAGACAATAGCGACATGTTCAAAAAGCCATTGCCCACGCGATAGCGTCTTGGACTGCGCCAGCCCTCCGGCGCTTTTCCATCGCGAACCTGCCCGTGTCCGTTGCATCATTATGTAAATTTTTCTCTCTGCGTTACTTCGCGTCCTCTGCGTCTCTGCGTTGAAGACTTTTGTCGCCTCAATACTTCAACTCACCCGGATTTTCCGGCACCCCGGGGTCATCAAGGATTTGCACCGCCGTTGCCGGGCCGACCTGGCTATAATCCTCCAGCACCCAGACCACTTTTTTGTCCGGGGTCACTTCCACCAGTTGCGGTTTGCCGTCGCCGCCACGCGAGCAGACGATGGTGTTGCCATCCGCCAGCCGCGTGCAGGTCTGCGTATTGACGTAACGCCAGGGTTCCGGCAAGTCTTCCGCCATGAGTTTCCACGCGATCTTTTTTTCCGGCGTGACCTCGATCTGCGCACGGTCAGATTCGTCGGTGATGAGCGTATTGCCGTTCTTCAACCGGACGGCAGTCCATGGTGAAAACTTCATTCCCGCCGGCGCATCGTTCGTGCTGAACGTCCAGACGACGTTGAAGTCTTTATCGTATTCAACGACCTTGTGCATGTTGAGATACGGAGCGAGGTAATGCCCTTCGGCGGTCATGCGGATACGACGGAATTGGGGATGGATGGTCTTGGGATCGGCGGGCTGGATGTAGTCAAGGTCGTGCTCGACTTCCATCTTGCCGGTTTTGATGTTCACGACCCTGAGCTTCGGTGGCAGGCCGTTCTCGACAAAGAGGACCTTGTCCAGGCCGATGGGCTGGCAACAGTGGATCTCGGTGTGTTCGGCAAGGTTGGTCGAGCTTTTGGCGTCGTAACGCCAGACAACGCGTTTGTCCGGCGTGATCTCGGCCAGGTAAGCCATTCGCGAAAACAGGATGTTGCCGTTGGAAAGCATCCAGGCGTCGTCGTACTCGTTGCCGCTGCCGGTCTGGTAGGTCCAGATGACCTTGCCTTCGTTTACGACAAACATTTTGTTGTAGCCCTCGCCGATGTAGAGCATGGGATGTTGCGCGAGGCCGCGGCCCGGCAGATCGGCCGGCGGCGAATTGTTGTAGGGCTTGCGCGGCTTGACCACGGCCTCGGACGCCGCGAGCGCGGGAACACCGGGGGCGGTGAATTTTTTCAAGGCATCCATGCACGGCGTCGCGGAAATTTCCCTTTGTGCGCACGTCGTCGCGCAACCGGCGAACAATAAAGCTCCAAGCACCAACATCCAGGCTCCAGAGAAATTCCAAATCCCAAACATCCAAACCCGTACGACGCTCGTTTGAGATTTGGAGCTTGGAGCTTGGAATTTGGATGTTTTCATTTTATCCATAAAATCGGCTGCGTGATGACGACGTTGCGGCGGACTTCTTCGTCCGCCGGATCGGCGGGAAGTTTTTTCCATAGGTCGAGATATTTGGGTTCATCGAACACAATTCCCGCGAACAACAAGCTTGGCTGCCGCGCCGGCCAGCCATCCCACGCCTGCACGTCGGGCTTCTTCGGCCACTTCGATTTGTCCTGCCAGAACGGGTACATGAATTCAACCGCCTTGCGGATGCCGCGTCCGTCCGGCAGCGAAAAATCCCACAAATCAAGCACCTGGCACAGCGTCACCATGTTATCCAACTGAAACGTGGAATAGCCGTAGGGCTTGGTGCGGGCCAGTTCGCGCGGGAAACTGCCGTCGTCGGCCATCTGCTTCGGCACAAACACCTCTGTGAAACGACGGCGGCATTCGGCGAGGTTTTTTTCGTCGCCGGTGAATTCGGCGAACACCGCGACCTGCAGCCAGAACGCGACCGCGTGATTGTTCGATGCGTTGGCCTCGTCGTTCCCGTTTTTGCTGGTCGTCATCCAGGTGACGTAATCAGCGAACCATTTTTTCAACCCGATCAAGATTTCCGGCGGAAATGCTGGCGATTTTTCCATCGCCTCGACGGCCTTGGGGATTTCAATAATGTGCAGCGTGTCGATGATGCCCGTGCCGCGGCCCTTGGAGACGCCCGGCACGGCCTGCGCAAATTGCAGGTTGGGATTCATCCGGGTGGCGTCGTCGAGAAAGAAGACCTTGAGCAGCGCGGCGGCTTTCGCGGCGTACCGGTCATCGCCGGTGATCTTGTAAGCCGCGCCGAGCGCGGCCACGGCATCGCTCAATTGCCGGACGACCTTGCGATGTTCGGTGAAATTGCCCGGGTTCGTCTGGCCGTCGCGCTGGACATACGGTAAACCGTTCGTGGTATTGGGGTTCGGCCACCAGTAATCGCCATTGGAATAGAAATCGTGCGGCCCGCCGTCGCTGTACTTCGCGTGAAATACGGTGATGGTCACCGGCTCCTGTTTCAACGCTGTCGCCGCGGCATTCAGGATGCGCTCGCGGTCGATTTTGGCGACGTCAATGGTCGCGGCGTTAAGATAAGTGGCGGCGGCCAACAACCACCCGAGCGTGGCGGCAAAGGTTTTCATGCGGTGAATGACTTTAGAGCATTGTAAAATAAAACATAGCCGAGATGGTTGCCATGCCATCTCCCTCACCCTCTCCCGCTGGGAGAGGGAACAGTTATGTTTGCTTTTTCTTTTTTGAGTGCGACACATTCCAATCCAGCCGCTCGTTTTCGTATGAAGCAGAGAGCGTTTCACCCTCTCCCAGCGGGAGAGGGCCGGGGTGAGGGAGAAAATGGGCGAAAGCATATGACTACAAGTTTTCTTGAATCGCTCTAGTTTAGGCGGGCCGCCCGTGGCAACCATTGAACAAACGTTCAGGATTGGAAACCTTGACCGCGGGCCGCGCGTCGTCAACATGGACTCATTCCATTAAAAGAAACGACCCCATGTATTTCTGGCGACGTCCGGAAGATCCAAGGCCCGCCGGAAATCGAATGAAGCGGGGTACGGACTGATTGAACGCCGGCCGCTTGCTTCGACAAGCGGGCAAGTTATCATCAATTTGTGCCCATGAAAAACGTCTGCCGACTTCTCGCGTTGTGCGCGGGCGTGTTGTTTTTTGCCGGCAACGCGCCGGCGGCGGTCGAGCGCGACACGGAATGGCTCGCGCGCTGGTGGCAGACCGAGGAAGGCCTGCCGGATAACACGGTCAACGGCCTCGCGCAAACGGAAGAAGGCTATCTTTGGATCGGCACACCGACAGGGCTCGCGCGCTTCGACGGCATCCGTTTCGAAAACGTTTCGCTCACCAACCTTATCGCGCTGCCGAATCATGGCATCATCACCATGCAGCGCGGACGTCACGGCGCGCTCTGGCTGGCCATGGACCGTGGCGCGCTCGTGCGGCTCGCGGGAACGAATTCACGCGCGTTTGTCAACGAAGTGACCAATTTGATTCCGAACGGCATCGCGGAAGGAGCGGATGGAACCACGTTGTTGTCGTATCGCGGCGGACTGGTTTATCGCATCCGGGGCGACCAGGTTTCCCAATTGAGGACGAACGACGGATTGCCCGAGGGCCTGGACATCTGTGCACTGGCGACGGACGGCGGCGGACGGGTCTGGTGGGCCAAGGAAGGCGAAATCGGCATCGTCACCAACGGCATTTTTCGGGTCGTGCAAAAATTAAACCCGCAACCGATGCGGCTCACGGCCGCTTCCGAGGGCGGCGTGTGGGCCTGCTGCGGCCACCAGCTTTTGAAGTGTGACGAGGCAGGCAACGTCCTGGACTACGGCGAGTTTCATCCGGACAACAGCGGCACGGTGGCCACGACCATGCTGGAGGACAAGGATGGCGATGTCTGGATCGGCACCACCTACAACGGCCTGTATCATCACACCGATGACGGCTTCCAGACCGTGGCCACCAGCCACGGCGCCATCCTGAGCCTGATCGAGGACCGCGAGGGCAGCATCTGGGCGGGAACTTTTGGCGGCGGGTTGAACCGCATCCGGCCACGCGCCATCACGCTCGACGACGAATCGGCGGGGCTGCCGTTCTCTTCCATCGAATCCATCTGCGAAGACACGAACGGCATCGTCTGGGCCACGACCCAAAACGGCGTGCTGGTCCAAAAAATCAACGACCACTGGCAGCCGTTCTACAACCCGGGCAGCGACTGGCCGAGCAATGTGACCTGCGTGACCGCCGACCCGCAAAACCGCATCTGGATCGGGACGCACAACCAGGGTTTGTTCTGCTGGCATGACGGCAAATTCATCGACTTCCCCGGCGCGGAATCATTTCGCAACCAGACGCTCCACACCTTGCTCATCAGCCGGTCCGGCGACCTGTGGGCGGGCCAGGAAACACCCAATGCCATCCTGTGCCTTCACGCCGGCAAGGTAAAAAAATTCCCGTTCCCGGTGAACATCCGCATCTTCCGCGCGATGATCGAGGACACCGCCGGCAACATCTGGGCCGCCAGCTCCCGGGGCAACCTGTTCCGCATCCACGGTGACGACATCACCGAAGTCACGCCGCGCAAGAGCGAAACCATGACCTCCATCCGTTGCCTGTACGCGACGCCGGATGGCGCGCTGTGGATCGGCTACGCCGGCGCCGGCGTGGGCCGGTTGAAGGCTGGCCGCTACACCGAAATCGATTCCGGCCAGGGTCTGTTCGACAATTATGTCTCCCACATCGTCGCCGACGACCAGGGCTGGTTGTGGTTCGGCGCAAACCGCGGATTGTTCAAGGTGCGCCTGGAGGATTTTGAAGATTGTGAGGCGGGAAAAATCTCCAAGGTGCGCTCCATCCATTATGGCAAGGGCGAAGGCCTGCCGAGCTTGCAAGCGACCTTCGGTGATTCGCCCGACGTGCTGCGCGGGCGCGACGGCCGGCTGTGGATCCCCATGCAGACCGCGCTCGCCGTCATCGACCCCGAAAGGATCTACGAACATAATTCCCCGCCCGCCTCGCTGCTCACGCGTGTGCTCGTGGACGACCGCGTGGTGGCGCAATATAATGGCGTGCTGCCGCCCGAACCATCGTTCCAGGCGATTCCCGAGGCGCGACGAGGCGCGACCCGGTTGAAACTGCCGCCGGATCACCGCAGCGTCCGGTTCGAGTTCACCGCCTTCGATTTCAGCGCTCCGGAAAACGTCCGTTTCCGTCACCGGCTGGACGGGGTCGAGAGCAGCTGGACGGAATCCGAGCCAAACGACGCCCGGGCGGTGATCATCCAGACGCTCGGCTACGGCGATT
>Ga0210388_10004453_pt1 | contig 10966 bp, 11 predicted proteins | sample IncBWC19OmetaG_FD_155485 | JGI IMG/M metagenome (GOLD analysis project Ga0210388, IMG submission 155485) | Forest soil microbial communities from Barre Woods Harvard Forest LTER site, Petersham, Massachusetts, United States - Inc-BW-C-19-O ...
ACGAGCCCCGGCCCTGAGATCAGGGCCGGGGCTCGCCCGCGCACGGAGTCACGGTGCAGCGCACGGAGTCACGGTGCAGCGCACGGAGTCACGGTCCGTCGCGGTCAGCTTCGATCACGCGCAGGACCGCTTCGATGAGCGCCAGGTGGGTGAATGCCTGCGGGAAGTTGCCGAGGTGGCGCCCGCTGGCCGCCTCGATCTCCTCGGCGTACAGCTGGAGCGGGCTGGCGAGCGACAGCAGCTTGCCGCACAGGGCTGCGGCCCGCTCTGTCTCGCCGATCATTACCAGCGCCGACACCAGCCAGAACGAGCAGATCGTGAACGTGCCCTCGGCACCAGCCAGCCCGTCGTCCGTCTCCTCCGGCCGGTACCGCAGCACGAGGCCGTCGATGCTGAGCTCGTCGGCGACGGCCAGGACGGTGGCCCGGACCCGCTCGTCATCGGGCGGCAGGAAGCCCATGATCGGCACCAGCAGCAGCGACGCATCCAGCGCCGAGCCGCCGTAGGTCTGCACGAACACGCCACGTTCGCTGACGCCGCGCGCACAGATCTCGGCGTGCATCTTGTCGGCCGCGGCACGCCAGCGGCCCGCCTGCTGGGTGTCGCCGCGGCCCTCGGCCAGCCTGGCTCCGCGGTCGACGGCGACCCAGCACATGACCTTGGACGCGGTGTAGTGCCGCTCCTCGCCGCGCGTTTCCCAGATGCCGCGGTCCGGCTCCTGGTACACCTCGATGGCGCGCGTGACCATGACGCCCGCTGCCATCCAGGAAACCGGGCCGAGTTCGGCAGGCGCGTTGTCGAAGTAGAGCGCGAGGGCTTCCATCGCCATGCCCCACATGTCGTGCTGGTGCTGGTTGAACGCGCCATTGCCGATCCGCACGGGCTGCGCGCCCTCGTAGCCGCGCAGGTGATCGAGCACCTCCTCGTGCAGGTCGCGCTCGCAATCGATGCCGTACATGAGCTGCAGCGGGCCGGCGGCGACAGCGTCCATCAGGAATTCGAAGTAGCCGAACGCCTCCCAGTCGAAGCCCAGTTTGTACAGGGCTGAGAGCATGAACGCCGAGTCGCGGATCCAGGTATACCGGTAGTCCCAGTTGCGCTCGCCGCCTGGCGTCTCGGGCAGCGACGTGGTGGCCGCCGCCATGATGGCGCCTGACGGCGCGTAGCTCAGGCCCTTCAGCGTCAGCGCGCTGCGCTCGAGGTACGGGCGCCAGGGATGGTCGGGCATCATCGGGCTGGCGTGGCGGAACCAATCGCGCCAGCACACGACGGTCGCGTCCAGTTGGGCCTCGGCGTCGGCCGCCGTCGCGACTGAAGCGTGCTGCCAGGACAGTGCGGCGTAGGCAGTCTCGCCCGCCGATAGCGCGGTGCGAGCCGTCGCCCTGGCACCGCCGAGGCCCAGGTTGAGGCTGCTCGACAAGATGACCTCGGGCTGGTCGGGCGCGACGCAGGACGCGACGTCGTAGCCGGCCCCGTGGTAGCTCCAGGTCCCCGCATCGCGGCCGTAGTCGAACAGGGGCATGCAGTCCAGCATCAGGTCGACCTGGCCGGAGATGCAGGTCGCAGTGCGGACCAGCAACCCGCGTCCGGTGAAGTCTCCCGGCGGCCGCCGTCGGCCCTCGACCCGTTCGCTGCCGTGCCACGGCCCCATCGCCAGCCCGTCGCGCACGACGAGCCACCCAGTAGGGGTGGACCAGGTCGTCTCCAGCACCATCGAACCTGGCACGTAGCGCCGCTGGGCCGGCACTCGCGTGTGCACGGGACCAAGCCGGAAGAATCCGGCCGACCGGTCGAGGAGGGTAGCGAAGACACTCGGCGAGTCCGGCCGCGGCAGGCACATCCACTCCACCGCGCCATCCGGCGCGATGAGGGCTGTGGTGTTGCAATCGGACAGGAAGGCGTACTCCGCTATAGGAGGGAACGGGGACGATGCGGGCGCCGCCGCAGTCACAGGCAGTGCAGGACGGGACATCCCTGGCTCATTCCCGGTGGGAGCTACCTCGCCTCACCCGAACCGGATGAGTCCTAGCCGACCACGCCCGTCAGCCCCAGGATGCCGTTGATCGTGAGGAGCACGCCGCCGACCACGAGCGCGCCGACGACGAGGACGTGCCCGTGCGAGCGAAGCCAGCCGTTGAAGCGACCAAGCAGTCGGCCGGTCCGGTCCGGCACGAGGAGATACAGCAGCAGCGGCAGCCACACGAACGCGATCGTGATCACGATGACGACGGCGATGTCCACGACGCTCACCGCGATGCTCTGCCTGGCGGTCGCGATCACCTGCACCGCGGCCACGAACGTCAGCGATGGCGAGTAGACCACGATGCCCACGATGAAGGCTGCCCTGCCGCCCGGCCTGGCCAGCAGCCGGGAGATGACGCCCGTGTCCTTCTTCGCCGGATCGGGCCGCTTAGGCCCCCGCCGCCACAGGTAGCCGCCCCCGATGAGAATCAGAAGGCCAAGCCCAAGTCGGACGCCATACCGGGTCGGGCGCTGGTGCGGCTTGTAGACGTGGCCGGCGTGCAGCACGACGAAGACGATCGTCGCCATGACCACCGTCATGACGATCGCGCCGGCCAGGAAGATCAGCACGGTGCGGCGCGGATTGGCTGAGCCTAGGAACACCGCTGTTACCAGCAGCGCCGTCGGCGTCAGCGCAGCGAGCACGGCGAGGCCGGCTGCGTCGGTCAGCACCATTTGCGGTCCCGGCGCGCGCGCTGCCCGATGATCGCCCGCATGCCCGATAGATGCCCGCGGCCTGGTCCGAGGCGTCACCCGATCCGGGTGAACAAGCTTGATAGCGGCCGGTGCCACAGCGGCGATCATGGGTAGAGCAGCAGGAGTGACGACTGACATCCGCCAGCCTCCCGGGCCGGCAGTGACGCCGACGGCGGGGATGACCTGGATCCAGGGCGGACAGTTCGCCATGGGATCGGCGGACTTCTATCCGGAGGAGCGCCCCGTCCACGCGGTCGCCGTCGACGGGTACTGGATCGACACCCGACTGGTGACCGTCGCCCAGTTCCGCCGGTTCGTCAAGCAGACCGGGCATGTCACGACCGCGGAGCGGGCCCCGGATCCGGCCGCCTATCCAGATGCGCAGCCAGACCTGCTGGTGCCCGGCTCGCTGGTGTTCCGCAACACGCCGGGTCCGGTTGACCTGCGCGACTACGCGAACTGGTGGGCCTACGTCCCCGGCGCATCGTGGCGGCACCCAGAGGGGCCGGGCAGCGATGTGTCCAGGCGCGACAAGCATCCGGTGACCCATGTGACGTACGCCGATGCCCGCGCCTACGCCGACTGGGCCGGCAAGGACCTGCCGACCGAGGCCGAGTGGGAGTACGCGGCGCGCGGGGGCCTGGACGGCGCCGTCTACGCGTGGGGCGACGACTTTGCGCCGGGCGGGCGGCAGCTGGCTAACACCTGGCAGGGCGAATTCCCCTGGCAGAACCTGATGCTGGACGGCTACGACGGCACCTCGCCTGTCGCGGCGTTCCCAGCCAATGGCTACGGGCTCTACGACATGGCGGGCAACGTGTGGGAATGGACGGCCGACTTGTTCCGCCCGCGGCATCAGGTCAAGGCGCCGGACACGGCCTGCTGCGTGCCGCGGAATCCGCGCGTCAGCGCGGTGCACACGAGCGGGATCCAGGCAACTGACATCCCGCGGCGGGTGATCAAGGGCGGCTCGCACCTGTGCGCGCCAAGTTACTGCCTGCGCTATCGGCCGGCCGCGCGTCAGGGCGAGGCCGTCGACACCTCAACTGGGCACCTAGGATTCCGCTGCGTGCTCCGGCCCGCCAGTACCTGACCCGCTAGTACCTGACCCGCCAGCCGGTGACCTGCCCGCCGTCGGCCCGCCGGGAACCCTGCTTCTGACCCTGGTCCGGAAGAACCCGGAGATCACGCTGACGGCCGTGCCGAGGAATATCAGGTTGAAAATGATCTGCAGAGTGACAGCAGCCCTGGCAAGCTGACCGACCGGGTGCACGTCACCGAACCCGACGGTCGCCAGCGTGCTGACGTTGAAGTACAGCGCGTCGGTCTTGGTACTCAGGCTGACGAACTGGCCCGGCAGCCGGGCAACCGACTCATCCGCGTAGGAGAAGAACAGCACCGTCGCCGTGAGCAGCAGCACCAGAACCCGGATCCGCGCCTGCTCGCCGGCTCGCAAGAGCCTGTTGACGGCGACCAGGATCAGCAGGCCGAGCACGACGACACCGCAGCTGAACAGGATGCCCCACGAGACCTCGCGCATCCGGCCCGGTACCGGGATCTGGTAGTACACCGCGGTAGCGGCTGCGATCAGCAGCACCGTCACGATCGCCCGGGTGACCTGAGATCGCTCGTCGCTCACCAGCCACCTGCCAGGCGGGGCCTGGTTCGCAGCGCGCACATCACCCGAGTGTGGCACGGCGGCCGCAGCCGCCCGGACCGCGGCTCACTCCCTCGCCGTTGCCTGCCACCCACGGCGGCTCGCTGCCGTGGTCAGGATGCCTGCGGACGGCCTTCGGGCGTGAGGTCAAGCAGCTTCATAACCTCGGTCGCGATCTGGCCCGCGGGCCGTTCGCCGACGGTGACCAGGTGCACTCTGCGCTCGTCCTTCGGCATCTCAAGGTCAGCGAACTGGCTGGCCATCAGCGGCTCGTGGAAGAAGTGGCCGGCCCGGGTCGCGAGTCGCGCCTGGTCGTCCGCCTCGCTGATCACGAGAAACACCAGCTCCGCGTCGTCCCGCCCGCCGAGCAGTTCGTCCCGGTACCGGCGCTTCAGGGCGGAGCAGGCAAGCACAGCTGACTGGCCGCTGGCGCCAATGTCATCCATCCACGCGGTAATCGCCGCGAGCCAAGGCTCGCGATCAGCGTCAGTCAGCGGCAGCCCGGCCCGCATCTTCGCGATGTTTGCGGCCGGGTGGAAGGAGTCACCATCGGCGAACGTCCAGCCGAGCCGCCGGGCCAGCAGCTGGCCCACGGTCGTCTTGCCGCTGCCGGCCACGCCGGCCACCACTACGATCATCGGAGGCGAGCCTAACGTGCGACGCTTTGCGTGGATGCCTGAGCCAGAGGGAGCACGGCAATGCCGACCGAATCCATAGACGCGCTCGTGATCTTCGGTGCGACCGGGGACCTAGCGAAGCTCGAGACGTTTCCGGCGCTGGTCGGGCTCGTCGATCGCGGCGTCCTCACCGTTCCGATAGTTGGCGTGGCCAACAGCGGCTGGGGCGTTGCGCAGTTCCGGGAGTATGCGGCGGCGTCGCTGAAGCTCAACGACATCGATCCGGCCAGCCCGGCGGCGGCCCGGATGCTCGGATTGCTGCGTTATGTCGACGGTGACCTGACTGACCCCGCTACCTATCAGGGCATGTCGGCGGCCATGGGCGACAGCCAGCGCCCGCTCTACTACCTCGAAGTGCCGCCGTCGCTCTTCGGCAGGATCGCCGAGGGGATCGCGGGCGCAGGCCGCGCCGCGGCCGCGCGGGTGATGGTAGAGAAGCCGTTCGGGACCGACCTGGCCAGCGCCATCAAGCTCAACGAGACGATGCACCAGCACTTCCCGGAGGAGTCGATCTACCGGGTCGATCACTGGCTCGGACTCGAAGCGGTCGAGAACCTGCTGTTTGTCCGGTTCGCCAACTCCATCATCGAGCCGCTACTGAGCCGTGATCACGTCGCCAGCATCCAGATCACGATGTCCGAGGCCTTCGACGTCGCCACTCGCGGCAGGTTCTACGACAACACCGGCGCGATCAGGGACGTCATCCAGAACCACATGCTGCAGGTACTGGCCACGGTCCTGGCCGAGCCGCCCGACGGCAGCGGACTGGCGTACTGGCGTGACGTGAAGTCCCAGATCATCGGCGCGCTCGAACCGCTGAGCCCGAAGACAACTGTCCGCGGCCAGTACGAGGGCTACCTGCAGGTCCCCGGCGTCGCGCCGGACAGTACGACCGAGACCTACGTAGCGATCGGGCTGACCGCCCAGTCGTGGCGCTGGGCGGACGTGCCGATCCTCATCCGAGCTGGCAAGTGCCTGCCTGTCACGGCGACCGAGGTCGTGTTGCGGTTCCGCAAGCCGCCCCATGACGTGTTCGGTGTCGGTGACCAGCCGGATGCGAACAATCTCCGGATCCGCATCTATCCCGACGACCGGATAGGTATCACCGTGCTCGGGAAGAAGCCGGGCCCGGACATGGTGCCCCAGCCACGCGAGCTCGCTTACTCCGGTCAGACGATGCAGCAGATGATGCGGCCGTATGACCGGCTGATCGGCGCCGCCCTCAACGGCGAGCGATACCTCTTTGCCCGGCAGGAGACGGTCGAGGCGGCCTGGCGCGTCGTGCAGCCCGTGCTGGGGAATGTCGTGCCGGTGGTGCCGTATCCGCGGGATACCTGGGGACCAGCGGCCGCCGACTCGCTACTCCCGGCGGGCGGGGCCTGGCACAACCCGGCCCCGTAGCCAGCGGCCCAAGCAATAACAGTGCCCAATCAATGACAGTGCCCAAGCTATGACAGCAGCCGGGGATGGGCATGAACCCTCCCATGACAGGCGCGGCGGCGAGACCGGGCCAGCCGAGATGGGAGCAGCCAGCACGGGTGCAGCCAGCGCGGGACCAGCCACGGAACCAGTCGAGACAGAGCCGGATCCGCGGTTCACGCTGGCCAACGAGCGGACGTTCCTGGCCTGGAGCCGGACGGCCCTCGCTCTGGTCGCGGCGGGCCTTGGCATCGTGCAGCTGCTGCCACCGTTCCCTGGCGTCCCCTTTGGCCGACACGTGCTGGGCGTCCCGCTCATCGTGCTGGGCGCGGTTCTGGCCGTCGCCGCGTATACGGACATGATGCGCAATCAGCGGGCACTGCGGCGCAGCGAGCCGCTGCCCAGGTCCGTGCTGCCCCGGCTGCTGGCCGGCACGATCGGTGCCGTAGCCACCGTTGCCGCCGTCGTCGTCCTGCTCTCGGCGACAAGGTAGCGGCGATGGCACCCGCCGCCCCGCAGCCTCCGGTCACCGATCCGGCCGACCGGACCAGGCTTGCCTGGACCCGCACCGCAGTCGGATTCGCAGCCATCGGCGGAGCCATGCTCAAGGTCAGCCCGATAGCCGGAGGGGTAGTCCTGCTACTCAGCCTGCCCATCTGGCTGATCGCACGCCGCACTAGCGGTGCCGGCCTGGCCGGTTCGTCACCTCGAGACCTGCGGCTGGTCACCGTGACCGTCGTCATCGTCGCCGTGGCAGCGCTCGTCGTTGTCATCTTTGGCCGCAGCCCCGACAGCCTGGGTCAGTTGCTTCGTGGCCGCTGACAAGACGGCGCAGCGTCCCACTGTCAGCGCGACGAAGCTCAGGTTGCGCTGGCTGGGGATCGTCGTCGCCGTCATGGCACTGCTGACCGCGGGCTGGCCGCTACTCGACAAGGCGGTTGCCGACCAGCACCCACTGGCCGCCGGCTCCCGGCTCACCGTCGGTGCGAGCCCGAGCTCGGGCGTCGTCACCGTCGGACCGGGCTGGTCGCTGCTGTCTGCGCAGAGCAACCCCACCCAGGGCTACCTGCTTCAGCGTGGCAACCTCAACCTGTCGATCATGCACGTGGGCCTGGTTGACCGTGAGCAGCTACCGCAGATGTGGCGGGACCTGCTGCGGCTCCTGTCGGTGAGCAACCCGGGCATCCGGCTCAGCAAGCCAGCGTTCATTACCACCGCCCACGGCCTGCACGCCGTCACTGGCGGGGTGACGGGCTCCCGGCAGATCGGCACCGCGACGATTGTCCGCGCTCCGTCCGGGAACTTCGGCATCGAGATGGTCGCGCTTGCCCCGCGCCGGACAAGCCCGGCAATGCACGCGGCGGCGGCGCGGGTGATCTTCTCGCTCATGTTTTTGGCGCACGGCACATGACCTCCACTGCGACGAGCAGCCCCCGGCTGTCCCAGGCCCAGAGCATTCGGCTGGTACGGATGACGGCCATCGTCGCGTGCGCGTTCGGCGCAGCGATCCTGAGCTGGCAGTTCTTCCGATTCCTTGTGGTTTTCCCCGGCCCGGCGCTGCTGGCCGCGGTCCTGGAGATTCCGCTTCTGGTGGTCGGCTTCGTGCTGGTGCGGCTTGCTCGTCCACTCCGTCCGCCACCGCTTACCTGGTCCGCCGCTGCGCTCGCGTGGGGCGCTACTGCCGCCGCCGGATGCGCGCTGCTGGCCAACAAGGGCCTGATCGGGCTGTGGTCCAAGGGCGCAGGCATTCAGTTCGCCGCGAACTGGTCCGCATCGCTGTCCGCCCCGCTGAACGAGGAGACGCTCAAGCTGTGCGGCGTCATCATGATCGTCCTTGCGGCGCCGCGCGTGATCCAGGGACCGCTCGACGGAATGATCATCGGCGCGCTGGTAGGCCTGGGCTTCCAGGTGACCGAGAACGTGACGTACGGGCTCAACAACATCGTCCTCGCCGGCGCGACGGACCCGGGCAGGGCGGTCATCGACTCAGCGCTGATCCGGGTCGGCCTGACGGCGCTGGGCTCCCACTGGACCATGACGGCTGTCGCTGGCGCCGGCGTCGGCTACATCGTCGCGCGCCTGCGCGGTGCCGAGCACGGCGGCGTGCTGCCCGCGGTCGCCTGCCTGCTGACCGCGATGGCGATGCACCTGCTGTTCGACGCGCCGCGGCTGGCTATCGTGATTAAGGTCGGCGTGAACTTCGCGATCGTGCTCGTGCTGTACCTGCTCCTCAGCAACGCCTACCTGGGCCGTGCGCACCAGGTCGAGGCCGGCTGGACCGCAGCCGGTATTATCACGTCGGATGAGTCAGCGATCCTGCTGAGCCGCTGGGGGCGGCGCCGCGAGCTGGCGGGGGCAGCGACGGCAAGCGAGCGGGGTCGGCTGGCGGCCCGGCAGGCCGCTCTCCTGACCGACATGGAGCAGGCGGCCGCGTGACTGGCCACCAAGAGCCCGGCTTGCGCCGCGGCTGGCGCGGGGGTCGCGAAGCTCGTCATGAGGTCTTCATGTTGTGCGGGTAGACATGTCGCTGGGGGGCCGACGCGCGGGTATCGCACGACAGCCGATGGGGGAACCAAGTGGCGAGACCGAGCATGCCAAGCTCGCGGTACGCGCAAACGAGTACAGGCTCATCCACCGGCGGACCAGTGGACCCCGGTCCGCCGCGTCACCGAGCCCGCCGCCGCTGGGCCCCGCACTGGCCACGGCGCACATGGTCGCGGCTCACGCTCACCGCGCTAATCCTGATCCTGGTGCCCATCGCCTGGTCGGTGGGGCACGCACTGACCGCGCCGGGCGGCGGATCGCTGTCGGACCGGATGGCTGAGTGGGCGCGCGACCACTACCTAGGACCTGTCGTCACCTTGGGCGAGTGGCTGACTTACCAGCCGCCAAAGGTCGGCGGCAAGCCCTCGTTCGCGCTTACCGGGCCATCCGCCGCTGCGGTGAACCGTGCGTCGGCGCAGAAGGCACACCAGAGAGCGGCGGCGATTGCCACCTACGGCCCGCCAGCACAGCTTCAGTCCATGGCAGGCTCGCCACTGCCGGGCGAGGGCGTCTGGCGGGTACTCGGGACCGTCAACGGGGACCCGGCGATCTATGGCACGTACCTGCGGCCAAGCAGCGTCTACAGCTCCTACGTGGCCGGCATCGTGTCGATGAACCAGACCCTGGTCCGGTTCGAGCTCCGGCCCGGCTCGGAAGACCCTGGTCCCGGCGCGTGGCACGCGGCTTCCTCCATCGTCCCTGGCACCCGGAGCGGCCTGCTGGCGACCTTCAACAGCGGCTTTAAGATCAGCTCGTCGGGTGGGGGTTTTTACCTGAATGGAGCGACAAGTGGTAGTCTGACCCCCGGCGTGGCGTCGGAGGTGTACTATTCCGACGGCCACATGGCCATCGGTGTCTGGGGCCGGACCGTCGTGATGACCCCCGACGTTGTGGGAGTACGGCAGAATCTGCACCTGATCGTCACGCATGGCCACGTGCCACCCTCGGTCGACAATAATGTGGAGACGAATTGGGGCGCGACGCTAGGCGGTGGGTACTATGTCTGGCGCTCGGGCATCGGTATTACTAGGGACGGCCGCGTGATCTTCGTCTATGGCCCGGCGCTCAACGTACGCGAGCTCGCCGAGCTGATGCAGCACGCGGGCGTCGTCACCGGCATGGAGCTCGACATCAACCCCGACTGGATGTCGTTCATGTACTACCTGCACAGCCAGTCGGCCAACCCGAGGCCCGTCAACATGCTGCCAGACCAGACCCAGCCGCCCGACCGCTACTACAGCCCCGCGAGCCGCGACTTCACCGCGGTCTACGCGCGATGACGGCGAGGGCGCAAGAGACGGGCGAGCAGGCTGCCGTCGGACCAGGCGCGCAGCCAGCTGCCCCGCGGACGACCAGGGGGCTCCTGCTAGCCGCCCTCCAGGCGGCCCGTCCCAAGCAGTGGCCAAAAAACCTGCTGGTATTCACGGCTCCGCTGGCCGGGGCCACGCTGGGCAGGAATGACGGCTTCGGTTATGCCCTGCTCGCTTTCGTGGCCTTCACTGCCGCCTCCTCAGCGGTCTACGTCGTCAACGACCTCATGGACGTCGACCGCGATCGGCGGCACCCGACCAAGCGCCAGCGCCCGATAGCCTCTGGCCGCCTGCCCCGGCCCGCCGCGCTGGTACTGGCGGCAGGCTGCCTGGTGGTCGCGGGGCTGACCACCGTCGCTATCGGCGAGCCGATGCTGGGCGTCGTTATCGGGGCCTACATCGCCATCTCGTTCCTTTACAGCCTGACCCTCAAGCACTTGCCCTACATCGAACTGACGGTCGTCGCGTCTGGCTTCGTGCTGCGCGCACTCGGCGGCGCCGTCGCCACGCACGTACCGCCCTCGGGCTGGTTCCTGACGGTCTGCAGCCTCGGGGCGCTGATGGTCGCGATCGGGAAGCGCTACACCGAGCTGTCGTCCATGGGCGAGGAGGCGATAGCGCACCGGCCCGTCATGCGCTGG
>Ga0210388_10004455_pt1 | contig 10966 bp, 11 predicted proteins | sample IncBWC19OmetaG_FD_155485 | JGI IMG/M metagenome (GOLD analysis project Ga0210388, IMG submission 155485) | Forest soil microbial communities from Barre Woods Harvard Forest LTER site, Petersham, Massachusetts, United States - Inc-BW-C-19-O ...
AATCGCCGTGGCGCGCTCCACCAGATCCGCGCGATCGGCATCCTCCGGAATGCTTCGTACCAGTAGCGGCGGCAATTCGTGCATGCCGGCGCCCGGAACTTCAATGTAAGAGCGCTCCATCAAGAAACTCCTGCTACTTCATTTGACGTACCAACTCTATGTTCTGTATATAACATGTTCCCGGAAACAGGATCGAACAAACTTGTAATGTAGGTAATAGGACTTCTTTATTGGAACGGATGCTATGATTGCGCCGAGTCGTATGGGCAATTTCAGCGTCGGTCTGGATCTGGGTGGTACCAACCTGCGTGCAGCCGCGGTCGATCAGTCCGGCAAAATGCTCGACCGCGTATCGGGCAAGACCGCGTATTCGGCTGGGCGCGAGGCCATTCTCCACGACATGGCGGAGGCCATTCAGACCCTGCGCGGTCGCCTGGACGCCCATGAACTGGCTGGCATTGGCGTGGCCGTTCCCGGCTTCATCCAGCTGAAGGAAGGCGTGATCCGCAATTCCAACAATCTCGCCACCCTCGAAGGATTCCCCATTCGGGACGAGCTCAGCCGCCGTCTGGATGCGCCCGTGATTCTCGAAAACGACGCCAACGCCGCGGCGCTCGGGGAAAAGTGGATGGGTGCCGGACGCGGCGTCGACGACCTCGTCCTCCTGACGCTCGGAACCGGCGTCGGCGGCGGCATTATCGCCAATGGAAAAATCCTGCGCGGCCATCTGGGCATGGCGGGAGAGCTTGGCCATATCACCGTAGTTCCGAACGGGAATCCCTGCGGCTGCGGCAATCGCGGCTGTGTCGAGAAGCATGCGTCGGCAACGGCGATTACGGCCATGGCGAAACTGCTCGGGCTGGGCGACGGCCTGACCGCCAAAGAAGTTTACGATCTGGCAATTGCCGGCAACGAGAAAGCGCAAACGATTTTCGTCTCCATGGGGGAAGCGCTCGGAATCGCGCTCGCGATGCTGGTGAATACGTTCAACTTTCCCCTGTATCTGCTGAGCGGCGGAGTGCTCGCAGCCTGGGATCTGTTTGCCCCGGCGATGATCGCGGAAACGCGCCGGCGGTCATTCACTTTCCGCACCACGGAGACGCGAATCGAAAAGGCGGAACTGGGGAATGAAGCGGGACTCTTCGGCGCCGCATATCTGCCGTGGATGAAACCGTAATCTTCACATATTTCCGTGCTACACTTATTTATGTGAAGGCGACCAAAAACGTTACACTGGCATTGCCCGAGCCTCTGCTACACCGGTTTCGGATTTTTGCAGCGTCACGGAACCAGTCGATGACGAGCCTCATGGCTCAGGCCGTTCAAAAAATGGTGGACGAAGACGGGGAATACGAGCGAGCAAAGAAGCAATTCCTGAAGAATATGCGCAACGCCAGGGATATCGGACTCACCGGTAAGATTCCCTGGACGCGAGACGAGCTACATGAACGTTGAGTTCGTCGATACGAACGTCCTTATCTATGCGCATGCCGAGGCTGCCGGAACAAGGCATAAGAGATCGTCCGAGCTCATCACCGACATCTGGGAACGCGGCGTTGGTGCTCTAAGCGTACAGGTTCTCGCCGAATTCTACGCGACCGCCACGGGGAAACTGAAGATGACGACCGAACGTGCGGAGGACGTCATTCGTCCCCTTCGCGTCTGGACGATTCACCGGCCGGGCCATGCCGACCTGTTGAGTGCGATAATCCTGCAGCGCCGACATCGGCTATCCTGGTGGGACGCAATGGTCGTTAACAGCGCCATCCAGACCGGCGCCAGTATCCTCTGGACTGAAGATCTGAATCACGGTCAGCGCTTCGGTCGTCTCGTCGTTCAGAACCCTTTCGCTTAACCCTTTGCCGGGACGCCTTGCGCAAAATAATCTCGAAATGCACGGTCCAGAGAGTGACGGGCGCGAACCATTCAGCCTTGCGCTAAAGGGCGGAGACCGGCGGTCGATCGGAAACTCGAACCGCGTCGCCGCCGTCATCCTGCGGCAGCCGGACCGGCTCACTGAACTCATAGAGGGCCTCTGGAGCGGCGATCCCATTGTCCGCATGCGTGCAGCCGACGCGGCCGAGAAGGTTTCCGCAAAACGGCCCGCACTTCTCGCCCCGTTCAAGACTGAATTGCTGGCGCTCGCTGACGAGACTACGCAGCCGGAGCTCCGCTGGCACCTGGCCCAGATGATTCCCCGCTTGCCCCTCGGAAAGCAGGAACGCGCGCGCGCCACAGCTGCCCTCAGGGGTTTCCTCGGTGACCGCAGCTCGATTGTCAAGACATTCGCCATTCAGGCACTCGCTGAACTGTCGCGCGGGACTCCGGAAATGGTAGCGGACGTGATTAATCTGCTGGAGCGCACGCTTCGCACCGGCACGCCCGCGATGAAGGCGCGCAGCCGCAAGCTGCTGGCGGAGTTCCGCAAGGACGTGTTAACGTAAACCTCAGGGCAAACAAAAGGCGAAATGTCCGAATCCCTCTCGCTCATCTTTCCCGAGCTCCCGCTCGTCCCGCGCAAAGACGATCTGGGCCTCGTTGTAAGCAAATTCGAGCGCATGGCGCACGACGCCGACGGTCCTATCCGGGCCATACGCCGCACCCCCGCGCGGGCCGCCGAGTACGGTGAATTCCCGGACGACCTCAATCCCAAACTCCGCGAAGTTCTCACGAAACGCGGAATCGCCAAACCCTACAGCCACCAGTCGGAAACCTACCAGCGCCTCGCCGCCGGCGCGAACACCGTTGTCGTCACGCCCACGGCCAGCGGAAAAACGCTCTGCTACAACGTGCCCGTGCTCAATCACCTGACCGCCGAGCCCGGCGCACGCGCCATGTATCTCTTCCCCACCAAAGCCCTCGCGGAGGATCAACTCGACGAACTGCACTGCCTGATCGAAGCCATGGGTTCCGATCTCTGCGCCTTCACCTACGACGGCGACACCCCGCAGGACGCCCGCCGCGCCATCCGCCAGCGCGCCAACATCGTGCTCACCAATCCGGACATGCTCCACACCGGCATCCTCCCCCACCACACGAAATGGGCCAAGCTCTTCGAAAACCTGCGTTACATAGTGGTTGACGAGCTCCACTATTACCGTGGCGTTTACGGCAGCCACCTCGCCAACATCATGCGCCGGTTGCGCCGCCTCTGCGAATTCTACGGATCGAAGCCGCAATTCATCGCCTGCTCCGCCACCATCGCGAATCCAAAAGAACTTGCGGAAATGCTGATCGACGCGCCCTTCGAACTGATCGACCGCAACGGCGCGCCCGCGGGCGAAAAGGTTTTTATCTGCTACAACCCGCCGGTGGTCAACCGGCAGTTGGGCATCCGCCGTAGCTACATCGGCGAAACCCGCCGCATCGCCCTCGAACTGCTGGACTGCAATCAGCAGACTCTGGTTTTCGCCAACAATCGCCTCGCCACCGAATTGCTCGTCACGTATCTCAAGGACGCCTGCGACAACGGGCGACTGCCCACCGAATCGGTGCGCGGCTACCGCGGCGGCTACCTGCCCCGCGAGCGGCGCGAGATCGAGAAGCGCCTCCGCTCCGGCGACATCCGCGCCGTAGTCGCGACCAACGCCCTCGAACTCGGCATCGATGTCGGTTCGCTCGACGCCGTGGTCATGGCCGGCTATCCCGGCACCATCGCCTCCACCTGGCAGCGGGCCGGACGCGCCGGGCGTCGCAATACGGCCTCGCTCGCCATCATGGTGGCATCGAGCGCGCCCGTCGATCAGTACGTCGTCGAGCATCCCGAGTATCTGTTCGAGCGCTCGCCCGAACACGCCTATGTGAATCCGGACAATCTCGAAGTCCTGCTCAATCACCTGAAATGTGCGGCCTTCGAGCTGCCGCTGCGTTCGGGTGAATTGTTCGGTCGCCACGATACCACCGAGCTCTGCGAGTACCTCGCCGAGGCCGGGCTGCTGCACTTATCCGGAGGAGCCTGGCACTGGACTTCCGACAGCTATCCCGCCGATACCGTGAGCCTCCGCTCCGTATCGAGCGATAACTTCGTGGTCGTCGATATCACGGGTGAGCCGAAGATCATCGGCGAGGTGTCATTCACCGCGGCCCTGACCACTCTTCACGAAAAAGCCATCTACCTCCACGAAGCGAAGCAATTCCATGTCGAGCGCTTCGACTACAAGGAGCGCAAGGCCTACGTGAAGCGCGTCGATTGCGACTACTACACGGACGCGATCGATTACACCCAGGTGAAACCTCTGCGCGAGTTCGAAAAAAATGAAATCGCGAACGGTGTCGAACGCGTGCATGGCGACGTACGCGTCAACCGCCAGATCGTCGGCTTCAAGAAGATCAAGTTCTACACGAATGAAAACGTCGGCGCGGGCAAGCTCTCCATGCCCGAGCAGGAAATGCACACCACCGCATTCTGGCTGCACTTCCCCGCCTCGTTTCTTGCGAAGCTCGAAGACTTCACACCGGTCGAGCGGCAGAACGGGCTCACCGGTCTCGGCAACGCGTTTCGTACGATTGCGTCTCTACTCCTGATGTGCGACACCCGGGATCTCGGCGTCGCCCTCACCGAAGATATTTCCGGCGGATTAATAGCGTGGGAACCGAACCTCTATCTCTACGACGCATACCCCGGCGGCGTGGGTCTGAGCGCTCCGCTATTCCGCCTCACCGAACGCTTATTGCAACAAACGCGCGAACTGATCGAAAGCTGCGCCTGCGACGCGGGCTGCCCGGCCTGTGTGGGTCCTGTAGGCGAAATCGGCGACCGCGGGAAGGCCGCCGCTCACGCAGTAATCTGCGGCCTCTCATCCAGCCTCACAACTACCCCTGCCAACTCCGCACTCGCGGCCGGATAATACTTCATCACCAGGGGATCGTGCCCCGGCACAATATGGTCGGGCGAATCGGCCAGTCGGTAGAGAGTGTTGTATCCCTCCAGCATCTCGGCAATGTTGTAAACAACCGGAAACGGCCGCCGCTGCTGAAAATTCGCATACAAATGTGACGCATCGGACCCCACCACGACCCAGCCGCGCTTCGTCCACACACGCACAATCTGCAGTCCCGCCGAATGCCCGCCCACGCGATGCAGCGTCAACCCCGGCCGAAGCTCCGCATCGCCATCGTGAAACACCGCTTTGTCCGTGAACACATGCCGCACCATCGTCAGAATGTCCGGCAGATCGAATGGCGCGCGCAGCGTCTGATGGCACATGCAACGCCCGGTCGCGTACGACATATCACGGTCCTGCAAATGAAAGCGCGCATTCGGAAACCGGTCCAGATTCCCCGCGTGATCGTAGTGCAAATGCGTCAGAATCACGTCGGTCAACTGACTCGCATCCAAACCAATCAAAGGCAGAGCATCGGCCGGATTCCGCAGCAAATTACGTCCCCGCCGAGTCGCCGCCTCCTGCGCAAAGCCGGTGTCTACCAGGTAAGTGCAATCGCTCCGCCGCAGCACCCAGACGAAGTAATCGAGGTCCGATGCAAACTCGTGCGGATCGGCCAGAATGAAGTTCTCACCCGGATGCCGGTTGCCGAGATGAGCGTATCGAATGGCGAAAATTTCGAAAGGTTCAGGCGTCGTCAACCCCAAATGATATCGTGAGTCGGATGCTAACTCGCAGCATGGCGCGGGCAGCGCGGGCTGTTCAGTTCGACCAACTTCCCGCCGCCGTCATGGATAAAGTGAAAACCGGCCTGCTCGACATGCTTTCCTGCGCGCTCGAAGCGGGCTCGCTTCCGTGGGGTTGCCAGGCAATTCAAATGGCGAGTCGTGGTGGCAATGGCCCCGCGCACATCGTCGGCACAAAATCTCGCGCATCCCCCGGCGACGCAGCCTTCGCCAACGCAACCCTCGGCCACGGACTCGTTCGCGAAGACATGCACACCGGCGCCGTCAGCCATCTGGGCGTAGTGATCTATCCGGCGCTGCTCGCTCTCGCTGAACGCCAACCGGTCAGCGGTAAAGACTTCATCCGCGCCGCCGTCTGCGGTTATGAAATCGGAGCCGCCATCGGCCGCGCTCTGGTTGATAAGGAGTTCGTCCGCTTCCATCGCCCCACCGGAACCACCGGACCCATCGGCGCCGCAGTCGCCGGCAGCATCCTCCTCGGTCTCAATGAGGATGCCACAGTGAGTGCCATCAGTCTGGCCGCCAACACCGCGAGCGGCTTGAACGAATGGCCATTCTGCGGCGGTGACGAGATGTTCTTTCATCCCGGATTCGCCGCCCGCAACGCCGTAACTGCCGTCGAGCTCGCCTCGCTCGGAGCCTTCGCTTCCGAGACTTCGCTCGACGGACGGGCGGGCCTGTTCGCCGCGCTCGGCCGCAGCGATCGTCTGGCCTCGGTGGAGCCCTTCCAGCCTGGCTCCTGGGAAATCCTGTCGGTCTACTACAAGCCTGCGCCCGCGTGCAATTACGCGCAAACCGCCTGTCAGGCAGCGCTCGCCGCAGGCAATAGCCGCGACATCACCAGGATCCGCGTAGCTTGTTCCGCCGCCGCTGTCGCTTATCCCGGCTGCAACTACGCCGGACCGTTCGACCGCGTTCTCCAGGCCAAAATGAGCATCCAGTATTGCGTCGCGGCAACCCTCGTCACAGGCAAGATCGAAGAAGCGAATTACCGCCTGCTGGATGACCCGGAAGTAACCCGGCTCATCTCGATCATGTCGCTCGAATCCGACGCCGAATTCACCGCAAACTATCCCGCCGCGCAAGGCGCCGAAGTTACGCTGACCCTGCGCGACGGCACGACGCATCGCCAGCGCCTGCGCGATCTCGTACCCTCCACCCCGGACCAGATCAGGGCGAGATTTCCATCGTCATCACCGCTGCTCGATTTCATCGACACCCTCGAAGCGCAAACTGACGTCGCAAACTTATTCACACACCTATGAAGAAACACAAACTCCTGATCGCGGGCGAATGGGTCGACCCCCAATCCGGCGAATGGTTTGAATCCATGAACCCGTTCACCGCGACCCCCTGGGCCCTCATCCCGCGAGGCTCCAAGCCTGATATCGATCGCGCCGTCGCCGCGGCCCGCAGCGCCTTTTACTCGAAAGAATGGCGCGGCCTCACCGCCACAGCACGCGGTGCAATGCTTCGCCGCCTGGCGGACCTCATCGCCGCCGAAGCCCCCGCGCTCGCCGAAATCGAAACCACCGACAACGGAAAACTGATCGCCGAAATGCGGGCCCAGCTCAACTACATCCCGCAATGGTTCAACTATTTTGGCGGACTCGCGGACAAAATCGAAGGCCGCGTCATCCCTATCGATAAACCCGGCGTCTTCAACTTCACGCGCGAAGAGCCGCTCGGTGTGATCGCGGCCATCACGCCGTGGAATTCTCCCCTGATGCTCGCCGCGTGGAAGCTCGCGCCCGCCCTCGCCGCGGGCAATACGGTTGTCTGGAAGCCCTCCGAATTCTCCTCCGTCTCCGCGCTCGCGTTCGGCGAACTCTTCGCCCGCGCCGGCTTTCCCCCCGGAGTCGTGAACATCGTCACCGGCTACGGCAACGAAGTCGGCGAGCCCCTCATCACTCATCCGCACGTGGCCAAGATCGCCTTCACCGGAGGCGACCGCACCGGCGAACACGTCTACCAGCTCGCCGCGAAGGGTATCAAGAAAATCACCCTCGAGCTCGGTGGAAAATCCGCAAACATTGTCTTCGATGACGCCAGCCTCGACGACGCCGTCAAAGGCGTCGTCTCCGGCATCTTCGCCGCCACCGGACAGACCTGCATCGCCGGATCCCGCGCCCTCATCCATCGCTCAATTCACGATCAATTCATCGAGCGCCTTCTCGATCTCGCCAAAACCGCGCGCATGGGCAACCCCCTCGAAACCACCACGCAGGTCGGCCCGGTCACCACCAAACCGCAGTACGAAAAGGTGCTCGACTACATCCGCATCGCCAAAGACGAAGGCGCCGAATGCCGTCTCGGCGGAGTGCCTGCCACTCGCCCCGAGTGCGGATCAGGCTGGTTCGTCGAGCCCACCATCTTCACCGGCGTCCGCCCCGACATGCGCATCGCGAAGGAAGAAGTCTTCGGCCCGGTTCTCTCCGTGATCCCCTTCGACGATGAGGACGAGGCCGTCCACATCGCGAATGATACGATTTACGGGCTGGCCGCCGGAGTCTGGACCACCAGCATTCGCCGTGCCCTCTCTATGTCCGAGCGCCTCGAAGCGGGCACGGTCTGGGTCAATACCTATCGTGCAGTGAGTTACATGTCGCCATTCGGAGGCTACAAGCGGTCCGGCATCGGACGGGAGAACGGAATGGAAGCCATCCGCGAATATCTGCAGACCAAGAGCGTCTGGATCGATACCGCCGGCAACGCCCCCAATCCGTTTGTGATGAGATAAGTGCCCACAACCAACCTGCTAACGCGCGCGCCCCTGCAATACCTGCCGAGCCGTGACCGTGAGGGAGCGGTAACGTGAACCTCAGCAGCGATCACATCGACGATCAAACCGCAGCCTATATCCTCGCCACCCGGACTTATTTCGAGGACCTGAAGCAGGTAGCCGCGCAGCTGGCAGGCTTACTGGTGCTCTCAGCCGCCGGAAGTAAGTCGACCGTACCGCTGCAACCCATCGAAGAGCTCTACAGAAACGCGGCCGACGGCCTAAAATCCGTTCGCGTCACCAATCGCGCGCGCCGCCATCACGAGAGCCTGCAAACCGCGCTGGCAAAGCTCGGCGACGCACTTTCCTCCGCAAAAGGAACCGCCGATCCGCTAATCCCGCTCGAATCGGCCTATGCCGACCTGCGATCCGCATCCCGAGCCCTCCCCGGCTTCGAAATGGTTTCCTTCGACTACTGCTGCTGCCATGCAAAATAACTATTCCATCTGGGTCACCGAATTCGCCAACGTACCCAACTATCCCCTAAGTGGTCTTATCTACGGCGCACACAACCAGGGTCACGTGCGCCTTCCTTACTGCTACGTGGTGATCAAAGGTCATGGCCACATAGCCATGGTTGACGTAGGCTACAACCACAAAGAATATGGCCAAGTGTTAGCCGGTATGTACGGCGTTCGCGACTGGCACCCGCCCCGCGAGGTCCTTGCCGAAATCGGCATCACTCCCGAAGATGTCTCGCGCATCTTTCTTACGCACGCCCATTTCGACCACATGGGCAACATCGAAGATTTTCCCAAAGCCACCTTCTACATCCAGGAACGCGAGCTTTCGAAATGGGTCTGGGCCATGTCGCTCGAGCGCCGCTTCCGCTGGCTCATGGCCGGTGTCGATCCCGCCGACATCATGCGCACCGTAGCTCTCGCGCGCGACAAACGCCTCGTCTGCGTCGATGGCGATCGCGAAGACGTTCTCCCCGGCATCGACATCCACGCCGCGCCAGACACCCACACCTGGGGATCCATGTACGTCCGCCTGCGTAACGATCTCTCCCCCAACTCGAAGAACACCTGGATCTTCGCCGGCGATCTCGTCTACATGCAGGAAAATCTGCGCGGCTATAAGCCCGAAGATCCCGAATACATTCCCATCGGTTTCGCCAGCGGCAGCCAGGTCAACCTCGTCATGACCACCGAAGAACTCGTCAAAGGCGTCGATGGCGATATCAGCCGTGTGATCGCGATCCACGAAGACCGTTTGAAAGACATGTTCCCTTCGCGCCTTGCATCGAACGGCGTGCGCGTCACCGAACTCGCCCTCGCCGATGGCGAACCCAGCCAGGTTTGCTGAAAGAAGCTCGCTGAAAAATATCTGTAAGGAATTCGCCTGGGCTTGTACTACCTGACCGAAGCCCATGATCGAAACTCACAGCCTGCAAAAAAGCTTCGGGGCAGAGCCGGTCGTCGACAACCTTTCGTTTGTCGCCCGCGACGGAGTGATAACAGGACTTCTCGGGTCCAACGGCGCAGGTAAAAGCACCACCCTCCGTATGATCTGCGGAGTGCTGAAGCCCGACGCCGGTGCCATCGACGCGCCTCACACAGGAGCCCTGCTGGATCATACCGGCATCTACGCGCGCCTGACCGTCCGCGAAAACCTCACTTATTTCGGAGCCCTCCACGGCATCCCCCAACCGCGTCTGAACCGGCGCGTCGATGAACTGATCGGCATGCTCGGGCTCGACGCAATCGCCAACCGGCGCACCGCCGGCTTCTCGCAAGGCGAACGCATGAAGACCGCCCTCGGACGCGCCTTGGTTCATTCGCCGCGCAATCTCGTTCTCGACGAACCAACCAGCGGACTCGACGTGCCCACCGTGCGTTCCCTTCACGGCTTTCTGAAGTGTATGCGCGATGAAGGAGCGTGCATCGTCTTTTCCAGCCACCAGATGGAAGAAGTCCGGACGCTCTGCGACAACGTAGTCGTCATCTCTAAAGGCCGTCTTGTCGGGCAGGGTTCACCGGAAGAGATCTGCAAAGGCGCCAACGCCGCCTCGTTCGAGGACGCGTTCGTCAAAATGACCGCGGCGTGGGAGTCCTCCGTATGAGCCCGTCCATGCTCATTGCGCGCAAGGAATTACTGGATCACTTCCGCGACAGCAGGTCCCTGCTTTCGTCCGTGCTCTATGCGCTGATGGGGCCCGTCGTGGTGACGCTCGCCACATTTTCGTTGCCGGCATCATCCACCGCAAGCCCGCTGCCTGGATTGATCTCGGTCTTCACCCTGGTCGCCGCCTTCACCGGCGGAATGAGCCTCGCCATGGATACTATTGCCGGAGAGCGCGAGCGCCGATCCCTGCTGCCGCTGCTTCTGAATCCGGTTTCAAGGCGGGACATCGCCATCGGGAAATGGCTCGCCATCGCCGCATTCTCCGCCGCTGGACTGATGATCACCATCTCCGGATTCGCTGTCACCTGGGCAATTGCCAGAATGCCCGGGCCCGCCAATTGGCCATATCTGCTGCTGACGTTCGGCGCGGCGTTGCTGCCCCTGACCCTGCTCTCGGCAGCCGTCGAACTGCTGATCTCGACAGCCTG
>Ga0210388_10004456_pt1 | contig 10965 bp, 7 predicted proteins | sample IncBWC19OmetaG_FD_155485 | JGI IMG/M metagenome (GOLD analysis project Ga0210388, IMG submission 155485) | Forest soil microbial communities from Barre Woods Harvard Forest LTER site, Petersham, Massachusetts, United States - Inc-BW-C-19-O ...
CATAGCGGTTCGCGACGGCTTCCAGTTGCAGGTTGGGAAGATGCAGATTACAGCGCTTGAGACGCCCGGGCATACGCCGGAGAGCATGTGCCTGGTCATCAGGGATGAAGAAAAATCCTCTGCGCCCTGGGCTGTTCTGACCGGCGATACGCTGTTCCTCGGAGACGTAGGCCGTCCGGATCTTTCCAAGCTCCATACCCCGGCGCAATTGGCGGCAATGCTCTATGACAGCCTGCATACTAAGCTGCTCGTGCTGTCTGATGATGTTTTGGTTTATCCGGCGCATGGAGCCGGTTCTCTTTGCGGACGCAATCTGCGCGCTGAGCGCGTGTCGACGATCGGCACCGAACGGCTCACGAATTATGCATTGCAGATCAAGAGCAGGGAAGAGTTCGTGAAGCAGTTGACCAGCAACTTGCCGGCTCGTCCCGCATACTTTTTGCAGGACGCGGAAATCAATCGCACTGGAGCATCGGCTCTGTCAGATTTGCCGGCCTTGCCTCCGATCGAACCTGCGGAGCTGAAAGCTCTGCTGGCCGAAGGCGGAATCGCGCTGGACGTTCGCCCCGGCGAACAGTTCGCGGCTGGGCATGTGCCTGGGTCACTAAACATTGCATTGGCAGGACAATTTGCTTCTTGGGCGGGAGCATTGCTAGGTCTGGCGGCGCATCCCATCTTGATTGCAGAATCGCAGGAAGCCGTGTCCGAAGCGCGAATGCGGCTGGCTCGCATCGGACTCGAAGATGCACAAGGATATTTGCAAGGCGGCGTCGCCGCCTGGATCAACGCTGGGTTGCCCGTGGCCACAACGCCGCAGGTCAGCGTTGAAGTCCTGAGCGAGCGGTTGCACGGCTCCGGCATGCAAGTGCTCGACGTTCGTCGCGAGCCTGAGTGGGAAGCAGGCCATCTCGAAAATGCATCCTGGTGGCCGCTTGATAACTTCAAAGTGGCGCCGCCGGAAGTCGATCGCAACCTCCCGATTGCTGTGCACTGCCAAGGCGGGTATCGCAGCATGATTGCATGCAGCCTGCTGCAGCGTGCCGGCTTTCAGGACGTGATTAACGTCGTCGGAGGGTTCGACGCCTGGAAGCAAGCGAAGCTTCCCGTTTGTCATTAAGAAGCCAGTGAAAGCGTAACTGCCGCGCGATTCCTACTCGACGGCGCAAAAATCTTGCCGAGCTCATAGGAGCGACCCACAATGAAGACTGCCAAGTTAGCCAAATCCTACCGCATCGACGACGGCAAACATTTCCGCTTGAAAGACTTCGATCCTGCGGACACCGGGCGCTGGAAGTCGGTCGACGAAGCCAAGGAGCATCTCCAAAAAGACATCGAACGCATGCGGGCGTTGCAGGACAAACTCTACGCCCAGGATTGCTGGTCTTTGCTCCTCATCTTCCAGGCGATGGACGCTGCCGGCAAGGACGGCACCATCAACCACGTCATGTCGGGCGTGAATCCAGAAGGCGTCCAGGTGTACTCGTTCAAGCAGCCCTCGACTACCGAAATGCAGCATGACTTCCTCTGGCGCACTACGCGAGATCTGCCCGAGCGCGGCCACATTGGGATTTTCAACCGGTCTTATTATGAAGAGGTGCTGGTGGTGCGCGTGCATTCCAAGGTGCTTGAAAACGAGATGCTGCCACCTTCCCTGGTGACGAAGAATATCTGGGACGAGCGTTTCGAGGACATTCGGAGCTTCGAGCGGCATATGGCGCGCAATGGCACGGTGATCCGCAAATTCTTCCTCCACGTTTCGAAGAAAGAGCAGAAGCGCCGCTTTCTGGCGCGACTGGATGAGCCGGGGAAGAACTGGAAGTTCTCCGCAGCGGACATTCACGAACGTGAATACTGGGACGACTATCAGAAGGCGTACGAGGACATGATCCGTAATACTGCAACCAGGCACGCTCCTTGGTATGTCATCCCCGCGGACAATAAATGGTTCACCCACCTCGCCGTGTCGGCCGCCATCGTAGAGACGCTGGAAGAACTCGGCCTTGCTTATCCGAAGGTGGACGCGGCGAAACGCAAGGAACTCCAGGCGGCTCGCCAGATCCTCCTCAAGAAGTGAAAATAGGTCAACTCTTCGGTAATGCATCTGCGGCTTACGCCGTATTACTTCCGTGCCATCGAGATGGCACGGTTGGGCCTTGTCGAGCCTGCCTTCCGCTGCTATTTTGCCGATAGTGATGCTGATCCTCCCCTGTGGTGGTAGCCAAGAGGGACGTTTTTGGGGGTGTCTATGAGGTTCATGCATCTGTGTTACGCAGCTCTGGGCTTTGCGGTGGCCCGTTGGGTTTTCCGGCGCGAGCCAGTGGCTGATCCAGTCTCGCGGTTGCGGTCTTCGGGTCTTCTTTAGGAAAGTTTGGGGCAAAGGGTTTGGGCGCGCGCCCCGTTGCGCCTCCATTTCGTCAGCGCGCGCCCATTCTTTACATTCCGCTCGAACACGCTGGTTACTAAAGTTCTCAGGGTAACCTCCGCTTCGCTTCCCACTCTCACTACAATCGCTTTAGGGCTACCGCGGATCCTCGTGATCCACGGTCGTCTGACATATCTGCGGCTGCGGAACGTTTTTGCAAAAGCTCTGAGTTCCTTGTGCCAGTCCTTTCTCCAACCCGTCCGAAGTTAGCCCTGTTGGCCTGGGTGATGTTTCTGCTTGCTGTCCCCCACCGGGTTAGCGCGCAAGAGGAAATTCCTCTCGGCGATGTGGCCCGCAGCTTTCGAAAGAATGTTGCTACATCCGATGCCGTCATTGATAACGACAATTTTTCGAAAGTGATGGACGACGCTGAGACCCGGCGCGTGGCTGGTTCTTCGGCGGTGTTCTCGCTCGATCCCGGGGAAAAGACGTTTCACGTTTCCTCACCCGACGTCACCTGCAGCCTGTCGTTTACTGCGAAAATGTCAGCGTTCTCCGATCCGCTTTTGCTGGACGACTTGCCGCGGGGCGAACTGGCCAAACTGGACGGACCGGCCATGATCGACGGAGACACACTGCAAGTCTCAATGCATAACGGAACGTTATGGGATCTGCGCGAGGTGGTGATCGGTCTCACCATCGTGAAGCGCCCGGAGCCCGGCGAAACGGCTTCCACCTTCGGACAGGCGCGTATTATTCCTGCGCTTGCCGGCGACACCGCCGCGCAGCCTCAGGAGTCGTTTCAGAAACAGCCTGATGTAACACTGCTGCTGCACGTGAAGGGATCGGCGGCTCCGGCCGCGACAGCTGTCTTTCGCACCCCATTGAACTTTGCTCTTTTCCCCGACCAGGAATGGCACTGGGCAATCGTGAAGGCCAAAGGAATCCCGCCTCAAACCGTGTCTCAGGCAGCAATGACGGCGCCGGATCAAAACGCCGGCAGCATTCCGCCGCTGTCCAATGCTGCGACGCCAACCACCCCATCGCCATCTCCGGCGATTCCGTCACCATCAAATCCGCAATCTCCTCCGGGTGTGCCGATCCATTAAGATCGCCGAATTCGGAAGCCCGGTTTCCCTAATTCAATCCACCTCCGCACCCGTCAGCCGGCCCGCCCTGCCGTGCTAAACTGACTTAAATCCCATTCCAAGGACAAAGGACAGGCGATGAAATTTGGAGTCATCATCTTTCCCGGCTCGAACTGCGACCATGATGCCTACTGGACCATTCAACAGATCGCCCGGCAGCCCGTCACTTTTCTCTGGCACGAATCGCATGATCTGGAGAATTGCGATGCCATCATTGTGCCCGGAGGGTTTGCCTTTGGTGACTACCTGCGGACCGGCGCGATTGCGAAATTCTCTCCGGTAATGGACTCCGTGCGCCGGTTTGCCGATGGTGGAGGTCTGGTGCTGGGTATCTGCAACGGGTTTCAGATCCTGTGCGAGTCCGGGCTTCTGCCAGGAGCTCTCATGCGGAACACCGGATTGAAGTACGTCTGCAAGCTGGTGCAGGTGCGCGTAGAGAATGCCACCACTCCATTCACCAATGCCTGTTCACAAGGAGACGTGTTGACCATTCCGATCGGCCACATGGAAGGGAACTACTTCTGCGACCAGGCGACGTTGGACGAGTTGCGACGTGACAACCGTATCGTGTTTCGCTATGCCACACCGTCCGGTGAAATTGCGCCCTCCGCCAATCCGAATGGTTCTCTGGACAATATTGCTGGCATCTGCAGCCCCGGCGGCAATGTGGTTGGCATGATGCCGCATCCCGAGCGCGCCGCCGAGCCTGAACTTGGTTGCACCGACGGAATGAAGGTTTTCCACTCCATGGTAGGCGCCATGGCCAGCCGGTAAACGCCTCCCGCGTGAACTGAGCCCAATTTTTTCTTCGATAGAACCCCACCAATAAATTCTGTTTGATAATTTTGCGTCTAGGTGCTACTGTCTCCGGCGAAAGCTGCTTCCCCATTTCGCCCAATTGGAATTAAGAACGTTCCACCAAACAAAGGGAGGAGTGTGCCCGATGACGGCGAAGCAAATTCTTGACGCTTTTTCCGAAACATTAATGCAGGATGAGCGAATTCTGAGCCCGCGTGAGCGGGAGTTGCTGATGAGCCTCCTGCAAAACTCCAGGGCAGTCACCACCAACAACCCAGAGACTCAAACCGCCGTTACCGCAGCGATAGCGCGCTCGGTGGGTGAAACCGTGGCGCAACGCGCTTTTGCTTTACTGGGCGGCAGCATTGTGGAGCAGATTTTGGCTCGCTCCGGAATCCCCGCCGGGATAGAAGAGACTACGCCTGCCTCGTTTCACTTGAAGGCGCCACAACCTCCTGGTGTTAAGGCGCCGCAGCCCCCCGGCGCGCCGCAACCCCCGGGCGTTAAGGCACCGCAGCCCCCTGGTGCGCCACAACCCCCGGGCGTAAAGGCGCCGCAGCCCCCCGGCGCACCACAGCCTCCGGGCGTAAAGGCTCCACAGCCCCCTGGCGCACCGCAACCGCCAGGCGTTCACCGGACGGTAAGCATACCCGCGCACGAGATGACGCAGCTGAGCCAGACCGGCTCGGGAACCGGAGTCGGCGTCTTGGACGCTCCCGCGGTCGTTCGGGCACAGTGCATTGTTCTCGACGAATTCCTGGCTCCCCAAGAACTCGACGAACTCGTTGACTACGCGCTGCGGCATGAGGCGGAGTTCCAGAGCAGCGAAGTAATCTCGCCCAGCGGGGATCCGGGCGTGATCGATTACAGCCATCGCCGCTCCCGCGTGCTCATGGACTTGGGAAAGCATCAGGAAATCATCCTGGAGCGAATCCGGTGCGTGCTGCCCAGAGTGCTGGAGAGATTCGGGATCGAAGAGTTTCCCGTCACTCACGTGGAAGCTCAGATCACAGCCAGCAATCACGGGGACTTTTTCGGCGCGCATAGCGATGACGCGCAGGAAACCATTGCGTCTCGCCGGATCACATTTGTTTACTTTTTCCATCGCGAGCCACGCCAGTTTGAAGGCGGGGAGTTGCGGCTTCACGATTCGCGGGGCAGCGAGCCGTATATCAGCACGGGGAGCTACCAGAGCATCGTGCCGCAGCAGAACCAGATCGTGTTCTTCCCGTGCTCAGTCTTGCACGAGATTACACCAGTGGAGTGCCCATCACGGGCTTTCGCTGATAGCCGCTTCACCTTAAACGGATGGCTTCACAAGTAAAAGACTCGGCATGGCTTGAATGGATTGCAGGCCTGATGGGGGTGGGGTCGCGGCAAACTCTTACCGCGGCGCTGCTCCCCAGCCGATTCCATTGTCTACTCGACGAGTTGCCGCTGCACTTGATTCCGCAGCGCCGCCTCGCTTTGCAATACCAGCGGCAGGAACTCCCGCGCCAACAGCTATTCCTCAACCCGCAATGTTCCGTGCTGCGCGACGGAGAGATACCGTCCGATCTGGAATCGAATCGCCATCTGCTTCAGAATTTCAACTTGCAGGGCACAATAGCCTGGGTGCGTGACCCGGCTAGGGGCTCGCTCGATCCATTTTGGCTGGGTCCGCGGCTGGAAGCGGCGGTTTCGCGTCTTCGTCCCGGAGACCCTGCGCCCAACTCTCTCGCAGAGGATGAGCGCTTCCTGCTAACCGGCGCCGGCATTCTGACGCCCGCCGATCACGCCGAGCGCCGTCTTGCGGAGTGGACTGACGCCTCTGCGAAGGGTGTCCAACAGTTTCGCGAAAAAGATTACGCACCGCTCGGCAACTTGATTCACCCTTTCATTCTTGCCGCGTTGCGCCGCTACTACCGTCACGCGATCCGCCGGGGATCCATCCCACTCGGTGACGAGCAGAGTCCGCGCCGCTACGTTGCCTATAACGAGAGTGTGGCTCGCTTTTTCCATCACCAGATTGCGAACATAGTCAGTGCCGTCGTGGGAGGGCCGGTCAAGCCTTCTTATGTTTATCTTGCCTCTTACCTGAGCGGCGCCGAATTGAAGAAGCATACCGACCGGCAGCAGTGCGAATTCAGCGTTACCCTATGCCTGGACTTCTCTCCCGAACCGGAGCTCGCAACCTCATGGCCCATACGCCTCGGCACCGCGGAAGGCACGGTCGCGGTTTATCAGGCGCTCGGCGACGGCCTCGTTTATCGCGGGACAAAGGTTCCGCATTACCGCAACGTACTGGCCGAGGGGCATACTTCAACGTCTATTTTCTTCCATTACGTGCCAGCGGATTTTTCCGGATCGCTCGAATAGCCTGGCATTTCGGGTCCGCTGAACTACCGCAGCCCCGAGATGAGATAAAGCACGGAGGAAACCTGGTAGTAGCTATAGGCGAAGCGCGAGCCGTCGCGGGTCACGACTACGGGTGCGATGTTCACCACGCCTGTGGTGCTCGCAGGCTGCAATTCCCGGATGAGAGTCTTTTTGCCGTTCGCCAAGTTGACTTCGTACACTTTCGTCGGAACCTGGCCGCGCAGATACCCATAAACTGATGAACTGTCCCCCGACCATTGCACTGGAATAAAACCTGCCTCGAGATCGGGGACGATATGAGGCTCGCCTCCAGCGATCGGATAGACCGCGACTGCCGCTGAGTCGCTAGCTCGAAGAATATATTGTCCGTCCGGTGAAACTAACCCGCCGGCATTCCCCTCCGGCGTGATCGGCATTGGCTTTCCACCCTCCAAATCGACAAGATAGCAGCGCACGCCGTGGCCGGGCTCGCTCGCGTTGAGCGTAATGTGTTTCCCGTCTGCCAGAAAATGAGCATTGCCGTTTTGAATGTGATCGAGCCCCGGTGTGGCAACCGTGCGTGGTTGGCCGGGACCGATCGGTAGGAGTGTCACCCGTCCGGGGCTGCCCGTGAAGATGGAAATCGCCCATTTGCCGTCCGGAGAAAGACCGCCCGCGCTGCCCTCGCCCAGTTGCACCGGCGGTGTGCCGTCGATTTTTCGAATCGCCACGGAATAGTGGGCCCCGGCCGCCTCGCTGGAATCTTCGAACAACACCGACTCACCGTCGCGCGAAATATCTTTGGCGATATTCCAATCGTGCCAGGAGAGATCCACGGTCCTGCCGTCTCCGGCGGTGGTGGCCAGAGCTAGGCGTTCATTGTCCAGGCTTACCAGCACCCGTCCATCGGCCGCCACATCCTCTAATGTCATGCCCGTAGGCAGGTCCAGAATTTTCCGAATGCGCCCAGACATATTCACCGCAAGCAGGTCCCGGTTGATGCCCTTTTCGACGCTCGTAAACCAGACTTCTTTTCCATCGGGACTCCAGGCCAGGCCGTCTTCGGATTCCCACTCATGGGTCGATACAATTAAATGGCCGCTGAGGTCGATCACTAAAACCGAGCCGCGGTCATCCCACGACGCGGGATGATCCATGAATGCCAACCTGTCGGCTTGCGGAGAGAAGCGAAGGTCGCCGATCCAGCCTTTGCTCTTGTACACCACGTGCCCGATCGGGTATTCGATTCGGTCCCCACCCTCGGCATGGTGGACTACTGCCAGTTCACCGTTTGCATCCCAGTCTGCCGATGGAACATCCTCCAGGATCTCTCGCGGAGAACCTCCGGCAAGCGGCGTGCGCGCAAGCGTGCCGCCTACGATTTCCAGATGTGCCATGTGCGCCCCGCCGAGCGCCACTGCGAGTTCTCCGGTGCGAGAGATCGCGAGTAGTTTTGCGTCCGTGACGTTGAGCGGCTGAGTCAGCAGGGAATCCCCAACCGTAGAGAACAGCTGCAGACCCTTGCCGTTCCAGGCCGCACCGTAAACGACCGCACGAAAGCCTGGCGCGAAGCGCGCCGAGTACACTGTGCCCTCTTCAAAGGTTAGGCGCTGGTAAGAAGGTGTAAGAGTCGTCTGGCGCAACTGATTAGCCAGAAGCAGCAATGTGGCCACCAGCAGCACTCCCGCTACCGCCCAGGGGAGGGTCCTCGCCTGCCACCGCGGCGACCTGAATCGGGCCACGCGTCCGCCGGAACTGTCGGAAAGCGTTTCCAGCGCAAAACCCAGATCGCGTGCCGATTGAAAGCGGTTCTCCGGCTCTTTCTCCAGGCAGTGGCGCACGACTTGCTGGAATGATGCGGGTACTCCAGACTGCTCCAGATTGGTCTCCGGAGGATCCTCCCTGAGCACCGCAGTGATTGTGTCGACCTCGGTTTCCCCGCGAAAGGCTCGGCGCCCGGTCAACATTTCGTAAAGAATCGCGCCCACGCCGAAGATGTCGCTGCGATGGTCCACTGGCTTCCCCCGCAGTTGCTCGGGCGACATGTAAGCGACCGTTCCTACGACCGCACCGCTCTTGGTCACCGTCGTCAACTCTTCTACGGAGCGTCCGGAGTCTTCGGGTGAAGGTTGCAGCTTGGCCACTCCGAAGTCGAGAATCTTGACCCGACCATCGGTGGTCACAAACAGGTTTTCCGGCTTCAGGTCGCGATGAATAATGCGGTGATCGTGCGCCGCGATCAGGCCCTGCACGATTTGCAGGGCGTAGTCCGCAGCCAGGCGAACCGGCAACGCGCCTTCAGCCAGCCGTTTACGCAGAGTCTTCCCCTGCAGCAATTCACAAACGATGTAAGGAGATCCTTCGTTGAAACCAACGTCATAGACCGCAACAATGTTGGGATGGTTGAGCGCCGCGGCGGCGCGAGCTTCCAGTTCGAACCGGCGGAGATGATCGGGGTTGTCGCTCGAAGCCGGTCGGATCAGCTTCAAGGCTACATCACGGCCGAGCCGTTCATCGCGTGCCCGGAAAACCTCGCCCATGGCTCCAGCGCCGATTTTTTCGAGCACACGGTAGTGACCTATGACCTGGCCAGTCATACGCGAGGACGCCCCGTCTGGCATGTTAGGGGCGCATGTCGATTGCAGTCAATACCAGCTAAAGAACCCTTAAACCTCCTCCAAGGAATGGCGCGACCGCTGGAATCGTGTCGTGCTATAATTCCTCTTCGCCTGCATACTTTCGAGGCAGCCTGTGATCTTTTCTACGGGCGAATCCCGCGTCAATCAAGATACTTAGGTACGAGGTCTAGCTATGTCCGGCCATTCAAAATGGGCCACAATCAAGCATAAGAAGGGCGCGCTGGACGCCAAGCGCGGCAAGATTTTCACCCGCCTCATCAAGGAAATCAGCATCGCCGCGAAGAACGGCGGCGGTGATCCTGACACGAACCCGCGTTTGCGTGGCGCCATCGTCGCCGCCAAATCCGAGAATATGCCTGCCGATAACATCAAGCGGGCCATTCAGCGCGGTACTGGCGAACTCCCGGGCGCCACCTACGAGGAGTTTTCTCTCGAAGGCTACGGCCCCGGTGGCGTTGCGATCCTCCTCGATATCAACACCGACAACCGCAACCGCACGGTCAGTGAAATCCGCCACTGCTTTGGCAAGAACGGCGGCAATATGGCCGAGGCCGGCGCGGTCTCCTGGATGTTCCACAAGAAGGGCGACATAGTCATTCCCAAGAGCGCAGCGAAAGAGGACGACCTGATGAACATCGTTCTCGAAGCCGGTGGCGAAGATTTGAATGACGATGGAGAGAATTGGGAAATCCTCACCGAGCCCTCCGCGTTCGAAACCGTCCTCGAAGCCGTGAAGAAGGCCGGTATCGAGCCCGCATCGTCAAGCGTTGCCATGATTCCTCAGAACTACATCAAGCTTGAGGGGCAGGCAGCCAACACCATGATCCGGCTCATGGAGGCGCTCGAAGATCAGGACGATGTGCAGAACGTGCACTCGAACTTCGACATCGACGAGAAATTACTGGAGGAAGTGGCCGGCTAACTCTCGACCGCAAGATTCGCCTGGAGCCGCCCCTTCTCGGGCGGCTCGTTTTCTTGAAGGGCGTTCTTGAGCGCACGGGGAGCTGGAAGCTGAAGAAGTTTTCAACACAACGGTGGAAAATTCTGTGGAAAAACGCGAAAGTATCTCTGTAAGTGATTCAGCGCGAAATAGTTCAACACTTTGCACCGCTGCGAGGGCTGGCACTTTCGTGGTGCTGCTGCACCTGCCACTCCAAACCAACGCACTTCGTTACCCCAATCCTGCGGTCCCGAGTCAATCTTGAAAGTTAGACTCGACAAACTTCTGGTCGATCGCGGACTCGCGGCCTCCCGAGAGCGTGCTCAAGCGCTTATCCTCGCCGGGAAAGTATTGGTCAACGACCAAAAGTTCGACAAAGCCGGCGCACAGGTCGTAGCGGATGCCGCTATCCGGCTGCTCGGCGAAGACCTCAAGTACGTCAGCCGCGGCGGACTCAAACTTGAACGCGCACTTGAACATTGGCAGATCAATGTCGAGGGCAAAGTATGTCTCGACGTCGGCGCCTCCACCGGTGGATTCACCGATTGCCTGCTGCAGCATCGAGCTGCCCGGGTGATCGCTCTCGATACCGGTTACGGCCAGATGGATTTCACGCTGCGCCAGAACCCCCGCGTGCGGCTCCTCGAAAAAACCAACGCCCGGTATGTGACCCAGGAGGTCATCGGCGAAAAGGTAGATCTCATTGTGGTCGACGTTGCGTTTATCTCCGCCACCTTGGTT
>Ga0210388_10004457_pt1 | contig 10963 bp, 8 predicted proteins | sample IncBWC19OmetaG_FD_155485 | JGI IMG/M metagenome (GOLD analysis project Ga0210388, IMG submission 155485) | Forest soil microbial communities from Barre Woods Harvard Forest LTER site, Petersham, Massachusetts, United States - Inc-BW-C-19-O ...
CGCGCTCGGCGCGATGGACCTGATGCTGCTGGGGATCGGCGCCATCATCGGCACCGGAATCTTCGTGCTCACCGGCCAGGCGGCCGCCGACAACGCGGGTCCGGCGGTGGTGCTGTCGTTCGTCGCGGCCGGGATCGCCTCGGGCTTCGCCGGCCTCTGCTACTCCGAGATGGCGTCGATGATCCCGATCGCCGGCAGCGCCTACACCTACTCGTACGCCACGATGGGCGAGCTCGTGGCCTGGATCATCGGGTGGGATCTGATCCTCGAGTACATGGTCGCCTCGGCGGCGGTCAGCGTCGGCTGGTCGGGTTATGCGGTGGCGTTCGTCCATGACGTCCTGGGCGTGACGCTGTCGCCGACCTGGACGCGCGCGCCTTTCGTCTACGATGAGGTGCTGGGGCAGTTTCACGCCACCGGCGCCGTGTTGAACATCCCGGCGATGTTGATCACCGCGGTGGTGACGACGATTCTGGTGATCGGCATCAAGGAGTCGGCGCGCTTCAACGGCGTCATCGTCGCCGTCAAGCTGGCGGTGGTGCTGCTGTTCATCGCCTTCTGCGCGCGGTTCGTGAACACCGCCAACTGGCACCCCTTCATCCCGCCCGAGCAGGCCCACGGCCACTTCGGATTTTCGGGCGTGATGCGTGGCGCGGCCCGCGTCTTCTTCGCCTACATCGGCTTCGACGCGGTCTCCACCGCCGCGCAGGAGGCCAAGAACCCGCAGCGCGATCTGCCGATTGGAATCCTCGGCTCGCTGGGCATCTGCACCATCCTCTACGTGGCGGTCTCTCTGATCCTGACCGGCATCGTCCCCTACACGCAGCTGGGCGTGCCGCACCCGATCGCCGTCGGCGTCGAGGCGACGGGCCAGCTCTGGTTGGTGACCTTCGTCGAGGTCGGCGCCATCGCCGGCCTCTCGTCGGTGATGCTGGTGATGATGATGGGGCAGCCGCGCATCTTCTTCTCGATGGCGGTCGACGGCCTGTTTCCGCCGGGCGCGGCGCGCGTGCACCCGCGCTTCGGAACACCCTGGGTCACCACGATCATCACTGGCGTGGTGGTGGCGTTCGCCGGCGGGCTGCTCCCGGTCGGCGTCCTCAGTCAGCTCACCTCGGTGGGAACGCTGTTCGCCTTCGTGCTGGTCAGCGTGGGCGTCATGATCCTGCGCATCAAGCGCCCCGACATCCCGCGCGGCTTCCGGGTGCCGGGTGGCACCTACCTGGTCCCGCTCTGCGGCGCCGCCACGTCGACGTACCTGATGCTGCAGGAGACGATCAGCACGCTGATCCGCCTCTTCGGCTGGATGGCGATCGGCCTCGTCATCTACGCGCTCTACGGCCGCAAGCATTCCAAGCTCACGTCAAGTCGGGGACCCTGAGAGGGTCCCCGCACCCCCCCGCGAAGAACTCCGCCGGGCGAAGCCCGGCTCCGTTCACGCGCTCACGCCTTCCGCGCGTAAGCCCGCGTTAGCGGCGGCGGTGGTGGGCGAGGGTGCGGCGCGACGCTTCGGCAGTCGTGAAGCTGGGCGGGATGCGGAAGTTCGCGCGGACCACATGACCCGGAAGCCCGACCGACATCCGCCAGCCGCGGATCGTCTGCACCACGCAGTCTCCCGCGTCCTCGTCGATGGCCGCCGCGGTCGCCAGGCCGACGGACCCGAGGACACCGTTCGCCTCGATGTAGACCATGGCGTTCACCTGCTCGGAGGCGATCTGTCCGCAGGCGGCGAGCTGCGGCAGCAGCGTGGCCAGGTCGCGATCGACCTTGGGACCGTCGACGTCGAGGATCTCCATCCCGCTCTCCGAGCGGAACTCGACCGGGTACTCGAACGTCGTCGCCTTGTTGCCGTTCGGCGCGTGGAACCGAATCTTGCGCCCGACCTCGACCAGGCAGCGCTCGACGTCGTAGTTCCCGAGCGTCGACTCGAGCACCCAGACGTCCTGGGCGGCGCCGTTACCGGCAACCATGAACCGGAGCAGCACCTTGCCACCTGCGTAGCGCTGCGCTTTGCCCGCGCGCGTGTAGCAGGCGCGCACGTCGTCGAAGTGCTCCTGCAGCGTCGCCTCGACGTCGTCGGTGTCCATCACGCCGATCTCGTTGTCGAGCGTCATCGAGGCACCGGGATCGACGGGTTTCGGCGCTCTGCGATGAGCCATCGCGAACTCGGGACTGCCCTCCGAGTCCTTGCGCGCCGCCTTGTCACCTCCGCAACCGATCCCCAAAACCGCGAATGCCGAAACGAAAAGAGCTGCTGACTTCGCTGACTTCGACTTCATGCACACCTTGGAGCCGGGAGGTTTCCGGACAGGCTTTCGAGCGTCCTTCAGACAATTCCCATCGACGGAAGTTCCGGCAAGAGGAGAGAAATTTCCGGTCGGCCTGAATTTCGGGCACTTATCCCCGCGTTTTCATTGTTGCGCCACAGGGTTGCGCAACTATTTCCAAGCGTTAGAAGCCTCGCCCATCGGTCCCCTGGTCGCTCTCGTGAGCTCGGAATTTGCCGAGCTCTCCGGACTTCGCGGCTTTTCCAAAACGGCTCACCAAAACGACAGTGGTCTGCTCTTTGTTGCAATCGTTGCCTCTCAGGCGAAGGTAACCACGTCGCGCACGTATCTCTCGGGCAACCGCTCCCGGGCAACCCGCTCCCGGACAACCGCTCCCGGGCAACCCGCTCCCGGACAACCGCTCTCGGACAACCGCTCTCGGACAACCGTGAACCCCGTTACGCGCGCGTCGATCCTCGCATCTCAGCCGCAGCGCTCGTCCGCGCGTGGGCTTTTTCGGCGGCGCGGGATGCCCTTCAAGTCGCGAGACGCATCCCGCGCCGCCGAAAAAGCTTCGTGCGAAGGCCGCGCAGGAGCGAACGACAGCGTGTGATCCGCACGAAGCGCAGATCGCGGTATTTGAAACCAGGCGACAGTATCAGGCGCGAGGTGACGGTATCAGAATGCGACGCGAGGCTCCGCCGAGCGGAGCCCCGGAGCCCCCGAGCCCCGGACCGCGGATCAATACGCGGGCTCGAACCGATACACGTACTGCATGGTCCCCGTCTGGGGAACCTGCGGGTATTCGAAGTCGTTCAGCTTCTCCACCAGGCAGTCGCTGACCTCTTTGTTGTTCAGCGTCCCGCCGGTGACCTTGGCGGTTGCCTTCCCGGCCGGCGTCAGCTCGAGGAGCACGATGACGGTCCCCTTGAACGCGCGATCGTGCTTCTCATCGAGCACGTCCTGATAGCAGCGCAGCGTCGACGGATCGCGCTGCTGCAGGAGCAGCTGCACCTCGGCCTCCTTGTCGGGCGAGATGCCGCCAGTTTGCGCCGCCACCTCGTTGTTCTTCACGACGCGGACGGTCCGCTCATTGCTGTCCGACGTCTCGGCGCACGCGGCGACGGTCAGCGTCGACAGCAGTGCCAAAGCGGCGATTTCGGAGCCAAACAGCTTGCGTGTCACTGCGGCGATCGAACCCATGGACGACCCTCCTCGACGGAGGCGACCTTAGCCCCAGGTTCACTCCTTGAGCAAGGCCGAAGCGATCACCAGCCGCTGGATCTCGCTGGTCCCCTCGTAGATCTCGGTGATCTTCGCGTCGCGGAAGTGCCGCTCCGCCGGGAAATCACGCAGGTAGCCGTAGCCGCCGAAGATCTGCACGGCTTCCTTGGCGGCCCGGTTGGCGACCTCCGAGGCGAACAGCTTGGCCATCGAGGCGTCGGTCGAGTAGGCGCCGCCGTTGTCCTTCTTCACCGCCGCCCGCCAGAGCAGCATCCGCGCCGCCTCGATCTCGGTGCGCATGTCGGCCAGCTTGAACTGGATCGCCTGGTGCTCGGCGATCGGCTGGCCGAAGGTCTTTCGCTCGCGCGCGTAGCGGACGGCGTCCTCGAAGGCGGCGCGCGCGATCCCCAGCGCCTGCGCCGCGATCCCGATCCGCCCGCCGTCGAGCGCGCGCATGGCGATCTTGAACCCGTCGCCTTCGCGGCCGAGCCGCGCGTCGTCGCCCACCGCGCAGTCGGCCAGGAAGACCTGCGCGCTCGGGGCGCCGCGGATCCCCAGCTTGTCGTCGGGCGGGCCGATCGTCAGCCCCGGGCTGTCCATCGGGACGATGAAGGCGGTGATGCCGCGCCCGCCTTTGGACGGGTCGGTCGTCGCCAGCACGATCGCCAGATCGGCGACCGGTGCGTTGGTGATGAAGTTCTTGGTGCCGTTCAGGAGCCACCGGCCGGCGCCGTCGCGCGTGGCGCGCGTGCGCTGGGCCTTGGCGTCGGAGCCGGCCTCCGGCTCGGAAAGCGCGAAGCAGCCGATCTTTCGACCCGCCGCCAGATCGGGCAGCCAGCGCGCGCGCTGGGCGTCGGTCCCCTCCTTGAGGATGGGTGCCGCGCAGAGCGAGCTCTGCACCGACATGGCGACCGCCGTCGAGGCGCAGGCGCGCGCGATCTCCTCCAGCGCCACCGCGTAGGAGAGGGCGTCCATCCCGGCGCCGCCCCACTCTTCAGGGACCATGATCCCGAGCAGCCCCAGCTCGCCGAGGCGCGAGAAGATCTTGCGCGGGAAGGTGTGGGTGCGATCGATCTCGGCGGCCTGCGGCAAGATCTCGCGGGTCGCCAGATCGCGGGCGGTGTCGCGGATCATCTTCTGTTCGGGGGAGAGTTCGAAGTTCATCGTCCGGTCCAGACGGGGACGCGCTTGTCGAGAAAGGCGCGCATCCCCTCCTTTTGATCGTGGGTGGTGAAGAGTCCGGTGAAGAGCCGGCGTTCGAGGGCGATGCCGGCGTCGAGCGGCAGATCAGGGCCGCGGCGGAGCGCGCGCTTGGCGGCGGCCACCGCCAGCGGCGCGCGGGAGGCGATCTCGGTGGCCACGGCGCGCGCCCGCAGCAGAAGCTCCGCCGGTTCGAGCACCTCGTTCACCAGGCCCATCCGCTCGGCGGCGTCGGCGTCGATGAGTCCGCCGGTGTAGATGAGCTGGCGCGCACGCGCCACTCCGATCCGCTGGACCAGCCGCTGCGTGCCGCCCATCCCGGGGATGACGCCCAGGCCGACCTCGGGCAGGCCGACCTTGGCGCCGCGCGCGGCAAAGATGAAGTCGCAGGCCAGCGCCAGCTCGAACCCGCCGCCCAGCGCGAAGCCGTTCACCGCGGCGATCACCGGCAGCCGCGACGCCTCCAGCAGATCGCCCACCCGGTGCGCGTGCCCCACCAGCAGGTCGGCGCCCGCCGGATCGGCGTCGGCCATTGCCTTGATGTCGGCGCCGGCGGCGAAGGCCTTGTCGCCCGCGCCGGTCAGGATCGCGCAGCGAATGGTGGCGTCGGACTCGAGGACCGCGAAGGCCTCCGCCAGCGCGTCCAGCGTCTCGCCGTCGAGCGCGTTGCGCGCCTCGGGGCGGTTGACGCTGACCAGGGCGATCGCGCCCTCGCGCGCGACGAGCGCGCGTTCAGAGGCGACGCTCAACTCGCCGGCTCCACGCGGATCGCGCCCGAGGGCGGGGCCGGCGCCGGGTAGTGGTAAAAGCCGCGCCCCGTCTTGCGCCCCAGCCACCCGGCCGCGACGTACTGGCGCAGCAGCGGGCACGGCCGGTACTTCGGATCGCCCAGGTTGCGGTGCAGGACTTCGAGGATCGAGAGCGCCGTGTCGAGGCCGATCAGATCCATCAGCGCGAACGGGCCCATCGGGTGGTTGAGGCCGAGCTGGATCGCCACGTCCATGTCTTCGACCGAGCCGATCCCCTCGTAGAGGGCGAAGCAGGCTTCGTTCAGCATCGGCATCAGCACGCGGTTGACGATGAAGCCCGGGATGTCACGCGACAGCACGGTCTGCTTGCCGAGCCGTTCGGCCAGCGCGCGCGTCACCTCGTAGGTCGCGTCGCCGGTGGCCAGGCCCCGGATGATCTCCACCAGCTTCATGACCGGCGGCGGATTCATGAAGTGCATCCCGATCACCCGCTCGGGGCGGGTGACCGCCGCGCCGATGGCGGTGATGCTGATCGACGAGGTGTTGGTGGCCAGCACGACGTCCCCTCGGCAGGCGCGATCGAGGGTGCCGAAGATCTCGCGCTTGACCGCCACGTCCTCGGTCGCCGCCTCGACGACGAAGTCGACCGACTCCAGCTCCTTGCCGTAGAGATCGCAGGGCTCGATGCGCGCCAGCATCTGCGCCCGCTCGGCGGCCGAGAGCTTGTTCTTCTCGACCAGCTTGTCCAGCTGCTTGCCCACGGTGGCGCGCCCGCGCTCGGCGATGTCGCGCCCCATGTCCGCCAGTGTGACGGCGAACCCCTGCGCCGCCGCCAGCTGGGCGATCCCGCGTCCCATCTGGCCGGCGCCGATGACACCGACGCGGTGGATGCCGTCGAGGACTGACATGGCTGGCGTCAAGGTAACGTCAGATGCGCTCGACCGCCAGCGCGATCCCCTCGCCGCCGCCGATGCAGAGCGAGGCCACCCCGCGCCGCTTTCCCGCCGCCTGCAGCGCCGCCAGCAGGGTCACCAGGACACGCGCGCCCGAGGCGCCGATCGGGTGCCCGAGCGCCACCGCGCCCCCCCAGACGTTCACGCGCGCCGGATCGAGACCGAGCATCCGGTTGTTGGCGATCGACACCACCGCAAAGGCTTCATTGATCTCCCAGAGGTCGACGTCGTCCTTCTTCCAGCCAATCTTGCCGAGCAGCCGCTCGATCGCCCCCGCCGGCGCGGTGGTGAACCACTCCGGCGCCTGCGCGTGCCCGGCCGACCCGACGATGCGCGCCAGCGGTTTCCAGCCGCGCGCCTTGGCGACGTCGGCCGCCGCCAGCACCAGCGCCGCCGCACCATCATTGATCGATGAGGCGTTGCCCGCCGTGACCGTCCCGTCTTTCTGGAAGGCAGGCCGCAGCGCCGACAGCTTCTCGATGTCGCCGCGTCCCGGCTCCTCGTCTTCGGCGACGATCTTGGGCGGGCCTTTTTTCTGCGCGATCTCCACCGGCACGATCTCGCCGCGGAACTTCCCCTCGGCCTGCGCGCGCAGCGCCCGCTTGTACGACTCCACGGCGAACGCGTCCTGGTCGGCGCGGGTGATCCCTTTTTCCTTCGCGCAGAGCTCGGCGCAGTCACCCATGTGAACGTTGCCGTAGGCGTCCCACAGGCCGTCGTGGATCAACGAATCGATCACCTGCGCGTTCCCCAGCCGATACCCTTCGCGCGCTTTGGGCAGCAGATAGGGCACGTTGCTCATCGATTCCATCCCGCCCGCCACCAGCACCTCATGCTCGCCGGCGGCGATGGCATTGGCGCCGAACACCACCGCCTTCAGCCCCGAGCCACACACCTTGTTGATGGTGACCGCGCCGACCGCCGGCGGGATCCCGGCGGCGATGGCTGCCTGCCGCGCCGGCGCCTGGCCGATCCCGGCCGGCAAAACGCAGCCGAGATAGACCTCACCCACCGCGTCGGCCGGGACGCCCCCGCGTTCCAACGCGGCGCGCACCGCCACCGCGCCGAGGCGAGGCGCCGACTGCGACGCCAGCGCACCTTGAAAAGACCCGATGGGCGTCCGCGCCCCCGAAACGACGACGACGTCTTTCATTGTTTCTAATTGTACCGCCTCAGGCGGAGGAGACGCCGTTTCTCAGCGTGGGGAGCGGGATCCCGCGGGTCTCCGGCAACACCCACACCCAGCTCGCGGTACAGAGCGCCAGCGCGCAGGGGACGGCCAGACCGCCGCCAAGGCCGTGACGCGCCACCGCCAGCCCGACCGCCAGCGGCGTCAGCAGCTGCGCGGCCCGTGCGAGGTTGTACGTCGCACCCATCGCGGCGCCGCGCACCTCGGCCGGGTAGAGCTCGGCGAGGAGCGCACCGAACCCGGCCGTGCAGCCGGACCCCACGCCGAGCGCGAACATGACCGTCCAGAACAGTCCCGGGTGCAGCAGGAGCACGTTCCATTTGGCCGCCAGCGTGCCGATCGCCGCGGCGGTGAGCAGAGAATAGAGCGCGAAGGCCGGCCGGCGCCCCAGCCGGTCCGAGATCGCCCCGAAGCTCAGCATCCCGCCGAGCTGCCCGACCTGGGCCGTCACCATCCAGGTGAGCGAGCGCCCGACGCTCTGGTGCATCCCGTGGCTGAGGAACGTGGGCAGCCAGGTGTAACAGCTCCAGTAGGTGCCGAGCTTGAACACCCCGAGCAGCCAGGCGGCCACGAAGCGGCGGCGAAGCCCAGGAATGCGGGCCGCGGTGCGCAGCTCGGCGAGATACGAGCGCGCTGGCGCGACGGCAGGGCGATTCGGAAGATGCACCGACGCCCGGGCGGCGACGGCCAGGAGCGCGGTGAGGCTCGAGCCAATCAACACCGCGCGCCAGCCGACACGCGGCAAGACGAGATAGCCGACCAGCGCGGCGATGGCGACGCCGACCGGCTCGCCGGCTTGCAGGGCCGCCGCCGCGCGACCGCGCAGCCGCGGGGCGACGGCTTCGGCCAGCATTCCGTGCCCGATCGCCCACTCGCCGCCGATGCCGATCCCTTGCGTCAGCCGTCCCGCGAAGAAGATCGTCCCGTTCGGTGCCAGGCCGCAGATCAATGATCCCAGCGAATAGACGAGCACCGTGACCGAGAGGACCGTGCGCTTCCCGAGCTTGTCGGCCAGCGCCCCGGCGACGAGCCCGCCGACGCCCGAGGCGCCCAGCCCGGCCCCGAGCAGCCAGGCCTCGGCGGCGTGCGACAGATGGAGATCGCGCGCGACGCCATCCTTGAGAAAGCCGAGCAGGACCAGATCGTAGAAGTCGAACGTCCATCCGAGGAAGGCGAACACGAAGATCGCCGCCGTCGCCCGGACGGCGGTCTGACCGTCGACCTGGCCATGTGGGGGCGATGCGCGCACGGCGATCGGAACGTTAGTCGGTCGAGGCAAAGGCCAAAATGTGGACAGATATCCTACATGTCATACGATGGACGCATGTCGCTGTTGTTGCCCGGCGAGCGCCGGTTTCGCTGGCTCGAGGTCTTCGTAGCCATGATCGTCGTCCTCGGCCTCTGCGCGCTTGGCTGCGCGACGCCCCGGGCCCACACCCGCGGCGCCGCGCCTTCGGTCTTCCAGGCGGCCCGCTTCGAGGCGCAGCGCTCGTCCCAGGTGTCGCCTCGGCGTGAGGGCTCGCGGGCTGCCGGCGAGCGTGCGACCCGCCAGAGTGCTGCCGACGAAAGTGCCGCCTTCGTGGAGCGGGCGCTCCACGATGCCGGCTTTCGCTTCGGCACCGACGGCAGCCCCCGGGCGCTCTGGGGATACCTGCGCAGCGTCCACCGTCTGGTGGGCGCCACGGAAGCCGGTCCCGGTGACATCCTCTTCTTCGACACGCAGGGCGTGGCTCCCAGGCCCGCGTGCGCCGACCGGGTCGGAATCGTCGAGAGCGTCGGTGCCTCGGGCCGCCTCACCTTCGTGGAGGCGCAGGGGGGCCGCGTCCGCCGCAGCTTCGTCGATCCAGCCCATCCGTCTTCGAGGCGCGACACGCAGGGGGAGATCTTGAACAGCTTCCTTCGCCACATCCGGATCGATGACCCACCGGGGGCGCGCTACTTCGCAGGCGAGATGCTGTGCGGCGTTGCTCGGACTCGATGAGCTACGCTTGGTTGGCGGGGCCGCCAACCTCGTTGGCGCCCGCAGAGGTGTCGACCGCAGGTTTCCGGCCCTTTCAGCTGCCCCCAACTGGTCCGGAGGTTGCTCATACCCCGGCAGGGTCTGAGAGTGCAGGATTGCAGTCCCTTCGGCCCGTCCCTATAATCGCCGAGTTTTGCCCCCCGGGCGTTGCAGCCCACCGTTCCTCGAGGAGGATTCCATGATTGGTCGCGCCGGTTTTTCATCTAAGTGTTGGCGGGTCCTTCGCTGGGCCGGCTTGGCCGCGGCCGCGCCCGCGCTCTGGGCCTGTACGTCCCGCACGCTGGAGACGCCGACGATCACGCCGACAGCGAACCTGACGACGACCTTCACGCAGAAGATCAACAACGAGCTCGACCTCTTGTTCATGATCGACAACTCGTCGTCGATGAGCGAGATGCAGAAGAAGATCTACGACCAGCTTCCGAACTTCATAGGGAAGCTGCAAGGGTTGCCGACCCCCCCCAGCCTGCATGTCGCTGTCGTGTCGTCAGACCTGGGCGCGCCGGGCGACGCGCAGAGTTCGATCGGCTGCACCGCGTTCGGAGACCAAGGCTTGTTTCAGAGCGCCCCGCGATCGGACTCGACGCAGAACCCGCCCGTCGTCTGCACAGACTCCACGCTCGCGGTCCCCATGGGAGCGCCCAACAACGACAATACGTTCATCTCCGACGCCGACAACATGCCGAACTACACCCAGACCGGAACGGATCCGATCGCGACCGTGTTCCAGTGCATCGCGCTCCTCGGCAGCGCTGGTTGCGGGTTCGAGCACCAACTGGCGTCGATCGAGACCGCGCTGGGCGCCGTGAATCTTCAGCCGGGCCAAACTCCGAATCCTCCCAGCACCAACAACGGATTCCTGCGGCCCGAGGCCTACCTCGGCATCGTCATGCTGACCAACGAGGATGACTGCTCGGCGACGCCCCCGACGCAGCTTTACTCGCTGAACGTCGGCGGCTCCAACCAGCAGAACATCGCCAACGCGCTCGGTCCCATCCAGAACTACCGCTGCAACCAGTGGGGCCACCTCTGCACCGAACCGGGCGGCAATGTCGAAATGCCGCCGCTTCAGCCCCCGGCGAACGCCATGTCGAACGAAGGGCTCCCCACCCTCGACATGACCAACTGCATGTCGAACGATACCGGCAGCGGGCTCCTGACCCCGGTCTCCCAGTTCATCAACGACATCAAGGCGCTCAAGACCAGCCCGGACACTCAGATCCTGGTTGCCTCCATCTCGGCGCCGCCGACGCCCTACACGGTCGAATGGATCCCCGAGTCACAGGGCCAGAACACCCAGCCGGGGGAGCTCTGGCCGCAGATCCAGCACTCGTGCGGCGCGAAAGGCGGGGATGACGTCA
>Ga0210388_10004459_pt1 | contig 10961 bp, 10 predicted proteins | sample IncBWC19OmetaG_FD_155485 | JGI IMG/M metagenome (GOLD analysis project Ga0210388, IMG submission 155485) | Forest soil microbial communities from Barre Woods Harvard Forest LTER site, Petersham, Massachusetts, United States - Inc-BW-C-19-O ...
TCGATTTGCTCAAACCATTCGACGGTCGAAAACTGACGCGGCAGACGCCGAGGTGTTAGCTGAATACGCTCGTCGGATGCCGTTCACCGCTTGGGTCGCCCCTAGTCCCGGTTCAATGCGACTGCGCTCAGTTGTCCGCCACATCGAGAGTCTGTCTGTGCAGAGCGCTCAGAATCAGAACCGTCTTCACGCGGCACACGGCTCCACGTCCACCCCCAGCTGCATTGTTCAGGATTTGAAGCGCTCCGTGGCATCCCTGGAGCTTCGTATCCACAAACTTCGGCACGAAGCAATGACACTCGTCCGACAGGACGATTTGCTTCGCAAGCGATTTGAGCTGTTGGTTAGTATTCCAGGTATCGCACAGGTGAGTGCCATGCAATTACTCGCTGAACTGTCCACCTTGCCGCCAGACCTCACGGTGCGAGAATGGGTAGCACATAGCGGCCTTGATCCTGCTCATGAAATATCGGGAAGCTCAGTGAGGAAGGCGTCTCGCATCAGCCGTGCGGGAAATCGTCACCTGAGAAGAGCGCTTTACATGCCGGCCCTGGTCGCATCCCGTTGCGATCCCCACGCAAAGGCCTTCTTTGATAGCCTCTTGGCTCGAAACAAAGCCCGTCTACAGGCGCTCATTGCTGTTGCGAGAAAGTTGCTGCACGCCATATACGGGATATTTCGGAGCGGCCTTAAGTACGAGGGGACAAAGCTGTTTCCTGGGATCACATTGTCCTGACCGAATCTCCTAAGAAGCGCGCGTATTCCCCACTGATCCATATCAGACCGATTTGTGGTCATAAACTGAGTGAATGAGTGCATTGGCCTGTTCTCATCAGTTGAGAACAGAAAGACGGATCACTTCCGAGAAGCGGACTTCTCGTTACCTGTGGAGCGGCCAAAGATAGTAGTGCCAGATTCGTTTTTCAAGGTGCGTAATGAGTGAAGATAAAGTCCCGAGCTTTCGCAGGCTCATGGCAAGAAAAACAGGTCTTGGGTTCCGCTTCGTTTAGAGGTTTACCGTTTGTGAACTGAGCAAATCCCCAGCCTCCTGTTGCGGGATACCTTTTGGAATCCTTGACCATGAACTGAACATTTGTGGGAGACCCGGCAACGAAGGATTGTTCCCGACCAAAGACTTTGTTGTTTTCCTCGGATGGGACGTATTTCCACGCCAGCCGGGCAATAATTGTGCCATCCGGAAATGGTAGCTTTTCTTCCCGATAAGCCTTGATCGCCACATCGTTGCCCAAGATGGAACGAATATCGTTGAGATCGCCCGCCTCGTGGGCTACGGAGATCAATTTCCAGTCCCGGTACCCGTCCGGGATTGTGATTTCGACGATCGGAGCAATCTTTTCGTCGGTGTGTCCAGATGCGCGAGGCGTTAAGGCAGCGACACCGGTTACGATCGCCGCTGCAACCAGTGAGAGAGCGATTTGTTTCATGGAAGTACCTCCTTAAAATGCTTAGCGCCATGCTTAGAGTTCTGCATCCGGCGTCGGCATAGGCAGTGAGATATTTTTAAATCCGAATGTTATGAACGCGCTCAATGCTTGAAATAACACCAGAATCACTGTCGTAATTTCGTGAACCGGAGGTATCGATCAATACCTCCGGTTTCTCATCGGGACAGCTCGCCTCCAGCCTGCTCTCGCACCATGTACTCGGCGTACCAAGCCGGCCAGTCCGTATCCGCATGTTTAATGCGCTCCTCGTGTTGGCCATGAGCGGCCGCCGCACGGCGAAGTGCCGTCGCAAGATCGTTCACTGAGGCGAACGACGTTTTAGCCAGATCAATGCGACCGGGCAATCGGGCGGTGACCTCTTGCAATAGCCACGCGTTACCATCCGGATCACTAAAAGTGACAAATGAGCTATAGCTGGCGTGATCGGATGCAGGCCCGTCAAGGCGCCCACTCGCGCCAATAGGCTCAAACTGAGCGCCGGGCGTTCCCGCATGGAAGACGTCGCTGACCTTAGCACCCTGAGCGACGAGTTGGTCACGCGCGGCTTCGATGTTGGAGACGATCAGGTAGAGGCCTTGGGCTGAACCAGGCGTGGCCGATGTTATCCTCGTGCCAAATTGCACCGAGCATCCTGAACCGGGCGGCGTGAATTGGACCACCCGAAATCCGTTCTCGAATGGGAAGTCTGCGTCGAGCCTCCACCCAAGGCGCCCGTAGAATTCCTTTGCTCGGTCGACGTCCGAGACGGGAATGACGATCGCCTCTAGTTTCAGATCGATTCTTGCTAGTCTCGCTTCGCTTGTCGCATTGTTGTCACGAACTTCATACTCACTTGCCATATTATTTCTCCTCTAGTTTAAATAGGTTCACAATCAGATTTGATAAATGCGAGCAGTACGAGGTCGTGTCAGTCCAACGTGAAACAGTGTCCAGCACATGCAATCGCGAGATTTTTTTTTGCGGCCATCGCTCGAACTTGCTTTATTCGAATCAGACAATTCCATTCGTAGTTGTTCGTTCCTAGAGAGCAAATGGAAAACCAGTTGTTACATACTCCTCAATCTGGCTCGCGACTCTTCTAACGAATCGATCGACGAGTCGGAGTTAGGTTGCTCTTGCGATCTCTCTTTCATGCCGACTTCTCCTTCAACTACAAATTCACAGATTTATCTCTAAGAAGCCTCTTCAAAGGCAGGTTGATATGCAAAGAGACCCGGAAGACCGCCAGTCATCAAAAACAGAATGGCTTCACCTGGTTTGTAGGTTCCGCTGCGAACGGCCGCTAGAATACCCGCGAGCGCTTTACCGGTATAGACCGGATCAAGCAGCAGCCCTTGTGTTCGAGCCATTATTCGCACAGCATCCAACATTGCTGAAGTCGGAATGCCATAACCATCACCGAGTTGATCATCACTTACGCGAATCGCATCTGAGTCGATCAATTTCGTTGGGTCAAGGAGAGCTAGCGCCGCTTTGGCGAGCTCGTAGGTTTTGAATTGTGTTTCCCTGGCGGGATTAAGAACGGCATACGAACTGATCCTCGCAGGATTCATCCCAACCGAAGCAAATCCAGCCGCAAGTCCGGCGTGTGTTCCAGAACTTCCGTTGGGAACGATGATTTGGGTGAAGCCGCCTTCAATTTCCTGCTGCTGCTCCAAGATTTCTACTGCACAATTGGCGTAGCCAAGACATCCGAGCGGAGAGCTACCGCCAGACCCAACCAGATACGGCCGCCGACCTTCGCTCTTCAAAACTTTGACCCGATCCGTCGCAAAATCCAGCGCGTTCTGCGTGCCAGAAAGCAGGTGCATTTTCGCTCCAAAGATTTCGTCAAGGAGTACATTGCCGTTGCGCCGATACGCTTCATCACTCCGTGGTACAACCTGAGTCAGAACGAGTTCGCATGCCATCCCAATGTGCGCTGCGGCGGCCGCACTGAGGCGTGCGTGATTTGACTGCAAGCCGCCGACCGTGATGAAAGTGTCAGAGCCTTGCGAAATCGCATCACCCAACAGGAATTCGAGCTTCCGCAGCTTGTTGCCGCCCCCACCGAGACCCATTAGATCGTCTCGCTTCACATAGAGCCGTACATTGGTTTCCAACTCGCGCTCAAGGCGGTGCAATCGCTGAATTGGCGTGGGACTATCGAAAAGCTTATTGCGGGAGAAGCCCTCGAAAAGGGGAGAATATGGGGGCGTCATGCTTTCCTTCCGTTACTTTGAAATCAATAACCGTCAACACCGACGATGATCCTTGAATCAACCGAACGTGAACACAAATACTTCGGCGCCGGCGTCGAGAAATTCGATGTCGAACTGCCGGTCAGCAATAGGCTCTGGTTGTCGAATGAGTTGATAGAGTCGCTGTTCGACGATTGTGCCGTTACCCTGAGGATCAACATCGCCTCCGTGAGCAGCGAGCGGCGGCTGTTGATCGATGAGCACGCGGAATTGCACCGATGCTTCTCGGCGCGCCGGTCCCATGACCAGGTGAAGATCACGAGCATGGAACCGATAGGAGATGCCACCATTGATCTTGTTGAGGACAGCACCCTGTCCATGTATTGTCCAATCACCCGAGAGTGCCCATTGATTGAGTTTCAACCGCGCCGGGAGAGCATAGGTGTGGCTTTTATTTGTCGCCGCCCCGCCGGGCGATGCAAAGCTCTCCGCTCGCTCGTAGCCAACATAGGTTTCCGGAGATCGCAAGCTGCCCCAATTGGCAGGAGCTTCCGCGCCACGCGCGTCGACCGAAGCAAAGCCGCCGGCTACACTCGAATTCCCGATTTCAGCGAGCAATTGTTGAATGACCAGTTCGGCCCGATCATAGTTGCCTTCACCGAGCTGATGATGGCGAATGCGTCCGGTTGCATCGACGAAGTAAAGCGCTGGCCACGCATTGTTATTGAAGCCGCGCCATATCGCATGATCGTTATCGACTGCGATCGGATAGTCGAGGTTCATGCTCTTTCTGGCCCAGCGAACGTCATCGAGGTTCTTTTCAAATTCGAACTCCGGAGCCTGTACGCCAACGACTACTAATCCCTGGTCCTTATACTTTGTCGTCCATGCCCTGAGATAAGGAAGTTGACGTAGCGAGTTGATACACGAGAAGGTCCAGAAGTTAATGAGAACGATCTTCCCGCGCAGGTTTGCTGGGGTCAGCGGCGCCGAGTTCAACCACTCTGTCGCGCCAGCGAGGGAGGGCATCGAACCTTCCGGAACCAGCCGAACCGCCGACTTGTTAGATTGCGCATTGGCGCAACCGGTCAGGCCGAGGTGGGCGGCAACAATCGCCATAATCGAAGACTCCAAGAAGCGACGACGATTCGGACCGATCTTAGTCGGAATTTGTGGCTCTGTCGGTAATAGCTTGGACCTCATTATTCAGAACCTCTGTTACCTTTCATGGCGGGCGGAGCGCGTCGTCCACCAACGCCTACTCACGGCTGGTTTCTCGATAAAATCCGGTCATTCGGACACCTGCGATCACACCATAAACGTTAGGGAGAATCTATGGGACAAAGGTATCGACCTTGTCGTTTCGCCTCGAAGCGGATGCGAATCCGGATGAAAACCGAGACCAAAGGATGATGGACGTACAGGCGCAAGAGGAGCATCCTTATCGGATGGAGCACGCCGCGGGAAGGACCGGAAAACCGAGCGATCCAGCATGCGACGCTGGAACCGAGGGTCTGCCCGTCGGTGAGGTCCGATTTCGCGACATTTTAGACGGGATCCCAGGGCTGGTAATAACAGCCGCCGCGACAGGCGAGCTTGAGCTCTTCAACCTTCCGGTCCTGGAATTTTTCGGTAAGACTCCCGATGAACTGCGAGACTGGACGGTTGGCGGCATCGTCTACCCTGATGACCTTCCCCGCCTAATCGAGACCTTCACGCTTTCGATGACCACTGGTTGTCCCTACGATCTCGAGTACCGTCTGCGCCGTTTTGACGGCGTCTACCGGTGGTTTCATGGTCGCGCGCTTCCACTACGAGACTCGGCTGGCCACATTCTCAACTGGTACTTCCTACTTACCGACGTTGAAGACCGCCGACGAGCGGAAACTCTTCTGGCAAGCGAAAACCGGTTACTAGAAATGGTTGCGGGCGGCAACTCGATATCGGAGATACTCGATGAGCTTTGCCGCCTAGTCGAAGCCACGGCTACCGCTTCGTACTGCAGTGTTGTGCTGGTGGACCGTTCCGGGAGCCATCTCGAACATGGCGCCGCGCCGAGCCTTCCGCCCACCTTCACCGCCGCCATTGAAGGGCGCCCCGTAAACGCTGACTCCGGCCCTTGTGCGATGTCCGCTTTCCTCAACGAACAGGTAATCTCGGTCGATCTCGCCCTGGAGACGCGCTGGGAGGACTACCAGTGGTGTCCGATGGCTCTGGCGCACGGACTGCGATCATGCTGGTCGACTCCTATTTCTTCGACGACGGGGAAGGTTCTCGGCGCTTTCGCGATCTACTACAGAGAACCGAGAACACCAACAATGGAGGATCAGGCCCTTATCGGCCAGTTTACTCATATCGCGAGTATCGCCATCGAACGCCAACAGTCACAGATGTCACTATCAAGGGCACTCGATGAACTTAAGGCATCGGAAGGCCGGCTTCGCACAACCATCGACGCTATTCCTGGGCTCGTTTGGAGCGCCGGTCCCGACGGGAACGTAGACTTTTTAAATCAGGCGTGGTGCGACTATACCGGCGTCGGGCTTGAGGACGCGGGCGGCTCCGGCTGGGCGAAGACTCTCCACCCGGAAGATGCGGCAGGCTTGACAGGCTACTGGGCATCTCTGCGGGCGTCTGGGGAGCCCGGCGAGTTTGAAGCGAGGTTTCGTCGTTTCGATGGCAGCTGCCGCTGGTTTTTAATTCGAGCCGTTCCGCTACGAGATGATGCCGGCCGAATCATCAAGTGGTACGGCCTGAGCACGGATATTGAAGATCGCAAACAGGCGGATGCCCTACTTGCCGGCGAAAAGCGTTTGTTAGAGAGGGTTGCCAGTGGCACCCCGCTGGGATCGGTTCTCGAAGACCTTTGTCATTTTGTCGAAGCCACTGTCACCAGCAGTTATTGCAGCATTCTGTTGGTCGACCCAACCCGCACTCACCTTCAGCACGCAGCCGGGCCGAGCCTCCCGGTCAATTTCAATGAGTCCGTTGACGGCCTTCCGTTAATCGTCAGCTCGGGGCCCTGCGCGACGGCGGTCTGCCTGAAGCAACAGGTGATCGCTGCCGACATTACGCTCGATACCCGATGGGCAGAATACGCATGGTGCCCTGTGGCTTCGGCAAATGGACTGAAGGCCTGTTGGTCGACCCCCATATCGTCCACCAATGGAACAGTCATCGGGATCTTCGCGATCTACTACAAAGAACCCAGAACGCCTACGCCTAGAGACCAATCCCTGATTGGCCAGTTCACCCATATAGCAAGCATCGCAATCGAGCGCGCGCAAGGTGAAGCGGCGTTGACACGCAGCGAAGCATTCCTTGCGAAGGCCCAGCAACTTAGCCTGACAGGAAGTTTTTCATGGCGAGTGGCGACCGGCGAAATAACCTGGTCGGAACAGGCCTACCGCATTTTTGAGTTTGATCCGGCATTGAAGGTAACGCTCGAACTCATTAGCTCGCGCGTGCACCCTGATGACGTCCCGCTAATGCACGACATGGTAGCCCGCGCCCAAGCCGGCCAAGATTTCGAGTACGAGCATCGGCTCCAGATGCAAGACGGCTCGACTAAATACCTCCATATGATCGCTCATGGAATTGTGAACGAAGCGGGCGAAATGGAGTACATCGGCGCTGTCCAGGACGTAACAGAACGCCGGCTCGCGGACCAGGCGCTGGGTAAAGTTCGGTCGGAGCTCGCCCATGTGGCCCGGGTCACAAGCCTGGGAGCCATGACAGCATCCATCGCCCACGAAGTAAACCAGCCATTGTTCGGCATCGTGAACAACGCGAGCACTTGTCTGCGGATGTTGGCGGCTGATCCTCCCAATATCGAGGGAGCACTCGAAACCGCGCGACGTACGCTTCGCGACGGAAATCGCGCCTCTGACGTTATCAAGCGCCTACGCGCGCTCTTCAGAAAGGCCGAAGCCGTTACCGAATCTGTTGACTTGAACGAAGCTGCACGCGAGGTAGTGGCGTTGTCGCTGAGCGACCTGCAACGAAACCGAGTCATCCTGCGGTCAGAACTCGCCAGCGACCTTCCGCCCGTTATCGGCGACCGCGTTCAACTTCAGCAGGTAATTCTCAACCTCCTTCGAAACGCGTCCGACGCGATGAGCTCCGTCACGGATCGTCCCAGACAGCTGGTGATCAAGACCGAAGGAGACGAAGGAGATCGTGTGCGTTTGACCGTACAAGATACGGGGGTGGGACTGGATTCTCAGACAATTGACAAGCTATTCCAGGCCTTTTACACAACGAAGAGCAGCGGTATGGGGATCGGGCTTTCAATAAGCCGTTCCATCATCGAGAAACATCGCGGACGTCTATGGGCAGCGCCGAATAATGGTCCCGGAGCTACATTTTCCTTTTCAATTCCTCGAGGACCCGGGGCTGTAACCGGTGTCGACAGTTTCGTCACCATTCAGACGCCCGTCGCTGCAACAAAAGCGGCCCGCGTCATGGGGAACCCGTAATGGCTATTTCTTCACTCGTATCACTTGTAGATGATGACGAGTCTGTACTTGAGTCACTTCCTGACTTGCTGAAGGAGTTCGGCTTTGCGGTCAAAGCATTCTCATCTGCTGAAGAGTTCCTCGCGTCCGATAGCGTCAGTGCAACGAAATGCCTTATCCTCGATATCGCCCTGCCCGGCATGACCGGCCCCGACCTTCAGCGGGAGTTGACCCTTCGGCGGCAAGAAATCCCCATCGTTTTTATTACCGCAGATGAAGATGAGACCATAAGGCCGCGCATGCTCGAACAGGGCGCGGTAGATTGCCTTTTCAAACCGGTCAGTGAAGCCACTCTTCTCAAGGCACTCGATAGGGCCCTCTGCGTAAACTGATTCACGAATTTGCTTGACGAGGATTTATGAACCTAGCAAGAGTAGCTCAACATGCTTTGAGACCCTTCCTTATGCCCCAAACGACACCTACGGTGTTTGTTGTCGACGATGACATCTCGGTACGCGAGTCGTTGGAATCGTTGATTCGTTGCGCTGGTTGGCGTCCCGAGGTGTTCGCGTCCGCGGAAGAGTTCCTCTCCTATCCGCGAACCCCAACTCCAAGTTGTCTAGTACTGGACGTCGGTCTTCCTGATCTCAATGGCCTCGACCTGCAGAAGCGGATTACTCTGGACCGCATTGATATACCAATTATCTTCATCACCGGGGCGGGCGATATCCCCATGTCGGTGCAGGCCATGAAAGCGGGTGCCGTCGAGTTTCTCGAAAAGCCAGTGAGCGAAGAAGTTCTATTAGGCGTTATCGGGAATGCTATCGAACGAAGTCAAGTAACTCTCGGCCACCAGGAGAAAATGCGGGCGTTCCGGGATAATTATGCCTCGCTCACGCGCCGGGAACAGCAGGTTATGGCGCTCGTCGTGACTGGTCGCTTGAACAAACAGATCGGCGGAGAACTTGGCATCAGTGTCATCACCGTGAAGACTCATCGAGGCAATGTCATGCGGAAGATGAAAGCAGACTCCCTCGCAGACTTGGTGAAAATGGCTGTGCGGCTTCGCCTCACTATTGCTCCAAAGGCCTAGAACTCAAATGCACCGAACTCGTCAGAGCTGGAGAACTTCATCGATTTGCCCGTTCTCTGGTTCGCGTGTTTCACGGTCTTCTCCCGACACAAAAAGTTTTAGGAAGGTTCCTTTTAGTACGGCGATCACAATAATGCTACAAAACGTGCTGATCATTGGCCGACGAGCTCCAATGCGGAATCAATATTCCGATAGGTGGCGACTCCAGATTGGCTCGATCGGTTCGTATTGTTGCCCGATCCGACTGAAGTTGTATCCATCTCACCGGATTGCTTAACGAAAGCCAGTCGCAAAGGATAGATGCAGTGCGGACAAGATATCAGGTGAGTCGAGCCCCTCGCTCCTCCAACCAGATGAATAAAAGACCGCAAACATTCAGGGCAGGATACGGCTACGCCCGGGTCCCCACATTCATGAGCCGGCAGGTCAGGTATCCAAATCGGTGACACAGACTCACGCAACGATTCACGTGAGTCTGTGTCTTCGATCGACCACAAGATCTCAAACAGCCGAGCTACGCCATTGGAACCTTTGGCATAGAACGCGTCTGCTGCAACACCTGGAGGAACGAACACGCCCGAGTATGCTCCGCTCATCGCGATGACTGCGATTGCCGGGAATCGGCGTCGCACGACCGACAGGAGTTCGAACCCCGACATGCCGGGCATATCGAGATCGGACAAGAGAATTCCTGGGAGTCTATCTCTTAGCAGCGCCAGGGCCGAGAAGCCATCCGAGGCCGTGCGAACCGTGTAGCCTCGTCTTTTGAATATCTCTGAAAGTCCATAACGGACGGCCGGATTGTCATCCACAACGACAATATCATTCATCTCTTTCCGCATCGCTTCTCCTAACCTTGCTGGGCCGTCACGTATCGCCCTGCAGGAGAACTCAGGGATAGCTTCGGTATCAGATTTAGCCGAGCTGCCTCGTACTCCTCCCAATCAGCGACGTCCGGCAGTGAGGGGATGGTGATTGTCTCGCCCAACTCGAAGCCGGCAATTGCGGCTTCGACCATTTCGTCGGCATCCATTACAACTTCAGCCGGGAGTCCAGCGAGTGGAGTCGCGGAGACGTCCCAGAACCCGGTCGCTGTCGCACCTGGCACGACCGTCTGGATGCGGATACCGCGCCCGCTGAACTCCTTGTGGAGTGAAAGGCCAAAGGCCAGAACGAAAGCCTTGGTACCTCCATAGACGCCGTTTAGCAATTCAGGAGCAATACCCAGCGCCGACGAGATGTTGATAACGGCTCCTTTGGACCGCTTCACAAATCCTGGCATGGCCGCATAGGTCAGCCTCACAAGAGCGGTAACATTGAGTTCGATCATCTGATCAATCTTGTCGATATCTGCAGCCAGGAACGGTGTTGGCACACCTACGCCTGCATTGTTGACTAGAAGAGTGATGCTTGCGTCCGTCCGTAAACGGTCCTCGACATGAACGAGATCCGCTCGGTTGCCCAGGTCCGCGACAATGATCTCAGCAGAGCGGCCGGTATCCTCGCTGACGCGCTTTGCTACCGCGCTAAGGCGCTCTCGATTGCGAGCGACGAGGATCAGATCGTATCCCCAGCTCGCTAACTGATCGGCGTAGATAGCCCCTATGCCGGAAGAAGCTCCCGTAATCACCGCAGTTCCTTTTGAGCTTGAATTGATGAGGGCCTTACTCAAGAAGCGACCGCGCTCCTTATTGACTATTGAGGACATCGTCTTTCTCCTATGTGGTTTGAATCGATTTCATTGTGATGACGCGGGAGTGCCTGT